>CAJDVF010000013.1_pt1 | contig 67814 bp, 58 predicted proteins | sample 7391391 | NCBI WGS metagenome assembly CAJDVF01 (sample SAMEA7055697, study PRJEB34461) | soil metagenome | biome: terrestrial ecosystem; feature: Peninsula; material: soil | place: Antarctica | collected 2016 | reverse complement strand
GCCGCACCACGTCCGGCGGCACGACCTGTTGCCCACGCCCACAGGAAGTTGTAACCGCCTATAGGGCCAAAGGCATCGAGCACCTCACCGCAGAGAAAGAGCCCCGGCTGTCGTCTGCTCTCCATGCTCCGCGGGTCGATCTCGGCCAGGGAGACGCCGCCGCCAGTCACCTCGGCCTTGCGGTAGCCCTCGTCGCCGGTCCACGGTAGTTCGGCGCGAACCAGCACGTCCAGCAACCGCCGCCGCTCGTCGCGAGTGAGATCGCCCAGAAGTCTCGACTGCTCCACTCGGGCGCCTTCCAGTAGCGCTGCGGCAAGTCGGTCCGGTAGCTCTGCACGTACGACTGCCCAGGCAGTACGGCCGGCCTGAGGACGAAGCATGGCTTCCCATGCGGCGGCGTCATGCTCCGTCCAGCATACCGATATTTCGGCGGGCGGGGTTGTACCCTCGGCTCGCGAGCGTACCACCACATGCGACACGTCAAGCACCGACGGCCCGCTGTAGCCGCGATGCGTGAACAGGAATCCTCCGCTAGCCACCGCACTCCGACCGCCGCCACGAGCGCTAAGAGTGACACGAAGGGACACGCCAGCCAGATCGCCGTACGGAGCCGGTTCGGCGGTGACGGGCGTTAGGGCAGCGTAGGTGGGATGCATGACGTGACCCAGCCGTTCGAGAAGGCGGAGCCCGGTGCCGTCGCTGCCGGTGTTGGGAACTGAGAGTCCGCCGGTCGCCACGACCACGGCATCGCAGTCCAGTGGCGGGGCGTCCTCGCACGACACCCGCCATCCTGCTCCCTCCGGCGCGATGTCGGTCACGCGAGTGTTCATGAGCAGGCGGGCGCCGACGGACTGTGCATGCTCGAGCAACCCGTCGCGCACGTCACGGGCCCGATTGGACCGCGGGAACAGCTTGGCGGACTCCCGCTCCTCGGCCAGCGGGATGCTCAATTCGTCCTCGAAGAAGGCGCGCTGCTCGGCTAGCGGCCAGCTACGAACGATCTTCCGCAGCGTGTTGGGCGACGAATCGGTGACAAAACGAGTCTCGTCGAGCCTTGCCGGGAGCACGTTGCAGCGTCCGCCGCCACTAACGAGAATCTTCCGACCCCCGTCGCGCGTGCGCTCGACGAGTACGGTTTCCGCGCCCGCGCGTGCCGCGAATATCGCCGCCATCGTGCCCGCCGCGCCGGCACCGATCACCACGACGCGTGTCATCAGTCAGCCGGCCGTAAGGCTGGAATGGTTACTGGTGTCATGCCACAATTCTAACTGGCAGACTCACTTCACCGGCGTCTGCGACCGGGTACTTGGAGGCGAGCAATGCGCCGTGCTTGGAGATGCGTGTACAGCAGAAGTCGCCTGCCACTCGCCGGTCACGTCAGCGAAAGGAGTGACTCACGCCCAACGCCAAACCCTGACCGGTTGGCGCGATGGTTACAGCCTTGAGCTGGCGGTCCATCCAGTTATCAGGGTTGGCATGGGCATTCATGGTGACCAGTCGGCCGACAATGGTGCCAATCCCGGCACCGAGAACGACATCGCTCACCCAGTGGCGGTCGTCGTAGATCCGGGCGGCTCCCACGGCAGCTGCACCACCGTAGAGCAATGGGGTGGCGATTCGCGCCATGTCAGGACGCCAGTGATGGATATCCGCTGCCACCGCGGAGGCGAAGGCAAAGGCGGCCGTGGTGTGCCCCGAAGGAAAGGATGTCCGACCGCCCTTCCTACCGCCGCCCAAGTCGAAGTTGGAGTGGTCGCCAACCTTGACGTAGGGGCGCTGCCGTCCGGCGACGATCTTGATCACCATGGTAGTCGCACCGCTGATGGCGATCGCTTCTGTAGCGTGCGCCCCGATCGCGGTCAGACGTGGCTTTCCAGCGACTCGCCCCACGCCATACATGGCCACGGATGCCACGAGGACACCAGGTTGACCGACTCCGTTGAAAACGGATGCGCTTTCCTGCAGGAGGTTCGAATCCTGGGGTCCATTACGTTGGAATGCTTTCGCGACACGTACATCGAGCGGATAGGCCACTATCGTGGCAATGGCTACGCCGCCGGCGCCCATAAGTCCCGTTCGCCATAGCGATGGCTGTGGCGCGATCAGCCGCGCCGCGGAGGATGCGGAGCTCGTGTCGGTGCTGGCCACGGGATCCGGCGATTGCTGGGCAGCCACCGGGCCAGCTACGCCGACGAGGAGGAGGAATGCTAGGACGCGACGATGCAGCGGGATCTCCAGTGACGAAACGTGACGCCGCGTAGCGGCCGGTGCGTGCTGTTCTGTCTGGCGAGGACATAACGAGGCTGCCGACGTTGCGCAATGTCAGGGCAACAGGCGGCTGGCTACGTCCGATACCAGAAGCACTTCGGATGGTGAGCCGGCGACATTGGCCAAGCCGGGTGAAGACCAGACTTCAGTCCACACCCGGCAGGGCACCTTCCTGGAACGCATCGCAGATCGATCAGCGTCACTTCGACCTAGCCATGTGGCGCTAACATGGCGCGACTGTGACGTCACTACCCGGAGCTTAACTCCTCCGGCGTAGCCTCATCTGGCTGGAGCCCCGGCGGCTTCACTACTTCCCCTGAGCCACGAGCGGCCTAGCCGTGAGCCATACGCAGGAATTCATCGCGAGTGCGGGCGTCATGCAGGAAGCAGCCTCTCACCGCCGACGTGACAGTGCTCGAATTCTGCTTCTCTACTCCGCGCATCATCATACACATGTGCTCCGCTTCCACGAGTACACCCACCCCGCGTGGCGATAGTGCGCTCTGGATGGCATCAGCTATCTGGTCGGTGAGCCGTTCCTGAACCTGGAAACGGCGCGCGAATACATCCACCACCCGTGCCATCTTGGACAGACCGAGAATCCGTCCATTGGGGATGTAGGCGACGTGGGCCTTTCCATAGAAGGGAAGCAGGTGATGCTCGCACAGGGAGTAGAACTCGATGTCCCGCACCATCACCATGCCGTCATGCGCCTCCTCGAAGACGCCCTCTCCGATCACACTCTCTGCCGCCTGCTCATAGCCTCGGGTGAGGAATGCGAGAGCCGACGCGGCGCGTTCCGGAGTTCTCAGCAAACCGGGGCGCGTGGTGTCCTCGCCCAGCAACTGCAACTGGAGTCGAATCACAGTGGCCAGCTGCCGCTGCATCTCCTCGGCGTCGCCAGGTACGTCGTCCGTCTCTTCCCGGAAGCCGTCATCAACCACCATCAGCCGGGGCATAAAGACATCAGAGCGACTTGAGATATTCGATGAGATCATGCCTCTGCTCCGGAGATAGCCGCAACTCGAGCTTGCGGTCGTAGTGATCCACAACGTCGGCGAGTGTTGCTGCGCTACCATCGTGGAAGTAGGGCGCGTGCTGGAAGAGGCCACGCAGAGGAGTGGTACGGTAAGCGCGAGTGGCAGTACGGGCAGCGTATGCGCCGTCCATGCCGGTCTCCCCAGGCTGGTGCAGCCGACCGCTGTTGACGTCGGTAAGGAGAGCGCCAGTGTGACAGGTACTGCACTTCCCCTGCGACGCGAAGACAAGCCGTCCACGCGCGGCCGCAGATGCGTCGAACGATTCTGGCGCGGGGCGTGGGCTGGTGATGCTGAGCTGGTAGTTGCGAAGCGCGGCCAGCTTCGGCGTTACGAGGTCGGGCGACTGCTCGACGCGGATCCCGAGGCGGGGATCGGAGAAGTTGCCCTGTCCGTGCATCTGCGTGACGGCAACGTAGGCGTTCCAGTAGGACACCGGCCCGTCGCCGGTGAACGTCTCCAGCGCCACACCGCGCAGGCCGTAAGCGGGAGGGACGACGATGGGCGTGTTCTTGCCGTCGATGTTGATGCGCGGGTCGTATTTACCCGCGCCCCACGAGCGCAGTATGGCCTTGGTGGCCGCATCCACAGCGGGCGACAGAGCGACGATGGTGCCCGGCTGGAGTGTGGTGTTGGCCCAGCCGTCCAGGCGCTTGCCAATGCCGGGGAGGAACGAGTTGTCGACGGTCGAGTGGCAGAGCGCGCAGGTGACGCCGAAGCGGACCAGGCTGTCGCGGCCATTGATGTTCTCTACCTGACCCTGCACGCCCACCACGGCGTTCATCTTCAGTAGGGCAACTGTTACAGCGGGGTCGTTGAGGTCAACCTGACCGGCCAGAATCGCCTGCTTGACTGCCTCTGGTAGCGCATCCACGTCAACCTTGAGGCCGACAGCGAGCGCCGTGGCCGGGCTCACCCCTGCCTGGATGACCTCGTGCATGCGCAACGTGTCTGTCCAGTATTTCTCGTCCCCGAAAGTATCGTAGCGAAAGACATCGCGACCAGCATCTACCAGAGCCGGATCGAACTTCGCTATTGTCGGGCCGTGATCCTCGCAGCCCGCTAGCAGGCCGGCTGTAATTGTGAGCGCGGCGACGACAACCAGCATGCCCGCGCGCGACCGATTGGGTTTCATGATTCCTGGCTCCGGAAAGTGTTTTACGGCCGACGCCGGGAGGTTCCCCTGCGCCGGCCGGGTCCGTCACTGGGGGTCCGTCACCTGGACATGCGGTCGAGGATCGTCTGTGCGCCCATCATGTGCCCCTGGAAGGCAGGCGCCACCTTCACCACCAGTTCCTTCAGCTCAGCGTTGCTGATGGCCGGTAGCAGAGTGCCGTTAACTGCGTCGATGACCGCCTTGTGGAAGGCGATCTCGTGCTGCAGGTATGCGCGGTCAAAGGCAGCGCCTGAAAGCGAGCTGAGCCGCTTCATCGCTGCCGCGTGGTCAATCGCTCCCTGGTCGGGCTTGGGCACGGTAGGCGTCACCTTGAGCTTCGTGGCCAGGTCACGGCCGAGCTGGCGCACCATTCGGTGATCGCGAACCATCATCGCGCCGAATTCCTTCACTTCCTTCGACTGCCCGCGATCCACTGCCAGCTGACCGGTCTCGATGTCGACGCTGTTGGCGGCGTCGAAGATGGCAACGATGGTGGCGTCATCGAGCGCCTTAGCTGGCGCCTGGGCCTGCCCGTTTGCTGGGACCAGGGCGAGCGCTGCGAAGATGAGGGTGGCGGTGGTCGCTGTACGTAGCGACAGCGCGGAATTGCTGAGCATTGAAGTATCTCCGGGGAGTGAATGGATGAGGGCGCAAGCACTTCGGTTGTTGATTGCCGAGTGACCGGCACCCCTGGCAAACCAGCAGGACCCGAGGATAGCTCCGGTTTAACATTAAGTCAATGATTAAATGGAGTTATTTGACATTAGACCACTCTTTTAGGCATATTTATTGGGGTAGGGGCTGCTTTGATGGGCGAATCTGCACCCGTGCGCACGTCATTTAGGGCGGCGCAGCCCATCATCGGACTTGCCCATATACAACAGGAGGAACCGTGTCGACCTTCCGGCTGGATAACCGCTTTTTCGAGAGTACCAGGGGTCGAATCGTCCACCTGCTGCGTCGCGCCCGCCACACGGTGGACGAACTGGCGTCCGAGCTTGGGCTTACCAACAATGCCGTGCGAGCTCACCTGGCCAGCCTGGAACGCGACGGAATGGTGCGAACGGACGGCGTCCGACGCGTTCCCGGAGCCGGCAAGCCGGCCACGATCTACGAGATCGACCCTGACCTCGAACCCATGCTCTCGCGTGCTTATGTCCCGCTACTGAACGCCCTGCTGGGTTCGCTAGGCGCCAGCATGTCGCCCGACCAGTTGCGCTTGGTAATGGCCGATGTGGGGCACCGTCTCGCCGCCGGCCATCATCCGCTAGCCTCCGATAACTTCGAGACTCGGGTGCGGATGGCGGCCAACGTTCTGGCAGAGCTCGGCGCCGATGCGACGTTAGAGCAGACTGGCGACACGATCACCATCCGCGGCTGCAGCTGCCCCGTCTCGGCCGCTGTGTCCGAACGTCCGGAGGTCTGTCGGGCGCTCCAGACCCTGCTCGCCGACCTCACTGGAGCAAAGGTGGAGGAGCGCTGCGACCGCAGCGAGCGCCCACGATGCTGTTTCGAGCTATCAGAGTCAGCGTAAAGTTTGCTTGCCACGCGTTTAGCTGTCCCGGGGAGTGGATCAGTCTGATCCACTCCCCGTCCGCCATTTCAGGACCGGCTGGCCGTCCGAAAAGATCTCACCAGCGCCATTCCATTCCAGCGTACGCCGCCCTCCCGGCGACCGGCCTGGCCGACGCATCCAGATAGCTGGCGTTCCCCAGATTCACGGCGTCCAGGGTGAAGCGGGCATCTCGAAAGGCGTATGAGAGGCGGGCGTCGGCACGTTTGTGGTGACGCTCGCCGGCATGACCTGCCAGCCCCGCATCCACGGCGAGGAGGAATCCACCTCCCAGTGGCGTCATCAGGTGGGCGCTGAGCGATCGGGTGAGAGGGCGGAGGGCGTATCTGCCGACCCAACCGGTCGCCGCCGCGGCGTCCACCCTCGTCGTCGCCCCGCGCACCGACCAGCGGGTGCCACCCCACTGCGGCAGCAAAAGCTCTCCCTCAATGCCGCGGAAGGTGGCCGTCGCCACGTTCCGGGTGCGCCATGGCTCGCTAACCGCACCGGTCGGACGCGCCCAGTCGATGAGGTCGTGAGCGCGCCGTACCCAGCCGGCCATGTCCAGAGCGACGCCGGCACCCAGCTCCATTCGTGCGCCCACCTCACCTATCCAGAAACTCTCGGGACGCAGTTCGGGGTCACCGACGCTCACCGGATCTTCGTAGTACCGCTCCGTCCAGGTCGGGGCCCGGAATCCGCGATCAACGCTTCCCCGCACTCTGAGCCTGTCACTGACACTGACAGCTGCGGCCAGCGATGGCGACAGCACCGTACGGTCGCGCGACGACCAGTCTGCACGCAGGCCAGCGTTGGCTGTCGCCGCCTCCCCACCGAAGCTCGCTTCGGCGAACAGGGCGCCTCGGCCTGACTCGCGGTCCCCCAGCCGCTCGCTACGCAGCCAGGAGCCCGAACCCTCACCTCCAAGAGCGAGCGTCACCCGGTCGCCGACAGATCCCCGAGCCACCACCTCGGTGCCTGCCTGGACCACTACGTGCTCATTCTGGTAGAAGGCTGGATCATCCCGCTTGAGCGTGAAGCGGTCGTCGTGCCGGCGTCCGCTGGCCGTCGCTGCGAAGGACCAAGCGGTCGAGAGTGGAGTTCGCCAGCGGAGCGCCGCCGTGCCCGAAGACGTGCGTTCATGCGACGGCCATGGGGCGTAGAAATCGGCGGCTCCGAAGTCGCGCACTCCGACGCCCAGGTCCAGCGACAACGTGCCTGAACCAACCGCCCGCGCCGCACTCGCCCGTGCCTGAGTTACCTGGTAGTCAGTGTCCGCCCGGTGGCCGTCGGAGCGTTCGTGGTCCGCGCCAAACGTCAGCCCTGAACCGGGTGCGCCCAGGTGAACAGTGCCGGAACCGCCGGCCGTTCCGAAACTTCCCCCTCGCCCCGATGCCGTCCCGCCCAGCCCGGCGGCCGCGGTCGCACGAGCACCACCACCTGTTCGAAGCTCGAGCCACGAATGGCGAGGTCGGATTGGGCTGGTGATCTGGGCATGAGGTCCACGCCCAGCCCCCAGCCGATCACGTCGGCCACCGACCTCGCCGCCCGGCCGTCAATCTCCGCCCGGTCAATCACCGTCATGCTGCGCGGACCGTTCGCCGCTGTACCCACGCGCGAGGAGACGCTCACCCGAGTCGTATCCAACCTCTGGGCAATCGGCGGCTGGGCATTAATGGACAGTGGGATCGTGAGTGCTAGCGCGAGCAGTTGCAGGCGAGGCAAGAACGGGATCATTGGGGCTAGGCAGAGGCGTCGGGGAGGTGGCAATCACGGCGAACACGGCTGGCCGCTGTGCAGCCTGCCGTTGCCGACATCCAACGCTAAACTCGCTGCGCCGTTCGCGCTCGGTGACCCCTTGTGAACTGCCAGGAAACTCTAGCGATCATCAGTGTCAGGACGCCACCGGCCCAGATAAAAGACGCCTGTCGGGCACCAAGAAACACGTATGTCGCCAGATAGAGTGACGAGACGACAAGCGTTATCCCCGCCACCAGAGCGCCGTAGCTCGTGAACTCCCGAAAGCTGATATGCACACCAGCCCGCTCGGCGATCCCCAGGGCCGTAACATTGGCTGAGGCTCCAACCGCTGTGCCATTGCCGCCGAGGCAGGCGCCGAGGGCCAGCGCCCACCAGAGAACCGTGACGTCACCCGGTAACTGTGCGGTCAGGCGGTGTACTATCGGGATCATTACCGCCACGAACGGAATGTTATCGACGATCGCCGAGGCAAAGGCGCTCACCCAGGCGATGAGAAGGGCGGCGAAGAGTAGAGTTGCCAGGCCGCTCAGCCCCAACCAGGCACTCCCGTCGCTCACGACCCTACCCAGCCCAATTGCCAGGGTATCAATCAGTCCCGTCTGAACCGCGGCGCCTACGGCTATAAACAGGAACCCAAAGAAGCAGAGAGTCGGCCACTCGATCTCATGTTCGATCACCTCCAACACGCCGTGTCGCCTTTCCTCATCGCTCGGCTTGCGGCGCCGCAGGTAGAGAAGATCCTGCACCACCAGCATCGCGCCGGCGCCAATTGTCGCTGGCACCGATGTCGGCATCCCCGTCAAGCCGTGGGTGAAGAAGCCGAGGAAGACAACGGCGCTTATCCAGAGCCCCCATCGCAGCAGAATCGGATCGGTGATGGGCGGAATCGGCACCTCCTCGCCGGCGCCGCTACCGGTTGACCGGACTCCGGCGAAATCGCGGCGGAAGTAGCGCGCCGAAAGAGCCGGCAGCATCAACGCCATCAGTGTCACCGGCGGCGCCAGCGCGATCAGGAACTGCACGAAGGTGAGATTCGCGCCCGACCCGATCATGATGTTGGGCGGGTCGCCAATGAGCGTCGCCGTGCCACCAATGTTGGATGCCATCACAACCGGCAGCAGGTAGACCACCGGCGCGACCCCGATACTGCGCGCCATCTGCAGCGCCATTGGCGCGATGAAGATGACAGTCGTGACGTTGTCTGCGAAGGCTGACAGTACGGCCGTGGCCCCAATCAGCAGGACTAGCAGAAGGCGCGCGTCGCCACCGGCGAAGACGAGAATTCGGGCGACCGCCCAGGCGAAGACCCCCGTCTTCTTGAGCACGCCAACTATGGCCATCATCGCGGCGAGCAGGAACAGGACGTTGAAGTCGAGCGCCTGGGTGGATTCGCTGAAGCCGATCAGGTGGAGCGGAGTGAGGTAGGTGATCGCCCAGATCACCGCGACTGCTCCAATCACGACCAGCAGTCGGTGGACTCTCTCCAGCGCGAGCAGCACGAATACACAAATGATGATCAGGCCGACCGTCAACTGCGAAAGCGGATCGGTCGTGGATGCCGGTCCCACTTCCCCGCCTTGGAAGGCGAGGAGGGCGAGCGGGATCAGCTGCAGCGGCGTACCAGGCATGAGTCTGCCGTTGAGGTGGGCGTGACGTGCTTGCCAATGGTCTCTCTCGCGTCATAACATGAAGCGCAGAAGTCCCGCCAGAACACCTTCATCCGACCAGACCTGTCGAGCCCACATGAGACGCACTTTGACGCCGGCGACCAGCTTCTGGTCTGCCCTCGTCCTCCTCGTCCTGGTCACCCTGCCAGCCACTGTTCGCGCCCAGAGCTTCAGCGGCTCGGGGCAGCAGGCTACCGAGCTCTTTACTCTGGCCGAAGGGTTGGCCGTATTCGAATTCAACTACGAAGGCACGGCGCAGTTCGTGGTGCAATTATTGGACGCCGACGGGAAGATGGTGGGGGAGCTGGCGCGTGCGGCCGGACCCCTTAAGGGCTCGCGGGCACTGCGCATTGATCATCGCGGGCGGTATCTATTGGATGTAAGTGCCACCGGGCGGTGGACGATCACACTGCGGGAGGGCCAGGACGCCGCTGGGGCTGTCGCGGACCGACCACCAGCAGACGTCGTGAGGACTGATAGCGCCGGTGCGCCTGGCACGGCGGCTACCGGAGCTCTTCTCGAAGGGCGCACCGCTGGTATTGCGGCGGCCGGGAACCTGAACACGGGGTGGGGCCTGCGCGGGCTTCTGGGTGGCACACTGGCGGGACCGGTCGGGCTGGGGCTCGCGGTACACTACGCCGGTCGCAGCGATATCCATGCGCCGCCGCCAGCGGCCCCCGCCGATGCCCTATTCACAAAGGGCTTCCGCGAAGGATTCGAGACACGAACCAAAACCGTCCGGCGCAAATCGGCATTTGTAGGCGGGATGGTGGGGACGGCAATCTTAACCGCCGCGCTCATCCACTTCATCAATATCAGTGGTAGCGGCAGCGGCACACCCGGCAACGGCGGCAACGGTGGTAACCCTCCTGACCTTGGCATCGTCAGGTAGGTCATTCGTAAACCCGTGGTCGGCATTTCAAGGCGCTGGCGGGAGTGCGGAATCGTCGCCTGACGACGATACGGTTTGACGCCTGCGCGGAGAAGTGAATCGGGGGCCTGGAAGAACATCTTCCAGACCCCCGATTCACAGCGCGTAGTAAACCTTCCTACAATGTCAGCAGGTACCGAGGATGTAGCAGTTGGCCCGGAGTTCCCTGTCCGTGATCGGGAAGAGAGTTCCGGGGGCGAGGACGGCGTCAGACGTGTCCAGCCACCGCGGATCCTTGATCTTGAATCGGTACATGTCGAGCAGACGGCGACCCTGCAGGAACAAATTCACCCGACGCTCGTGGATGAGCAGGTCCCGCGCCGACATCTGACCGGAGAACGGGGACTTCCCGCTCAGACTGCGGACGGCGTTGATCTCCGTGGTGAAACCGGGCATGTCGCTCGCGGCGAGTGCCGCCTCGGCGAGAATGAGGCGGAGTTCTCGCGCCGATAGGATCGTCAGCGGCGGATAGAGCTCCGTCGAGGACGCAAGCATGCCAAGGCCCGTCAACTGCTGGAATAGTGTGGCGTCGGGCGTCTTGTCGATTGGATCAAGCAGTGCGACCGCGGTAACGCGCGTCTTTGGAGTGTTGGGCACGCCGAGGGCTGTGTCCACCCGGAACTCCTGTCGCGAGTTGATCCACCCGCCAATCTGGTTGCCCACCGTCGAAGCGGAATAGGTGAAACGGTACTTCCAGTCTCCGCTCACAATGGCCAGTGCTGCCCGCGCGTCGGCTACTGCCGCAGCGCTGCTGACCATCGGGTTCGCCGGAACGGTCCCGATCGGCTCCAGTGATGTCCAGACAGCACGCGCATGATGCGCCCGTGCGCGACCGGCCAGGAGAGTCGCTTCCATCTCCTTGTTGCCGGTGGCCTGAGCGATCGCGATACCCTTAGTGAAGTAATCGATCGCCGTGTCGTAAAGCTTGCTCATGTTTGCTGCACCGATCGGCGGCGAGGCGGTCCGCCGGTCAGAGATGACGAAATCGTTGAACCAGTCGGGGATCACGCTGTACATGATTCCGCCGTACAGGTAACTCCGGCTGAGGAGGTTGCGATTCCTCAGTTCGCCCGCAGCGTCATGCCCTTCGAGCAGCCGTATGGATTCGTCAGCCATGAAGCGACCCTCGTTCAATGAGGGTACGCCTTCGTTGTCGGTGAACTCGTTGGCCGGATTGGAAACGAAGCCGTGATCCAGTTCGTTACCGGCGTCGTAGGTGCCGATCCAGGTGATCTCGTCGGTCGGAATGGCTGCGGCCAGAAGCAGGTCGCTGTATCCGCGCGACACCGTCGCTTCGGCACCGTTCACCGCGGCCACGGCGCCCGACGGTACATCAAGTGCTTCCTGTGACAGGTCGTTCGGGTTCTTGACGTCGAAGACGTTGCTGCAGCCAGCGAGGACGAAGGCGAGGGAGACGGCGAGCGTGCCGGTTCCGAGCACGGTTCGCGAGCGCGACGTCCCGCGGGACGACAGTGGCATGTTTGGTCTGGTCATTGGAAAGTGTCTCATGCCTAGAATCCGAAGGATGCCGACAGGGTGATGCGTCGCGGGATGGCGAAGCCCCAGCCGTCCACACCGGCGATGAAGTTATTCGATTCCTGATCGGATCCCGGATCGCGGCCGCCGATAACGTTGATCTCCGGGTCGATGCCGCTGTACTTGGTCCAGAGGGCGATGTTCCGGCCGGCCAGGGTCAGCGTGAGGTTGCCCACACCAAAGCGATCGACGACGCGGCTTGGCACCTGATAGGAGAGGCTGAGCTCACGCCAGCGGATGAAATCGGCGTCCTCGATGGCGTTCAGGCGGTCCTGCGGAGAGAGCGCCGCCATCTCTGTGCCCCACAAACGCGCTGCGTCTACGCGCTGCTCGGCGGTGCTGGCGGGGTTCATGATCGTGCTCTCCAGCGTTGCCGCCTCCAGGATGTTGCGGCCGATCGTGGCGTGCGAGCGACGGAACTCGTCAGTCAGGTTGTGGACCTGGAGCCCAGCCTTGTACTCGAACGTGGACGAAAGGCGGAAGCCACCGAGGAAGGAGAAAGTGCCGCCGAAGGCGCCGGCCCAGTCAGGTAGCGGCTTGCCCAGGTAATTCACCAGCGGGTCGCCATCGATACCCGGCTGGAGCACCGTGCGGATGGTCTCGACCGAGCGAGGCTGGTTGAAGAAGGCCAGCAACTGGTCGCGGGTGTCGGACACGCCGTCACCATTGGTGTCGATTGGGTACTCGCCAGACACCAGCTCGGGCCCGAAGAAGGCTCCCGGAGCGTAGCCCTCACGAATCCAGTTGCCGTAACGGAAGTAGCCCGGCTTGATTGGCGGTGCGCCGCCAAGGCTCTTGACGTTCTGCTTCAGGTAGGCGGTGTTCACGAAAATGTCCATCGATGCGCGCTCGGTGGAGAAGAGCGACCCGGTAAGGCCAATCTCCAAGCCGTTCGACGTCATCTCGCCAGCGTTCACTAGCTGCGGGTTCTGGAAGCCACCGGAGCTCACGAACTGCTGGTTGATGAGGAGATCCTTCACATCGCGCCGCCAGTAGGTGAAGGCAAGCGCGAACCGGTTCTCCAGGAAGCCCATGTCGAAACCGGTCTCGAACTCCGTCGAGACTTCCGGCTTCAGGTCGGGGTTACCCAGGTTGCTCGGCTGGACCCCGGCGCCGGTGGGCGAGGATAGGGGTCTGAAGGTCGTGAACTTGGCGAAGGCGCCCGGCTGCAGCCCCGACTTTCCGATTGCCGCGCGCAGACGGAGCTGCGACAGCGCAGTGCTAGTCCAGAACGACATGTCGCTCGGAACCAGCGATACGCTCAACTTTGGGTAGAAGGCGCCGCCAGCGCTCTCACCGAACGCGCTGTGCTTGTCGTAGCGACCTCCAAGGGTGACGAAGAGATAGTTATCCCAGCCTAACTGCTCCTGGGCGAACACTCCGCCGGCGACCTGGCTAACGCGCTGCTCGAAAACCGTCGGATCGGCTCCGGCGCTGATGACCTCCAGGCCAGGACCGGCGAAGCGAGCACCAGTGCCGCCAGCGCGGTTCGTCTGCGTCAGGAAGGCCTGGGCGCCGAGCACGAAGGCCGAGCTGATACGCTCGGTGAGGTCGTCATTCCAACTCGCCTTGGTGTCAAAGGTGAGCTGACGCTGGGTGCGGTTACGCACCGTACGCGTGCCCTCCGGAGTTCCAGATGCCAGACCGTCAACGTTCCAGCCGAACGGGATGAAGCGCACGTTCTGCTCGTTCACCTGGTCGATACCGAAAGTCACATCCAGGTTCACACTCTCCATCGGAGCGTACTGCGTGCCGACGCTACCGGCAAAATGCTGGGTGTTCTGCTCAGTGTGCCGGTTCATCATCTCGCGCATGGAGCCGAACGACGGCACAGCGCCGGACGGGTTAATCTCGTTGGCCCGTTCAGGCTTGCTGTTGATCAGGTTGGACAGAGTACCGGCAATGTTGTTGTTGTTGTCCGGCACCTCCAGATAGCTGTCGATGTACATCGTGTTCACCCGCACCTGAACCTTCTCGCCCGGCGCAAATGACAGGTTTGCCGTTGCCTGGCGCTTCTTGTTCGCGTCGGTGACCTGTGTCAGGCCGGGCGCTGCTCCGCCAAAGCCATTGTTCTGGAACGGTCCATCCTCGCCCAGGTATCGGCCTGACACGAAGTAGGTGACCTTCTCATTGCCGCCGTTCACGGACAGGGAGTAGTCGCCAGACTGCCCCGTCTCGAATATCCGGGGGAACATGTCGACCTCGAAGACGTCAAACGCCTTCAGACCGGGCTTATCCCAGAATGTCGCCAGCCGATCTGCCTCGGCCTGAGTGCGGGCAAAGCCAGCGTGCGGCTTGTAGCGGTCGACTGGATAGGTCGAGAAACCCTGCTCTGCCTTGAGCGTCCAGCGAGGCGCGCCCGCTGAGCCCTTCTTGGTGAAAATCTGGATGACGCCGTTGGCGGCCTGCGTTCCATACAACGTGGCCGCGGCTGAGCCCTTCAACACCTCGATACGCTCGATGGTGGACGGATCGATGTCGTCCAGGCGCGACGGGCTTCCGCCGCCCTGATCCAGCCCACCCATTCCGCCACCGTTATCGATCCGTATTCCGTCCACGTAAATGATCGGCTCCTGGCTCTGCGTGAGGCTGGACCCACCGCGGATACGGAGTTTCGTGCCCTCGCCGGCAACGCCGCCGGTGGGAAGTGCAGACACTCCCGGTTCCCGTCCCTGCAACGCTTCGGACAGGTTGGAGATCGGCGCGTCAGCCAGGGCCTCGACGTTGATGCTGGCGACGGTGTTGCCAAGCTTCTTGATCTGGGTTGCCTGGCCGGCGCCCGTGACGACCACTGCATCAAGCGACATTGCGGCTGTCGTCATCTCGAAATTCAGCGTCACCGTATCGCCGGCGGTGACCGTGACCGTACGTGTCGGGCTGCTGTAGCCGAGCGTGCGCACGCGTAGTTCCACCTGCCCCGCCGGCACGTTGGAAAGTACGTAAGCGCCAGAGGAGTTACTCATTGTTCCCAGTCGCGGCGACTGGATAAACACCTCAGCGCCAGAGAGAGGCCGTCTGGAAGCCGCCTCCACCACGGTTCCGCGCACCGTTCCCGTGGCCTGTGCCTGCAACTCCGTCACTCCACCAAGGCAGAGGGCCAGCGAGAGCGCAACTGCGCCTTGCCGCCAGCGAGCGCGAATCCCGACGGTCCGTACCCCGTCTGGTTGCCAACCAGATCTCACCAAGTATCTCATCATCAGACCTTCCGCATACAGGGGATTGACGTGGTTCCATCCACGCCGGCGTTACTCCGGACCGGAAAAGCCGGCACGGCCATTCTGGCGCCCTCCTCCAGAATCGGATGGGCTACCGGGTCGCCGATTATGGCGCACGCAGCAGCGCGCCACAAGATCCCCAGCGGCCTTTCTTTGACAGCGGCCCTGGCGGCCCCGAGCATGTAGCGATGGACGGCTGCCCGCCGGAGCCTCTTAGTGTTCAGTCGTAGCTCACTCGTGTTAATCTGCGACTAGTCGCTCCCCATCCCACTAAGCAGTCAGCCCAAAGAGATCAGTGCCATCTTCCGCCGACCGCCTGGCAGCCTACCGACGTACTCAGGGACGGCTACCCAAACGCCAGGCTCACACCGTGCGCGCCCGCGGACTCGACTTCGCTGTCTGGACCACACCACGGGTTACAGGCACGGTGCCGCTGGTCTGCATTAACGGTGGTCTCATCTTCGACCACGCGTCTCTCTGGCCAAGCCTGGCGCCACTGGCGGCCGGCCGCCAACTGGTCTTCTTCGATCAGCGTGGGCGTGGCAGGAGTCAGGCGCCGCCGGGAGTGCGCGCCGCGCGCGTGGAGCATGACGGCACCGACGTGGGTGCGCTGCGGGACGCATTGGGGATCGAGCGGTGGGACGTACTGGGACATTCATGGGGCGGCGGAATCGCCGTCCTCGGCGCTTCTCAGGACCTGGTCGGCACCAGACGCGTGGTGCTCGTGGACTCGGTTGCCCCGACAAGCTGGTGGCTCCCACTAATGCACGATATTGCCCTGGACCGGCTCACCGGCGCACACCGCGAGGCGCTGGCTGCGCTCGATCCACGGGCGCTCGCTGAGCCTGATCCGGTGGTGCACAGCACGTATGCGCGCGCCTTCGTGCCGGCATGGTTCGCCGACGTCTCCCTCGCGCAGCAGCTCATTCCACCGGCCGTCGTGGAACTCACTGGCGTGCACGTGGCGGCGCGGCTCAGGCGCGACGGTTACGACTGGAGCAACCGGGTTCGTGCCCTCGACCGCCCCACGCTCGTCATATACGGCGAGCGTGACGCACTACCCCGCCAGACGGCGGAGGAGCTTGTCGCTCTGTTGCCTCAGGCGGTGCTGCGGACCATCCCGGAAGCGGGCCATATGCCCTACAGGGAGCGTCCAGAGCTGTTCTTCCCAATCGTCGAGGCGTTTCTCAACGAGCCTGATGTGACGGGGCAGGACGGTTAGCAGGCCACACTCGACACAGCACCGCCGTCCACGGCCAGTCTCCGGCTGCGGAGTTGTCCGTAACCTTCACGCGATCCGTGCATGCGTCGCCCCTCGCCAACTATCCTCGCGCTCTGCGTCGCCGCGCTGGTCACGATGGCTGTCGCTATATCGGCAGTGCTCGGCTTTCCGGCCGTCTCTCGCGACGAGACACTGAGGGCGAGCACTGCCGCGGCCATCATCGCCGACGAGCCGTCGAGTGCCGTGCGCACGGTGCTGGACGGGCTGCGAGCTATAATAGTGACGACGATCGCTAGCGGCACTGACGCCGTCGGAAGCACCCCGGGTATTCGTGGTGTCATCCCTGCCGTCAGCGTGTCTTTCGTCTCCTCATCCGCTGAAGTCAGCACCGGCAGCGTAGCCGTCGTGTCGGTCGACGACGCAGCCACGGCAAAACTGCTCGAGGAGGAGGGTCCAGGCACTTACATAGATGAACTGCTCCGAGCAAACGGTGCCCCTCTCACCCGCTGGCCGGTTCGTGGCGAGACTCCGATCACCTACTGGATCCAACCAGGAGCCGGCCTCGCCGGCTACGTGACGGACAATCGGCGGCGGGTAGACGAGGCGTTCGCCGCCTGGGAACGGGCAGGCATCCCGCTGCACTTCTCTGCCGCCACCGATTCCGCGCGAGCCGACATTCTGGTGGTCTGGACGCCTCGCTTCAATGAGCCGATAAGTGGAAAGACGCGGTGGATGCATGACCGTCGTGGCTGGATTCGCGGTGCTCGGGTGACGATTGCCCTGCACAGGTATACCGGAGAGCAGTTGAGCGGAGACGCGCTGCACGCGATCGCACTGCATGAAGTAGGGCATTCGTTGGGCCTGGATCACTCGAGCGATGCCGCGAACGTCATGGCGCCGCGGGTTCGAGTGCGCGACCTGTCCGATGCCGACCGGGCTACGGCACGGCTGCTCTACCGGCTGCCGGCTGGGCTACGTAGGTGAGTCGCCGGGGAGATCTCGTCCCCGTCGTCCTTCTCGTGCTACTTGCCGCATTCGTTGGCGTGCAGGTGGCCGGCGCTCGCACCTCAGGTGCGGAAGGCAATACTGCATCGGCCGCCCTCGGTCGTGTTGATCGCGACGGCGGCAGGGGTGACCGCGCGCGTGATGCCGCTCAGCGCGCCGATGTCCTGGCTCGCCTCGACACCGACGGGCCGGGCACCTACATCCACGACCTCGTAGCGACCGATTCCATGCTTCGCCGCTGGCCCGACAGCAATGGGAGTCGCATCCGAGTCTGGGTGCCAACGTCGTCGTCCATTCGCGGCTGGAGTGCCGATCAACCGGAGGCAGTGCGGGGTGCCTTCCGGGTATGGGAACGGGAACTCCCCGTCCGGTTCACATTCGTGGCCGATTCGGCCGACGCTGACGTGCTGGTGGCCTGGGTATCCCGCCTTGCCGGAGAGCAGCAGATCGGCAACAGTTCGCGCAGCTACGACGCTGATGGTCGCATCCTCAAGGCCGACATAACGCTCTCCATTCTTGGCCGCGACGACCAACTGTTGCCGGCGCGCACGGCACGTATCGCCGCCTTGCACGAGGTTGGGCACGTACTTGGCCTGGAGCACTCACGGGATCAGCGCGACGTCATGGTGGCCCGCTATGACGGCCAGGCGACCGGCCTCAGCGCCGCTGATGTCGCCACGGCGCGGCTGCTCTACTCGCTGCCTAGTGGATCGGTGAGCGGTTCAGCGGCGCCTGAGTGAGGCGCTTGTTCAAGTACTCGGCGCGCTCCCGCATCATGTAGGAATCACTTTTGCACCTCGAGTTCTGCCTTTACTCACCGACAGCCCTATCTCGCGTGCCCGCAAATCCCGCCGCACAGACAGACGACAAACCGTCCGCTGATCCGAATGGCCAGAGTCTCTACGACGTTCTCGTAGTGGGCGGCGGGCCTGCCGGCCTCTCGGCAGCCATCTGGCTCGGGCGCTACCTGCACAGCGTGGCCGTCGTCGACTCCGGCGATCCGCGCAACTGGGAGACGCGCGGCATCAACGGATTTCTGGGACAACCGGGCATTTGTCCCGCCGACCTGCGTGGCATGGGGCGCGAGGAATGTCGGCGCTATGATGTCGACCTGGTGGACGGGGTTGTCGCTACTGCCATCAAGGGCGACGACGATCAGTTTGAACTGTTGCTGGAAGGCGGTCAGCGAATACATGGACGTCGGTTGCTCATCGCCACCGGCTTCCGCGACGTGTGGCCTGACGTGCCGGGGCTGGAGCGGGTCTACGGCGACCGCGCTCATGTCTGCCCGGATTGCGACGGCTACGATACTCGCGGTAAAAAGGTCGTCGTGATCGGAGTCGGTAGGAAAGCAGTCGGTATGGCTCTCTCGCTGGCCAACTGGACCTCCGACATCACTGTCTGCACCAACGGAAGACCGCCCGCGCTGGACGACCACCTGTCATCGAAACTGGCAGGGCTGAACATTCCGGTTTTCACCCAGCCGATCACGCGTATCAGGTTCCGTGATGATGACATGCGCTCGTTGGAGTTCGACGGACGGGCGCCGCTAGGCTGTGAGAAGCTCTTCTTCTCGCTTGCCCAGTACCCAGCCGACGATCTCGGAGTACGCCTGGGGTGCGAGCGCGACGAGGAGGGCAACATCGTCGTCGACAGAGCCGGCCACACCAGCGTCCGCAACGTCTTCGCCGCCGGCGATGTCACGGCCGGACCACAACTGGCCATCCGCGCAGCAGCGGATGGAGCCGTGGCCGCACTCGCCGTGCATCGCAGCCTACTTCCTGACGAACGTCGACTGTCGAGTAGTTGACGGCTGGAGTGAGTGCCTGTCAGGCATGATCGCTGGCATTCATGCACTGACCTGATCAGAATTCGGCTGGCTTACGCCGGGAACGTTTCTTCACCACCTGATGGCTGTCGAGAGCGGCCGCCCCGAACGCACAACGTCCAGCTTGAGCAGGCCGTCAGCCTGAGCCTGCAAAACTCTGTAGAAGTCCAGTGGGGCGTCCAGTTCGATTCCGTCAGCGCGCTGGACGACGTCGCCCGCGCGCAGCCCAGCCAACTCGGCCGGCGTCCACGGTACCACCGATATCACGTATACGCCGCCACTCACACCGAGCGATTCGCGAAGCGCCTTCGTCATGTGCATGAGTTCCGCCCCAGCAACAACGAGAATGCTCGGGCTGCTCCGGAACAGATAGGTGAGCGGGCTGGGCGCGACTGCCTCGTTCCGCCAGGAATGGACGACAGATTGTGACGGAACAACGTCGACGCGGGAGGTGCGCAATGTCGCAGCCAGATCGGCCACCGCGGCAGCAGACGCGGCAGATGCGGCACGGGCGTTTGCGACAGTAGGCGCGTTGGGTGAGAGCGCGTACAAACGCACTCGCGTGCCCGGCGCGTAGCTGGTGGGACGGACGGTGACGGCTACGGTAAAGTCGCGCCGCATGCCGTCGCGGTCGACGCGTACCGGGACCCTGGTCCCAGGCTTCAGTACGCTCCGTAGATCCAGCGCCTGGCCGCGAAGGTCGATGCCGCGAATGGAAATAAGACGGTCGCCGGCAATCAGCCCAGCGCGGGCGGCCGGACTACCCGGCTCCACCGATACTACTCGTGGATACTCCGTTGAGACGAGAATCCGGCCATCGCCCTGCTCGGTTGACGTACCCACCGTCTGCACATCGACGCCGAACCAACCCTGAGGAGCGCTGGAGTCGCGCTCGAGCCGCTCCTCCACCATCTGGAAGTTGACCCGGTCCTGGAGCAGTGCCAGCCGCCGCTCCAGAACCGCCGTCGATTTCTGCATCGAGCCCAACGAATCAAGCAGGGCAATGGTGGCCGGTCTGCCCACCAGAGAGTTGAGAAAGTGCTCCAGTTGGGTACGTGCTTCCTCTGCCTGTTGGCGTACCCGTGACAGTTCCTCTGCTGCCGGGGAGGCTACCAGGGCGCTCGCACGCGAAGGGTTGGCCTGCGCACCGGCCGGCGCGCTTCCCGTCGCCACCATCACTCCGGCCGCAACGAGTGCGAACAGAGCCCGGAGCGGATCCTGACGGTCCGGGCGACGCGACGTGCTCAACCTACTGGTCGTGGCGGCCATCTCCGCCGAAGTGGCAACACGCGACGCTCCGTGCACTCGTCCGACGGACGGAACGGTCGTGATAGCTGCGGCTGTCATTTTCTAGAACCGACTCAACTGGGAGTCGTGAGGGAGGGCGATGGCGAGGGATCGAAGCGTCGCCTCGCGCGCTCCCAGTGATGCGAGGTAGTACTGGTTGAGGACCTGGTCGTGTGGGCTCTTAACGAGCGCCGCCCTGGTCAGCGACGCCACCTCGTCCATGACCGCCAGACGGCGCTGATATACCTCGGGTGAATCCACACCGATCTCCGGGGACGCCGACGAAGCCAGGAAGGCGGTCGCCATCCTGTAGTCGCGCTCGGCGCGGCTGAGGATGGCCATTGCTTCGTTGCTGGAGACGGGTTCCGGAGCGCTGTCGGCGAGAATGGAGGCTATCCGGCGTGCCGGCTCGGCAACTCCGCCGCCGAGGCCGGGCATGAGGCTCGCCCCGGCACTCAGTCGCCCTCCGGCAATGCCGCCGGCAACGAGCAGAGTTGCCGCGGCAGCACGCCACGCCCACACCGGCGTCACGCGCCGGTTACGGCGATCATGTTGACGATCATGTAGTGGAAGTACGCCGGCAACGGCCGGACTGGTCGCGATCAATCCTTCCGACTGGAGCGACGAGCTGAGCGTGACCCAATTGGTGAGGGGAGCGGTAGACCCACCCACGGCACGATGATCCCGGGCTTCGCTGATAACTGAGCGGTAGGCGTCGAGTTCGTCGTGGCAGCGGAGGCAGGCAGACAGGTGTGAGCCCTCGAAATTCTCCGGGGTCAAACCGTCGGCAAGCTCGGCCAACCTCTCATCGGCAATGTGCAGGTCGGCCATCAAGGCGTGCGGGTCAACAGATGGAGGGAACATGGTTCGGCAGCTTGGATCGCAGGATGTACGCGGGAGAAGCGACGGCAACGTCATCCGACTCGGGATGGCGGTGGTGGGCGAGCAGTTTGCGGAGTCGGACGCGAGCCTTGAAGAGTTGGGATTTCGACCCGCCGGCGGTAATCCCCAACTCGGCCGCGATCTCCTCGTGCGTGTACCCCTCAACGTCGTGAAGGAGGAAGACGGTCCGAGCACCGATCGGGAGCAGAGCAACCGCCTCGTCAATGCTGGCCGCCAGGAGAGCACGATCGCCCTCCGGCTCCACCCATGCACTATCCTCGGTTATCTCCGTCTCCATGCGGTCCAGTCGGCGCAGCCGACGCAGCGCATTCAGGGTCCGATTGACGGCGATGCGGTGCACCCAGGTGGAGAACCGCGCTTCAGCGCGGTAGCTGGGTAGGGCTCTGAAGATCTGGATCCAGACGTCCTGGGCGACATCCTCGGCGTGATCCCAGTCAGCCACCATCCTACGCACCACAGAGTCCACCACTGGCGCGTACGCCGTCCAGAGTGTTCGCATGGCTTGTTCGTCCCCCGCGCAGGCGAGGCGGATGGTCAGCGTTTCGGCGTCCATAGGGTATGCGAAATATGTCACGCGAAACTCGGGTAGGGTTGCCCTCGCCCGTGAGTCGTTACGTGACCTCTTGCCCGGACTCTCGTCTTGACGGTGACGTGCGCCGCCCCCTTATTGGGTTGGACAGGCGCGCCGAGCCCGGTAGGTCGGCGTTCTGATGTGTAATCTGGATCACAACAGGAACCCTGCGGTGGTCACAGTGTAGGTTTATCGGGAGCCATTCACAGCTATCTCCTCTCAGGAGGTAGCTGGTCACGCCGTGGTCATGGCGGTTGGCGCACGCCGCTCACCTCCCTGGCTGTAATTACTGGTGCGTCTGCACGTCTCTGAACGACCGCACGTCTCCGCCCGTTAGCCACCAGGTCAGGACCCGCGCTGCAGCGGGTTCACATGCCAGAGCCGGCACCCTCAGCCGGCACTTCGCTTCGCCTCTCGCTGCCGCGCCAGAACGTCGTCGCTGCCCCTGCCGTATCTGTTGCTCCGGAGGTCCCCGTGATCGCACTCGCCTTTCTTGCCGCCGCACTGACCGTAGCTGATGGCGGTCTGCCGGTACGAAGTCCGGCGGACGTCGGAATGTCAGCATCCAGGTTGGAAGCGATCGACCGGGTGGTCCAGCGCGGTATTCGCGAGGGCGGTTACCCGGGAGCGGCCGTGGTCATCGGCCGGAAGGGCGCGGCGGTTGTCGAGAAGGGCTATGGCACCCTCGATTGGTCGGGCAAGGCCCCGGTCATTCCCTCCAGCTCGCTCTACGACCTCGCCTCGCTGACCAAGGTGGTCGGCACGACGGCGGCGGTAATGATCCTATATGACGACGGCAAGCTGGAGCTCGACGCGCCGGTCATTCGTTACGTGCCCGGCTTCACTGGTGGCTTGAAGGATCAGGTTACCGTTCGTCAGCTCCTGACCCATCGCTCCGGGCTTCCTGCCGGCCGCGACCTGTGGCGGATTGCCCGCACCCCGGATCAGGCTCGCCAGGCCGTGATAGACACCAAGCTCAACTACAAGCCTGGCGTTCATTACGAGTATTCAGACCTGGGCGCCGACATGCTCGGCTTCGTCGTCGAGGCAATTAGCGGGCAGCGGCTGGATGCCTTCCTCGAGAAGCGCATGTTCGGTCCGCTAGGAATGCAGAACACAGAGTTCCGGCCGGCTGACTCCGTGCGTTATCGGAGTGCGCCCACCGAGGTGGCTCCGCCTCGCGGCTATCCAATCCGCGGTGAGGTCCACGACGAGAACGCCTACGCGCTGGGTGGTATCGCTGGCCATGCTGGACTGTTCAGTACTGCCGCCGATCTGTCGGTGTTTGCCCAGATGATGCTCAATGGCGGCGTCTACAATGGCGTGCGCGTGCTGAATGAGGAGACAGTCCGTCTCTTTTCTACCCGAGCCGCTGGTAGCCGCGCGCTCGGCTGGGATACCGCTGAGGGAGGGGTCGGTGCCGGACGCTACCTCTCAGACCGGGCGTTTGGCCACACGGGCTACACGGGCACGTCGATCTGGATCGACCCGGACCGGGAGATGTTCGTCATCCTCCTGACCAACCGGGTGCACGCAGCGCGCGCCCGACGCCCGGCCAAGGTGATCTCCGACGTCCGCGCCGACCTTGCTGACGCCGCGTCATTTGCCGTGGTCGATCTTCCCAGCTATTACATGGCGACGACGGTGGACTACCGCGCCGACCGGGCAGTGGGTTGGAACGAGCCGGTGGCAGTGAGAAAGGCGACCTCTTCACAGTCGGCTCGAAGCAAGGCAGCCGCTAATGCGCGCGCCAAGAAGGCAAAGGCGACCGCAGCCGCCAAGGCAAAGGCTAAGGCGTCGACTGCGAAGAAGGCGTCGACTGCCTCGGCGACCAGGGCGAAGTCCGCGACCGCTGCCAAGAAGTCATCTACCACCGCTGCCTCCACCAAGACGCAGTCGACGGGCGCAGCAAAGTCGAAGGCAACCGCATCAGCAACCGCATCCGGGGCCAAGAGCACGACCAAGGGCGGCTAGCTCACCCTTTGGCTGACGTTTTTAAGGGCGCCTCCAGACGGGGCGCCCTTGCTCTTTTCGGTCGTGGAAAGTGATCTTGGAACGGATACTGAGACGGGCGCCCCAACTGTCGGGCGCCGGTGGACAGCAATCCGTCACAGAGGAGCCCCAATGTCCGAACAGCCCGAGCCGACCAATAACGGCCACCCCATAGTCAACGCAGCGCCCGCCGAGACCACCGCAGCGGCGGACGCCGCAGCAACCGATGTCGCTCCCGCACAGTCCAGCGTGACCGTGGAGAAGGTGACGTTGGCCCTGAGACGGGTGAAGGACCCCGAGCTCAACCTGAATATCGTCGACCTCGGCCTCGTTTACGACGTGCGAGTCGAGGGCACGGTCGTCGACGTGGACATGAGTCTCACGTCACCTGGCTGCCCTTCCGGCGCCGAGATCACCGGCGACGCCGAGCAGGCCATACGGGCCATGCCGGACGTCAGTGATGTCACTATCCACCTCGTCTGGACTCCCTACTGGAGTCCCGAGCGGATCGAACCACGGGTCCGGGCATATCTAGGCTTCTGACTCAACGCTTTCCGGCCGGTACCAGAGTGTGTGAAGCGGGACGGCGGCGCTTAAAGCGCTGCCGTCCCGCTGTCATTATGAACTGACGCTGCCCCGGCATGATACGGGGAGAACTCCCTGCCGCGGCGTTAGTAGCTGTCGGCCCAGCTCTCTAGGCGTCGCGGTACGGCGAGTCCGACTCGCCGCCGGAAGCGGACTTCGGATCCGGCTCGGGTGATAGCGCAACGTCGTTGGCAGTAGGCACGGCATCCGCCGTCGGCGTTTGAGCGGCAACGTCGGGAGCAGGCTCCGAATCCGCCTTCGAAGATTGATCGGCGGTGCCTGAAGCGATCGTCGCGGGTGGCTCTAGCGATTCTGCCGCGGCCGTCGGAGTGACCTTACCTGCAACCGCGCGCAGGAAGTCGTCGCCCAGCAATTCTACCTGCCAGCCGCGCAGGCCGGGAATCGTCAGCAGCTCTTCCAGGGAGTGCGGATTCATCCGGCTAACCGTCTCCAGACGGTCGCGGGAGCATAGCACCCCGGGATCGAGACCCAGCTTCTCGGCGGTACTGTCACGCACTGCCTTCACGCGCATCAACCGGTCGTCGAAATCGGGATCGCGCTCCCAACGCGGCGAGCGCGGGAATCGCGGCAGGTCGGCGTCCGTCATCGCCAGCCCACGCTCGACAGCCTCCAGCAACTCACCGCCGCGATGCTCCAGAATCCCGCGCGGCATCCCCTTGATCGCGCCCAGCGCCTCGCGAGTGCGAGGCTGCTGCCGGGCGATGGAGAACAGAGTCTCGTTGCTCATCACCCGGAAGGTGGCGCGATCCAGTTCGCCGGCCACCACGTCGCGCCACGCCACCACCTGACCCAGAATGGCCAGCTCGCGGCGGTTGAGGTCGCGCGCACCCTTCATCTTCAGGAAGCCCATGTTCTGGTCGTCCGCCTCCCAGCGAATGGCCTCCAGACGCCCGAACTCTTCGCGCGCCCAGTGCATCCGACCGAGCTGCGACAGCTCGTCGTGCAACCTGTCACGCAGTTCCAGCAGCCACCGCGTATCCTGGGAGGCGTAGTCCAGCATCCCCTTCGTCAGAGGCCGCTGCGACCAGTCGGCGCGCTGGTACTGCTTGTCTAGCTTGACGTCAAAGTATCGCTCTAGGAGCGCGGCGAGCCCGAACGCGCGCAGCCCCGTGAGTTGTGCGGCGATTCGCGTGTCGAAAACGTTGCGTACCTGCCAGCCGTAGTCCTGTCGGAGCAGGCGGAGGTCATAATCGGCATCGTGGAAAACCTTCTCGACCTTCACATCCTCGATCAGGTGGCCCAGTCCGGCCGGCTTACCGATTGGGAGCGGGTCGACGATAGCGCTCCGGTCACGCGTGCTCAACTGTAGCAGGTAGATACGGTCGACGAAGCGATGGAAACTCGCTCCCTCGGTATCGATGGCCAGCTCAGTCACGCCGGACAGGGCGTCTGTGAGCTGATCGACCCCGTGGGCGGTGTCTAGATACTCCAGTGGATGGTCGTCGCGGGAGGAAGCCACAAGTGAAACGGGTATGGGTGTGCGAAGGCGTCAACGCGTCGGATTCTGGCGCGATCGAGTCAGCTGGCTGACGCGCGGTGCGGCAAGTGCAGATAGCCGGATCGGCTACGTCTTCCGCCGACGATGCGACTGGCGGTAATCTAGCCCGTGTTTCAACCGCATACCGCCCTTTCCCACTCAGAGCCGCATGACTTCATCAGACGCGTCAGGACCCGAAACGGTCGCCAGCCGAACGTCTCCCGATTCGCCAGGTACCCCCGCCATGAGCGAGGCCGAGCGACGCTCAGGTCGTGAGCGAAGGGGGCTATGGCGCCCCAGCCACGGCTGGCGGAGTCGCGACATCATCCGGGCGACGATGATCGTCCTGGTGATCTACTGGCTGCTCCACCTGATGTGGTTCACCAACCAACTCGTCCTCGTCTCCTTCCTCGGCGTCCTCTTCGGCCTGGCCGTCTCGGCCGGAGTGGACCAGCTACAGCGGCGTCTCCATGTGCCGCGCGGGTTAGGCGCTTTCATAGTCGTCTTCGGTTTTCTCGCCATCCTGGGTGGCTTCTTCGCCTGGAGCGGCCCCGCTCTGGCTGCGCAGTCCCAGGAATTGAAGACGAAGCTGCCTCAAGTACTGGACGATGTGGACGACTGGATCGCGCGAAATGGTGACGGCATGATCGGCGGCATTTTCATGGGCCGGGGCTCGACAGCTGTCACTTCCGACTCGGTGGACGCAGTCAGCGTTATTACGCCGGCCCAGACCGCCGAGGCCAACGCTCCGCCTACCATGAAGGCCCGCATACTCTCCCAACTGGGGGGGGTAACGCGCTACCTCTTTCCCTTCCTGAGCTCCACCGTGGCGGTATTGGCGGGAGTGCTGCTGGTCATCTTCCTCGCCATCTACGTGGCCGTCTCGCCGCGTGTGTACCATACCGGAATCATGCACCTGTTCCCGCACGACGCACGCGAGCGAGCCGGAGAGGTACTCAGCGCCATCGCCGTGGTGCTCAGGAAGTGGCTGGTGGCGCAGTTGATCGCAATGGTGGTCATCGGAGTGGTGACGACGGTCGTCCTGCTGCTGCTGGATGTACCGGCGGCGCTGCCGTTGGGCGTGCTGGCCGGCCTCCTCGAGTTCGTTCCGACGGTGGGACCCATCCTGAGCGCGGTGCCGGGCATCGCCATGGGTTTTGTGATCTCGCCGGAGAAGGCGCTCTGGGTAGCTGTGGCATACTGGGGAATTCAATTCCTTGAGAATCAGCTGCTGATCCCGATTCTCATGAGCGAGACAGTGGACATTCCGCCAGCCCTGACCATTCTCGCCCAGGCTCTCATGGCGCTGCTGTTCGGCTTTCTCGGGCTGTTGGTGGCGGTCCCGCTGCTGGCGGCAAGCATGGTGGCGGTGAAGATGCTGTACGTGGAAGGAGTAGTCGGCGACGAGATAGAAGTAATGGCCGCCTCGGAGAGTTGACGCGGTTGGAGCGCCCATCTGTCTCATCCATCCCGAAGCTTCCCACCCTTTCCCGCGCCCCGATCGGAGTCCACGAGTCTCCGGTGGAGGTGGTGGAGGTGGACGGGGTTACGATCTGGCTGAAGCGCGAAGACAGGAACGCGCCGCTGATGGCCGGAAACAAGGCACGGGCTCTCCAGTTCCTGCTCGCCGGCGTCACTGCGGAAACGCTTGTCATGACGCTCGGCGGCGTCGGCTCGACCCATATCCTCGCCACCGCCCGTCATGCCGCCACCCTGGGAGCCAGGACGTGGGCGGTACGCTGGCCACACGTGCTCAATCCGAGCGCGAGAGCAGTCGCCGCGGCGATTGACGTCAGTTGCGAGCAAGCGCCGGTGCTGACCGCTCCGCTCGCCCTCCTCCGCCTAGTCGGATGGCGTATCGGGGCGCGATTCGCCGGTCGCGACGTGCGCATGATCCCCTTTGGCGGCAGTGCGCCGGCGGGAATAGTAGGCCACGTTGAGGCAGCGCTGGAACTGGCCTCGCAGGTGAAGGCAGGTATGCTGCCCGCGCCACGACGGATCGTGCTACCCACAGGTAGCGGCGGAACGGCTGCCGGGCTGGCTCTGGGGCTGGCATGGGCCGGACTGGACTGTGAGGTGGTCGGTGTGCGCGTCGGTCCACGCATCGGCATCAACCGTCGCCGTATTCTGGCGCTCGCTGCCCAGACGCGGCGCTGGTTTCGCGAGACTACCGGCCAGCTACTGCCCGCACCGGTGACGGTGCGAGTCCTGCACGACTATTACGGCAATGCGTATGGCAATCCTCTGCCCGCTGGCCAGGAAGCAGCGCAGAAGTTTGCTGAGGTAACCGACGTAGCTCTTGATGACAGTTATGGCGCAAAGGCCGCTGCCGCCGCGTTACACCTTGCGGCTCGCTCCGCGGGCCCTACCCTGCTGTGGGTGACGCACGACACGACCGCGTTAGGTCCAGGCCGTGCCTCCGGCGGCCGGTTGTCGGTTGCGTCATGACCTTCAGAGATTCAGAACAGGCCTGGCATGACCAGCAGCCAGACCACAGTTCAGTGCACTTCCACTCAACGTCACCAGCCATGCTCGCCACATTCACCAGCTCCCCCCGGCCCTCCCGGCTGATCACATGCTGACCATCTGCGACGACGGTCACGAGATCGCCTACGACGATCGCGGTCAGGGTCTGGAGGTGATTTTCCTGCACGGCTTCCCGCACGATCGCACGCTCTGGGCGCAACAGTTGGACGGGCTGAGCGGACAGGCCCGCTGTATTGCTCCTGATCTCCGCGGATTCGGCGGCAGTGGTCGGGACGGCCCATTCAGCATGGACCAATACGCGGACGACGTGATCTGCCTGATGGACCACCTGGAGATCAGCAAGGCCGTGGTCGTCGGAGTGTCCATGGGAGGCTACGTCGCGCTGGCCCTCTGGCGCCGCCACCGTTCTCGAATCCGCGCCCTCATCCTCACCGACACTCGTTCGGGTAGTGACGACGAGGCCGGCCGGGAGAGCCGACGCCAGCAGATCGATCTTGCAACCGAGGTGGGCCCGCGGACGGTGGCTGCCCAGGTAATGGAGAAGATGGTGGGTCGCACCACGCGCGACCGTTCTCCTGAGGTGGTGGTGGAACTGGAGCGACTGCTGGATCGAGCACCACTGGAGGGCGTGGTGGGCGCGCTCCAGGCAATGATCGACCGCCCCGACTCCACTCCTGACTTGGCCACTATCGATGTGCCGACGCTAGTCATAGCGGGCGCCGAGGATGTGCTAATATCCACGCGTGAGGCGCGGGCGCTGCACGACGGGATTCCCGGCAGCACACTGGAGATCCTGGAGCATGCCGGTCATGTGCCCAACGTGGAGCGACCGGCAGCGTTCAATCACGTCGTGAGCGAGTTTCTTTCCCGGCTCCAACTGGACTGACCGTCGACTTGTCGCGACAGGTGCGGTGGGCGACCTTTAGAAAGATGCCGATGCGCTCTCGTCGGTGCACGCTCCCGCATTGACCGGCGCCCCCCGGCCCCTCCCATCCGACACGCATGCTCGAGCTCGCCAACACTCGTTGGATCGGATTGGTGCTGATTCTGATCGACCTGGTAGCGTTGGCCACCATCTGGCTCAGTCCGCGCCATTCTACCAAGGCCAAGCTCGTCTGGACCGCGATGGTCGTTGTCCTGCCGGTGCTCGGCGCGCTGTCCTGGGCAGTGTTGGGACGGGAACCGCGCCGGCAGTAGTGCTGAAAGGGCGACCGTGAGGTCGCCCTTTCTAACAACTGCTCTCTACCGCTCAGGACGGCCTGGCGGATTCTCGCTCTTGAAGACGTCGGCGTTGATCTGTATGTACTGGCGCTGCGCGGCTGGCACATCTTCATCGGGGAAGATCGCCGTCACTGGACACTCGGGCTCGCAGGCACCGCAATCGATGCACTCGTCCGGATGAATGTAGAGCTGCTCGGGACCTTCATAAATGCAGTCAACCGGGCAGACGTCCACACAGGACCTGTCCTTGACGTTCACACAGGCTTCGGTAATGACGTAGGGCATGGGTATCTCGTGGTCTGGCGCCCGGAGGCGACGCTAAGGGAGGACCCGTCAAACATAACGATACCAACAGCGCGCAAGAGTGGGCAAGCCGGTAGAGCCAAGCATGCTGCCGGAAAGACCGGCTGCCTTGCCGCTCGCAACGGCAGCAGCCACGGTTCCGCCAGCCCGGTCGAAGGGCTAGATGTGAATGGTGAATGGTAGGCCAGCACTCGGTCCCGCCCACCCGTCGCCACTATCCGAGCCGACACGTTCCATGCCACGACGCCTTATCCCGTTAGCCCTTCTAGCGCTGGTTGCCGCCTGCAGTAGCGGCCGAGCGACGACCTCCTCCTCCCCCGCCCCGTTGCCCGCCGAGACCACCGCGCGTGCCGACTCGACGTCCGGTCCAGGCGGAGTTGGCGCGCGCTGGTATGGCTATGAAGGCGGTCTCAAGGATGCCGAAGCATCGGCACGGGCCATTGAGGGAGCAGGCCAGTACTGGACCAGCCGCGAGGGGCGGTGGAAGGCCGACAGTACCGCCGGTACGTACAAGGCGTTTGACGACGGCAAGTGGGTACGTCGGCTGGAGATCGTTACCGACAGCGGCGCTCGCCGCGGCACTGGCGCATTCACCTACGACGAACGCGGGCGGCTGTACTACTTCTCCGGCGAGTGGCGCCTGCGCGTCGGCCGCGGCAAGAGTGCTCGCACTGATCGCGTCATCGTCAGCGTCGCCCTCAACCGCACCGGCAGTGTGGGGGCGGCAACCGGTACACTCAACGGGCGGGTGCGATCCGTCACCGCCCCCGACGTCGACTGGATCCTCGCCGTCGAACGCGCCGCGCGCACCGCAGTCGACGACAGGTCCAGATCACGTAAAGCCCCTGAGTAGCGGATCTGGGCGCGCCTGCGCGACTGGCATCCGTCGCCGCGGCACAGTGTAAGCAGTGGCGACTATCGCGGTCGCCCGACCGGACGGCCAAGGTGTCGCCGCACTCCGTTGGCGCGGAGTGCCGGCCCTTCCGTCTGCTCCCAGCGACCAATGAGTATCCTGCGCTCGCACTTCGTCATCGCCGCTGCACTCCTCGTCGCCGCTTCCACCAGCGCCGCCCAGCAACCCACACCGGCGGCGCCGTCGGCAACCGCGCGTTACGACCAGACCGGCGTCGGTGACACATCCATCTTCGCGCCACTCGTCCTCTCACCCTCGCCCAGCGTCTATCGCGCCGGCTCGGGCGCACCTGGCTCGGGATACTGGCAGAACCGGGCCGACTATAATATCGACGCCACTCTGGACACGGCGACGAAGACGCTATCGGCCACGATGACACTGCTCTACCACAACAACTCGCCCGATACCCTGCGCTTCGTCTGGATGCAGATGGAGCAGAACGCCTTCAAGAACAACTCGCTCAACTCCTACATCTTTCCTCAGGAGTCGCGTTTCGGTGCTCGCGGCTTCGAGGGCGGATACGTGGTGGAGCGATTTGAACAACGGCTCGGAGGCGCGAAAAGGGGAGCGACAGCGCGTACATCGAGCCTGAAGTTGCGACCGCAGGAGACAGTTATGAAGGTGGACCTCGCCGAACCGCTGGCGCCAGGAGCCACGGCGACGTTGGACGTGGCGTACCACTTCCCGATACCGGAACATGGAGCCGACCGAATGGGGCGCGACGGCGCGCTCTACGAACTGGCGCAGTGGTATCCGCGCGTCGCCGTGTATGACGACGTCCGCGGCTGGAACATCGAGCCCTATCTGGGACAGGGCGAATTCTACCTGGAATACGGCAACTTCACGTACTCCGTTACCGTGCCCGCTGGCTACATAGTGGGAGGCACCGGCACACTCCAGAATCCCGAGCAAGTTCTCACCTCGGAATCGCGCTCCCGCCTAGCTCGCGCGGCAAACACCGATAGCGTGGTACAGCACATCGTCACTGCGGAAGAGTTGTCCAACGGCAGCGCGCGACCGCAGTCGACCGGCACGCTCACCTGGAAGTTCGCCGCGCACAACGTCCGCGACGTCGCCTGGGGCGGGAGCCCTGAATACATCTGGGACGCCACGAGCTGGAAGGGAATCGTCGCCAACGCCTATTACCGCCCTCGCGCGGAAGCCAACTGGAGCGACGCGGCCGACCAGGCACGGATGTCCATCGAGGAATATTCGGAGCGCTGGTTCCTGTATCCCTATCCGCAAATCACCGCTCTTGAGGGACCGATCAGCGGCATGGAGTATCCCATGGTCGCAATGGAGAATCAGAGCAGGGACAGGTACGATCTCTATAACGTCGTGACACATGAGATCGGGCATATGTGGTACCCGATGGTGGTAGGCAGCAACGAGCGCGAGTACATGTGGCAGGACGAGGGCTTCAACACCTTTATCAACACCTTCTCCGAGGGTCGTCGCTACCCGGAGAGAGGCGATCAGATGGCCCGCGCAGCTGAGGAACGGAAGCTTGTTGAGCGGGTGCAGCAGATGGGACGCGATACGCCGGTGGACATCGCGCCCGACCGGGTCGACCCGCGCATGCTGGGGCTGGCGGCATACGTGAAGCCGTCGGTGGCCCTTCAGCTGCTGCGCCAGGAGATCCTCGGTCCAGTCGCGTTCGACGACGCCTTCCGGACGTACACCAGTCGCTGGGCGTTCCGGCATCCCACCCCAGCGGATTTCTTCCGCACCATGGAGGACGTCGGCGGCCGCCGTCTGGACTGGTTCTGGCGCGAGATGTTCATGGAGAATGAGCGCTTTGATCAGGCGGTCGACACCGTCGTGACGCGCGCGAGCGGAGACACTACCGCAGTCGCGGTGGTCTACGGCAATCGCGCGCGCGGAGTGCTCCCCATCCGTGCCCGCTTCACCTTCAACGACGGCACCGTACAGGACTTCGACTACCCAGCCGAGGTGTGGAGTACGAATAGCAGTCGCTACCTGCGGGAGTATCGCTTTGTCGGGAAGCAGCCGGTACGGATCGAGCTCGATCCGGATTCGCGCCTGATAGATATCGATCGGGCGAACAATTCCTGGCGAGCGGTAACTGTAGGCGTCGCCGGTGACCGGCCATGAAGGAACGCAACTGAGCGGACGATGGATCGGAGTGCTTAGGCATCACTCATTTCATCGGGTCGGCGGGCCAGTCGTGTTTCGGGTAGCGCCCCTTCATATCCTTGCGCACGTCGAGGTAGCTGGTGCGCCAGAAGCCGGCGAGATCGCTCGTGATCTGCACAGGCCGGCGAGCCGGCGACAGCAGGTGCAACGTCAGCGGCACCCGCTCTCGCCCTATTCGCGGAGTGTCGTGGACACCGTACAGTTCCTGCAGCCGCACGGCCAGCACGGGCGCTGTAGGATCGGAGTAATCGATCGCCACGCGCGCTCCCCTGGGAAGTGTGAAGTGCGTGGGAGCGAGCGCGTCAAGCTCCGTACGACGCTGCCAGGGCAGCATCGCCATCAACGCGTCAGTGATTGAGACGCGCTGCACGTCATCCCACCGGCGCAACCCGTGCAGCGCCGGCTCCAACCATTCTTCCAAGCGGCCGATCAGGCTCCCATCGCTAGTGTCGGCCCAGCCGATAGGATCCATCTCGTGAAGAAAGGCAAGCCGTTGCCGCAGTTGAGTAGAATGACGGTTCCACGGCAGCGACTGCAGTCCACGCCGTCGGACGACACCGAGTAGCGCGTCGACAACCAGATCGTCGTCCGGATCGCGTAGCGGAGCGTCATGGAGTACGAGGGCGCCCAGCCTCCGCGTTCGGCGAGCGCGCACTACCTCGGCGTTGTCGTCCCACTCCACGCTCTCCACCGTGCGCAACTGATCAGCGAATTGGCGTTCCAGGTCATCCAACTCCACCGGCGCGGCTAGAAAGATGCGCGCCTCGCGTTGCCGGCCGTCCAGCTCAGCCGCTACCAGCCATTGCGACTCGGCCAGTGCCTGAGGCTGGGCGAAAACCGCGCCTCTTCCGTTGCGTAGGAGGAATCGCCCGCCAGCGCCTGGTCGACGCTGAGCTATTCGGTCGGGATAGGCGAGGGCGAGAAGGATGCCTGCAGCATCCACCTCGCGCGACGAGCTATGGGAGTCGCGCAAACCGAGCTGCCGCCTCCACTGACGCGACTGCTCGCGCACCCGTCGCAGCGCGTCACCGTCCGCGCTCAGCCCGCGCGCATGACCGGAGTCGGCGAGGGCGCCGCGGTCGGTGAGAAGCTCCAGACGCAGCCGCAGGTCAGCGTCGTGTACGCCAGCTCCATCGGCCGTGCGCTCGCCGCGCAGCACGTCCCGCTCGCCCAGCAATGCGGCCAGGTCACAGGCCACCTCGCCGTGACCCATCTCCACGCCGCGAAGAAGCATGTGGGCAAGCCGCGGGTGCAGGGGTAGTGCGGCCATTCGGCGTCCGTGCGGAGTGATACGGCTGTCGGCGGTGTAGCCCGTGATGCGAGTGCCCGTATCGCCTTCGTCGCTGACGGTGGCGTTAACGCTGGTGACTGTCGTGCCGGAGTTCGCGCCCGCGACATCGGCAGGTCCGGCAACGGCAGGTCCGGCAACGGTAGGTCCGGCAACGGTAGGTCTGACATCGGCAGCTCCGGCATCGGCAGCTCCGAGATAACCTCCCGTACCAGCGTCGAGCGCGCCCAGTTCGACCAGCAGCGCACGCGCCTGGGCAAACGCTGCTGCCGGTGGCGGGTCCAGCCAGCGAAGCGTCAGTGGATCGCTCACCCCCGCCTCGGCTAATTCGAGGGCAAGGGGAGCGAGGTCGGCGTCGGCGATCTCCGGCGGTGTCTGAGGCAGCAGATGCGAATCTTCGGCTTCCGACCAGAGGCGGTAGCACACACCTGGCGCCACGCGGCCAGCTCGGCCGCGGCGCTGGTCGGCGCTGGCGCGCGAGACGCGCACTGTCTCCAGCCTCGTCATCCCTGAGCGCGGGCTGAAACGCGGCACTCGGGCGAGTCCCGAGTCCACTACCACGCGCACGCCCTCGATCGTCAGGCTCGTTTCGGCGATGGAAGTGGAGAGAACGATCTTCCGCCTGCCGACCGCTGATGGGGCAATCGCCTCGTCCTGCGCTGACATGGAGAGCGCGCCGTACAGCGGAATGACTCGCGCACCGGCCGGGAGAGGCGAACCATTGAGCAGCGAGGCGACGCGGTGGATCTCGCCCTGGCCAGGCAGGAAGACCAGGATGTCGCCCTCTTCACTTTCCAGTGCGTGGAGAACCGTTGCGCTGACGGAGCGCTCCAGACGCTCGTCAGCTCGACGTGCCCTCCAGCGCGTCTCCACCGGGAATGCGCGACCCTCGCTGCTGATCACTGGGGCGTCCCCGAGCAGGCGCGCAACCGCAGCTCCATCCAGAGTGGCGGACATGACCAGTAGCCGCAGCTCGGGCCTGAGCAGTTCCTGAGACTGGAGAGTGAGGGCCAGACCGACGTCGCCCGGCAAACTGCGCTCGTGGAACTCGTCGAAGATGACGAGTCCGACGCGCTCCAGGGTGGGGTCGGCGAGGATGAGGCGAGTCAGCACTCCCTCTGTCACCACCTCTATGCGGGTGCGTGGACCAACACGGCTATCCATGCGCACTCGGTATCCGACCGTCCCGCCAACCCGCTCCCCCAGCGTGGATGCCATAAAATTGGCGGCGGCTCGGGCGGCGATTCGCCGCGGCTCGAGCATCACGATCTTGCGTCCTTCCAACCACGGCTCGTCCAGGAGAGCGATCGGGACACCGGTCGTCTTGCCGGCACCCGGCGGCGCCTGGAGCACAGCGTTTGAACCGCCTGCTAGCGCTGCCCGGAGTGCAGGGAGCGCGTCTTCTATTGGGAGAGAGGGGCGTGATCGAGGCAATGCGCCGCTGACTGGTGGGACGGCTATTCTGTCGGCCGTCGCCACGCCGCTAGCTCGCGACGACGGCCAGGCCGATCAGAGCAGCTTGGGCTCCGACCGCGATGCTGAGGCCGAGTTGGGCACGGGCGGACCGACCGGCGCCGGGATTGCGGGAGCACTGGCTATCGTGGGCACGCGCTCCGTTGCCGAACGCTCGCCCCCCAGCACGGCGGGCAGGCTGACGGGGCACTTACCGCTGCGCACATCGCGCCCGGAAAGGCGAGTGTAGAGGCGGGCGGCGAGCGGCGCCAGAGCAACCGTCATGATGAGCCGCACCGGTTGGGTGATCTTGGCAACTACGTATGCCGCCGCCCAGGTCCCCGCTCCGGACATCCGCCCAGACGGTTGCCAGCCAGCGTTCATGGCCAGGTAGGCGCTGATGATGACTACGGCGAATATCACGTAGTGGATGACGAGCGCCACCACACCGTACTCGGCGATCACACGCTTGAATGACTGCAGCGACTTTCGCAAGGAATCTCTCCAGTGCTACACGAGCAGCCGCGGACGGCTTGATTGGAAACGTCGTGACGCGAGTCTTAACAGCGTACCGACGGCAGACCTGATGAGCATCTACGTCTGTAATGCGGGACGACAGCCAACCCCCTCCACCGACAGAACGCTTCCAGGTCAGCAACTCAGGGCATGAACCTAATGACTGGGACGCCAGCCATAAAGCTCGGCCAGCGAACAGATGCCCCTCACGCTGGACGATGACGAGGACCAGATAACTAAATCGGTACAGCTCACCTCAAGCCACCACGGCCGGTGCCGTGGCCCTCGGCACGTCTTCGGTAGCTTGAACTGGTCTCATCCCTGAAAGATATCGCCACTGTCCGGTACTGGCACCTGGCGGCCGATCGGGACAATTTGGGGCGCGCCGGGCGACCGGCGTCCTGCCACCCGCACCCGGTTACCCCATGCGCGTTTTCGTCCCCCTTACAACCATTGTCATCGTCGGCGCCCTGGCGGCCTGCAGTCGCCAGGTCAGCACTGTTGCCCCGGTGCCACCGCGTCTGGTCCTGGAGACGCAGCAGAGCGGCACGACAGCGCTATTGCAGGCGGTGAGCGCGGTGAGCGACAAAGTCGCCTGGGTGAGCGGTCATCGGGGCACCTGGGTGCGGACTCTGGACGGCGGCGCAAACTGGCAGGCTGGGCAGGTGGCAGGCGCCGACAGCCTCCAGTTCCGCGACGTTTACGCGGTAAGCGCCGATACCGCCTTTCTGATGAGTGCCGGCGCCGGCGCGATCAGCCGCGTCTACCGGACCACGAACGGCGGGGGCAGTTGGATGCTGCTCCACACCAACCCCGACGACGCCGGCTTCTACGATTGCATGGGCTTCTGGGACAGTGAGGGTGGCGTGCTCTATGGGGATGCCGTGGGCGGCGAGTTGGTGTTGAGGGTGACCCGCGACGGCGGCAAAAGCTGGAAGCGACCGGCAGCACTCCCGGCTGCACAGCCAAACGAAGGCGGATTCGCCGCCAGCGGCAGTTGTGTCTTCGCCATCACGGCGCTCGGCGCGGACCGGGCGTGGATCGGAACCGGCAATACGGCTGTCGCCAGGGTACTCCGCACCATTGATCGCGGTGCAACCTGGAGCGCAACAGCGGTTCCGATGGTCGCCGGAGAGGGGGCAGGCGTGACCGGTGTAGCCTTCCGCGACGCCCACATCGGGGTCGCGGTGGGCGGCGAGATAGGCAAGAAGGACGGTCGGGGCGACTATGTGGCTCGCTCCACCGACGGCGGCGTCAGTTGGATACCCGGTGGCCGTCCTACCTTTGCCGGTGCGGCTTACGGCGTTGCTTACGTGCCCCAGGCCAGCGTGCCGACGGTGGTCATGGTGGGCCCCGGCGGCGCCGATGTCAGCCATGACAACGGGGCCAGCTGGAACACTCTCGACGGGTCGGCGTACTGGAGCGTGGGCTTCTCCTCGCCGCGCGCGGGATGGCTCGTCGGGCCGGGTGGACGAATCGTCCACGTACGCCTGGAATAGTGCCACCTATGTACACCGGCATGGAGCCCTAACGTCGCGTCAGCGTCCAATCTGGTATGTTTCGGGGCGTGTGGTGAGTTGCCCCACCCTTCGCGACACCACCTGACACTTCCCTATCGGAGGTTCCATGTCTCCCACTCCCCCTGCTCTTAAGTCCGACCAGCCGTCCGAGCGCGAGGATTCTCGTCGAGAATTGGAGGACCGCTCCGACATCGACCAGGTGGATGAGGCATCGAAGGAAAGCTTTCCGGCCAGCGACCCGCCTTCCTGGACCCCGGAACGCTCCGGCGGACCGGACAAGCATATTGAAGGTGGCGACTGACCGTCCTGGCAGGCTGGCCGTCGAGGCCACCGGCTTGCGCGCTGACTAAATTGCATCTGCGCGGATGATCCGCGCGCGGGTCAGATGCCGTTCGACCTCAGTCGTCATTTTCAGCCGCAATGGAGTAGCTCGATGATCAGCAGGAAAGCGCGGGCCTTCTGGCCGCTCTTCTCCGTCCTTCTCCTCACCGACTGCGCCACCAAGCGTCTCGCCGAATCACACCTGCTTCCGGTGCACTCGCCGCGGGAGGTGTTGGGCGACGTGTTGCGCTTTACCCTGGCCTACAACCCCGGCGCGGCATTCGGTTTCTCGGTGGGTCCGGCATCCCGTTGGTTCTTCACCATCGTAGCACTGGGCATGACGGCGCTGTTCTTCCACTGGTACCTGAAGGCGGAAGCACACGATCGCAACTTTGCAGTCGCCCTGGCGCTCGTAGCCAGCGGCGCGCTTGGTAACCTGGCAGACCGCTTGCGTTCCCCGCGCGGCGTGGTGGATTTCATCGACATCGGATTCGGAGATGTCCGTTTCTGGACATTCAACGTGGCCGATGCCGCGCTCACCGTAGGGGCGCTACTACTCGCCACAATCCTCTGGCGACGTGACCATGAGCTGTCGCCACTCGCTGCCCGCACCATCGATCGCAGCTGACCTACCTTGCGCCAACCCCGATGGAATCCGATCCGGCGACCACTTCCCTAGCCGCTCCGCGGCCGTTCTCGCAACGGATCGTTCGCGCGCGCACGCTCGCCAGGTTGTTGGACGAAGCGGTGGGCGTACCCGGAACCGGGTTGCGTTTCGGACTGGACCCGCTGCTGGGTCTCATTCCCGGCGCCGGTGACCTGGCCGGCGCAGCGCTGGGCGGCTGGGTGATCCTACTCGCCGCACAGGAGGGTGCGCCTCGGGCGATGCTCCTCCGCATGCTCGGCAATGTCGCTATTGATACGGTCATCGGCACCGTGCCTTTCTTCGGCGACCTGTTCGATGTCGGGTTCAGGGCCAACAGTCGGAACGTCACGCTACTGGAACGGCACATCCAGACGCCGCGGGCAGTCGAGCGCAGTAGCAGGCTCTTCGTCGGCCTGCTGCTCGCGGCTCTCGTAGCGCTGGTGGCTGGCGGCATCGTGCTGACTGTGCTCATAATACGGGCACTGTTTAGCCCGTAGGAGACCGGACAGGCTGTTGCCACGTCCCCGAAGCAGCCAATTATCGAGGCAGCCGTGCGCCGCTGCGCGATCACCCTACACCCTCCCGACGGACTGCTACGCATCTAGGGCGACGTCCCCGTGGTGACGGTGGAGGCAGACGAACGATCCCTGAAAGAGAGCAGCATGACGAGGTCTGGCTATCACCGGTTGGCTACAACGTCTTCGCGACCTACTGCCATTGGCTGCGTCATCTTCCCATGCCCCGTCGGACGACGCTCCTCCACATGCGCGGCGAAACTGCCTGGGAAGTTGTGAGCGACTCGATGCCTGTGCTGCGGATGGTGCGCTTCCGGGTCACCGGTCTGTCGAAATGAACATCGGCCTCGGCGATCGCTGGCTGGCCGGCGAGACTATCTCCGGCATCAGCTTCGGCCTCGGCGACGCGGTCACTGTTCTCACCGGCCGCGGCGCCGGCGGCATCGGTCGGGTGCGTCTGTTGCTCGGGCCGCCCCCAGATCCACGCTTCGTCGTCGAACTACTGGACGGCAGCACGGTGAAGGTGCGACAGTCGGAACTCGCGCACGCCGCGTGAGAGCGCGGCGCGCGCTGCTGCTCGGCCCGCCCCTGGATCCACGCTTGGTCGTCGAACTACTAAACCATGGCACCGTTTGAGTGCGACAGTCGGAACTCGCGCGTGCCGAGTGCGAGCGTGCGCGCTCGGTCGCCGGAGTTCTCAGTCAGAATCGATTCCGTATTTCGCTGGTGGTCGAGAGGTACTCTGTCCTTCTCAGTTGCGAATTTACGTTGAGCGGTTGCGAAGTTCTCCGGCGCGGCGTCCCATGACCTGCCAACCCGCCGCGCCAGCGCCCTACTCGCCCTGCAGCACCGACCGCGGTTCGAGCATCGTAGCCCGTCGCGCCGGCAGATAGGCAGCCAGCGCGGCGACCCCCGCCATGAGCACTGCCGACGCGACGAGCACGCGTGGATCGAGCGGGCTCACCTGGAACACCAGTGATGACAGCAGTCGCGACGACGCGATAGTACCGGCGAGCCCGATGATGATGCCGATCGCGGCAAGAGTGAGCCCCTGTCGCAGCACCAGTCCACGAATGGACGACCCGTCGGCGCCGAGCGCCATCCGAATTCCCATCTCACGACTACGCAGCTTCACCGTGTAGGACAGGACGCTGAACAGACCCAGTGCGGCCAGCGCCAGCGCCACCGCGGCAAAGGCCCCCAGCACGCGGAGGGTGACCAGACGCTGGGCGCTGCCGCGGCCAATTACTTCATTGAGCGTCGCCATGCGGTACATCACCAACTGTGGATCGAACGCGGCTATCGCCCGGCGCACCGGTGTCTCGAGGGTGGTCGTCGGCACACTCGTCGACACCACCTGGGTGAGCGACCAATTCCGCTCGCTGGCGAACTGCGCGTGGGCATGGTAGACGTAAGGTGCGGTGCGCCCGTCGGGACCGACAGCGACGTCGGGCACGACTCCAATCACCTCGGCATCGGCACCAGGAAGGTGCAGCCGCTGGCCCAGCGGATCAATCCCGGGGAAGAGGCGCTCGGCGAGGGTGCTGCTGACAACGACGCGACGCGGTGAGTCAGCACCGTCGCGCTGGTCGAAGGCGCGTCCTTTGAGAACGGGAATCTCGAGCGCGCCGAAGTAGTCGCCCGAGATGATGCGCTGCTCGGCCTGCATTGGCTTGCCGCCGGTGAGCGGGCCACTGAGCGCGCTGACGCTCCAAGTGTTGTATTCGCCGGTGGCCGGAAGCCTGCTCACGCCGCCAGCGTGCTCGACGCCGGGCAACTGGGCGATTCTCGCTGCTACTTCCTCGTAGGCAGCAGCGCGGGCGGTGGAGTCGTAGCGCGCCGCCGGAAGATTGAGCTCGAAAGTCAGCACGTTGGCGCTGCGCACGCCGAGCGGCGTCTCACGCAATTGCTGCAGGCTGGCGAGCAGGATGCCGGCACCCGCCAGCAGGACGAAGGCCAACGCTACCTGAGCCACCACCAGCGCCGAGCGCAACCGTCCCTGTGTACCGCTCCCGGTGGTGGACAGGGCGTACTCGCGCAGCACATCGGCCGGCTGCGCTCGACCGGCCCGGCGTGCCGGAACGAGGCCGAAGATCAGGGCACTGGCGGTGGCCACGGCGAGCGAGAAGGCGAGCACGCGCGGGTCGAGCGATAGTAATGCCAGCCTCGGGATGGATTCTGCGCCAAAGGTGACCAGCAGCTTCATCACGCCCAACGCCACCACGAGTCCGGCAACTGCTCCGGCGAGGGCCAGCGTAACGCTCTCCGCGAACAGTTGGCGAACCAGACGACCGCGGGCGGCGCCGAGCGCCGAGCGAAGGGCGAACTCGCGGGCCCGCTCGGAACTGCGCACGAGCATCAGGTTGGCGATGTTCACGCATACCAGGAGGAGCACCAGACCGACCGCACCGAGCATGAGTTGAAGCGCCCGGCTGGAGGATCCCACCAGATCCTCCTTAAGAGGCACGAGCACAGCCCGCACCTCATCCACCTCAGAGTACTCGCGCGCCAGGTTCTTACCCAGGGCGTCAAGCTCAGCCTGCGCCCTGCCGAGCGATGTGCCCGGAGTGAGCCTGGCGACGACGGTCAGAAAATGGTTCCCGGGGTCCATCCGCTTTCCGCCGAGATCGAGGGGAACCCAGGCGTCTATGGCACCTGTGGCGTCGGCGGCATTGACGTCGCCGACAACGGGGTCGGCGAAGCCATCTGGCATGACTCCATAGACGGTGTATGGCACACCGTCCATCGTCAGCGTTCGTCCCACCGCTGCTGGATCACCGGAGAACTCGCGCATCCAGAGACGATGGCTGAGTATCACGTCGGGCGCGCCTGTCTCGTCGCGCGCCTCGAATGCCCGGCCCAGCGATGGCCCGGTGCCGAGCACGTCGAAGTAGGTGGCGCTGACGGGTAGAATACGGATGCGACTCACACCGTCGGCGCCGCCGATGTCCGCGCCGTTCTCGCTGTAGGTGAAGCTGGCAGCCACCCCATGAAGTAATGCAAGATCCCGCTGGTAGGACCTGAAGTGAGGCCCAGTGACGAAAGTCCGCGCATCGGGATCGTGAGGGAAGTACTGATAGAGCCGCACTAGCTGACCCGATTCCGCATACGGCAGCGGTTCCAGTAGAACCGCGTTCACCGCGCTAAATACCGCCGTCGTGCCACCGATGCCGATCGCCAGCGTGAGTATGGCGCCGATGGCAAAGCGCGGGCTCCGACGCAGCGCTCGCAGCGACCAGCTAACATCGCCCAGACCGTCTTCCACCAGACGGGTGCCGCGGGCGTCGCGGACTTCTTCCTTCGTCCGTTCCACGCCGCCAAAGGCGACCATCCCACGCCGCCGCGCCTCATCTTCACTCACTCCGGCGCTACGGTGAAGCTCCGTCTCCTGATCGATGTGGAAACGGATCTCCTCGTCCATCTCGCTCTCCTCGCGACGGCGAAAGACGAGCGCTCGGAGCCGCGCCGAGGCGTCGGATAGAATGCTCATGTCGTCACCCCGACCAGACGCGCATCGAGGATCCAGTTCACCGCCGTCGACGACCGCGCCCAAAGTTCCCGCTCCACCTCGAGCTGCTCTCGGCCAGCGGCGGTGAGCTCGTAGTAGCGGGCGCGCCGGTTGTTCTCCGTCGTCCGCCAGGCAGAGGCAATCCAGCCACGCCTCTTCATTCGCTGCAGCGCCGGATAGAGAGAACCCTGGTTGACGAGGAAGACATCGTTGGAGAGCTGCTGGATGCGCTGCGATATGCCCCAGCCGTGCATGGGCTGGAGAGCGAGCGTCTTCAGAACGAGCATCTCCAGAGTGCCCTGGAGGAGGTCAGTGCGATCGGTGGCCATCGAGACTCCTGTAGTTTGCCTAAAGGAATGATGTGCGGCTTCCTCCAGATTGTCAACAGGAGCGGACGGTGACCAGTAGTTTTGATTGGCCGCGCCCCATCCTCCTCCACGGAGCGAAGGTTACGAGTGGTGGCCAGGAAGGGCCAAGGAGCTGGGTGCACTCTGACTGGCTCTCTGCCCATCAGCGCCGTATCTGCGCGCCGCTGAGGTTAAGCCGCTCATCCGGTCGCTCGAAGTAGGTGCCGACAGCAGGATCTGGGTGGGTCACTGGAAGCCCGGCCAACGGATGCCCGACGAGGAGATCGCCCTAGCCGCGACGGGAGACGAGCGCACGCACATTCCGCCGCTGTACGTCGTAGAGCCAGCCCCCATAAATCGCTGCAGCAACGGCTGGGAGGATCGCTTGAGACTCCGCCACCGGAGGCACTCCAACAGCACGTAGCGTCGCCATGGCCAGCGCCGTCGGTAGGGCGAACGCTGCCACTCGCCACGCCGCCTGCCGGAAGTGGAACTCGCGGCGCCCCATCGCCTCGGCCACCGCATAGCCGAGGACCGTGAAGGCGGTCATCGTCTCAACGATCCGGAGGACTTGGTGCCGCTCAAGCCGCACCGACGACGCCTCGGTAAGCGGGAGGAAGAGCAGGTAGGCGATTAGAAAGGGAGCTGCTCGCATCAGCGCCGCTTGTTCAAAGCGCCGGTCACGCCCGATTGAAGCACCAACCCCGCTGTCACCGACGGCTCCTTCTCCGAACCGTCTGCTGCCGCCGCCCGCGCGGTGCCAGGTGAAGAGGGCGACAAGAACCGCGACTAGCACCACCTCGCGCGGCTGGCTGTTGAGCGCCGGAAGGGTGGCGACGACGAACCAACCAGCGGCCGCCGCAGCCATCCCTGACGGCGAGAAGAGGCCAGCCGGACCAAAGTGCCGCAACTGTACCGCGCCGAGCACGCTCCCTCCGAATAAGCCGAGACAGAGGAGGAGAAAGCTGCGCATGGGGCTCGCCCCTACCGCCAGCCCGGAAAGCCAGCCGAGGGGAATCAGCAGATGGACTATCCCGATGAGGGGTAGCTCGAGACCGAGCTGCCCGACCACGGTGGCTGGATCGAGTCGGCGGCTCACCAGCATGAGCATCCGCGCACCGGCCCATGCCCCGGTGGCGTTTGTGAGTACGTCCCAGGGCGACGAGTAGCGATCTGGAGCGAAGAGTTGCGCGCTCTCGATTGAGAGGCTAACGATCGCCCCGAAAATCAGCGCGCGACGAGCCCCGTTGGCAGCGAGCCGTGGCCAGGCCATCGCGCCCACGAAACCGAGCGGAAAAAAGAGCAGCACGTTTGCGACCAGGTCGAGCACCGTCCATTCGGACGGGTACATGCGCAGCCGATCTGGCCAGGCGAACTCGAACGGGGCGAGCGTCACAGTGGCAGTCACTGCCAGCAGGTACACCAGGAGCGCCACGGCCAGACCGCCACCTCGATTGATGTCGGGGTAGGCGCCGATTGAGACAGCCATCGCTGACCGCGATGCCGGTGGGAGCGCCAATGCTGGCGGATGCAGATCAAATGCTTCCGCCTCCGCGGCCAGCGCACTGGTAGGCGTCAATTGCGCGGCCCCCAGGCTGCCGAATTCCTGACTGTTGGCTAAATGGGTCGTTGGGCTGGTCACCCCTGTGTGACGACTGGAGGCGCGGACCGGCACGGCTACTAGATCTTATACAAGGCTGAGCTCGCTCTACAGCGATAAGGCGTTCCCAGCCGTACTTTGGAAAGACAACTGCCCACAGCTCTACCCCCACACCAATCTGAAAGTCATGCAATCTTCCCCGGGTCGTCCCTGGCGGCTGACGCGTCGTGCCGGAGGCTTGTGCGGCGCGATAGCGGCAGTCGCCTTCGTCGCGCCGGCGTTCATAGCGCCCCAGCTCCACGCACAGCAGTCGGCCGCCAGCGCTTACCGCGATCACGCGGGCCTCAGCCGCGCCCTCGACAGCCTGCAGCGCGCCCACCCGCGAATCGTGCAGGTGAGCACATTCGGCAGCTCCGCTGGCGGACGGGCGCTGCACGCGGTACGTCTGGGTGCTGCTGGCGATGCCGCCGATCAGCGCCCCGCCCTGCTCGTAGTGGCCAACGCCTACGGGCCGCAACTGGTAGGCAGCGAGATCGCTGTAGCCGCTGCTGGGCGATTGGCCGCCGGTTACGGACGTGACAGTGCGACCACGCGTCTGCTGGACGGGAATACGATCTACCTGATTCCGCGGGCCAATCCGGACGCCGCTGAAGGGTTCTTCCGGACGCCCCTCATGGAGCGCACCGGAAATGACACGAAGACCGACGACGACCGCGACGGCGTCATGGACGAGGACGGTCCCGAAGATCTGAATGGCGACGGCCTGATCACGATGATGCGAGTGGCTGACCCGGAAGGTCTGTGGATGGCCGACGCATTGGATCCGTTCATCATGCTCCGCGCGAGCGCGGCCAGAGGTGAGCGTGGCGGCTGGCAGTTTTATACCGAGGGTCGCGACTCCGACGGCGACGGTCAGGTCAACGAGGATGGACCGGGCGGCACCGACATCAACAAGAACTTCACACACGACTACCGGTTCTTCGCCGACGGCAGTGGGCTTTACCCCATGTCGAGCACCGAGGCCCGGGCGTTGGCCGACTACATGATCGGCCACCCCAATATCGCCGCCGCCTACGTGCTCGGCCCGCAGGACAACCTCGTGAAGCCGTGGGAGTTCCGACGGACGACGGGTATTGCCGGCAATCCCACCGGTACATCCGCCGGTGGCCCGCTGCAGAGCATCCTGCAGCCCGATGAAGCCTGGTTCGCCGAGATGTCCAAGCGTTACCGGAAGGCGACCGGGCAGACGAAGGCACCGGCAGCGGCGCCACTCGAAGGTGACGTACTCTCCTGGTTGTACTTCGACATGGGACGTCTGGCCTTCGGCTCGCCTGGCTGGGTGATGCCCGATGCGCCAGCTGATACCGCCCGTGCCACGACGCGCGCCGAGCAGCCTGACCCGGCAGCCGACGAGCGGGCAGCCCTCCGTTGGCTCCGCGCTAATGTGCCCGGTTCCCTGGTGGAGTGGACGCGCATCGACCATCCGGACTTCCCGGGTAAGGTGGTCGAGGTTGGAGGGGTTCGGCCCTACGCGACCCAGAACCCTCCGGCCTCCATGCTCGACGACGTTCTAACGAAGCAGACCGCGTTCATCGGCGAGCTGGCCGGTTCGCTTCCGCGAGTGGCGCTGCGCGAGATAAAGGTGGAAGCGGTCGGCGATCGCACTTTCCGGATAACTGCCCAGGTAGCAAACGAAGGTTACTTCCCAACTCAGGCTGCAATTGGCGCTCGCGTGCGCTGGCCGAGGGCGGTTCGGGTGGATCTGAAGACATCCAAGGATCAGCACCTGGCCGCTGGACGAGCGGTACAGCTCATGAGCCCGATCCAGGGCAGTAGCCGGTCGACGGAGCTTTCCTGGCTCGTCGTCGGCGCGCCCGGCAGCACCGTCACCCTTGAGGCAGCGAGCCCCACCAGCGGCCGCGCGACGGAAACGATCACTCTCCGCGCACGGTGAGCCAGATGACGACGACGCATTCCACCATCAGACGCATGCAGATCCGCCTCGCCGAAGCCAGCCGGCTGACCGCCTTCGCCACGTTGGGCGCCACCCTGATGCTTGCCGCCGCCGCTACCCGCCCGGCGCCCGTCGGCGCGCAGGTCGGTGCCCTCTCAGCAATCGGCGCGCCACGCGATCCCAAGGTGAAGCTGCCGTGGGACACCTATTACGACCATGCCGGTATCGGCGAAGTAGTGCGCAAGCTGGCCGAGGCCCATCCGAACTACATCAAGGCGGGTTCGATCGGTAAGAGCCATGAGGGCAAGGACCTCTACCTGCTGACCGTCAGCGACTTCCGCGCTGGCGATCCGGACAAAAAGCCGGCGTATTACATCGACGGTAACATCCACTCGAACGAGGTCCAGGGAAGCGAATTCGCGCTGTATATCGCCTGGTATCTGGCTGAGATGGCGGGCGAGGTGCCGGCCATAGACTCGTTGCTCAAGCAGCGCACGCTTTACATCGTACCGACCATCAATCCCGATGGGCGCGATCACTACCTGCACCAGCCCAACACGGCCAGTTCGCCGCGCACCGGGCTCGTGCCGCGTGACAACGACCATGATGGCCTGATTGACGAGGACAGCTACAACGACCTGAACGGCGACGGCCACATCACCCAGATGCGTCGGCGCAATCCAAACGGCCGCTTTATCGAGTCTCCGGTGGATCCGCGCATCATGATTCCGGCCCTTCCGGGCCAGAAGGGCGAGTGGGATATCCTGGGCCTGGAAGGCTACGACATGGACGGCGACGGCCTCGTTAACGAGGACCCGGTCGGCGGCTACGATCCCAATCGTAACTGGCCCTGGCGCTGGGCGCCGCAGTACGTGCAGGGCGGGGCTGACTACTACCCCGGTTCTCTACCCGAGACGCGCGCGGTGATGGACTTCGTCTACTCGCGTCCCAACATCGCCGCTGCCCAGAGCTACCACAACAACGGTGGAATGATCCTGCGCGGGCCGGGCGTGCCGCAGGACGAGTACAAGCCTGCCGACGTGCGCGTTTTCGATCACCTCGGACAGGTTGGCGAAGAGATCCTTCCAGGTTACCGCTACATGATCGTCTGGAAGGATCTTTACACGGTCTGGGGCGGTGAACTGGACTGGCTCTACGGCGCGCGCGGCGTCATCACCTTCACCAACGAGCTCTGGAGTTCCTTCCTCTATTTCGATAAGCCCGTGGTGGACGAGACTTACGACAACGTGACGGCCAGGTTCGACCGACTGCTCATGATGCGCGAAGGCTACGTGCCGTGGACCAAGGTGCAGCACCCGCAGTATGGAGAGATCGAGGTGGGCGGCATGAAGAAGAACTACGGCCGTGCCACACCCGGATTCATGATGCGCGCCGAGGCCCACCGAAACGCCGCCTTCACGCTCTACCAGATGAGCCAGATGCCGCAGGTATCGGTGGATTCGGTTATGACCCGCTCCCTACCAGGCGGCCTCACCGAGGTGACCGCCACCGTCGGCAACTACAAGATCATTCCGACCCACACCCAACAGGACCTCGACAACCGGATCACCCGTCCCGACTGGGTGACGCTCGAGGGAGCCGAACCGATAGCGGCGTTCATCGTCACCAACCCGCTCCAGGATATCGCGGTCGAGCAGACGAAGAACCCGAAGCGGATCCTGGTGGACAACATTCCCGGCATGGGTTCGGTCACGGTGCGCTGGATTGTGCGCGGCGGAGGCCCCTACAAGGTCACTGTGGATTCGGAGAAAGGTGGCAAGGCGACCTGGAGCAAGTAATCCAGGCCTGATGTGACAACGGGGGTGCGGCTGAATTCAGCCGCACCCCCATTTCCTTTTTCAGCCCTCGTCACTGCACCGACAAAAGCTGTCCGAAGCCGGCGAGATAATTGGTCAGGATGGCGAAGCGTCCGGTCACCAACAGCAAACCGACCACGACCATGAGCCCGCCCGATACGCGTTCGATGAGTTGGAGTCGGGTACGAAGCATACGAGTACCGGCCAGGAACCAGTTAAACGACACCGCCGCGATGAAGAACGGGATCCCGAGCCCGATCGCGTAGACGCCAAGCAGGAGCATTCCTTCAGCCACCGTGCCCTGCATGCCCGCGTAGAGCAGGATGGAGGCGAGCACCGGACCGATACAGGGAGTCCATCCGGCGCCGAAAGCGACGCCGACGAGGACCGATCCTACCTTGCCGGTGGGCTTCTTGGAGAGATGCACGCGGCGCTCGCGCATCAGGAACGGCAGCCGCAGCACTCCCAGCAGGTAGAGCCCGAAGAGGATGATCACCACCCCACCCGCCTGCTGGAGCGCTGGTAGCAGCCGGCGGAGCGTCGCGCCAAAGACCGTCGCGGTGGCGCCCAGGGCCATGAAGACGAGCGAGAAGCCGAGTATGAAAAGGGCCGCGTGCAGGGCGGCCTGGCGTCGCGCGCCGCTCCGGTCGCCAGTCGCCAGCTCGTCCATCGACATGCCCGTCACGAACGTCACGTAGCTAGGCGCCAGCGGCAGGACACACGGCGAGAGAAAGGAAGCGATTCCAGCCACGAACGCGACCGCGTAGGAGACCGAGACGACATCATTCATCGTTCCACCTCGCCACCTGACGGAGTTGGTACTACCGCACCTGGAGACGCCGGTTCTGGCATCACCATGGCAGAGTCGCTGGCGACACCTTCATCGAGCAGGCGCGCGACAGCCTTCCTGAGCGCTACTTCGGCGAAGTAACCACGTACTTCATGCCGCAATCTGCCCTCGCGATCTATGAGAAAGGACGTCGGCAGCACGCGTGCGCCGCCGTAGTCGTTGACCATCTTACCGTTGGCCATCGCGACGGGGTAACTGATTCCTTTATCGCGCAGAAAGTCCAGCACCGGACGCCGTCCGGCAGCATCAGTAGATACGCCAAGAACCATGAACCCACGGTCCTTGTTCTCATCGTAGACACTTTGGAAGCCAGGCATCTCGATGCGACAGGGAGGGCACCAGGTAGCCCAGAAATTGATCAACACGACCTTTCCTCGCAGCGAGTCTCGAGTGACCGGAACACCGGCAAGGGTCGTGACCTCGAAATCGGGCGCCTTCTGATTCATGGCGGCGAAGCCGAATGCGGCGCCCGCCTGTGGAGAGAGCCTGTAGGCCAGGAAACCGACAAGAAGTGCCCACCCTATTCGTTCGGGCGTTAAAAGTCGTCGCAAACGTCTCAAAACGGAAATGACTGAGCGTGATCGTGAGCGAGCCCGTCGCGACGCGAGGCGTGCGGCAAGCGAATGGTCGACCCGACGCGGACGGACATGGTCGCCTTGAACGCGACAGTCCGTTCCCGTGCAGTTACGGACCGACGTCGGCCCGCGCGACGGTATGGCTTACCGGTACCGACCGCAGCTGCGCCGACTCACGGGCCTCGCCCTAAAGCTAACGCCAGGGCGGCGTATCTCCTGCTTTACGCTTGAGCTCCGGGTTCTCCCGGTAGAGCGTCACGGTGTGCCCGATCACCTGAACCACCTCGGCGGCCGCTTTGTCGGCCAGTGAGCCGGCGGCCTCGCGCGCCGACAGCTCCAGCGTCTTGCCCAGTTGCACCTTGACCAGTTCGTGGGTGCGCAACGCGTCGTCGAGCGACTGGATGAGGGTACGCGTAAAACCCTCCTTCCCGACATGCACGATCGCCGTCAGATGGTGGGCTTCGGCGCGTAGCGCCGCCTTCTCTCGTCCGGAAAGGCTCATGGGAGCAACTTCATGGGTGCGACTTCATGGGAATGACTTCACGAAAACAACTACACGGGTGCGATTCCACCGCTGCGACTCCAAGGGTGTGACTCACCAGAACGACTTCACGAGAACGAACTCACGAGGACAAACTCATCGAAACGACGTCGCCGAAAACTCGTCACCCATACCACTTCGCTGAACGATTCCAGCCCAAGCAACCTCACGGGAACTAATCCGCCCGTCCGACGTTACGGACGCGGTTGATCGCTCGAGGTCGCGCTGGCGGATGTCGCCTCGCGCCCAGGGACGACAAGGTATGGCTTCGGATCCACCGGCTGTCCGTCCCAGTATCGATCACGTCGATAGCGCATCGCCTGGAAGTGCAGGTGCGGTGTGTTTGGCGGCGCGTTACCACTGGTGCCAACATAGCCCAGCACGTCGCCCTGCGCGACGGGCATGCCGTCGCGCAACCCGTCCCGATAGCCGTCCATGTGAGCGTAGTAGTAGATGAAACGCTCGGCGGCATCCAACAGATAGACTGTGAGTCCGCCCAGCCTGTTCTCCCCAACCTTGAACACCCGACCGTCGTCGGCAGCCAGGACAGGGGTGCCGCGCGGCGCGAGGATGTCGAGGGCGTTATGGGTTCGGCCGCCACTGCGCGCCGCGGAAAAACTGTCGGACAGTCGTCCGGGTGCGACGCCGGCCACCGGTACCATCAATGTCCGCGCCCGCAGATAGTCGCCCTCAGCCATCGAAGCGTCAACAGCCGGCGTGGGTTCGGGTGGCGCCATGGTCACAGCACCCCGCGACGGTGCAACGGGAACAGGGCCTGTTATAGGAGTAAGACCCGGTCCACAGGCGGCCAACAGCAACGGTACGAACGAGCCGGCCAGCGCGCGCCTCACGCGATGCGACATCGATCCTTCTCTGAGCACAATCTCAGAGCGAATCGAGCAGGTCATCCACTGCCCGGGAATTTGCGTCCTCGAGCTCACCGCCAAGGACGATCCTCTGCAGCACGTCGGCGGCCTCAGCCGTCAGGTCGTCGGCGAACTTGCGATCCCGGTCGAAGCGCACGATGTGCCCGAGAAGAATCGACGCAACGGCGCTGCTCTCCTCGTCATCATCACCGTCTTCCGGATCGTCGTCGCCGTCACCGTCCATCGTGGCGAGGGCATCCTCGAAGCTGGGGACGCTCGACCGCCAGGGTTCGCTGGGAGTTTCCTCGTCATCGTCCATGATGCGATCGGCCGGGACGAGCGCGAACAGGCGACACTGCAGCCCTGGATCTTCCTCCACTGCGAGTAGCGCTAGCGCGACAGGTTCGGCGAACAGGTCGAGTTCCATGAGATGTTCGATAGCCTCGCGGGGCATTGCGCAACGCGCTACGAGCCGCTCTCCTATAAACGCGCCGAGCGCAGAACCACCGGGCGCTCGCTCATCGTCCAGTGGCGCGACACGAAGAGGAACTGGCAGGGCCGTGCTCACAAAGACCGCCCGATGCTCCTCCCCGTCTCCGCCACCTCGTCCAACGCCGACATAGTCGCCGACATAGTCGCCGTCATCGTCGTCGCCGTCATCGTCGCCGTCATCATCGTCGCCGTCATCATCGTCGCCGTCATCATCGTCGCCATCATCATCGTCGCCATCGTCGCCGACGCTACCATCGTCGTCGCCGTCGCCGCCGATAGGATCTGCCAGGTCCTCGGCATCGGCGAGACCCTGGATGTCATCCACATCAGCGATTTCATCCAGATCGGCGGAATCGGCCGAGCCACCCACGTCGCTGTCGCGATGCGGAGTGGGTGAATTCGACGGATCCTCGCCGTGCTCTCCGTCCCGGTTGGCTTCGTCGGGCGGCAGTTGGGGCTCGTTCAAGCGGCCTCCGGTATCTCTGTGCGGAAGGGCATACGCTCCCAATATGCACGTGTGGAGGGCGCTGGTGCAGCGGGTAGAAACTGTCGGATATTCAGCGCCGCCAACGGCGGCGATGCGTCGGTGAGATTATGACTCTTCAAACGCCGACGAAAGACGATATTGCTCAACCGTCAATCGTCCCGGCCGGGAGCGCTTCGAATACGTCCGATACTGGTTGCACTCCCGCGTCGCCGACAACACGAACACGGTAGATCCCGGGAGCCTCGACCGCGAACTCGGCCCCATACCACCGGTCTCCCTCGGCTGTCAGCTCCATGCGTGCAAGCTCCTCCCCTGTCGAAGCACGCTCCAACGTGGCTACCAGCGCACTCGCCTCAGCGCTCTCCGGCCGCACCTTAACGGATACCGGCGTACCGACATTCACGGCGTCGGCCAGCACGATGTCCAGCCCGATCTTGCTACGCACCGGTGCGGGAATAATGTCGGCATCCAGGTATAGCGAAGTGAACAGCCCTAGCACGTAGCTCAGAGCGCGATCGTCGTGCTGCAGCTCGCCGTGACGGCCAGCCGTGAGGAGGGTGCCCGGCGCGTCTCCGGCGTCAGTGGGCTGGGCCGCCACGCGCGGAACCTGGCCGTCGCCCGACAGATCGCGATTCTGGTACGTGTTGAGCAGCGTTAACTCTCCATCCATCAGACGGGCGCTCTGTGCCGTGCTCTGCGCGGTTCCAACTATGGGGAGCAGCCGGTAGGCACCCTCGCGGTAAGCGGGGTTACCGTTGTGACGCTTGATGGCCTCATCGATATCCGTCCATAATTCCATCGCCATTCCCACCTTCTCTGGATCCAGTCCTGGAATCTCAACTTCGGTGACTCGCTTGAGAGGCGCGTCGTCACCCTCGCCCTCCTGGACAGCCGGATAGACGGGAAGCAGCTGGTAGAGAGAAGTGAAGCTGCGTAGCAGCTCGCTCAGGTCACCGTCACCCAACTTCATCTGCGGTACCGAACCGGTAAGTGCACCCAGAAGTGCAGGCACACCGCGGAACGGTGCGCCGAAGGTCACGAGCGCGCGAGCGTGCTTCCACCCGTCCAGCGCCTCCAGGAAGTACCGGGCGACGATGGCTCCCATGGAATGAGCGACGAGCACCAGCTTCGCATCCGGGTTCCCGCTGCGCTCGCGAAACTCCTCCAGCCATCCCTCGGCACCGCGGTCGAGAGACTTGGCGGCAGACCGCAGGTCGCGCCTCCAGTCGTAGGCGAATTCGAGGTAGTTGCGACCCGGCTCGACGTCGAACAGTCGCCCCAGCAACTGCGGCATGCGAGCATAGCCGTCAATTTTCCAGACGTCAGGCAGCATGTGTGTGCCAGACACGACACCGGTGGCACTGATCCCGTCGGCTAATTCGGCTCGCGACGCATCGTCCTTCGCCAGGCTAAGGAGGGGGAGTGCCTCGTCACCCAGAGCCAGCAGCGATGAGGCGCCAGCCTCGCCACCCTCACCCCACAACACACGCCCATCCCGCTCCAGCACACTGCCGCCGAAGCCAGGGATGAGCACCACCAGGTCAGTCATCGCGTCGCGCATGTCGGGTTCTCTCCGGTCGTGCAAGCCCGGCGGCGCTCGAATAACGGCGCCGCCGGGAGATAGATGACGAGGCGGCCGAAGGCGTCCCGTTTCACCGGGCCTCCGACCGCGAGCTGCGCTGCGCGGGGCCCGACCTCGCGGTCAGGACATCCGTGCGCGTCCTCCCCTATCTTGGGCCCCGGGTATGGCCGGTGGCAAGGCGCAGCCCCGCCGCCACCCGGGATCGTTATCTTTCAGGGATGAAGCCCGACCGCCAATCGCTTCCGCCCTTCGACCGCTACCTCGCCCTCGGCGACAGCCTGTCGATCGACCTCTACCCGGCTCGCGCGACTCACGCCGCCGGAGCGCTCGCCGAGCCGGCCGAACTTACGCCAGGGCTGGGCGCCGCTACCCTGCTCTACCGTAATGACGACGCGCTATGGCCGGAGTTCGCCGGGCTGGATCTGCTCACGGCGAACCCCGACATCGTTTTCCGCAATCAGCACGCGTTCGACCACCCGACCGAACATCCCACAGACCATCTGGCTACTGATGGCGCGACCACCGTGGGAGTGCTCGCCTACCAGCTCCACCGCGTTCCTCCAAGCGAGGAGCGGCTGCTGGTAACCGTGACAGCCGGCCGTAGCGACGTCTTCCAGATGATGGGCGCTCCGACGCCGCCGGCCACTCTGGTGGCCGGCATGCTCTCCCGCGCCGAGCGTCTGGTAAGAACAGTCCGCGAGCGCCTGCCCAATGCTGTCCTTCTCCTGACGACGGCACCCGATCCCAGCGACGGCCGAGGTCTGCTGGACGACGAAACTCCGTTCGCCCGCGAGGCTGGCTGGCTGGCCGATTACAACAGCGGGCTCGCCGGACTGGTGGGTGCGGCCACGTCATCGCACGTACTGCTCGCTGACGTTGCGACCCATTTCGCTGGCCACGGGCTCGCTGTGCCGCCCGACGAGCGTTGGTACTGGGAGGGTCGAATCACCGAGCCTAATGCTCGCGGAGCCAGCGAGCTACGACGGGTGTGGGTCGAGGCACTCGCCGGACTCGGGTGAGAAGCTGGTCGGCGCGTCGTCGCGGCCTCTATTGCCCGTCGTAGACGAGTTTCATCGGCGGAGACTCTCCAGTTCAGGCTCCCGCTGCGTCGCCCAGCCGCCAGGCTACCAGGGCAAGCGCTAGATGCACCGGCAACGCCATCGCTATCACCTCGCCGTTCACCTGGTAGAACGCCGGCAGTAGTTGAATTAAGAAGCCAAGAATCGACAGAGCGGCGACAACCGCGCTCACCCGGAACGCGAGTCGCGGCGAGCGCTCCTTGAGGAACAACTGCGGCAGCAGGTAGACGAGAAGCAGCGACAGTGGTGTGAACTGGAGCAGGTTCTCGTTGCGGTACATGAACGTGTGATCAGTGAGCGTCCACGTGAGCACCATGACAGTCCCTATAAGTCCGCTTACGAGGCTCCAGATGCTGGCGATGACGGCCAGCGCTACGCGCGGAGGACGGCCTCCGCGGTCAGTCGCTACGCCAAGAGCGATGATCACCGCCGCCAGCACCACTCCCAGCGCCAGGTACGCCAGCACCAGATTGGCGGGTTCGCTCGCTTCCGCTTCGCGCGTGGCTGCGTAGAGCTGGATCTCGCTCTTCACGAGCGGTCGGACGACGCCGTCGGCACCGGTCACAGCGATTTTGGCAATTCCGGCGCGCAGACGCATCGGGAGGAAGAACTCCGCCCACTCCGAGATCTCCCGGTCGCCTGGTTGACCGAGCACGATGTCCATCCCCGTATAAATGGGGAGCTCTTCCTGAGTCAGGCGGCGGGTATGCCAGCGATAACTGGTGCCGGTGGCCACAGTATCGGTCGCCGCTCTGATCTGACCGCCGAGCACTCGGTCCAGTGCATCCCGCACGCGCGTCGAACAGTTATCGAGGAAGTAGTCGTAGTGGTAGAACCTGTTCTCGTCGAGCGCGTTCCATTCCAAGAACCGCACCAGCTCCAGCTTCTCTGCCGGCGTCAGCTCCAACTCCTGCGCCCACATGGATCGATCGCTCCGAGCGTAAAAGCCGATCATCGGCTCGGCGGGGATCCCCTCCATCCAGTAGCGCATACTCCCCTTGAGGAAGCGTGGAATGAAGTCGGACTCGTTGAAGTCGAACAGTCCCCAGTTGTAAGCCAGGTCCACGCCGCGCGCAGGGTCCCGAACCCAGATCGCGTTGTGGCCGAACTTCTCCCACACTGCGTCGCCGGGCCCCATTGTGAGCAGGTAGATCTGGATCCCCGCTCCCGGCGTGGTGTCAGCAGTGGGGACGGCCAGGGGCGGCATCATCAGACGGCCGGGCGGCGGTACCTGCGCGGCCAGTGCACGCAGACCGGTCGCACCCATTGCCACCGCAAGCAGGAGGAGAAGCAGGCAGAGTGAGCGCGGAGCTAGCGCGAAGCGCCGGCGTGAACGCGTGATGAAGGACATTTTAAGGAAGGGAAGAGTTGGCCGAATGGAAAAGGCCCGGGAGGCGAGGCGCAAGGCGCTCTGGTTATCTTGCCGGCATGCCTCTACCACAGCTCCGTCGCCGACCGGCGGCATTCACTCCTGACAGCGGGCGACCCATCTGCCCGCGTTGCTGGTCGCGTCCTGACCTCAACTGGGGGAAGGGGCGCGGGCCAGGTGAGCGTGAGATGCGAGGGTGGGGTGTCACCACCGGCGAGCCGGTCGAGATCAACGGCGTGAGGCTGCCGGTCGCCGTCGCCGTCCACCGCTGCGCCAATCGCGACTGCGACACGGCGCTGGTGGTCACCACCCTGCTCGGTAGCGGCTACGTGCCGGCAGTGGTAGAGGCACAGCGGTTGGCGGAGAGTGACGCGTTGGCTTACAGGGCCGGCCGGCACGATCGAGCCGGGGTCTGGCTGGGCGTGGCCGGCGAGCCACGCACCGCTCCACCGCAGCGCGACCTGTTCGGCTAATCGCGGCTCAGGCTCAGCCCAGCTCGGCGTGCCAGCGCAGGATGACTGCGCCTATTACCCCGGCATGGTCCAGCCTACGGGCGGGCTGGGTCGGATCCAGTGGCAATAACTCTACGCCGTCTCCGTCCACCTGCCCCAGTCTGCCCAATTCATAAGAGTCGGAATTCAGGGCAAGGACCAATCCGCCTGCGGCCGGCAGTTGACCAACTCTGGCGAGCACCACGTCATCAGCCGCGTTGAACCTTCCGGCCCGGTGCACCCCGGTTGGGCCCAGTGGAACGGCCACGAACTCGCTGCCGCTGGGTCCATCGGGCCAGTTCCATCGGTCCATCAGAGTGACCACCGTCCACCTCTGTAGTGTCGTCTTCAGCTGTCACCGCCGCGCCGACGTCGGCCGAGCAGTGTCGCTCAGGATCGTCCGGACCGACGCTTCCGGGAAGCACTCCCGCAGTACGTCGGACGCCAGTCAAGGTATGCCGAATAAACACCGAAGGCAAGCAGCCGACTTGCAGGTGCGGTGACGAGGGCTCAGGTTGGAAACCGGGGGTGCCAACCAGGCCTCCCAGTACCCGATCGTGGCTCCGTGATTCGTTCGCTCAGCATTCCTCGTCCACTCCGTTACGCCGCCTTCCTTCTCTCCCTGGTCGTTTCGGCTGGCTGCGAGCCGGCACTCGACTCGCCGGCCTCGGTCACCCTACGCTACCGGGAAGTGCAGCCGCTCGCTCGAGATCGGCTGGTGGTAACGGTGGACGACTTGCGAAGCAACTGGTATTTCGAAGGAGTGGACTTCGAACCGGCTGACGACGGTTGGCTGGTTAGTCGTACGCTCAAGCTCTCGGCCAGAGCCGGCGTGCGCATCGCGGTCACGGTGCGTAGCGTCAGCGACTCCACTGACAGAGCGGTGGCTGTCGGCCAGATCATAATTCCAAACAGCGCTAATGAGCGCTGGCAGGTCGACATCTTCCCCTCAGATGTGGAACCGGCGGTCGCCTGCGCCGGCTGCTCTTCCCTGGCCCGCTTCCCGATTGCCGAGGGTTCTCGTCCCACGGCACGCGACTGGCTCTACATTCGCTCGACCGGCAAGGGCACCGTTCCTACCGGACCGCGCTGACTTTGGGAGCCGGCTTCGCTCCCTGCTTGCAAGCTCGCTCATCGCTCGATTCCCTCTCGCGAGATTACCAGACATGAATGACAGCCTTTCCCGCCAGCGTTATACGATCTACGGCGCCATCGTCGTAGTACTAATCTTCATCCTGGCCATGGGTTGGCAGTACAGTCGCGCGAACAGGCTCCAGAGCGAACTCGCAGTGGCGCGCGCCGAAGCCACGCTCGGCGCGTCGGCACTGGAAGCACAGCGCGGGAGCTTCGAGGTGTCGCGGCGACTGGCGAGCGACTTCTTCACGCAGCTGCAGGCGAGCGTCGGCGACGCGCCGTCGGCAATCCAGCCACAGTTGAGAGCGATGCTGGAACAGCGCGACGGCATCATCACAATGCTCTCACGCAACGACGCCCAGGCCGCTGACGTGTTAGCGCGCATGTTCACGCAGTATCGCACTGCGCTGGGCAGCCCGGGAGCTGAGTCGACGTCGCCGGCGTCTATCAGCCAGCCGGCGAGCACGACCACGCCAGTCGCGCCGGTTACGATGCCTGACACGGTGCCCATTCCCTGATATCGGGCGCCTACCCACAGCGGGCGCGCGCATGAGGTGAAGAGTCGCCCAGCGGGCACAACGAGATCGCAGGATGACCGGTGGCCGGACGGACGGACGTCCCTGAAGGTGGACACCGTTCTCTCCCAGGCCGCCGTGCACGTCACCACAAGCCTTTGATAGAAAAGGACTTAAGCACTCCACTCTGACAGCCGTCGAGGCGGCACCGGGGGTGCGTGATACTCCATGAGTTGTAGTCGACTCGACAACCTGGAGGCATCATGCATACATCCCATGTCAGACTCGGTCTCGCCATCGTTCTCGCCGCGATCAGCGTGCCCGCTACCTCACACGCCCAGCTACGCCAGCCTGCGGCCATCATCGAGGTGACGCCTTACGCTGGCTACATGAAGATCGCCAACTACGCCGACGGCCCCTTCGGAACTAACCTGTCGAACCGCAGCGGCTACGTGGTCGGCGCGCAGCTCGCCTACCGACTCACACCTAACATCGCCGTGATTGGCAACCTGGCTCGTGCCGGGGCTGACCTTCAGGTGGGAGTGCCGATCCTGGGCGGGATTGGCGTCGGGAGTAGCACGCTCTGGCTCTACGACGCTGGGCTCCAGCTCGGGCTGCCGGCTGTCGACCGCGGCGGAGTGGGAGTGAGTCCGTTCGTCCAACTGGGAGCGGGCGCCATTCACCACGACGTAGGCAGTTCTCTCCTACGCAGCCAGAGCACCAACCTTGCCTATAACGCAGGTGTCGGGGCCGACGTCATGTTCGGGCGCTCGATCGGCCTGCGACTTCTAGCCCGTGATTACATCGGCCGATTCGATGCGAAAGAAGCGGTTGGCTTCGACCTCGGCACCGATGTGCGTCACAATATCGCCCTCAGCGCCGGTGTGACGCTGGCATTCTGAGTTCGAGCTAACGCCGCCTATTTTCCGGCCAGCAGCTTGTCCCACATGGCCTCCACCGCGTTGTGGGCGCGCACCTGTGCCACGCGTAATCCGTCCGCCATGCCCGATGGTATGGGTTCACCTATTCTCTCGCGGTACCTGATGAACTCGTCCACCGTCATGTCGGCCTTCATGCCATTCGCAGTTTTACTCATGGGCAGGTAGTTCTCTGGCACGCCGTTGATCATTGCGTACCTGCCCGCCGGATCGAGACGCAAAAACCGCGGGTCGGTGGCGATCGTGTTCTTCGAGATGATGTGATCCGTTTCCCACTGGTCGGAAATCATGAGGCGGCCCGTGGTCACGTCTACTGGCCTGTTGCCGACCGGCTTCATGGCCGGAACGGTCCTGGCAACCGCGTTGGCGTTGGCGATCGCCACCGCCCTCCCACGTTTTCCCGGTGTCTGACCGGCCACCTGATCGCGCACGTTGCGCGTAAGATCATCCGTACGGTCAATCAGCGTTTTTTCCAGCTTCGCCTTTTGGTTCTCCAGGTCCCGGTATTCCTTGCCCCTCGGCGCAGTGCGCGGTGGTGCCACGTTTCGGGTATGACCGCCGGCGACAAGGGCGGGGTCGTTACTGATCTCCGTCTGCCTGGCGTTGATCTCGACCAGTTCACGCTCGATACCGATAATCGCGGCCTGAGTACGCGCGACATGGGCCTCCTCTCCCGCAACGGAGGCTTCACTGGCCCTGGCCGCAGCCAGTTCCGATTTTGCGGCCCTGAGCTCGGCCTTCACTTCGACCAGCCATCCCCCGGCCGTAGGCTTGTTGCTCGATCCACGAGCAGCGCCCTTATTTAGCTCACTGGCCGCCTGGGCATTGCCCTGTGCTGTCCTGTGACGGGCTTCCGCAGCCGTTAGCCTCTCTCTCACCCGTGCCAGCACCTGTTGCGTCTCGGCGAGGCGCGCATAGGCCGCCGCGGTGCGCGATGTGGTCGGAGCTGCCGGAGCTGTCGGCGTAATCGCCGCTGACGGCGGGCTGAGAGCGGTTACCGGTGTTGACGCGGCACCCGCGGTGAGCGACGGAGCCTGGATGAGCGCTGCCGGCGCGTTCGAACCAGCTAGCTTCGCGCCTGAAGCAGGAGTAAGCGGCGCATTTGAGGCGGGAGCATTGGTAGCCGTTGCACCGACGACGCCAGCCACGGGCCGGTTCTTTGGTGGCGTGGAGCTTCCAGTCGGCGCGTCTTGCGATCCGGCCGGAAACTTCAGCTTGCTCGGTGGCACCACTTTCCCGTTTCGGAACTCGCCAATCACTTCGCGCGTCTTGCGGTCGACGATCTGCCCGAATCCGGTCCGTGGGTCGATTTCGGCGTCAAGCGTTCTCCCACTGGCCGTCTCCACCATGCTCGCCGTCATTCGGCCCGTCGCCCGATTCAGGGTCGGCCTCCGGGTGATTACAAAGTCCGGCTCAGCAGAGGCGGCGCCCGTTCGCAGTGCCCGGCGAGTCGCCACAGCGCCCGAGGGGACCATTGGTTCAGAAATGTCCTGTTTCCCTCTGGTGACGCGATGCATCGCGATCGCCGCTGCGTCCTGGGCGACTGCGACGCCGCAGTCCGACGACAGCCCGCCTTTACACGCGTTGTAAGTCTCCCCGACCAGCAACCCCGTCTGGCTTCCGGCATAAGCGGCTCCGATGAGCGGCCCCAGTGCCGCGTAAGCAAAGGGCTGTATGAACATTGTCGGCGATGAGAGCTGATCCCCCCGCGCTTCCCATGCCCTCGCCTGGGCCACTTCGGCCTGGGCCTTCTCCTGCTCAAACTTCTCGGCGAACTTCTCGTTGAGGAGCCGCAGATGCGCGCCCTGCTCCTCGAAAACGCCCCTCTTCTCGCCCTCTGCGAAGTCACCGCTATCAAAGCCGTCCTTCCAGACTTGATCGGGGGTCAGGTACGACGCCGCGACCTTGGGCGATGTCCAGTGCTCGGATGACGCCTGCAGCCGCGCCCGAACTTTCCAGATGCGCTTGTCCAGAGGCCCACCGGCAACGGCCTTCCTGTCCCTCTCGATCTGTTCGTCTATTCGCTTGTTGGCGGCCTTCCCTGGTCCGTAGACGTCGTCATCGGTAAAACATCGCCGCTGGCAGGCAAGGTCCGAGCTGTTGAAGACGGGATCATGCTTCCGCCTCTCGGCTGCCGCATTCGTGCTAGCCTCCCTCTCCTTCGAGCGCTTCTCTTCCGCCCCGCCCCCCTCCATGCGCGCGAGGAGCGCTTTCGCTTCCGCCACCGCTGCTTCGAGCTCCTCATGCGGATCGGGTCGGGGAGCGGGGGCTGACTGAGGCGTAGCGACGGGTGGAGACGGACCTGGCTCCCTGGATCTCGTCTTCGCTCGGATTGTCGCCAGCAGTCTTGCCTGCCAGCGCAGATCTCCGTCGCGACCATCGTACGCCTGTTGCTTCAACTTTTCGCTGACCTGCTCCAGCTCCTTCTGGAGATGGACTTCCGGCAACTCTTCGAGCGGCACTGGCGCGCAGGCCAGTCCGACTCCGCTGGCGGGTAGGGCGCCAACTAGCGAACCCCCGTTCCCGACGACCTGCGCGGCGGCATTGGCGCTGGACTCGACCGCGCCGAGCGGGTCGGCCGACGGGGGCGGGCCAGTCCCGCGACGCTGCTGGATCGTGTGAGCAAGCTCGTGTGCCAGTAGAACCGGCGCCGCAATGGTGCTCGCGAAGCTGCCTCGCCCGCCTATCACGACGTCTTGACCGACAGTGTATGCCAGGGCGTGAACTGCTCGCGCCGACTCTGCCGCACGCGCATCAGTGTGCACCCGGACATCTCCCAACTCCTGCCCGAACCGCTGTTCCATGAAGTCGCGTGTGGTAGAGTCCAGAGGCTGCCCGCCGCTGCGCACCACGGAGTTGACACCGGATGGGAGCACGCTTGCTCCTCCGCTACTCGCCTGTCTCGACTGCAGCAGTCGGCTCACGACCCCGTTCCCCACCGCGTGTTGCAGCCCCAGGACCGCGGAATGGCGGCCCGTCGAATCGAACGCAGTCGGCGCCTCCGCGGACCGATCGCCTGTCCTCCCGGTCCTCATCTTCTGCGGGTGACTCACCGCTTCCCGCGCCGCGATAGAAGCTGCGCCGGCGGACAGACTCATGCGATTACTTGCGGCGTGAACCGCCTCACTCGGTCAGGGTGGGTCGCACTGAAGCGTTCGACGATGGATACGTCGACAGGCTAGCTGGCGGTCTCGCGGCCCAAGTCACCGTCCAGTTTCCGCAGCTATTGTTGGCTTGCTATCGCCTATAGTTGCAGCGGAAACGTGAACTACCAATAGTCCATTGGGTGTAGAAAGGGTGTAGCGATGGATCTATGGGCTGCGATGGCGGCCTGAGACGGCCGCAGCTCGCAAACGGTCTGGTTGTACTCGTTATAAGCCAGGCCGCTCACGAACACCCTAACGCGCCGCAGCATCGCGTCTATCTTCTGCGCATGACCATCCTCCGCCCTCCGGTGCTGCCGGAACTGCACACCGCGTCCGACGACCCGCGTCTGGGCCACCTCATAGGGCGCGCGGTCGTCGAAGGCGCATCGCCCCGCGCCGTAATTGTCGGCTTCCCGAGCGACGAGGGGGTGCGTCGGAACGGCGGCCGACCGGGCGCGGCTGACGGCCCTACCGCCATCCGGAACGCGCTCTATCGCCTGACGCCGGACGCTGGCACTCTCGCCGCATTCAGCGCCACGGTCTCGCAGACGCAGGACCTGGGCGATGTGGACGTGAGCGGCGACCTGGAGGCCGACCAGCAGCGACTGGCCGACGTGCTGGCGCCGCACCTTGAGGCGGGCGCAATCGCCATCGTTCTCGGCGGCGGTCATGAGACCGCCTTCGGTCACTTCCTGGCGCACGCCCGTGCGGCCGCTCCAGTGCGGATACTCAACTGGGATGCCCACGCCGACGTGCGGCCGCTGCGCGACGGGCTGGCTCACTCCGGATCACCCTTCCGTCAGGCGCTCGAGCATCCATCCGGGACCTGCGCGTCGTATTCGGTGGCTGGACTTCAGCCGGCCAGCGTTTCCGGCGCGCATCTCGCATATGTGCGCGCTCGCGGCGTCGCACATATGCGCGCCGACGTCCACCAGCCACTCATCGACAGCCTGTATGCCGCTTCTCCCACGATGGTGACTTTCGACCTCGACGCCGTCGACCGCTCCCAGGCGCCTGGCGTGAGCGCGCCGGCCACCGACGGACTGCCAACTACCCTCTGGCTCCACGCCGCACGGCTGGCCGGCCGCACTCCAAGCGTGCGCGGAGTGGACGTCGTGGAGCTGTCGCCGCCATTCGACCGGGACGGCCAGACGTCAGCCCTCGCCGCGCGCACCGTGTGGACGGTGTTGCAGGGCCTCACCGAACGCATGTGAGCGACCGCGACGCCATTCCCGCGTTCGTCAATCCGCACGCCGGCACGGCAGCTGAGGCGCGGGCAGCGATTGAGGCTGACGATCGCTTTGCACTCCGCGAGGTGGAGCCTGATGACCTGGCCGACGCCATCCAAGCCGCAATCGATGCCGGTGCAAGCCGCGTCCTCGTCTCCGGCGGAGACGGCACCATCGCTACTGCCGCGTCAGTGCTTGCCGGTACGAAGATCGAACTCGCCGTACTGCCCGGGGGCACCCTCAACCACTTCGCCGGACACCTGAAGATCCCGGACGATCTCGGTGCTGCGCTGGACGTGGCTGCTGACGGTGTGCCCTGCGATGTCGACGCGGCGTACGTGAACGACCGCCTGTTTATCAACACCAGCGTCGTCGGCTCCTACGTCGCCTTCGTGCGCCTTCGCGACCGCCTGCAGCGCTACCTTGGCTACTGGATCGCCTCGTTGGTGGCAGGACTGCGCCTCTTCTTTACCCTGCCTCGTTACAGGCTGCTGCTGGAGGTGGACGGCCAGGTGCATCGCTACCACACGCCTCTTCTGTTCGTTGGCGTGGGCCAGCGCGAACTGTCCGACCCCTCGCTTCGCGTTCATTCCGAGGACGGCAAGCACGGTCTTCACGTAGTGGTGGTGCGCGAGTGGCGACGGGCACGCATCATTGCGCTCGGCATGGCCGCGGCCCGGGACGGCGCCCGCGGCGTGGGCGAGTTACCCGAGGTGGACAGCTTTATTGTGGACAGCTGCAAGTTGGACTTCCACCGTCACACGGCGCGACTGGGAGTGGACGGTGAAGTCACCAGACTACATGCGCCGCTGGAGTGGCGAGAGCAGAGTTATGATAGCGGCCGCAGTCTCTATTTCGCTAAGGATGTCTCAGGTTCGCCGCCGCATTTCATTTCAACATGCTCATACGTCTTTCCACCCTTCTGCGCGATGGATTGCCCAGGAGAGACATACGCGCTTCCGATACCCTCCTGAGCCGAAGCTGGAGAGCTCGGTCACTCTTCGTTATCGCCGTTCTCCTCGCTCCCGTCGTAACCCAGGCCCAAACGGCCGAGCGCGGGCCGGCGGCGCCGATCCTTGGCTGGTTGCCGGCGAGCACACGGGCGCTGGCCATGGGAGACGCCGCTGTGGCGAGCGGGGATCCGGAAGTCATCTTTTACAACCCAGCTGGCCTGGTGCAGGCGCGCGGAGTGGACGTTGGCGTCCAGCGCTACGGACGCGGTGCGACCACGGGCTCGATGGCGGTAGTGATCCCGTTCGCACCCGGCGGCCTGGGGATCGGCGTGCAACTGCTGGATTACGGCGCATACTGCGCCGACTGCAGCGAGGCGGTGGTGTCACGCGAAGGTGCCCTGGCCGGCGCCCGCGGTGCATATCCGGCGTCGGCGATGGCGGCGTCGATCGGCTTCGGCCGCACCGTGTTCGGCGTCCGCGTGGGGGCAACCGCACGCTACATCGAGCAACGCATCCCCGGCGCGCGCGACGGCGCCCTGGCCGCCGATATCGGCGCGTCAATGCGACTGGGACCGGTCGATGTCGGACTGGCCGTGCAGCAGCTTGGTGGCCGGTTAGAGCTGGCCGGTGAGCGTTGGGAACTACCGCGCCGGGCGACCGTCGGCGCAGCGTTCAACAGGCTGCCAGCTGGCCCGTTCGACATCGCCGGGACCGCTGCAGTCTCACTGCTCGCGGGGGGAGACATAACCGTTGGAGGCGGAGTTGAAGTCGGCTACACCCCGCTCGACGGCTACACCATCGCTGGCCGCGCCGGCCTACGTACCGTGCCCGGCGACGATGTCGGCCCGCTATCGCTTGGACTCGCACTTGTACGCGACAGGATCCAGTTGGAGTATGCGTTCCAACCGCTTCCCGGCCCCGACGACCTGCACCGCATCGGACTTCGGCTGTACGCGCGTTGAACCTCCTGATGCGTGGCGGCCGCCACGTTGCCAGCCTTCCAACTCAATCTCGCCATACCATGGCCGTCAGCTCTCCCACGCTCGCTGAACTGCACGCTGCGTCGGGCGTGGTGTACGCGACAATGCCGCCGACACCGCAGTTCCAGTGGCCGGTACTCACCGACGAACTGGACGTCGACGTTTGGGTGAAGCACGAGAACCACGCCCCGACAGGCGCTTTCAAGGTGCGCGGCGGGCTCGTGTACATGAGCGCGCTCAGTCGCGATAGGTCGGTGCCGGGAGTGATCGCGGCGACCCGCGGCAATCACGGGCAATCGGTGGCATTTGCCGCGCGGGAGCATCGCATCCCTGTCACCATCGTCGTGCCGCGCGGCAACAGTGTCGAGAAGAACGCCGCCATGCGCGCCTTCGGTGCGGAAGTGATCGAGGAGGGAGAGGACTTTCAGGAGTCGAGCGAGATTGCCGCCGCGCTGGCTGAGCGTAACGGGCTGCACCGGATACCGAGCTTCCATCCGCTACTCGTGCAGGGCGTGGCCACCTACGCCCACGAACTGCTCTCGGTCGTGCCTCTTCTCGACACAGTCTACGTCCCGATCGGGATGGGATCCGGTGCATGTGGAGCGATCGCTGCTCGTGACGCGCTAGGCCTGCGCACGGAGATCGTAGGAGTGGTGTCGGCGTCGGCGCCAGCCTACGCACTCTCTCTGGCCGCGGGCAGCACGATATCGCACGCAGCAACCACGCGCATCGCCGACGGCCTGGCCTGCCGCACTCCGGACCCAAGCGCGCTGGCTGTGCTGTCGGCCGGCCTGGCGCGCGTCGTTCAGGTCACCGACGACGAGGTGGAAGCGGCGATGCGGCTAATGTTCACCGCTACGCATAACGCCGCTGAAGGGGCTGGAGCGGCCGCGTTGGCGGCTTTGATGCAGGAGCGCGAGGCGATGCGCGGGCAGCGTGTGGCGGTGGTGCTGAGCGGTGGGAACGTCGATGCAAACGTATTTGCGCGAGTGCTCACGACATCCTGACATACCCGAAGCGGACTACTCGGTAGGCCCTCTACCGCCCGCCCCGCGTCACCCCTACGTCGTCCATTAGCACCGTCCCAGCATCCACCCGATCAAACACAAAGCGCACCTTCCGTAGCCGCGCCGGATCAAAACGCGGCTCAGCGGCCACGAAATCCGCCAACGGCATCGTGTAGCTCTGCAGCACCAGCTCGTACAGGTTCTTGAACGCCTGCTTCTCACGGTCGCGCCGCCGCAGAATGTGCGTCTCCAGCGGCCGTCGTACTGCACCGAACCGGCTCAGCGGCAGCCGGGCAACAGTGCCCGCAGCGTCCTCCAGCTCCACTGTCAGATCTACCGGCGGTGGCTCGGGCGGCTTGCCCTTCTGCTTCGGCGCCTTCGGCGTCTTCGGCGTCTTGGCCGCCGCCGTGCTGTCGTCACCCGCCGCGCGTGGCGCCTTACGCGGACCAGGCACTTCTGGCATGGCCGTGAGATCTACTGACAGCCAGTCGTAGGCTGACACTCGCCACGCCCCGGCCAGCGAATCGGATAGCGTGAGTGTGTAGGTGGCTGGTGGCCCTCGGCGCGCCGTGTCGGCGCCCGCTATACGGTTGTTCCATCCCAGCCACACGCCGTTGGTCTCCTGAGTTTCGTCGTTCTTGCTGCGGAAGGGGATCCGCCCCTCGCGCCAGGTGGAGAGGCTGTCGCCGTCGATACGGACGCCGGACACGGTGCCCGTCGTCACGTCCACGTCCTCGTCGAATGTGGCCAGCGGCCGGTAGCCGCTCTGCTCGAAACGGGTGATGAACATGGTCTTGGGCAGCCATCCTCCGGCCACCCTGTGGTCGCGGAAGAGCGGCATATATTCCCGCCTCCCTTTGAGCGTCGCGTCCAGAAACGCCGAGACGTAGACCTCGGCAACTCGCCGCTGGTCATCGGGGTCCATGAGCGCGCCTAACTGCAGGCTGCGGCCACTCCGCGGACCACGGTCATGATTTCCCCAGACGGTGTTCCACTGGCCA
>CAJDVF010000048.1_pt1 | contig 74607 bp, 70 predicted proteins | sample 7391391 | NCBI WGS metagenome assembly CAJDVF01 (sample SAMEA7055697, study PRJEB34461) | soil metagenome | biome: terrestrial ecosystem; feature: Peninsula; material: soil | place: Antarctica | collected 2016 | reverse complement strand
ACGCCTGGCAATCTTGTGGCTCAGGAGGCCAAGCCTGAACATGGTCCTGACTGGGCGGATTGGATCTCAAGTCGCGGTTCAGTTAAGGGGACCCACACCCAACCCTGAAGACCCACAATTATTTAGACAGGATTAACGGGATTAACAGGATTGCGAACCAAACCACCAGACGCCATGCCCAGCGCCGCAGAGTCGACCGGCTTCCCGTAGCATCCCGTCCATCCTGTTAATCCTGTTAATCCTGTTAATCCTGTCTCAAGTCATTCAGACAAGCCACGCAATTGACAGGATTGCGGAGACCACCAATGACACGCCGTGCCCAACGCTGGAGAGTCGACCTGGCTTCTGGTACCATCCCGTCCATCAAAAACCCTCTTAATCCCGTCAAAAAATCATCATGGGGCTGACCCGATTCGCCAATGACCAGATGCTGTCGCGAACAATTGGTGAGCGTCATCCCGCCGTAGAAGCAACACCTCGGGTCACCGGATGCAAATGGTTCATCTGTCACGGATCGATCTGCCATTCGGGGCCTTGAAGACCAACGGAATCGATGAGTGCGCGAGCTTCGGCCGCCGTGTGCGGACGCCAGTGGGCATGGAGGCCGTCGGGGTACCAAATCCTCGCAAGTTCCCCGCGACTGCTGGAGCGGAATGACTACGCCGTCTACAGCAGCCGGCGACATCGAATCGACGAGCATCACCGCGGAAATAGCGACAGTGGGATCGTTCCACCAGTGGGTCGCGAGTTAAGCGAAATCGGGCGGGTTGGAGCCGCGCGCTAATGCGCCAACGAGTCGTTTAGAACCTGCATGTCCCACTCTTCAGGCGAGCGCGGTGGCTACCGGAAGCAGACAGGGGGGATCGGGTAAGGCATGACAGCGACAGCCGCCGTAATGTCAGCCCACCGACGGTTGGTCCAGCAATCGTTCGATTTCCGACGCCAACTCCTCCGGCGCGGTATTGGGTGCATACCGGCTCACCACGGCACCGTCACGCCCGACGAGGAACTTTGTGAAGTTCCACTTGATCGCCTTGCTGCCCAGCAGGCCTGGTGCCTCTTCCTTGAGATGCTGGAAGAGCGGGTGCGCATCGTTACCGTTGACGTTCACCTTGGCGTGGAGCGGGAAGGTTACGTCGTAGTTGAGCGAGCAGAAGCGCTGGATTTCCTCCTCGTCGCCGGGCTCCTGATTGCCGAACTGATCGCACGGGAAGCCAAGCACGGTGAGACCGCGGTCGTGGTAGCGGCGATGGAGCTCTTCAAGGCCGCTGTACTGCGGCGTGAAACCGCACTTGCTGGCCACGTTGACTACCAGTAGCACCCGGCCCCGATACGCTTCGAGCGTTCCGGCTTCGCCGTCTATGCTGGTGACGCCAATATCGTACAGGGACATGACTGGCGGAGATCGAGGTTTAGCTCAGCTCTTCAGCCTCACCGTCAGCGACGCCTACTCGCTGGCCGATGAAGCGCTTGTCGGTTAGTTCGTCGAGCATGAAGTCGGCAAGGTTGCCCGTGCTTATTTGGCGTGCGCCGTCGGGGAGGACGTCCGGCGTGGCGTCCCAGCTCGCCGTCGACGGGACGTCCACGATGTCGGGCGCACAGGCCACGGTCCATTCAAGATCGCTCTCGCGAAGCGCCTTCCAGGTGCCCGCATGTTCCAGCGCCACGCCCCTGTACATCTCGGCGAAGTCCGGCTGGTCCATGCGGAGCCCGCCGGCCGGCGAGTCGAGGATTCCGGAGTTAGCCACGGCGATCACTCGTTTCACGTTTGCCTTCTGCATGGCCGCTACGATGATCTGCATGCCCTGCGACAACGTTACGCCAGGCGCTGACGGCGGACCGCCGCCAAGCGCGCTGAGAACCGCATCCGACCCGCCTACGGTGATGGCCACCGCATTCGGATCCAGCACGTCACCCACCACCTCGGTCACGCCGGCGACACCGCCCAGCGACCCACTGGTGCGTATGAGTGCACGCACGGTGTGACCGCGGGCCAGCGCCTGAGTGACGAGTTGTCGTCCTGTGCGCCCGGTGGCACCGAAGATAGCGAGGATCATCTGATTACTGTCTGCAGGTGGCGTTCGGATCGGGCTTCGGGCCATCGAGAGCGATGCGATGGTCGAGGTTCGCGACACGCGCTCCGATCGACTGCACCAGCCGGCTCACCCGCGCCAGTCGGTCGTAATCTATGTACTGCGGTTCGTCGGTCACCTGGTGGTAGGCCGAGTGGACGCCGGTCGTGAAGAAGGTGACGGGAATACCGTAGCGCGCGTACTCGTAGTGATCGCTTCGGCAGTAGATGTTGGCCGGATGACCGTTGGCGTCCATCGCGTAGTCGAAGTTGAAGCCGAACTTGCCGTCTAAATTCACCTGCTCAACGAGGTCGCCTAGTTCCTTGGACAGGCGGCGCGATCCGATGAGCTGCAGGTAGTCGTCATTGCCGCGGAGCGGCGTACCGTCCTTGGCCGTGCCGGTGACGTCCCAGGAGTTGCCGCGCCCCACCATATCCATGTTGAGCTGGGCTACAATCGAGTCGCGAGGAATGGTGGGATTATCCGTGTAGTAAGCAGAGCCCAACAGCCCCTTCTCCTCACCGACGTGCCATACGAACAGGATGGAGCGCTTGAGCCGGTCCTTGGGCTTCGCTTGAGACATTGCCTCGGCGATCTCCAGCAGCGCTACCGAGCCTGAGCCGTCGTCGTCGGCACCATTAAAAATGGAGTCCAGACGTGCGGTGCCGGGATTCTGCTGGCGCCACGCGGCCAGTTGCTGGTTTATCAGCGCCTGCTGCTCGGCTGAAGCCTGCTTGCCCCCATCCTCGGCGCCGCCCGGGCGGACTAGGTCGTTGAATATGCGCAGCGAGTCGTGGTCCACCGGCCGGCTTTCAAAGCCGACGTGGTCGTTGTGGGCGCCGATAGCGACGTACTGGCCATGCAGCCTGAGATCCTTGCCCTGCAGGATCGCCACCACGTTACGCGCCGGGTATGGGACAGGCTCCACTCTGGTACGCACGTCGACAGTGGCCGCACCGGCGTTGGATCCTGGACTTACCATCTCCAGGGAGTTCCCGAAAACGTTCGCCGCCGCCTTCTCGGATATGATGAGCGTGACTGGCGCCTCTGCTGGTGCTTCGGCCGCGTTGTCAACGAAAGTGGTGGGCTGGACGAGGAACCCGATGTACTGGTCCAGGCCCACGAGTGCGACCGCCGCCGCACCGGGAGCTGCCTTGCCAGCGTCGGCCAGCGAGATCCGGGCGTTCGGATCCGTCGGCACCCGAAAGACTACCAGTCTGCCCGTCATCTCAGCGGCTGGAACAGCAGACTCTCCCAACGTGCCGGCGTAGACGATAGGTATGTCGGTCCTGGTCAGCGACTCGGTGCCGATGGCCGCCCAGTCGGTGCCGAGCGTGAGCGGGCTACCGGCTATGACGAAGCGCGAGTCGGGGGCGAGCCCGCGCGACTTGAGCGGAATCGTCTGGAAGTAGGTACCGCCTTGCCCCGCCGGAAAGAGTCCCATCCGCTTGACCTCGGCGGCGATATAATCGGTCGCCTTCACGTTGCCGATAGTCCCCGCCTCACGCCCCTGCATGGAGTCGTCAGCGAAGATGTAAAGCCGTGTCATCAGGTCCTGCGGCGTGATCGCGGCAGTAGTGGGTTTCGGCTCGAGCTTGAGCGGCAGCGTGGTGGCCGGGGCGACCGCGGCAGCCGCCTCAGTCTGAAGGCTCTGCGCGCCGAGCAAGGCTGGCGCGAACGCGGCTGCGGCCGCGATGAGGGAGAGACGGTTCATGATATCAGGAACGGGGACCAGCGGTTCGTCATTGGGACGACCACCGAGTATGAGCGGCGCGAAATAGCTGGGTCCGCCAGGGTACATAATATGCCGCCGGCCGACGAAGGTTCACTCCCGCCGGACGGCAACGTCTGCTTGCAGCCGCGAAAGTCTCAGTACAGCGACGGTGGTGTGGCCATGGCCTTCGCCGGCTCCGCGCAACCCTCTTCGACAGCTTCGAACTTGTCGTGAACAGCCGAGATGGCACTTCTCACCTGTGCGTCGGTGCCCTTGTCGGCGACCAACTTGGCGAGAGCCCGCGTATCGGTGGCGATCTGGCTCACGGCGGCCTTCGTGCCATCCTTGCATGAGGCGGGGACTGCACTCTTAGCCCATGCCTCGGCCTTTGTGGCCATCATTTCAGCCATCGTCCGCGTAGGGGCGAGATTCTCTGTTTCCTTGACCGGATGCCAGGTGGCCATCAGTAGCATGTGGAACTCGCTCATCGGCGCCCACTTACCCATATGGGACATGTGGTCGGCGTCCATCGAGGCGGACTTGGCGGGCGGGGGCGTGGTCTGGGCAACGGCCGACCGGGCGCCAAAGGCCGTGACGGCGAGCGCGGAGGCGAACGCGACGGCTAGCGTGCGGGAAGTCGAGAACATGGCGATCCAGTAGTAGGAGTGATGATCGTCGAGGTGCCACCTTTAAAGATGGCCTCTAATGCGTGCCGGGGCGAGAGCTACTGCGGTTGCTAAGGACAGGGCCTGGACGGGGTGGCGTAAGTTCATACCCCACCCGTCGACAACCGATGTAGACTCGGACCAGATTCGTCCTGCTGCCTAGCGGCGAGCCCAGTGTTCATAGGCCGCCCGGGCCAGGCGAGCGATGGCTATCTCGGCCGTGGGGATGTCGCCGGGCGCGTCCTTCACGAACACCACAACCACTAAATGGCCGCCGTCGGGCAGGGTGATTATGCCGGCGTCGTTGACGGCCGCCGTGCGACCGCCGGTCGATCCGGTCGTGCCCGTCTTGTGCGCCACTGGTGTGCCCTGCGGCAACTGGCCCTTTAGGCGCGACGCGCCAGTAGGGGTCTCGGTCATTAGAACGAGCAGACGATCAGTGCTCGCCGGAGTTAGGAGCTCACCCCGCTGGAGACGGGCGAGGAGGGTCGCCATCGCATCTGGTGTCGCGGTGTCGCGTGGATCACGAGCAAACCGTTCGGCCGCCGCGCGACGGCGTAGGGGCCGTACCGCGTCCACCCGCCGCTCCAGCTCGCCGAGTGTCCAGTCGCCAGCCGGAGGGCCACTGGATACACCGTGAAAATCCAGCAGGAGCTGCGATTCAGGGCGATCCACCCGCATGTCGCTGATGCCCATGGAGCGGAGGCGAGCGGTAACCGCCGACGGACCACCGGCCTGCTCGAGGATGAGGTCGCTCGCCGTGTTGTCGCTGTGCGCCACCATGCGGGCAAGCAACGTCCCTAGAGGAAGCGAAGCGGCACCTGCAGCACTGTCCGCTGGTGCCGAGGCAAGCCGGCGGAACAGAGTGTCGGCCAGCGAGTTGCGGAGCCGGCTGAAACCCGGGCGCAGGTCGGCCGGGGTTACTGCCACGGAACTCTCCAGCGAGAGTTCGCCCCGATCCACCCGCGATAGCAACTGTACGGCAATGGGCAGTTTGTATACGCTCGCCATCGGGAACAGTTCGCTCCCGCGAACGCTCACCGTCTCGCCGTTTTCCAGATGTTGCACCGTGATACCGATGAGGCCGGCTGCACGCTCGGCTATGCGGCGGAGGGTGCGCTCGATGTGCTCCAGATGAGCATCACGTCTTACGGCAACACGGGTGCGCGACGACTGATACGGATGCGGCACTCCGCGACCCGGGTCACCACCGGGCGATGCTTCGGCTGGGCTGGGTGAAAACGGCATGGGCGCGGGACGGCTCGCGGACAGATGCGGCGGCGATGACATGGCGTCCTCGCTACCGGAGCGGCTGGCATACCGAATCATAGCGACATGTGATGAACTGTCGTTGTGCCTTCCATCACGCCAGAAGGCTCGCCGCCGGCGCTGTTCTTCGCGGTACGACGAACCTTAGTCTCCAACCTGGCTGCCAGGCGTGCGAATTTGGTCGCGCCGCTTGTCAGAATTCGCGCCGCTTCATCTCGTCGAACATCTTCGCCCGCTCATCGCTCGCCGCATCTTCCTCAGCTCTCACCTGCAGCGTCGGGTCGTAGGCGCGCGCCGGACGCGCTTTGCTGCTCTTTGCTTCCGCCTTCGCTGTTGTCTTCTTGATCAGCTTGGCGAGCTGCTTCTCATTCATCAGTTCCGCGCCTTGGCGACTTCCGCCGCCAGCGTCTGGTAGGCCTTCTCGTTGAGCGCGTTGAACCGCATTTCGCGATAAGCAATGCGCCCGTCGCGATCCACCACGAAAATCGTCCGGCTGGCCATCGGCCGCTCAGCCATCTTGGAACCGTAAAGTGCAGCCACCTTCAGCTCCGGGTCGGCGATAAGACGGAACGGGAACTTGTCGTCCTTCGCCCACGACGCGTGCGTATCAACGTCGTCCACCGAGATCGGCAGCACCACCACATCCGGGCCGAACAGGGTCGCCTGCTCGTCGCGGAACTTGTGCAGTTCAGCGGTGCAGCCGGTGGAACGGTCCTTCGGATAGAAGGCGAGCACGACGACCTTGCCGCGGTAATCGCTGAGCGATAGTGGCGCCGCGCCCGGTCCACTCGCGTCGGCCCACTGGGCAGTGAAGTCCGGAGCAACCTGGCCCACTTCCGGAGCGTCGACGGCAGCGGTAGCAGCGGCGGACGCAGGGCTCTGCGCAGCGGCAGTCTTCACCGATGCCGATGAGGCGACTACGACGAGAGCAGCGGGAACGGCGAGCACGGCGAGCAGGGAACGGCGCATCTGAGCTGTCTGCCTGTTGAACTGGCCCCGGAGCAAAGGCGAGCGGACGCGCCCGGCCCAGCCACGGTGCGGTGACACGAATGTAAGAATGCAGGAATGCGCGGGGCAGCGCGAGTCAGGCACTCTGACCAACCTCATTCAACGTCTCGCAGCGTTAAAAGTTCCAGCGGGTGAAGCGGTTGCAACTGTAAGAACGGAGGGCAACCTAGTGGCTGACAGCTTCCGCCAGGTAGCGAATGAGCCACCGTCGTCAGGATCTGTCAGCCTTCAGCGCAACGGGCCTGGGCATTTCCGCCCCACCCAGCGCCGGCAGTTCCTTCTGTTCACCAAGGAGACGGGTGACGAAACGTTGCCCCTCAGAGATCCGCTCGACTTCGATGGCAATCGAGTCCATTCCCTGCTCCATCCGTTCCAGCCTCTCGTCGGTGACCGATGGAACTGCCGGAACCGATCGCTGAACGCTTCCCCGCCGCCACATCATGCGTCCCAAGGCGACCGCAAGCGGCATCAGCACGAAGATAATAAAGACGATCGAGATTCCTGTCATCTGGCCGTTCGAGAGATCCCCTCCCATTCCTTCCTCCGTGTTGGACGATGTCGACGGTAGACTCGCCAGTCGCTGGCCGTTCAGGGCGATGTCCTGTTCAATCTGCACGATACGCGTGTCCAGCATATCAATGCGCGTCACGAGGCCGGCCTGACTACCCTCGGGCGCTGTCCGCAGCTGACTGACGAGCTCCTGACGGCGTGAGTCGGCCGAGTTGAGCTGGCGGGAAAGTTCGGAGCGTCGGTTACGAAGCGTCGCCCCGTCCAGCCCGGTAACGGGCCGGCCGCCCTCGATGAGGATCTGGTTGGCCCCATCGACGACGCCTGGCGGGGACGGAGCTTGGGGTGGGGTCGGAGCGGCTGGTTGCATGATTGTCCCTACGAGCGGGAGGGTCGATCGGTTCCACAATGGCTGCTTGCTGCTCATCCGGCCAGGAAAGCTTCCAGCCGGTCCAGAAAAGCGATCTGGGCGGGATTGATACGAACTCGCACTTCAGCCGGGGTGAACCAGGCGCAGCGGTCCACTTCGGGAAATTTCAGCTGCTGTCCCGAACCACGAGGCCATTCCATCTCCGTGCTGTTGCTGGTTATCATCTGCGGATCGGCGTCACCCTCCCACGCCCAGCCGTGAACAGTCTTGCCAGCCCGTTGACGGATGCTACCCAGCGAGCGGAACGGAGGTTGTGGACGGATCCCAGTCTCCTCCTCGAACTCGCGGCAGGCGGCATCCAGCAACTCTTCCCCTTCGTCCACTATTCCCTTGGGAATGGTCCAGGCGCCGGCGTCGCGGTTGGCCCAGAAGGGGCCGCCAGGATGGGCCAGGAATACCTCCACAGCGTCACCCGTGCGCCGGTAGAGTAGCAGCCCGGAACTGACCGCGGCGCGACGGGACACGTCAACCCCCGCTGCGCCGGCTCGCGTTGAAGGCGATCGTCGCGCCCACACTTGGCAGCACGAAGGCACTCACGCCGGCAAGAACGCGAAGAGGGGTGCAATAACGGCAGTCGAAAGCGCCGCGACGTCCGGCGGCCACGATGGCCAGGCTGGCCGCGCCTCCAACCAACGTGCCAGCGAGCGCCGCCGGATAGGAACCGTGGACGTTGCTCTGGCTGCCGAGTAGCATGGGGGCGACCGGGGTGACGAGAGCCGCGGTTGTCCAGGCGCCTACGTTTGCCAGGTCGGAGGCCCGACCAGGGTCGGCTCCAGCACGTCGCGCTACCCATCGTGTGGCCAGCCCGCCGGCCACAAAACCGCCCAACGTGCCGACGGTGCCCAGGGTCACCTGAGCGGCCACCCTGCCGGCGCCGACCGGTGCAGGGTCGTTGGCGGTGGCCAGGACAACTCCCTGGGCGCAGATCGCCTGGGGAATGATCAGGAGAACCGCTGTCAGAATAATCCGGCCGAATTGTCCGGCGAGCATCGTCACGTCTAATGCCTCATCTGGCTGCGCGGGCGGTGGAAGGAGCGGTGGCGGCGGCGGCGACCAGACCGTCATGAAGCGCGCGGGCGGCCGCGCCAAGGAGCAGGGCATCCACACCGGCGACGATGAGGGTGACGCCACGCTGGATCCACGGTTCTACGGCGGCCGCAGACGCGCCGAATATACCAATCGCGCGGCCGGCATCCTGGCAACTTCCCACTATCCGGCCGATCGCTTCCTGAACCTGTGGATGTCCGGACTGCCCAGAAAAGCCCATGCTGGCGGCTAGATCATTCGGACCGACCAGCACTGCGTCCACGCCGTCAACACGGGCAATAGCGGCGATGTTCGCCAGCGCCGCTGTACTCTCCGCCTGAACGACGACGGTCACCGCGTCGTTGGCCGCCGTTAGGGGATTTTGTAAGCTCGGTCCGTAGCCGTAATAGTTGCCGCGCGTGACACCCACGCCTCGGGTGCCTACTGGCGGATAGTGTGCCAGGCCGGCGACGCGTGCCGCATGCTCCGCGTTGTGGACTTGCGGCACGATCACGCCGGCGGCGCCCATGTCCAGCGCGCGGGCGATCGCTACGTCTTCACCCACCGGTGTGCGAACGAGACAGGGAGTGCGGCCAGCGGCACGGACGACGTCCATCAGCGACCGCGCGTCGAAGGCACCGTGTTCGCCGTCCACGAAAAGCCAGTCGAAACCAACTCTGGCCATCAGGTCGGCCACGTCCGGCGAGGGGAGCGAGAGGAGTGTCCCGAGCAGCGTCTCACCGCGTATCAGTCTCGCTCGCAGCGTCGGCGCTTCGCTCCCCCGGTCGCCACTCGGCGGATTGGTAGTCACGGTCGCATGCCGCGGTGGCAGTTGATGTCGGCCTCGGTGTCCGGGGCGCCATAGCTGGATCGAATGAGCCGGGCCGGCCCGTTCTCACGTAATTCCAGGACGAACAGGCTGGCGTACTCCTGGTCGCATAGCTCGGGCATCTTGGGGCCGCCTAGCGCGGCGATGATGTCGGCCAGGGTGTTGCTGTGGCCGACCACGAGCACGACCTCACCGGCTGGCCGGGCCCTCACCGCGGCGGCGGTCGCCCGGGCATGCGCCGGTACGTCCCGTCCGGCGGCGACGATGATAGGCGTCAGGCCGCGGGCGCGAACTAGTGGGGCCGCGGTGCCGGCGGTGCGCGCCAGCCCGGTCGTTACGACCGCGTCCACGTGGGTATCGGCCAGAACGCGAGCCAACGCCTCGGCCCGCGCCTCTCCTTCCGCGCTGAGCGGTGGATTGTCGGCCGGCGCGAGCGCCTTCTCGCCATGTCGCACGAGCACTACGGTGGACGGCTGCGCCTGCACGGCCAGCGGAGCGAGCAGGAGAACGAGGATGGTCAGTAATGAGCGCATGGCTGGCATGAGTTGGCCGTTGTCGGAGGGGGACGCTCCACTCTAGATCGCGTCGAGCTGGCACCGAGCTTCCGGTGCGACTAGGTCGCGTGTGACGCCGTGGCTATCGAGCGTCGCGACGCAAGGTGCAGAGAACTGCGTCGTGCTGCCAGTGCGAACTACTGCGCCGGCGACAGATCCACGACGAGACGCGCCGGCGACTTCAACTCCAGAATCCGGAAGGGAATCCGGGACGTTAGGCCGAGCAACCACTCTACCTCCCCTTCAAAATCGCAGGTGAGGACCAGCTGACTCAGGAGCGGCTGTCCAAGCTTCCGGTCCCGCTCGGTCACCGTCGGCAGCATCTGGTCACTGGTCTCGGCGTGGGCGCGTGTTCCGCGGAGACGTATCTGAAGCACGGCGTAGCCGGTGATGGCAACAGGGTTACCGGAACCGCACTGCACGAAGGGTGGTTGTAGGTAGGAGATCTCGTAGCGCGGAACGCTGTCGCCGTCGAACTCGAACACCACTCTCTCGACGCCCTCCGATGACGGCGGCGACGTACGCGCCGCCAGCATGGTGGCGATGTCGCCGCGATCGTAGCCGCCCGTGCTGGCTGTTGTGGCGGCCGCTAAGGTACCGGGAACAGGAAGGCCGGCCGTCCCTGCGCTGGCGGACACAGCACCTGTCTTCCGGGCGTCCGCACGCGTCGGCTCCACCGCCGCGCTGTCGGCGACGGACCTCACGTCAGCGCCCCCGCACGCGACAAGCACAACGGTCGCCGCGATGAAGGACACGGCGAGGAGCGACGAGCGGCGGCCGCGATCATGCCAGGGCATTCTCCTCCTCATTCCTCCTTCCAAGCGCCAAGTTGACGACGGAGCGAGACTAACTGACCGACATGATACGAGCTGTGGTCGGCGACGAGCAGAATCTCGCGGAGATAGGTCTGGCCGGTGCCATTGGGAATGGTCGCGAACAGGTCCACTCTCTCGTCGTGAATGAGTTTGGCGAGCTCCTTCCTGTCCGCCACGAGGGCGTCGATGCTCGCCGTCCACGCCGAATCGTCTTCCGGCGCCATTACTGGCGGCCAGTAATCGACTGGCCAGTCCGGCATTTCGTAGTGCGGGTCGCGACAGAAATCCAGGATGTCGCGTTGGGTCAACCGGAGGTGCTCCAGAAGTTGCCAGGCGGTATGTGGCGAATCCGCCGGCGCGCGCCCACGATCGGCGGGAGCAAGGTTGCTAACTGCCCGATCCAGGCTGACGTGGGCGTCTCCCCAATCGAGCAGGCGGATGAGCTGGGCGCGAAGGGCGGCGTTGTGGTCCATGAAAGAACCTCCGGTGAGTTGGTGCGAGATATACCGCGCACGCAACGAGCCACCGCGCCGCTTACGGCACGATGGCTCACCCACTTGCCTCCGCCCCGAACGGCTAGCGACGGAACTGGTAGGCTAGCTTGACGAAGATACCGTCGCCCTGCGATCGCAGTCGGTCGAACGCCAGCGGATCGGGCTCGGAGAGGTTCACCGCGTAGCCGAGGAAGGCCACTGTTCCCGGCGTCGGCTGATAGCTGGCAAGCCACTCCAGCCGCAGACCGTTGCTCTCTCGCCGGTCTCTGACCAGGTCACCCACGAAGATGGGCAGTTCGGTGCGCGGGTCCCGGAGCGCCGATGCGCGCTCCGCGCGGTACTCGGCCACTGTTCGGAAGAAGAGCGCGCGAGTGGGCTGGTATTCCACCCGAACTCGCGGGATCACCGTGCGCGCGAACTCCGAGCCGTCGCGGGCGCGGGTGAGTCGGGAGAACACCGTAGACGCGTCGACCCGGATTTGTGAGGTGGGGCGGATGGCTGAGGAGAGGGTGACGCGCTGCTCCCGACCCTCCGCTGTTTCGCTGAAGAGGGCGACCTGAGCAGTGCTCAGGTTGAGCGAACCGTTCACGATCTGGAAAACCGGAGTCGTGAACTTGATGGAGCCCGACCAGAGATTGCTCAATCCACCGGCCGGGATGAACGGAGCGGCGGGCCCGTCCCCTCTTGCTGGCGTCATCCAGCCGCTATACGCCCTCGGATCGAAGTGCACGAACTCGCGCTTACCGTTCACCGAAATCTCCCAACCGCCGCGGAACAGAGTGCTGACGTTCGCGTTCTCGTTGCCTTCGATAGCGCTGTCGTGGCCGAATCGGCGCGTGTCGAAGAGGCGACTTGGCCCACCCATGAAGTTCACCTTGGTGACGGTGGCCTTCGGGCCGCCGAGCCAGGTGAAACGGTTGTTGGCGCTGGCCTCAGTGACTCCCACGCGTGGGACGAAGCCCGAACTGGCGACGAACTGGTCGTTGGTCTGGTTGATCTTGTAGTGGAACCCCCAGTTCCGTCCGGTGCGGTCGAAATCCAGCGAGAAGATGCTGCCCTTTGAGGCGGTGGTAGCCGTCTGGAGCCTGAAGTCGGTCAGGGAGGCGCCCAACTGTCCCTCGACGTAGTACATGCCGCCAAAGGTGAATCGACCGTCCACCGCCAATACGCTGTTCGACCAGCGGTCGTCGCGCCGATCGGTGGCGACAAAACCCAGGGTGCTCCCCGTACCCACGTCGCGCCGCAGACGCAGGATGTTGTAGAGAGCGTCATCGGCGCCCGGTTCTACCTCGTCGAGCGCAGAGAGGTAGGCAATTCCCCACTTGCCCAGCTTACCCGTCACCTTCGCTCCGCCTATCGGATCCACTATACGCCGTGTGTAAACGAGCCGGTTGGGTGCCCCGAAAAGCTCGATTCCCTCCAGGAAGAACGGACGCTTCTCATCCACGAATAGGGAGAACCGCTCGTTCGCGGTAACCAGGCCGGCGTCGGACTCCACCTGGCTGAAGTCGGGATTGACGGTGGCGTCCAGCGATACACTGGCAAAGCCGAGTCGAAGGTTCGCGCCCACATTCGTCTCAGCGCTACTGCGGTCGAAACGATCGGTGATGGCGTCGCGCCCGCCAGCCATGGACGAGGTGATGAAGGGCTGAGTCTCCACAACGACGCCGCGCTTGAGGCCGTGTAAGCCGTGTACGATGGCGAACTGGCCGAGGAAGCTGTTGGAGCCCTTGATGGCATCCGTCCAGCTGTCCTCATGTCCGGTGCGCTGCACGTTCCGCGTGAAGTTGATCCCCCACTGCTGGCTGTCGCCGGAGGGATAGCGGAGGCTGGTGAAGGGAATGCGTATCTCTGCCTGCCAGCCAGACGCCGTCCGGCGTCCGCTTGAAGACCACGCGTAGTCCGGGTTCAGGTCCATGCCGCTCCATCCGCCGGGGCCGCCGCCAGCGTTGCCCGATCCCTCGCTCCGCACGCCGTCCTGCTGGACGCCCAACGCGTTGACGGCGAAGAAGAATGACCGTCGGCGGTCCAGGAAGGTGTCGAGAAAGAGGGTTACCCGATCTTCCTGGTCTATGCGATCGCGGTCGGCCAGGGTGGCGCGCACGGAGCCCGGTTCGCGATCGTGGGCGATGATGCCTACGTGGAGCGCGTCGGGCGAGTACCAGAGCAGGATCTCCGTGCGTTCCTCGGCCGGCCGGCCGTCGTCGGGCTGGTAGCCGTGGAAGCCAGTCAGGCGGGTGGCGCTCTGCCAGGCGGGCTCGTTCAGCTCACCATCCACCTGGGACTCTGCTTCGATTCGGGGTATCTCGAACGTCGGGGCGCCCCGGCCGGGCACCGAATCACCCTGGAAGTTGGGAGAGGACGTTACAGGCTGAGCTATCTGGAGAACGGCAAGAAGGGCGAGAATTGGCACGGCTTGAGATGCTAGGTCGGTTGTCAGGAGGCGTGATGCACGGCAATGCTGCTGGGAGCCGCCCACAAGGATAGCTCCCGAGCCCGCTGTGCCGTAGCTTTCAAGGATAGTCGTCGGGAACCACCTGGACCTTCCCGCCTCCATGTCGAGCCAACGCAATCTCGCAGTCCTGGGACGATTCTCGGCGTCTGCCGCGACGGCACTGATGGCCGTCGCACTCGCCATGACGTTGGCGCTCGCTTATCAGCTGTATCGGGTGGTATCGAGCGAGGAAGAGATGGCGTCGCGCACCCGTACGGCTTACGCGATAGCCGTTGCGACCGAACTGTCACGACAGTCGTCGAGGCTGGTGGAGGACGAGTCACGACGCGTCCTGCTACCGGTCGGAGCTGCTGCGGCGTCCACCCGCGGCCCACTAATTTCTCCGTCGGCGGTGCTCACCGCGTCGGCGGCGGAACGCGCGGCTGGAACTGGTGCAGGCGATAGTGGGACGCGACTCCTGAAGCCGTTGCTGGCGTTTCGACTGGATCTCGTCTCAGGCGCCCTTGTTACTGTTGCCTCGGGCCGGGAAGCGGCTGTCGTCCACTCGCCGGACGAAGGTGCGACAGACACGGGTGCGAGAGACACGGGATGGATCCCCGCTCTTGTCCGCAGAACGCTGGCGGAGGAGAGCGGCAGCGGTGCCGGTGAGTACGGGGTGCACCTCGTCACAACCGACTCTCGCCTCGTCGCCCTGATCGCCGTGCCCGGCGCTGACGGTGACGCCCGTCTGGCATACGGCCTGGTCGCCGATGCTGACATGGTGACCCGCGACGCCGTGGCGAGGGTGATGGCTGGCCAGTCGCTTCTGGCCGTAATTCCGTCTGACAGCCTCGACCCGCTCGGCAACGGGGCGCTGGCGCTGTCGGTGGACGGGCCGGGCGGGCGTAGAGTATTCAGCCCGACCGGACAGAGTTCAACGGCGGCAGTCCGGGCGGAAATCGACAAACCGGTCGAGCTGGCGATGAGCGGCGCTCTTTCTTCCTACACCATCCACGCCGCGGTCATGCCGGCAAACGTGCCCGGGCTGAACGACGCATCATGGCGAAGGAACGAGGAGTTGGGCACAATGGTTCTCCTCCTCGTTTTCCTGGCCGTCCTGCTGACTACGATCTGGCGACTGCGGCGAGACAGCGCGATGGCCAGATTGCGCAATGATTTCGTGGCCAGCGTGTCGCACGAGCTGCGGACGCCGCTGGCCCAGATCCGAATGTTTTCCGAGATGCTCCGCCTGGGCTGGGTGCGTAACGAGGTCGAACGCGAGCGCGCCGTGGCCATCATCGATCTGGAGGCGCGTCGTCTCACGAATCTGGTGGAGAACGTGCTCCAGTTCTCTGCTGGTGAGGAGCGACCGCGGCGACTCGTCAGACGATCGCTGCCCCTCGCTCCTTTCCTGGAGGAGGTGGTGCATGGCTTCGACCTGCTGGTGGCGGGGCGACAGACCCGGATCCAGCTCATGGTGGATCGTGACCTCATAGCCTTCGCCGATCAGGAAGCGCTTCGCCAGGTGCTCCTCAACCTGCTCGACAATGCTCTCAAATACGGCCCGCCTGGTCAGACGGTGACGGTCGCCGCGGAATCTGCTGGAGCGGGAGGAGTGCGGCTCTGGGTTGAGGACCAGGGTCCAGGGATCCCCGCACCCGACCGCCGTCGAGTCTTCGAGCCGTATCGGCGGAGCCGGCGCGATGTGGACGCCGGCATCACCGGAAGCGGCATCGGACTTACCGTGGTGCGTGATTTGGTGCGTTCTCACGGAGGCGCCGTGTGGACAGAAGTCGTTAACCCGAGCGGCGTCAGGGTGGTAGTGACGCTCCCTCCGTCTCCAGCCACAGCTGCCGGGCCGCCGAAGTCAGCAGACAGTGCCGGCGTCGCTCACGCCATCATCGTCCCAGCCGAAGTTCCGTCGCGGTGACCGCCGTGCCAACGGATCGCTATGGCGCGCAGCGTGCAGCAAATTTCTGGTTCCCGTTGTTGCCTCGTTACCCACTGCCATAATGACCCTCCCTCCGCGCGTGCCGTCGTCGCCCACTGGTCGCGACCATCAGCAGTATTCCGCCACTCGGCTGCCCGAGCGCACCCAGCGTGTATTGGTAGTGGAGGACAACGAGACGCTCGCTTACGGTCTCCGCAACAGCCTGGAAATAGCCGGCTTCGAAGTGCTCGTCGCCGGCGACGGTCTGCACGGCCTCGAGATGGCCCGCTCTCTTGCCCCCGACCTGATCATCCTCGACCTCATGCTTCCGGTGATGGATGGATACCAGGTGCTGCGCACGTTGCGCGACGAGGCCATCGAGGTGCCGGTACTCATTCTCACCGCTCGCGGAGAGGAACCCGACAAGGTGCTCGGCTTCCGGCTGGGCGCCGACGATTACGTGACGAAGCCGTTCGGCGTGCTGGAGCTACTGGCACGCATAGAGGCGCGGCTGCGTCCGCGTGGCCACAGCCCCGATCACTCGCCGGCGGATGCCTGGGAACAATTCGACGACATCGAACTGAACGTCCCACTCAGGATGGTAAAGCGGAACGGCCAGGAGGTGGACCTCTCACCGAAGGAGTTCGCACTCCTGGTGACCCTGATCCGGCAGGATGGTGCAGTGACCTCCCGAATGGAGCTGCTGAAGGCCGTGTGGGGCTACAGCGCCGCGGTGGAGAGCCGAACGGTGGACACCCATGTCGCCCTACTGCGACGCAAGCTGGAGGACGATCCAACCCAACCTCGGCACATCATGACGGTATGGAAGATGGGATATCGATTCGTTCACTGAGGCGGAGCGGCTGCTCCACCAGCCACGCGGAACGGCGTCGCCGCCCCGTATGTGCCATTGCGATACATCCAGTCCGCACCAGCGTAGTAGGCGATGGCGTCCTCGATCAGCGCCTTCTGAGCAGAATCCGGCTCGGCGATTCTGGTGAGGGAATTCGTCGTCTCGTCCACGCGGTAGACGGTGGCCGACTCCTGGAGCCCCAGCACGGCCATTAGCATGCCGTCTGGAGTGTCACGCATGAGGGCTATCGAGTTGTTGTGCGTCATCAGTGCGCGGCCGTCGGTGGTCGGTAGCCGCAGCAGGTCACGCCCGAACATCTTCGACTCATAATCGATGTCGAGCAGGCCGAGTATAGTCGCCGGGATGTCCATCGACGACGCCAGAGTATTCACTCGCTGTCCCGCCGGCAAAATGCCGGGCGCATAAAGAATTATCGGCACTTGATAGCTGGGGAGCGGTATCTCCGCGGCTCCGTAGACACGCGCTCCATGGTCGCCCATCAGCACAAACAGGGTGTTGTCGAAGAAGGCGTGCGAACGAGCCTGACGGATGAAACGACCGAGTGCGTAGTCCGCGTACTCCACCGCATGCTCGCGACGCTTGGCCTCGGGATCGGCGGCTATACGGCCAGTCGGATACAGATAAGGACGGTGATTGGAAACGGTCAGGACGAGCGTGTAGAAAGGTTTGCCCGTCGAGTGAAGAGAGTCCATTTCCACCAGTGCACGGTCGAAGATGGCCTCGTCGGAGACGCCCCAGGCAGTGGTGAAGGAGGTATCTGGAAAGTCCTTCTGCTCCAACACGTTTTCCATCCCGTTCGCCCTCATGTAGCTCCCCATTCCGTCAAACATCGCGCGTCCGCCATACACGAATGCCGTGGAGTAGCCGCGCGAGCGCAGCACATTGGGTAGGGTGAAGAGGTCCTGGGAGCGTTCCCGTTTCACTATCGAGACGCCTGGTAGCGGTGGCAGCGAGGCGGTTGTAGCCTCGAGCGCGCGTATGGTGCGATTGCCCGTAGAGTAGGCGCGGGTGAAGAGGACACCGCCGGCAGCCAGCGAGTCGTAGTTCGGCGTGATGACCGTGTCGCGGTGGCGCAGGATGTCCACGAACTCGCTGCCGAAGCTTTCCTCCAGCACGACGACCACGTTGAGCGCGCGCGGCGCAGCATTACCGCGCACAAGGCGAAGCGTGGACCCCTCGACGAACGAGGAAGAATCGGTAGCCGGCTCGGCTAGCAGGCTGTGCAACCGGTTGAACAACACCGGTGTGGCGCGCGTAGCGTACCACCCTTCATATGGCGCATCCTGGCCGAGGAAGGCGCTCCAGAGTGTGTACCAGCCGTTGGACGCCACCTCGTTGAGGACGCGATCCTGGGACACCTGGGCGGTGCGGCCCGAAGTGGTGAATGTGCAGGCCGCCAGCAACGCCGTGTAACCGGCCAACGTCGCCAGCCGCTGGCGCCCGCTGGACGCGCCATCCAGCGCACGCTGAACCGTCGGCCGGAGTAGTCGCACGGCAGCGACGGTCACGATTGCCAGTCCGAACAGGATCCAGCCAGTCGGGAACGACTCCCAGATGTTGACCATGATCTCGGTCGGGTAGATCAGGTAGTCCACCGCGACGAAGTTGAAGCGACCGGTAAACTCTTCGAAGAAGAAGAGTTCGGACAGCGCTACCAGGAGGAGCACGAACACCCAGAGAGCCATCCCGCCAGCCTGGATCCGCCTCTGAGCGCGAGCGCGCCACCAGCGCTCGGGAAGCACCGTCAGGAGGAGGACGAGCGGGAGCGCCAGCCAGAGCGCCGCCGTGATGTCCTGCCGGAAGCCGGCGACCAGGGCGCGAGCAAGCGGCAGGAAACCATCGTGAAGCACTACCGGCTGAATTGCCAGCAGCGAGATACGGGTGACGAGGGCGACGACCAGAAAGAGCGAGATCGCCAGGAGGGCGATCGCGTAGCGGGAGCGCAATAATCGCATGGGAAGGGTTCGCTGGTTAGCCGTTGTGTCGCTTGAGCGAACCGTTGACGCGCTTGAACCGTTAGTAATCAACGCCACCGCGGTGCCTCGACTGGTCGAAAGAAGGTGAGACGGAGAGGCCCACGTACAAACGCTTGGGCACAATCGCGGAGCCCGCTATTGGGTAGCCGACGTCAAGGCGGAAAGTTCCGCGTCCGGCGCGTCTGGGTGTCGCGCGCAGCCCCAACCCCACTACCCCCAATGTCAGAATCTCCGGGCTGTAGCCGGCGGCGTCCTCTCTCAACGATGCAGCGGCGAAGGCCGCGCCGTCCAGAGCCCATGACCGGGTGATCGAGCGCAGCCTCAGCGAACGTTCCACTCCGGCGGCCACCGCCGTCTGTGACAGGCGCAGTCTGTCGGTCAGGATCGAGGTCGTCGGGTCGTCGGCGATGAGGGCGTGGGTGTCGGGGTCCGGAGCGAACAGCCGTTCGGCTGACAGGCGCGTGGTCCAGTGCCCGCGCGGCGCCGACCGGCGGTAGGTGAGCGCACCGCGAACACTGCCGGCGCGCCAGGCGCCCCCTATCATGTAGCCGGAGGCCCAGCTATCGGCCGTTAGCAGCGAGCCGTTGTGCGGTAGCCACGCTCGTCCACTCCATGCGTCGACATGAAGCGCCGGTGCTCCGGCGGCGAGGTCCCACCCACCGCCAGCCACCACCTCTCCCTCGCCACCCAACGGGACGTCGACAATTGCGGCACCCGGTAGCAGCCAGGTCAGGGTGTCGTAGAGCGCCGTCCGTCGGCGCATGCCGACATCGATAGCGGCCAGGCGACGGGCGGCGAACGCCGGGCCCACCAGCGCCGTACCGGGCGCTGCCACGAGCCTTGTCTGCTCCCCCTCCACACCAAAAATCACCGCAGTCACGTGACCGGCGTTATCCCCGCCACCGAGACGGCGGGTGACAAGCAGCGACAGGGCATCGCGATGGAGCGTGTCAGCGCCCGGGACCTTCCGGATTCCTCGAGCCACGGTGAGCGACGATCCCCAGACGTCGAAGATGCTCTCCTCTCGCTTCGCCAGCCGCAGCCGCATGTCGGCACCGTCGCGGTAGGAGTCGGAGCCAATCTGGGCGGAGTAACTCGTGCCCAGGAACCACGGATCGTCCAGTTGTACGCCCGCTCCCAAGCGGGAGCCGAAGGAGCGCACATAGATCTTCGCGCCCCGTCCGCTACCGAACAGGTTGCGCTCCTCCAGCCCGATGGTGGACGACGTCCCGGTGCTCTGATTGGTTGTGCCGGCCGTGCCTCCGCCGGACGACGACTTCATGCTGAGTTCGGCCCTCGTGCTCCACGCGTCGCGGGTGCGTACAACCAGATCGACGGCAGTCGTGCCAGTGCAGCTTGTCGCCTCTATATCGACGTCGCTCAGGTAGCGGCGCTGACGCAACCGGCGCAACGACTCGGCTACCCTGAGAGTGTCCACGGTGTCGCCCACAGCGAACAGCAATTGCCGACGTACCGTGGATGGTCGAGTACGTACATGAAGCGACGTGGCAAACGCCCCGAGCGTGCCGGTGCCCATGTCCACCTGCTCGGTGACAACATCGACGGAGCGGATCGGGCGCCCGGTCAGCGCGGCCAGCGTGGTGCGGGATACCTGGCGCGCGCAGGGCTGCGCCCCTGCTGGTGCGAGGGCAATGCCGGAGAGCGCCAAGGCGCCAACTGCTTGCAGAAATCGTGGTGAGAACTGACTCAACCGGCAGCGCAACTCGGACCTCGCATGGCATTGATAACATCGCCGATGCTGCTGACCGATCAGCAGCCTGCGGCTACTGAGTGTAAAGCTAGCTCTCGCACCTTACAGCAAGATGAACGAGGGGCCGGTGTTGACCCGCTGCGTTAGAGCGTGGCGGGTACGGTCCGGAAGCAGGCTTCCGACGACCGCCGGTGTCTACCGCTTCACAACCTTTACGGCGAACAGTTTCGGCCAGTACTTGCCGGTCACCAACAGGCGGTCGTTGGCGGCGTCGTAAGCGATTCCGTTGGTCACGTCCACCCCGGCCCGCTCCTCCTTCGTCAACAGACCGGTCAGGTCGATCCAGCCGGTAACGTGCCCCGTTGCCGGGTCTATGCGCGCTATGAACTCGGTGAGCCAGATGTTGGCATAGAGCTCTCCCTTCACCCATTCCAGCTCGTTCAGCATCGGAACCGGTGTCCCGGCCTCCGTTACCGCTATAGTGCGTGTGACCTGGAGTGTCGTTGGGTCGAGTACGCGCAGCGTTGACGTGCCGTCGCTCATGTAGAGCAACTTGCCGTCGGTGGTCAGCCCCCAACCTTCGCCGTCGTAGGCGAAGCTGTCGCGCGGCGCCAGCGTGGCGGCGTCGTAGATGAATCCTTTCTTCGATTTCCAGGTGAGCTGATAGAGTCGACCGTCAAGGACGGTGATCCCCTCGCCGAAGATGGGGTAGGGCACGTCGACGCGCTTCAGGACACGTCCTGTGGCCAGATCCACCTCGCGCACGCTCGAGCGACCCTCCACTCCGGTGCTCTCGTAGAGTCGCCCGTCGTAGAGGTCGAGACCCTGAGTAAACGCCTCCGGATCGTGCGGCCAACTCTGCAACACCTTCACGTCATACCGAGGGGTCTCGGCACTGAAGGGGACCTTCGGCGGCTCGGGCGCGCGTTCGGAAGGTTGGATCCGGGACATTCCAGGAGGGAGAGCGGTACGCGCTGGCTGGTCGCCGCCGTTGGAGCAGGCGGCCACGGTGAGTACCGCCGCTCCGCACCCCAGAGCCACGGCGCGCAGCAGGCGCCGTATCATGGTGGTGCGTGCCGTGGTTAGATCGACGCGTTCTGTTGCGACCGACAGTCGGGCCATCAGCCGTCCTGGCCGCCAACTAGCATGCGTCCCAGCGGCCGACCACCTAGTAGGTGCATGTGCAGGTGGAAGACCTCCTGCCCTCCATCTTCCCGGCAGTTGACTATCAGCCTGTAACCCTTCTCGGCGATCCCTTCCTGCTCGGCGATCTTTCGCGCGACGGTGAACAGGCGGCCCAGCGCGGCCTCGTCACGTTTAGTGACATCGGCGGCGGTCGGGATGGCCGCGTTGGGGACGATCAGGATGTGGGTCGGGGCCTGCGGAGAGTTGTCGCGGAAGGCCGTCACCAGATCGTCCTGATACAGGATGTCCGCCGGCACCTCGCGGCGGACGATCTTTCCGAAGATCGTCATGGAGCTGGAAGTCTGGGAAGTCTGGAAGAATGAGGACGGATAAAAACGTGAGGGTGGAGTGAAATCTAGACTCATCGGATAAAGAGCCGGTGCCATTCATGTGGTCCGCCCGGCTCTGCGTCTCAGGCACCTAAGCGTGACGGCGTGGCGTCGTCGGCCGTTCTCAGCACTTTCTCAGCGTAATCCACCCCGACGGGGGTACGGGAGCCGTGCCAGCTCAGTAGCTCACCGTCAACGAGCACGAAGCGTTCGCGGGGGAGCCCGGTGAGGTCGGCGAGCTCGTCGGCGTGAGACAGCTTGAACGGGAACGGCTCGCTGGAGAGCAATATCAGTTCAGGGTCGGCGGCCGACAATTCTTCTGGTGTGACGGTCGGGTAACGCGTCGGGCTACCGGCAAGGACGTTCTCGCCACCGGCCTGGGCTAACAGCGCACTGACGAAAGTATCGTCGTTGACGGCCATGTACGGGTCGCGCCAGATGATGTAGGCGAAGCGTACTGGAGGGCGATGACGAGCGGCTTCGAGCACGCGCTGGCTGCGTGTCTCAATGTCGGCGGCAATTAGCTCGGCCTCGTCTCGACGGTCCAGTGTTCGGCCAATGTCGCGCACCATCTCGGCCGTCTCCGCCGCATCGCGCGGCTGACTTACGTGCAGGTTCACGCCGGCAGCGGTCAGCGCCTCGGCGTCCTCGCGCCGGTTCTCCTCGCTGTTGAGGAGCACCACATCGGGGCGTGCCGCCACGATGCACTCTATTTTCGGGTTCTTCGTACCACCCATGGAAGGCACGCGATCGACCAGGCCCGCGGGATGAACGCAGAACTTGGTGCGGCCAACCAGATCGTCACCGCGACCTAGGTCGAACACGAGTTCGGTGAGGCTGGGGCAGAGAGATACTATGCGCATGCAATTCGTCATTCAGGATGGGGAACCGACCGGAGGAATCTAGCGTCCGATCTGATGGCATCCATCGCCGGGTGGCGCGCACCACGCCAAGCTCTCCAATCTGTACCAGCCTGAACAGTGCTTTAGGCTCAGGTACCCTTGCTCAGCGCTTCCAGTGCGGGCGGTGTCAACTCCATCCAATTCGACGGATAGTGTCTGACCCGACGGATCAATCCTTCTGTCTCGACGGGCGGTGTCAACTCCATCCAATTCGACGGATAGTGTCTGACCCGACGGATCAATCCTTCTGTCTCGAAGGCGAGGCCAGCAACACGCGGAAATGCGCTGGGGTGTGTAGGCAACTCACGGACTTCCCAGCGTCGGCCCAGAGAATCAGTGAATCGAGCGATTCTCGGCGTCCTCGTCCTTCTGGGAATTATCGAGCTCAACATCTCGAGAGGGTCGACATGATGGCGGGAGGTGGTGAAGGAGTGCTGCTAGCGGAGTGCTCGCAGGCGTGTTCGGGCGACCCACTGGCATCACTTGCGAATTCTCGGGGCCGCTATTTTGAAAGACGACCGGACAGAAAAAACGGAACGACCCCTAGATGCCTGAACGAGAAACGGCCGCCCCAGTGGGACGGCCGTCTCCATCAGATCGAGTTACTGCCCACTGCAAGGCTGTTGCCAACTCGGCGGGTGAGAAGTAGCTCGAACTGGGGCGGGTGGATTCGAACCACCGATCTTCCGATTAACAGTCGGATGCTTTGCCACTCAGCTACACCCCATAGTACGGGCGTACATGCAACAGGCCACTATGCGAAATATACTGTTTCTGGCGCCAGATGTCGAACTCTGGAGTCCTGGAGTCCAGCTGCAAAAACTCCAGCGCGAACAATCGAGAACTCCAATCCGCCATCCGTACGGACAGAGACGCTGGATCAGCTGCTCGACGGGCTCATGAAAGTTCTGGTCTGCGCTGATGCCGCTCCCATCAGTCCGTTCTCAGGGCAACCGCCGCGTCCACCTGCGCCGCGCGCCGGGCGGGGATGAGACTGGCCAGTACGGAGGTGCCGAGTAGCACGACGATGACTCCCCCGTAGACGAGCGGATCCCTGGGTGACGTCTGGTAGAGCAAATCGGCCACGAAGTGGCTCCCGGAGAGGGCCACGGCTGCGCCGGCAACGATGCCCACGGCGGCGAGCAACACGCCCTGCCGCACCACGAGCCAGAGAACCTCCCGCGGCGCTGCGCCAAGGGCGATACGAACTCCCATCTCCCGGGTGCGCTGGGCGACCCCGTACGAGATCACCCCGTACGTACCCACGGCGGCGAGAACTAGAGCAAGTGCGCCGAAGATGCCGAACATGGTCGCGCCCAGTCTCCACGGGCGCACCTCGTCGTCCAACAGGTCGCTCATCGGGAAGACACTGGCGTACGGGAGGTCGGGAGCAATGCCCTGCATCTCCCGCTGCGTCGCCGCAGCCACCGCATCGCGATCCACCCCTGGCTTAATGCGTACGAAAAGCACCCTGTCCTGCATGAACGACATGGCGTCGCTGATCGGAACCAGATACTGCAGGCTCTCCTGCTCCACGATCGATTGTCGGCGCGCGTTCTCCATAACGCCCACGATGGTGGAGCAGGGGAGCGAATCAGGACCGATGCGGACACACTCTCCGATGGGATCGCCGTCGGGCCAGTACAGGCGCGCCATGGTCTCGTTCACCACGGCTACCCTAAGCGCGCCCGGCCCGTAGTCGGTCGTCTCGAACCCGCGGCCGCGAAGCACGTTCGTGCCCAGGGTGGGCAGAAAGTTGGCCGAGACGGCGTTCACATATGGACCTCCGTCGGGCAGGGTCGGCAGCGAGTCGCGACCGGGGATATGGAATCCAGTGCCGAACGAGGAAGCGAGGGGAAGGCCGGCCGAGACCGCGGTGGAGGCCACCCCCGGCAGTCTCGCCACGCTCACCGATGCCTGCTCGAATATGGCGTCGACACGCGTCGAGTCCATTTCCTGGCCACCCAGTGCCATGCGCCCGACCAGTAGCTGGCCGGTGTCCATGCCCAGCCGTGTCTGCTCGACCGCAACCAGGCTCCGCACAAAGAGTCCGGTGCCAACCAGGAGAATGACTGATAGCGCTGTCTGCAGTGTGAGGAGGGTCGCCCGGCTGCGCACACGTCGCCCGCCACCGTCGCCAGCTCCGGTGCGTAGCGCGCTGGTGAGGCTCAGGCGGCTCCCGAGCAGGGCGGGAAAGGTTCCGGCGAGCAATCCTGCCGCCACCGTCGCCACGCTGGTGAAGATGAACGTCCTCCCATCCACGACGGATGCCGAGCCGATCGTGCCGCCGAGTAGGAGCCGCTCGACGAGTGTCCCACCCCACCGGACGACGAGAAGGGCGCCCGCGCCGCCGAGGATAGCCAGTACCATCCCCTCGGTGAGCAGCTGGCGAATCAGTCGCCCACGGCTAACGCCAAGGGCCAGCCGAACGGCGACCTCCCGCCGGCGCGCAACGGCGCGGGCGAGGAGCAGGTTGGCCACGTTCGCACATGCCACCAGAAGCACGAGAACCGAAACGCCAAAGAGAAGGGTGGCAACTCGCGACTCCGGGCTGTCGCGGCGGGCGACGATGGGGAGCACCGACTCGAGTATACCTGTCGGTAACTCCATCGACTGCCCGGGAGAACCCTCTGCTTCCGCGCGCGTGGCAAGCAGTTGGGTGAGCTGCGCCTCGGCCACTGTGGGCGAGATCCCCGCGCGCACTCGACCGACGGCTCTAAGCCATTGCCAGTCATCGCTCATCCGCTGAGGCCCCCATGCCGGGTTCAGGGCTATGGTGTGCAGAGGTACCCAGACATCGGGCTGGGCGCGCCCTATCCCGGCAAAGCCACCGGGGGCGACGCCGACAACCGTGTACTGCTGACGATCCAGCTCCAGCGGGCGACCGACGACATCCTCGGCCGCTCCAAAATGGCGCCGCCAGAAGCCCTCACTTACCACGGCGACGGGCACGCCGGTGGGAGCCACGTCGTCGGGTGGCTGAAGCGTTCGCCCAAGTTCGGCTCGGACACCGAGCCCGGCGAAGTAGTTGCCGGTCACGAAACGCGCCTGTACCGGCTCGGCGCCCTGGCCACGACCCATGCTCATCGTCATACCACCCTCGCCGACCACCGAGCTGAACGCCGGCACAGCGCGCGCGATATCAGATAATTCATCGACGGCGAACGTATTGCTCTGGAGCGTCTCGCCACGGAAGTCGCGCGCTACGCGGAGAGAGTACAACTCCTCAGGCGCTCCGACATGCGCTGGCGGCTGGAGCAGCAACCTGTCCACAACGCCGAACATCACAGCGTTGGCGCCGATGCCCAGGGCAAGGGTGATGGCGACGATGGCGGCGAAACCAGGCTGTCGCCGGATGCCGCGGATGGCGTAGCGCAGGTCGTCGCGCAGAGCCTCCCAGCGGTCGGCGCGCCGCTCCAATTGCAGCTGGCCGCGGTCGATCTGCGTCAGCTTGGAACGGTAAAGGCTGACGTCTCCGAAACGTCGCCTGGCGTCGACCCGCGCCTCCTCTGGAGCGAGTCCACGGGCGACGAGGCGATGTTCCTCTTCGGCGAAGTGGAAGGCCAGTTCCTCGTCCACTTCCAATTCTACCTGACGCGACCGTCCGCCCAGGCGAAAGATCCGACGCAGTCCGGGGATGTGTGCCACTGCTCAGCCCTCCGCGCCCAGAAGGTCGGGGCTGCTCCGTTCCAGGACCTTGAAGACGGCGCTGGCGTAGCGCGTCCATCGGTGGCTCTGGCTATGGAGCTGGGCTCGGCCCTCGGAAGTGAGCTGGTAGAACTTGGCCCGCCGGCCGGTGTCGGAGATCCCCCACTCGCTCTCCAGCCAGCCTCGCTTCTCCAGCCGGTGCAGGGCCGTGTACAGCGCTCCCTCCTCCACGGTCAGTTCCTCGCCGGTCGTGTCGGCGATCCAGCGAGCGACCGCGTAGCCATGGCGCGGGCCCCACGAGAGGGTCTTGAGTACGAGCACGTCGAGAGTGCCCTGGAGCAGCGAGAGTTCGGTGGCAGGTGGCATGGCGGGACCTGAGGCATGAATCAATGAGGCATGACTTGTTCAGGTATCATGACACAATCCTGCTTCGGGCGCAAGATATCATGCGAGATCGACCTTCGAACGCGCGATCATCGCGTTGTCCGGCAGGGCGGTTCACCCACCGACCATGCCGCGGAAAGTTAGGAACACTCCGCCCACCGGTGCCAGCACCATGTTTTTTGTGCTGGCCCAGCAGGTACGCCTGCCTGGTGCCCCTCGTTCGGATCGGTCAGTCGATGGTGCCCGCGAGGACACGGTCCACCTGCCCGTTGGATTCGCTCGAGTTGCTCGCATCCGGCCGAGGCAGCGCGCTCGGTGTAGGCCACGGCTGCCGTTCCCACGCCTGCTGCCAGAACATCCACTCGTAGCGGACGCTGATCATGAATGCGATCTTCGCACGCTCGCGGGCGGCGCCGTCGGCAGCGTCAGCGGCCCGCTGGAGCCGGGGGAGCAGTTCGTTCATGTAGTCGTTGAAGCCTGGATCGGCGTAGGTCTTGAGCCAGGCGGCGTAAGGGTGACTCTCAGCAGGCGCGCCGTGCTCTTTCTGCAGCCGCTGGCCGAGCTCCACATATAGCCACGGGCAGGGAGTGAGGGCGGCGATGGCCTCCACCAGCGTTCCGCGCAGCGCAGTGGAGACCATGTGATCCTGATAGCCACGGTTGTTGGGAGTCAATTCCAGTGCCCGAATGTCCTCGGGCCCGTAACCCAGTTTCTTGCCGTAGCCAGCGTGGAGCTCGCCCTCAACCACAAGGGCCATCCGGGCCGCGTCTATGAACCAGAGCTTATCGACCGGATCTGGCGAGCGCGTTGCGATTATCGCCGCTGCGTCGGCAAATGCCTCCAGATAGCGCGCGTCCTGCATCTGGTAGAACCGAAACAGCTCGGACGGGAGTGTACCTGTCGCCAACTCCTGCACGAACGGATGATCGAACGATGCTCCCCATGCCGCGGCAGCGCCGTCCAGGCATTCGTGAGCGAACGGGGGAACGGCGAAGCCGCGCTGGGACATCTTACTCCCGGTTGAAATTAGTGGTGATGGTCAGTGGCTGAATTCAGCTTCATCCTCGAAAACTGACAGTTCGTTCCGCACTTCGCGCACGCCACGTACCGACCGAACGCCGGATATGACGTCACCCAACTCGGCGGACAGCACCTCGCCGCGGAGCGTCACGACGCCATCCTCAGTATCGGTTTCGATGCGGCTGGCCTGCCGAGCGTGGTGTCCGAGCTGCGACCGCACGCGTGCTTCCAACTGCTCGTCGTCCGGGCTGTCGGAAACTAAACGATTACGTGTTGCGACAAGCGCACCGCGGGTGCGGTTGCGCAGGTCACGCGCCTTCCTGTTCGCCCGCTCCGTGGTGGAACGCGAGACGGCGGTGGCGCGCTCGACCAAGCGGCGGCGGCGAACGCTCAGACCGCGATCCAGAAAGAGAGCAAGCGCGGCACCGGTACCGATGCCGATAAGAAGTGTCGGGCCGTGATCCTGAGCAAATGCTACAGCCGGATGTCGGCGATCGCGCCGAAATAGTGCAGCCATCTGTTCCTCCTACATGGATTCATTCCAGTTGGGCGGCGCCAACTGGACGCCGCCCCGGGGCAGTTGGAACTGCAATCCCAGTGCCCCCGAACATTCGCCGAGTCAGGGGCGCGGCGAGTCCAGTTGCTGGATGGTCTTCGTCGACGGCGGTCGCTCGGTCTTCAGGCGAGCAGACACCTTCTCAACCTCCTCCAGCACGCGGAGCACGTTGTCGCCGGCCAGCTTACGCATGTCAACGTCGGTCCAGCCGCGGCTGGCGAGTTCCTCGAACAGCGCCGGATAGGTGCTCACATCTTCCAGTCCCAAAACCGTCTCGGTGATGCCATCGAAGTCCCCCCCGAGACCGATATGGTCCGCGCCAGCGACCTTCCGGATATGGTCGATATGGTCGGCCACATCGCCCATGGTCGCGCGCGGCCTGGTATTGACGGCCACCCATCTGTCCATCGCTTGAGCGACGCTTGCGCTATCGGCGCCAGGCTGCTGTCTGGCCGCTCGCTGCGCCGCCTCTGCATTACGACCCCAGTCTACCACTGCCTGGGAGACGAAGCCGGGTACAAAGGTGACCATGACGACACCGCCGTTCTTTGGCAGCCGGCTGAGAATGGAGTCCGGAACGTTGCGCGGAACGTCGGTGATGGCTCGCGCCGATGAGTGCGAGAAGATCACCGGCGCTTCAGTGACGTTGAGCGCGTCACTCATCGTGCCTGGCGACACGTGGGAGAGATCGACGATCATGCCGAGTCGATTCATCTCCCTCACGACTTCCTCGCCGAACGGAGTCAACCCACCGTGAGCGGGTGCATCCATGGCCGCATCGGCCCAGTCGAGGGTGACGTTGTGGGTGAGGGTCATGTAGCGCGCGCCGAGGTCGTAATAGGCGCGCAGTGTGCCCAGGGAGTTCTCGATCGCGTGACCGCCCTCCATCCCGATCAGCGAGCCGACCCGCCCCGACTGCTTTCGAGCCGCGCGCAGTTCGGAGGCCGTGTTCGCGGGCACCAGCTCGGGGTAGCGCTCGATCATCCGACGGGCAATGTCGATCTGCTCCAACTGCACGCGCGCGTAGCCGGGCATGCTGGCCGACGTCCCCTGTGACACGTAGGCGGGGTCGTTGCGCTCGCCGGGGATGTATACGGACCAGAACTGCCCGCCCACCATCCCGGCCTTGAGGCGAGCGAGGTCGGTCATCCCGCTGGTGCGCTTACGAAGATCGTAAGCCTCCACGTCGTGCGGTGCGGCGCGGTCCTCTCGGATAGCCCACGGGAGGTCGTTGTGACCGTCAATGATGGGCGTGTCACGTAGCAACCGCTCGATTCGTAAACGCGAATTCCTGGGGCTCACTGTAGCCACGGGCTCGCCCTGGGCCTGGAGAGAGGAGGAGGACGGGGGGAAGGCAACGAGGACAGGGGCGAGAAGAACAACGGCGAGCAGGCGCATGGCAGGTCGCTGGGTACGGGTTACGAGGTGGTACTGTCGAGAGTGTACGCGTCCGAGGGCGGCAGTGGCAAGCCCATCGTCTTCTATACCCATGTCCTGGCCGGACGTTCGTGGTGGATTGGAAGTCGGGGTTGTGGATCCGGGCGTCAGCTTATATCCTATTAGCCGGATATGCGGATATTAGCCGAACCAGGCATTCTTGCCCAGCTCCAGTCTCTTGCCGACCCGACCAGGGCCCGGCTGCTGCTTGTGCTCGACCGGCACGAGATGACGGTTGGCGAGCTGTGTCAGGTATTGCAGTTGCCTCAGTCCACGGTTAGCCGGCATCTGCGCACACTCTCCGACGACGAGTGGGTGCTGGCCCGCGCCGACGGTGCCAGGCGGCTGTACCGGTTGGCGGAGCTGGACGAGTCCCGTCGGAAGCTCTGGGCGCTGGTAGGGGAGGGGATGGCGGGCGCTCCCGCAGCGCGTCAGGATGCGCTCCGAGTGCCGGTGGTGCTCGCCCAGCGACGGACTGTTTCGGCGGATTTCTTTGCCGGCGCGGCTGGCGACTGGGATGCCCTAAGGGCCGAACTGTTTGGCAGTCGTACCGACCTGCACGCCTTGCTCGCTCTGGTCGACGAGCGATGGACGATAGGCGACCTCGGCTGTGGCACCGGGCAACTGGCCGCCTCGCTCGCCCCTTTCGTGAGGCGCGTGGTGGCCGTGGATGCCTCTCCGGCAATGTTGGACGCCGCGCGCGCCCGGCTGTCCGACATGGACCCGGAGGTCGCCCGTGCGGTGGAGCTACGCGCTGGTGATTTCGAGGCCTTGCCGGTGGCCGACGGTGAACTGGACGCCGCCGTCCTGTCACTGGTTCTACACCATGCCGTGGAGCCGGCAGCGGTACTCGCCGAGGCCCGCCGGACAGTTGCTCCCGGAGGTCGACTGCTGGTGGTGGAAATGCTTCCTCACGCGCATGCCGAATACCGCCGGACTATGGGTCACGTCTGGCAGGGCTTCGAACCTGCACAGATGGAGGCGTGGCTGTTGGGGGCGGGCTTCCGAGATGTGAGAACGCAACCTCTTCCCGCCGACCCGCAGGCTCTCGGGCCGGCGCTCTTCGTGGCCTCGGCACGGGCGACGGCACGGGCGCCGGCGACATCATCCCCGCCCCGTCTTCCCAATAACGACGTAGCGACATAGCGACCCTTCTCCATCCGACCATCCTCATCCTTCACGCCATGACCACGACTCTTAAAGACCAGGCCGCCATGCCCGTAGTCACCGAGCGACCGCCGTTCCGCGTTTGCGACCTCTCCCTGGCTGACTGGGGACGCAACGAGATCCGCCTCGCCGAACAGGAAATGCCCGGCCTCATGTCGCTGCGCGAGGAGTACCGGGCGCAGCAGCCGCTCGCCGGCGCGCGGATAATGGGTTCGCTGCACATGACCGTCCAGACTGCCGTCCTCATCGAGACGCTCGTTGACCTCGGTGCCGACGTGCGCTGGGTGAGTTGCAACATCTTCTCTACCCAGGACCATGCGGCGGCTGCTACTGCTGTCGGCCCGCACGGGACGGTGGACAAGCCGGCCGGAGTGGCCGTCTTTGCATGGAAGGGAGAGACGCTCGAGGAGTACTGGTGGTGCACCGAGCAGGCGCTCATGTGGCCCGATGGCGGCGGCCCCAACCTGATTCTGGATGACGGCGGCGATGCCACGCTACTCGTCCACCGCGGCGCTGATTTTGAGGCCGCTGGCGAAATTCCCGCATTCGATCCGGATACGGATTCCGAGGAATGGGGAGTTATTCTGGACCTGCTGCGTCAGGAAGCCGAACGCAATCCGGGGCGGTGGACGAGGATGGCGGCGGGCATACGCGGCGTCTCCGAGGAGACCACCACGGGCGTTCATCGCCTCTACGAGATGATGCGGGCTGGCACACTCCGCTTCCCGGCCATCAACGTCAACGATGCCGTGACGAAGTCCAAGTTCGACAACCTCTACGGTTGCCGTCACTCCATCGTGGACGGACTCAATCGCGCCACCGACGTGATGCTGGCGGGAAAGGTGGCCGTCATCTGCGGCTACGGCGACGTCGGCAAGGGCTGCGCGCAGGCGCTGCGGGGGCAGGGAGCGCGCGTGATCATCACCGAGATTGACCCCATCTGCGCACTCCAGGCAGCGATGGAGGGATATCAGGTGCTCACGCTGGACGATGTAGTGGAGACGGCGGACATCTTCATCACCACTACTGGCAACAAGGACATCATCACCGCCGCCTCCATGGCGCGCATGAAGGACAAGGCGATCGTCGGCAATATTGGCCACTTCGACAATGAGATCGACATGGCCGGACTCAAGAAGATCGCCGGCATCAAGCGCGTGAACATCAAGCCGCAGTACGACGAGTGGGTCTTCCCTGATGGTCACAGCGTCATGATCCTGGCTGAAGGCCGGCTGCTCAACCTGGGCTGCGCGACAGGTCATCCGAGCTTCGTGATGTCTGCCAGCTTCACCAACCAGGTGATGGCCCAGATCGAACTGCACCTCAACGCCGATAGCTACGAGCGGGCCGTCTACACGCTTCCGAAGCACCTGGACGAGAAGGTGGCTCGGCTTCATCTGGACAAGCTGGGAGTGAAGCTCACCCAGCTCACTCCGGACCAGGCCGCTTACATAGGCGTGCCGGTGGATGGACCGTACAAGGCGGAGCACTACCGCTACTGATAGCTACTTCTGTAACATGCTGAGCGGGTTCGCAGTGCGGGGCCGTGGGTACCTTACCCGCGGCCCCGCACTGGCCTCCGGTGCGGTGGTCGTTTCGCAGTCAGTGACCTTTGCAACCAGAAGGTGTGGGCGCCGAATCTTGCTCCACGCGCGATCCCGCATCTTTCCGTCTCTCCCTTCATCTTCCAGACGCACCGTGCCGGCCGCCGATCCCATCGACCCAGCCCACCACGCAGTCGAGCCCGCCCCCGAGCTGTTAACAGGCGACTCTCAGTCCGCTGTCCCCGATCGGGCCGATGTCACGGAGACGAAGGCGTCTGAGCCAGAGGAGGCGGAGCGATCACACACGCTCACCGGAGACATCCGGTTCCACGAGAACATGCCGTCGCGGTTGCTCAAGCAGCCGCATGATGTACTGGTCTACCTACCTCCGCACTACGAGCAGGAGCCGGAGCGGCGTTTCCCCGTGCTCTACCTTCACGACGGGCAGAACCTCTTCGACAACGCCACCGCTTTCTCCCAGGAGTGGGGAGTGGACGAGACGGCTGAGCGCCTCATCGCGGAGGGGGCCATCGAACCGCTGATCATTGTGGCTATGTACAACGCCGGAGAGCAGCGGTTGGACGAGTACACCCCGATACGTGATGGGACCATGCCGGGGGGAGGGAGAGGGGAGGCGCACGGACGCATGCTGGTAGAGGAGTTGAAGCCGTTCATCGACGCCACCTATCGAACCCGGCCCGATGCGGCGAGCACGGGAGTCGGCGGCTCGTCATTGGGGGGGCTCGTGTCGCTCTACCTGGGGCTACGTCACTCCGGGGTCTTCTGGCGTCTGGCAGTGATCTCACCGTCGGCTTGGTGGAGCGATCGATACCTAGAGCGACGCGTGAAAGCGCTGTCGCACAAGCCGCCGCTCCGTATATGGCTGTCGGTAGGTACTGACGAGGGTAAAGGGGTGGTGGAAGACGTTGAGGAGGTGCGTGACGCTCTCGTTGACCGAGGCTGGCGGGAAGGCGAGGACCTGCATTTCGAGCGGGTGGTTGGCGGGCGTCACAACGAGGCGGCCTGGGGGGCGATAGTGGAACCGATGCTGAGGTGGCTCTTCCCGGCCACATAGAGCGTCTGAGCCGCAACAGCGGCCTGGTCTTGACCCTCGGAAACCCGGCCTGCCTATTGCGAAGCCGGCGACCATCCTGGCGCGGGCACGCGCATATCCTCAGAGCCTCCGTACATGCATCGCGAGCACCACCGCTGGCACAGTCCATCGCTCGGCCGCGACATGGAACTGCTGGTCTTCGGGCACGGCGGCGCTCGTGCCCTCGTCTATCCCACTTCGCAGGGCCGTTTCTTCGAGTGGGAAGACCGCGGCATGGTGGAGGCGCTGGGCGAGCAAATTGAGCGCGGCTGGCTACAGCTCTACTGCCTGGACAGCGTCGACGCCGAGAGTTGGTACGATCGCCAAAAGCACCCGGTGCAGCGCGCCGAGCGTCAGGAGGAGTACGAGCGCTACGTGCTGGACGAGGTGCTGCCGTTGAGCACACGGCTCAATTCCACTCCGTTTGTGATGGCCACCGGGGCGAGCTTCGGGGCATATCACGCCGCCAGCCTGGCCTTTCGGCATCCGGATCGCGTGGACCGGATGATCGGCCTGAGTGGCTTATACGACATTCGGGAGCAGACAGACGGCTACTACGATGCCCGCATCGCAGCACATAATCCCTCGGACTTCCTGCGTCATAATCACGATCCTTTGTGGCTGGAGGCGTTACGCAATCAGGACATAATCCTGGTCACCGGGCGTGATGACACTTTCCGACCGAACAACGAGTGGATCTCTCGCTTGCTGTGGGAGCGCGGAGTGGGCAATGCACTACGCCTCTGGGACGGCTGGGCGCACGACTGGCCGTGGTGGCGGGAGATGATCGTGCAGTATGTGGGTGGGCATGATTGATTCCCCGCCTGTCGCTCCTGGAGATCTCGCCAGCCAGCCAGGACGAACCATCCAACTAAAGGAGTTTCCCAAGTGACGCGAAAGATTGGTCTTCTGCTCGGCCGGGAGTGGTCCTGGCCGCCAGCATTCATAGAAGAGATTGCGCGACGGGATGAGGACGTCGTGGCCGAGTATGTCCAGCTCGATGCGGAGCGAATGGACGAGCCTGTGCAGTATGATCTCGTCATCGATCGCATTTCGCACGAGGTCCCGTTCTACCGCACCTGGCTCAAGAAGGCAGCGCTGGACGGGACGGTGGTGGTGAACAATCCGTTCATGTGGACGGCCGACGACAAGTTCTTTGGCGCCGCGCTAGCCACTAAGCTGGGCGTGGCGAGCCCCCGGACGGTGGCGCTCCCCAACAAGGAGTACATCGCCGGCATCGATCACGATGAGAGTCTCCGCAACCTGCGCTACCCGCTCGACTGGCAGCGATTGGTGGATTACATCGGTATGCCCTGCGTCCTCAAGGACGCTCACGGTGGCGGCTGGAAGGATGTCTACATCTGCCACTCGATGGATGAACTGATCCATCATTACGACCATTCCGGTCAGTTGACGATGGTGGTTCAGGAGTTCATTGAGTGGGATCACTTTGTCCGTTGTATCTGCATCGGGCAGGAGCATGTGCTCCCGATGAAGTACGATCCCCGCGAGCGGAAGTACCACGTGGAGCATGAGCATCTCAGCCCTGAGCTGGGCCGGCGCATCGTGGACGATTCGCTCACCCTCTGCCGGGCGCTTGGTTATGACATGAACTCGCTTGAGTTCGCGGTGCGCGACGGGGTGCCGTACGCGATCGACTTCATGAATCCGGCGCCGGACATGGATCTGTACTCGCTCACGCCCACCTACTTCGACTGGGCGGTGAAGACGATGGCTGACATGGCTATTCGCCTGACGATGGCCGAGCGCCGACCACCCCAGCTTCACCGCGGCGAGTTCCTCATCGGCCGGCGGTTCGCCGGTGCACGCGATCGGGTCGGCGACGTGGGTTACGAATCCCATGCAACCGGAGCCGCCCCGCTCGCTCCCGCAGCGAAGAAGCGCCCGGCGAAGAAGGCCGCGACGAAAGCGGCCGCACCAGCGAAGAAGGCCGCCACTAATAAGCCGGCCAGGAAGGGCAAGCGCAGGGACGAGCCGTGAGCGGATCCGGCACGCGCGACCCCGTCGTCGAGTATCACCAGCTACTCGGCGGCGGCGGTGCGGCCGACGGTCTGGCGGCCGATTCGCAGGGCCGGCTGGACGCGCAGATGCATGAGCGTGGTGTCCTCTTCGGAGATCGCCCGCTCTGCACCGTGCTCCGGCCGCGCTTCATGCGCGCCGCACAGTATTCAGCACTACAGGAGCGGGCGCGGCTTGTCCTTCGCGGGTTCGACGCCGCCTATCGCGCTGCCGTTGCTCAGGAGAGCGTCATGGATCAGTTCCGCCTCACGGATTGGGAGCGCGAGCTGGTGCAGGGCGATCCGGGCTTCCGCGATCCGAGTCCCGTCTCACGCCTCGACGCCTTCTTCGTGTCGGATTCGGCCAGCCCACACGCGGGCCTTCGCTTCACCGAGTACAACGCTGAAACGCCGGCCGGCTCAGCCTACAACGACGTACTGACCGAGCTGTTCTACGGTTTACCGGTCATGCGCGAGTTCCTCCGGAGTTGGGAACTACGTCCGTTGCCCGCCCGTCATCACGTACTCAATGCATTGCTCGACGCGTGGCATCAGTGGTCGGGGCGTCGCGACCTGCCGCGCATATGCATCCTGGACTGGAGTGAAGTGCCCACCTACAGTGAGTTCGTCCTCTTCAAGGACTACTTCACGCGCCAGGGTCTGTCGTGCGTCATAGCCGACCCACGGGAGGTGGAGTACACCGGCGGCCGGCTAATAGCTGACGGACAGCCGGTGGACCTGATCTACAAGCGAGTGCTCATCTCCGAGCTTATTGAGCGTGGCGGTATGGACCAGCCGGTGGTTCGCGCAGTGCGCGACGGCAAGGTCTGTATGGTGAACCCGTTCCGCTGCAAGATCCTGCACAAGAAGGCGAGTCTGGCGGTGCTGAGTGACGAACGCAACCAGCACCTGTTCGACGCTGCGGCGCGTGAGGCTGTGTCGATGCACATCCCGTGGACACGGGTTGTGGAAGAGCGGCACACCGAGCGTGACGGCCAGAAGGTGGATCTCCTTCCCTGGATCGCCGATCACCGGGAAGAGCTGGTACTCAAGCCGAACGATGAGTACGGCGGAAAAGGGATCATCCTCGGCTGGGAGGCAACTCAGGACGAGTGGGAGACCACGCTTCGCACTGCGCTCACCGAGCCATACATAGTGCAGCAGCGAGTTGCACTACCCGCTGAACCGTTTCCCAATTGGACTGACGGAGGGGTGCGTCTCGTGGATCACATGCTCGATACCGCTCCCTTTGTGGCTCACGGCGACTTCGTGGACGGTTGCCTGACACGTCTTTCTACCGCCGCCCTGCTCAACGTCACTGCCGGCGGCGGCAGCACGGTTCCGACGTTCGTGGCGGAGCCACGGTAACCCCTGGACATCCGGTGATCACATGAAAGGTCCGTCCCTCACCCTGGGCGTCGAGGAAGAGTACCAGATAGTGGATCCGGAGACGCGAGAGCTTCGCTCCTATATCACCGAGATCCTGAAGGAGGATTCTCTGGTACTACAGGAGGTGAAGCCGGAACTCCATCAATCCATGGTGGAGATCGGGAGCAAGGTGTGCGAGACCCCGGCCGATGTGCGCGCTGAGCTCGTGCGCCTGCGTGGACTGGTAATGCGTCTTGCCGCACGGAACGGCCTCAAGATAGTCGCCGCCGGCACCCACCCCTTCTCCTCGTGGACCAATCAGGAGATCACCCCGCTGGAGCGCTACATCGGAGTGCAGCAGGACCTGGCCCAACTGGCGCAGCAGCTACTCATTTTCGGCACGCACGTGCACGTCGGCATCGAGGACAGGGATTTCATGATAGACGCGATGAATGTTTCGCGTTATCTGCTGCCGCACGTGCTCTGCCTGTCCACCAGCTCTCCCTTCTGGGAGGGTCGAAAGACGGGGCTCAAGTCGTACCGGAGCATCATCTTCCGCAACTTCCCGCGCACCGGTGTGCCGCCGGCACTCAGTGGGTATTCCGAGTACGAGGAACTGATCAGCGCCCTTGTGCGTACAGGTAGCATCCCGAACGCCTCCAAGATCTGGTGGGACGTCCGCCCCCATCACCTCTATCCCACACTTGAGTTCCGTATCTGCGACGTCTGCACACGGGTGGACGAAGCAACCGCAGTAGCGGCCATCCTGCAGGCAATCGTCGCCAAGTTGTGGAAGCTCCGCTGCGACAACATGACATTCCGAGTCTATCCTCTCACGATGATAGACGAGAACAAGTGGCGGGCGGTGCGTTACGGACTGGACGGAAACCTCATAGATTTCGGAAAGCAGCGGGAACAGCCGGCGCGCGCCCTGATCCGTGAGATGCTCGAATGGTTCATAGACGACGTGGTCGACGACCTCGGCAGTCGCCGTGAGATCGACTACGCTTTCCGCATTCTGGACGAGGGCACGAGCGCAGATCGCCAGTTGGCGACGTTCGAGCGGACCGGAGATTTGAGGGACGTTGTGGACCAGTTAATCGTCGAAACGGCTGAGGGAGTGACTATCGCGTCTTCATCGGCCACTCCTGCCCAGCAAGAAATGGCGCCGCCGGCATGAGCCGCTTCGCAAATCGTTCCGAGTCCGGACACGCAGGACGTTCACTGCCTGACGGCGCTCCTCAGGGCGTCGCAATGCCAATCCCGTTTCACCCGTAGCCTGGAAGCACCTTTGGAATCGCTCAGCACCTACCGTCCCCTTGTCGGCGTTCCGACACAGACGCTCCAGAGCCTGGGCGGCGTCTCAGCCGCCATCCCGCCGTCGTGGGTGATGAGCCAGCGCTACATCCAGACGATCGCTGATGCCGGGGCGCTTCCCTGGATGCTGCCACTCCTGGTGGACGACGAGTCCACGATGCGCGCGATGTTCGACCGGCTGGATGGGATTTTTCTCCCCGGCGGGGCAGACGTCGATCCATCCAGCTACGGCGCTGAGCGTCATCCGCGCTGTGACGAGAGCACCGACCGCTCCCGAGATCGGCTGGAGCTGACCTTCGTGCGCTGGGCCATCGAGGAAGGAAAGCCCGTGCTCGGCGTCTGTCGCGGCCTCCAGATAATCAACCTGGTAGCCGGCGGTACTCTCTGGCAGGACCTCGCCGACGAATGGCCGGAAGCCGACAAACACGATTATTTCCCGTTCGACGGCCGTTACTCGCGTGACCACCTGGCGCACACAGTGCGCCTGGAAGGCGAGTTGCCGGTGAACAGCATGCATCATCAGGGAGTGCGCGAGGTGGGCGATGGACTGATAGTTACGGCCCACGCTCCAGACGGCGTCATAGAAGCACTCGAGGGCACCGGGGACAATTTTCTGTTGGGCGTTCAGTGGCATCCCGAGGTTCTCACAGACAGTGACCAACGGATGCGACGGCTGTTCACCGCCTTCATAGAAGCGGCCGTGGAGTGGCGGACGGAGAGGCAGTTAGTGGCGGCGAACTAGGGAGAGCCGAACTCTGCCTTGAGGGTGGGAATGGCGCATAAATGAGCGGGGCCCCGATCGGTAACGATCGGGGCCCCGCTCATTTGCCAGAACCGAAAGTGGCACTGCTGAAGGCCCTGATCAGCGACCGCTGGCGTTCTTTCCGGCGCTCTTTGAGGGCTTCGCTGCTGTCTTGCTGGCGGCACCGTTCTTCCCGGCTGCCTTTGCTGCAGGCTTCTTCGCCGGCGCGGCCGCCTTCTTCGTCGTAACGGCTGTTTTCTTTGCCGGTGCGGCCGTCTTGGCTGCTGCATTCTTTGCCGGTGCAGAAGCCTTCTTGGCCGGCGCAGCAGCCTTGGTTGCCGCCTTCTTGCCCGGCACAGCAGCCTTGGTTGCCGCCTTCTTGGCCGGCACAGCAGCCTTGGTTGCCGCCTTCTTGGCCGGCGCGGGCGTCTCGGCGACTGCCGTCTTCTCTGGCGCGGCGGTCTCGGCGGCTGCGGCCTTCACCGGCGCGGAGGTCTCAGCGGTTTCCTTCTTGGTCGGCGCGGCCGCCTTCTTAGCCGCGCTCTTCTTTACCGGAGCCGCGCTGGCAGTCTTCTCGGTCGACGCCGCAGGAGCTGTTGCCGATGCCGCGGGAGCACTGACCGCAGGCGTGATGTCAGTCGGGCGCGCAATCGGCTTCACGTTTCCGACGTTCTTCTTCGGTCGACCGCTCTTTCGCGCCAGGCGTGCGTCGGCGAGCATCTTGTCGAATTCGGCCTGGGCCTCGGCCATCAACTCGGCGTGAGAGAGCCTGCGCTCGCGCTCCGCCTTCTCCTTCTCCGCCTGATAAGTGGCGCGCGGGGAAAGTGGGTTCATCCTAATCCTCTCCAACAGTGGCGGGAAACGACCGCAGTTCGGGGGCGCGGCCAAGTAAGAAGGGCGCGCGCTGCAAGGTCGCGTACAATAACTCACTGTGGCGCAGGCGCGCCATCAGCGCGACATACTGGCGCCGGCTGGATACCGATGGCAGACGCCAGTATGATGCGTCAACCACCAGCTTGCGGATTGCTATTAAGCTCGCTGAGCGGGATGGGGAAGCAGGTCACCGTACCATATCCGGTGCCCGTGGTGAACATGTCGATACTCTGGAACTCGAGATAGCGGCGCAACTCGCCAAGCCGGTGTCCATCCAGATAGAACTCGCGCCGCTTCTGGTCGCGCAGGTCGGCCAACAATTCCGCCGCCGACCCGGCGGTAGATGGCCCGAGGCCATTGGCGCCGCGCTGGGCGTCCACGAACGCTCGCGTCGTGGCCGAGCCGCCCTGCGCCTCGGCAACGATGTACTGAGCCTCCAAACCTGAAGCTACCCGCATACTTGCGCCCGGTGTAATCGCCACACCGCCAGGCTGTTGATCGGTCGGGCTGACGTAGCCCCCGAACGACCTCGGCTTGTTCGGTATGTAGGCCAGACTGCCCGAGCGCATGAGCTTCACCTTGGTTGGGGTGGTCGGCACTCGCGGGTCACCCAGTTCTGCGAACGAAGGCTCGACGGCGATCCATGCGGAGCTGTTGGAGTAGTTATACCCCCCGCTGGCATTGCTGTTGTAACCCGTTCTGGAGAGTTCGGGGCTGCCGGTTGCATTCCAAAACGGGTTCACCGGAACGCCCGGCTGAGGCGGGATCCCTTCCGAGTAGTAGCTCAGGAATTGGAAGTTGGCCGGCACACCCTGCGCGTAGGCCGCTGCTCGCTGCAGGTCATTCATATCAAGCGCGGCCCGTGCCGCGCCCACTCGGGCCAGGTTGAAAATGGAATCGGCGGCGGCTGCCGAGCCCACACCGGCGGTTTTCGCCGCCGTCGCCACCTGGATTGCCTCGTCAAAGCGGGGCAGCGCCATTGCGAACAACTCCGCCGGCGTGTGAGGCGCACCGCCGTTAACCGGCGCCGAGCAGAATGTCTCGCCGAGGGCGATGTAGGAGTAGCCACCGAGCGCCAGCATTCGGGCGACACGCAGGTCACTGGACGGGTTGGCGCCGGGGTAGCCCTTTAGCCGGTCGGAAACAGTGTCGGCATCGAACCGTGACCGCTGGATGGGGCTGTAAATGAGCGCGACGATGTCGTTCAGGTTGTTGAAGTCGCGTAGGTCGATCGGCGCGTAGGATGTATTCGCGTGGAGGGCCTGGAGCTCGTCCGACAGCACTCCGCCATAGAGCGCTGTATTGGCTACCATACCCTGGAATTCTCCAACCGCGCCATTGACGAGCAGGTTTGCGTAGGTGGAGTCAAGAAGGTCGCGCGATGGTACGGAGCCCGGGTTGTCGACGGCCAGGAAATCGTTGCAGGCCGCCGACGTGACCGCCGCGACCACCAGGCCGACGAGGGCCGTGTGTTTGCGAATGTTGGTCATGGCGTTCAGAAGGAGGCGGTGACCGACGCGGTGATGCGTCGGACCATGGGGAGTGTGTAGGAGTCCGTGCGGATGAACTGCGCGAAGCTCGAGTAGGTCCTGAACGTGCTCTGGCCGAAGAAGTTCACCTCAGGGTCAATACCGTCGTACTTCTTGCTGATGAACCCCAGGTTGTGTCCGGCCACTGTAAGCGTGAGTGACTGAGATCGCAGCGCGCGGGCCAGATGCGGTGGCACTGTATAGCTCAGCGATAGGTCCCTCAGCTTGATGAAATCAGCCGGCTGGATCCACGGCATTGTCGCATTCCCCGACCAGTAGGACGAGTCCGGTGTGGTGAGCGGATGGTTGGGATCGTTGAATCGCTCGCTGTTCCTGTTGGACGCCTGATCACGATTGCGATCGCGCTGGTTGAATAGGTAGTTCCCACCCTTGAAGTCGATCAATGCGTATAGCCGGAAGTCGCGGAAGAACGTCAGTGTGTTGCTGAAGCCGCCCTCATATGTGGGCAGCGCCGGCCCCACATATTGCAACTCGCCGAACTGCAGTGCACCGGTCGGAGACAGATCGTATGAACCGTCGGCGGTTCGCTTCACGTCCACTCCCCAGAAGCCGGCGATCGGATACTTCTCGCGGATGATCTGAGTGGGGTAGATGGACGGGGCGTACGGGTTATAGGGGATGATCTGCTGCAGCCCTGGAAGGCTCAGCGTCTGCAATTCGTTGTCGTTGGTGGCGTAGGTGAGCGTTGCATCCCAGACGAAGTTCCGCGCCTGAACGGGCGTCCCGTTCAGAGCTATCTCGAAGCCGCTGTTACGCAGCTCGGCGAAGTTTATGAACCGTGTGCCGGTGTAGCCGAGCGAGGGCGCATTGCCGATCGAGATGAGGGCGTCACTAGTGCGCTTATCGTAATAGGTGAACTCGGCGCCGAGCCGATTGTCGAGGAAGGAGGCATCGAAGCCGAGCTCCATTTCAGTTCCACGCTCGGGCTTTAGGTTCTCATTACCGGGGGCTGCGGGGACGATGCCCGAGGCCACGCTGCCGTTGCCGTTGACGACGCGACTGGAGGTGTACGTGCGCAGGGCGTCGTAGGGCCCTGGTGAGCGACCTGCCTGCCCGTAGGCGGCGCGTAGCTTGAAGTCATCGGCATGGATGGCGTCGAAGAAGCCGGCGACTGCTGGCTCCTCACTCACCACATAGGAGATGGATCCTTTGGGGTAGTAGACGCGATCGAACTTCTCGCCGAACGCCGAGTTGTCGTCGGCGCGGACGGCGCCGGTGAGGAAGAGCCGGTTCCCGAACCCGAGCTGCTCCTGAGCGTAATAACCCAGGCTCGCCTGTTCGGAAAAAGCGCTCGTTGCGCCGACGGTCGTGGCGTTCTGAATGAGCCGGAAGTTACGGCTCGGAATGCCGCTGGCCGACGCCGCGAGAGTACGGGTGCGAACGCGGGTACCCTGCGCGCCGAAGCTGAAGTCACTGGTCACGCCGGCCCACGGCATAGTTGCGTGCACGGAGCCGTTGTAGTCGAAGCTCATGAGCCTCGTTTGCGGAGTCCGCTGGGCCAGATAGCCCGAGGGGAAATCGCCCGAACTGAAGCGAGTGTAAGGCTCGTAGAAGATCGTTGCCAGCGGCGAGTTGTAGTCCAGGCCTACCGTGGCGCGATGGCTGAACCAGGATGCCGGCCGATTGTTGACGGTGAAGCCCATCACGTAGCGGTCCGTCTCCAAGCGGTTGTCGTATTCGTTGGAAGTCTCTGGCAGGTTGATCCGCCAGCCACGTCCGTCGTTGGCAGCGGCGCCAGGCTGGCCACGGGTAGCGCTAATGACCACTCCGCCACCCGCGTCGTCGCCTAGAGGGAGCCGCTGGCGAGCGCGGATGTAGCTGCTGTTAACTGAGAAGTCGAGCCGGTCACTGGCCGAGTAGTTGAAGTTCACCCGGCTACTCATGCGCTCAGCGAAGTTGTTGAGAAGCACCCCCTCGTCCAGCCCGTAGTCGCCGGAGAGGAAGAAATCGTACCGATCACCGCCACCGCGCGCTGAGAGGCTCATGTTGCGGTAGCCGCCGGTGCGCAGCGCTTCCGGGTCGTCGCGCAGAGGATTGCCGGTGATGACGTTGCCCACCGCGATCCCCTGGCAGCCCGGCCATGCAGGAGTGCCGGCGGTCGGTCCCGTGCCGGTGATCTTCGCGTCGATGCGCGCCTGCGTGCAGGTGGTGTAGTTGTCGGGAATAGTGAGCGCCCATTCACTCTGGCCTCCCTCAGCGCGCGCCATCCACTGCGTGCCTTGAGAACCGCGATTCCCCTTCTTGGTGATGATCTGGATCACGCCACCGGCGGCGTCAGCACCGTATAGGGTGGCCGCTGCCGGGCCCTTGATGACCTCTATCGACTCGATGTCCTGCGGATTGATGGCGTCGAGCGCGGAGACGCCTTGGGAGAATGTGCCGTCTCCGGCGCCAGAGGGTCCGAAGTTGCCGCCCTGGCCGTCGTAGAATCGCACGCCATCGATGTAGAAGATGGGGCGATTGCTACCGGAGAGTGAACTGGTGCCGCGGATGCGAATATCCGCGGCCGTCCCGGCGGTTCCGGAGCCTGGCGTGAGTGTCACCCCCGGCGACTTCGACTGGAGAAGATCTGTCACGTTAGCGAGCGAGCTCACAGCCGTGAGGGCAGACGCATCCAGGGTCGTTATTGCATTTCCAACAGTGCGCCTGGCCGCCGGAGCGGCGGTACCGGTCACGACGATCTGGTCGAGCTGGGTCACCGATTCGGCGAGCGCGACGTCCAGACGAACCTCGCTACCGACCGGAACGTTGACAGTTCGGCTGGCCGGGGCGAAGCCAATTCGTCGCATTGTCACCGTTTGCGATCCTGACGGCGCGTTGGAAATAACGAACTCGCCGGAAGCCGGAGTAACGGCACCAACACGCGTTCCCGGTATGGCCACCTGTACCCCGGCCAGCGGGCGTCTAGTGGCAGCATCGGTTACTGTGCCGCGGATGGTACCGGTACCCTGGGCGAGCGCTGGGCTGGTGGCTCCGATGCCGATTGCTACGGCCGCCGCCAGCCAGATGGTGGAGCAGAAAGCAGACATTCGCATTGCCTCATTCTCCTGTACCGAGAAGTCTGGTGTTCGACCGGTCTTCATCACTCTCCACCGCCACCACAGCGGCTCGGGTTGAGCTGGCCGGAACGGAACCATGTAAGACCGGGGTTGCCGGTCCGACCGCGTCTCGCGGTCAGAAAAAAGTGACAGCGACCGGAATCGATGCGCCAGAGGGGCGAACGGCGCGTGCCAACGCTTCGCGCAACATTCACATCCCGGCCGGCGTATAAGGGGTTGGCCCACCGACCGGTGTCCGTCCTACCTACTGGATGGACGCCTGTTGCCATGGCAGGCGCGTACCGCGCACCCAATCAGCCAGTTCGTCGAGGAGACCACATGTTCGCTCCGTCGTCAGTCGCTCGCCGCGCGTCCTTCGCTGCTGCGTCGACCTTCCATTCCGTACGCTCTCCCGGCCTACCAGCACGCCGGTCGGCTTTACTGGCCCTGCTGTCCGTCGCGGTCGTTGCCGCGCCACAGGCCGCCCAGGCGCAGCAGCCGGTAGACACGGCAGCGCTGAAGCTGATCCGTACAGAAGGCACGCAGCGGTCGCAGGTGATGGAGCTGGCTAGCTGGCTCACAGACGTCTATGGCCCCCGTCTCACCAACTCGCCGCAGACCCGCGCCGCTGGCGAGTGGACAGTGAAGACGCTCAAGGAGTGGGGAGTAGGGAACGCCCACCTCGAGTGGTACCCGTTCGGTCGCGGTTGGGTGAACGAGCGAGCTGTCGCCCAGGTCGTCGGGGCCATGCCTTACACCGTACCGATCTATCCAGGCGCCTGGACTGTTGGCACCAACGGGCCCAAGACGGGTGACGTCGTAATCGTCTCGCTGGCCAACAATGCCACCGAGGCGGATGCCGCCCCCTACCGTGGTAAGCTGCGCGGTAAGATCGTCCTCGCCTCACCCCTGCCTACCGTCAACCCGCTCTTTGACGCTCCGGGTCGCCGCTGGACGCCGACAGAGCTGGACTCGCTGAGAGGGCTCCCGCTGCCCGCCGCTGGCGGTGGTGGTTTCGGTAACCGGCCCGCGCCGCCCGCCAACCTGCTCGACCGCAACCGCTTCTGGGTGGATGAGGGCGTGCTGGCTGTGATCGTTCCGGGTAACTCGCGCGGCAACAGCGGATCGGTGTCCAACGCTCCCACGGGGAACCGCGCCCCGGATGCGCCGCCCAGTGTTCCGCAGCTGGCCGTGATGTCTGAGCACTACGGCCGGATGTTCCGGACGGTGGAGAAGGGGCAGCCGGTGAAGATGGAGCTGGATGTGCGCAATCGCTTCACCAGCGACGACCTGAACTCGTTCAACGTCGTCGCCGAGCTTCCCGGTACTGACAAGAAGGACGAGATCGTCATGTTGGGCGCCCACTTCGATTCCTGGCACAACGCTACCGGTGCCACTGACAATGCCGGATCGTCGGCGGTGATGCTGGAAGCGATGCGGATCCTCAAGGCGACCGGACTTCCGCTGCGGCGCACCGTGCGCATCGGCCTCTGGACCGGAGAGGAGCAGGGTCTGTTGGGCTCGCGGGCGTTCGTAACCGAGCATTTCGGCACGGCCGACCAGCCCAAGACGAATAACAGCAAGGTCAGCGTCTACTTCAACCAGGACAACGGCGGCGGGGCGATCAGGGGTATTTGGGGGCAGTCCAACCTGGCTGCGGTGCCCATCTTCGACTCATGGTTTAGAGCGGTAGACGTGAACCCGGCCACCTCGGCCCGAGCCATTACCCTGGCGAACACGGGGAGCACGGACCACATCGCCTTTGACGCGGTCGGTATCCCGGGCTTCCAGTTCCTTCAGGACCCGATGGAGTACTCCACCCGTACGCATCACAGCAGCCAGGACTTCTACGAGCGCCTGGTGCCTGCCGACATGATGCATAACGCGGTTATCGTGGCCTCGTTTGTCTACCTTGCGGCCAACCGCGACGAGCCGTTCCCGCGCAAGTAAGACGGCGCTGCGGGGCTCCCGAGCTCCGCTAAGGGCGGCGTTGGAACTATCTGAGGTAATCCTCCGTACGGATGGATGACACCAGCGACGGCGGCCCCGGTGGCCGCCGTCGCTGGTCTCACATCTCACTGCCGATCAAGCCCCGATGCCTCTGTTCGAAGCCGTACGATTAGCTCTATCTCAGATCCGTGCCCAGAAGCTGAAGAGCTTCTTCACCCTGCTCGGGGTGACGATTGGGGTGATGTTCCTCATCGCCGTTGTCTCCATAGTAGAGGGGATGGGGCGTTACGTGGAGGAGGATTTTGCCGCCAAATTCCTTGGCGTCAACACCTTCAACGTGCGTAAGCAGCCTGACATCCAGATGGGCGAGGTGACCGACGCTACCCGGCGCGAGTGGCGCCAGCGGCCGGGGATCTCGGAGCAGGACGCTTATGCCATCCGGGACGCGCTGCCGTCTGGTGCCAACTGGGCCATTGATGCAGTGGCCTGGTTGACCCCGAAGGCACGGTATGCCGTGCAGACACCTCAGTTGATGGTGCATGCGGCGACATCTGACTTCTTCAAGATCAAGAACCTGGTGGTCGAGAAGGGTCGGGCGTTCACTGAGCAGGAAGCTGAGCTTGGCATGCCGGTGGTAGTCATCGGGACCGAGGCCGCCGACTCCTACTTCCCCGATCTGGACCCATTGGGCCGCGAGCTGCGCTTTGGTGGGGTTCCATTCACGGTAGTGGGAGTGCTGGAGAAGCAGGGAAGCGTTTTCGGGTTATCGTTAGACCGACAGGCGATCGCGCCGTACCAGTCCGCCATGCAGCGTCTCACAGCACCGCGGGGTGAGAACATCTACGGCGTGATGGTGCAGGCGGACAACGAGGCGTCGCTGTCCGAAGCCCGCGAGATAACGCGCGAAGTTATGCGGCGGCGACGCGGTCTGCGGCCATCTCAGGAGGACAACTTCTCCTTCGAGAGTTCAGAGTCGGCCCTCAGTCAGTGGGAGTCGATCAAGAAGTATCTGGTCCTCGCCGGGATCTTCCTCCCGGCAATCGGTCTCGTAGTCGGCTCGATCGTCATCATGAACATCATGCTGGTGGCGGTTGCGGAACGCACCTACGAGATTGGGATCCGGAAGGCGCTCGGCGCCAAGCGACGAGACATTCTGGCTCAGTTTCTGGTGGAAGCTGCTGCTCTGAGCATCCTCGGTGCAATTGTCGGGATCGCCCTCGGATTCGCCTTATCGAGCATGGTCGCTGCTTTTTCGCCATTGCCGACGAGGGTTGCGCTCTGGTCGGTGGTCATGTCTGTCGGACTGGGGGGCGGTGTGGGAATCCTGGCGGGCATCTATCCCGCCCGTCGGGCCAGTCTGCTGGACCCCGTCACCGCCATGCGGGCGGAATAAGGTATCGAGATGAATTTGGGAATCCGTCTACACAATCTGGCCGAGGGCGTCCTGATCGCTTTCGACGCCATCCGCGCCAACAAGATCCGCGCTGGTCTGACCATTCTCGGTATCGCCATTGGAGTCTTCGTGGTGACAGCGATGTCGGCCGCCGTGCACGGTATCAACGCTGGCGTATCGGCCAGTCTCGCCGCCGCCGGTCCGACCACTTTCTTCGTCTCGAAGTGGCCCATCGCCATCACCTCGTGCAATGGGTCGGCGGATAGCTGCCCCTGGCGCAGCAATCCACCGCTTACGGTCACGGAGACTGAGCGGCTGGGCCGTCTGCCGGGCATCCAGGCAGTGGTGGCACACCTTGGGACGTCGGCGGCCTTCAAGTACAAGGATCGCGAGCTGCCCGGCGCGGGTGTCGATGCTTATACGCCCGACTGGACGGAGGTGGACGGCGGGACGATCGATCCGGGCCGCAGCTTCACTCAGGCGGAGAACGCAAATGCCAGCAACGTCGTCATCATCAACGACAAGATGAAGGAGCGGCTGTTCGGCGAGAGCGACGCGCTGGACAAGCAGATCTCCGTCAACGGCCGGCCGTTCACCGTAATTGGCATCTACACTCCGATGGCCAATGCCTTCTCCGGCGGTAACAACTCCAAGGCGATCGTGCCCTTGGAGACAGCGCGTCGCCGGCTGAACGCCAGCGTGCGCTGGATGGACCTCACCGTCAAGCCGTACGACGGCGTGAACCAGGATGAGGCCATCGACGCCGTGATTGCGGAGTTGCGCACGGGCCGTGGCCTGAAGCCGGCGGCAGAGAACACCTTCTACGTCAACACGCAGGAGAAGGTGATGGAACTCTACGACAAGATCGTCGGGGTCTTCTTCCTCGTCATGATCGTGCTCTCGGCTATCGGACTGATGGTGGGAGGCGTTGGCGTGGTGGCGATCATGATGATTTCAGTAACCGAGCGCACGCGTGAGATAGGCGTGCGTAAGGCGCTGGGAGCGACAAAGGGCATCATTCTCTGGCAGTTCCTGGTTGAGGCGGCCACACTGACCCTCATTGGCGCCCTGGTCGGGCTGATGGTCGGAGCGGGCCTGACCTGGCTTATCCGAACATTCTCGCCCGTTCAGGCTTCCATTCCGCCGCTGGCAATCGTCGCGGCGGTCAGCGTGAGTGCGCTTACCGGAATCATCTTCGGCATGCTGCCAGCCGTGCGAGCGGCGTCGCTGGATCCGGTGGAAGCGTTACGGCACGAATAACCTAGCGGCCGCACGGTTACGGAGCGTGCTCCAGCATGGCAGCGGTGCCGGAGTAGTCGGCGCTCTCCAGGCTGGCGCAGAAGGCAGCGAGTGCATCGCCGCCGGCATGCCGCAGCCAGAGCTTGACGTGATCAGGGTAGCCGGACTCGGCGATGACTGAGAGAAAGCTCGTACGCGATATGACGCCCGTGGCGTATTTGCGCACGATGGCGCAGAAGCGGTCCTGATCGAGGACGAGGGTGAGAAGTTCGAGCGTGGTGGCGCTCCCCGCATGCTCCGCCGCCAGCACCAATCGCGTTGCCATGCGGCGCATGGTCGGTTCGTCGTCGTCCGGCGCCGTGTCGAAGAGGTGAAGCAGGCGCCAGTAGAGTCGTTCATCCTCCGGTGCGCGGTCCCACGGCGTGGCATCGCTCTGGGCGACATCTAGCGGGTCTGCCTCGAGCGCCGGCATAAAGGACTCACGAAGTGTCTTAAGGGAGATTTCTTCGGCGGCGAAGAGGCGCAGGCGGGCAGTGAGATCGGCAAGATTCATTTGATGTCCAGAGCTGCTTACGGGCGCTCCCAGAGCACGACTGGCTCGTTGCGCACCGCCTGTTCGACCGCGTCGGCGACCGCCCGGCGGAGCGCCGTGTGGCCCGTCGTCATTCCGGCCGAGTTGACCCTGTTGGCAAGGATGATGATGAATATGCCGTGCACCGGGTCCATCCACATCGACGTTCCGGTGAATCCGGTGTGGCCGAAGCTCCACGGACTGGCGAATCGACCGGCGCTGGACGGCGGCGATGGCGTGTCCCAGCCGAGGCCGCGACTGGAGTTCAGATACTCGGGCGCCGCCCAGCGTACGATCGTCTGTGGCTGCACCAGTTGGACGCTGCCGTAGCGTCCACCATTGAGCAGGAACTGGGCGAAGACGGCAAGGTCACGGGCCGACGAGAAGAGTCCGGCGTGGCCCGCAACGCCACCCAACGCCCACGCATTCTCATCATGCACGACTCCCCACAGGAGACCACCGCGCGCCGTGTCCACCGCCGTCGCAGCGATGCGTGGCCGGAGCGACGCATCGGGAAGGAACTGCGTGTCTGCCATGCCCAGCGCACGGAACACCCGCTCCGAGACGAACGCATCCAGCGACTGCCCGCTAATCCGCTCGATGATGAACTGCATTAGGATGAAGTCCCAGTCGCTGTAGACCATGTCCGTACCGGGCGCGAATTTGAGCGGTCGCGCGGCGATCTGTTGTAGGTACTGGTCTCTACCGCGATACGTCTGGTACAGCGCCGCGAACGCTTCCAACCCACCGCTGTGGGTGAGGAGCATTCGCACAGTGATGGGTCGCTTGGCGGAGTCGACCGCGGCAAACTCCGGGATGTAGTGAGCCACGGTGCTGTCGATATGGAGCAGGCCGGTCTCCTCCAGCATCATCGCCGCGGTGGTGGTGGCCACTACCTTGGTAAGCGAGGCGAGGTCGTAAAGAGTAGCTGCGTCCGCCTTGGCGCTTCCTGGCGCCCAGTCGGTATGACCCTCGCCATGCATGTAAACGACTCGTCCGTAGCGCCCAACGGCGATTACCACCCCGGGCGCGATTCGTTCGGCGACGGCTGAGCGCGCCAGCGAGTCCAGCGTTGCCGGAAGTGACGCGTCGAGACCCACGTCGACCGGCCGGGCTGGCACCAGAACGGCCGTTGACGACATTGGAGCGGGCAACGGTTCGACCGCACCGCGGCAACCGACGCTGGCGATTGCGACCAGGGGAATGATGACGCTGCGGAGGTTCACGGAACGTGATGCTGAGAATGAGGTGATGAGTAACCAGGCTGAGACGGAAGATGGGGCAGAGTTGGCTTCCGGGCCAGCGGGCGCCGCGGTACATCACTTCCCCCTACCGCCGGTCGCTGCAAGCGATATGGTTATCGTTCACCACCAAATCGCGCACCGGCCACGACGCCAGCGGTACCGACGACTGGGAATCCCGGCGTCGCCTGCTCGCCTTACTGAAGCCGATATCGAGCTGCCACAGTGATCACCTCAAAGATGACGATGACGATGCACGCCGATGTCTCCGCTGTTGGAGTGCGGACTGTATACCTGAACGGGGAGTTTTTACCCAGCGACCAGGCCACTCTTTCCGTCGACGACCGCGGCTTCCTGTTCGGCGATGGCGTGTACGAAGTGACGCGGGTATTGAGCGGGCAGTTCGTGGAGAGTGGGCGACACCGACAGCGCCTGGAGCGCGGTTTGCGCGCTCTGGAGATCCCGATGACGGCGGCAGAATTGGACTTGCTCGATGGCGTTGCCGAGCGCCTGATCAACCACAACGGACTTGGCGCCGGCGAAGCGATGGTCTACCTGCAGATCACTCGCGGTGCTGCCTTCCCGCGTACCCACCAGTTCCCATCCACCCACACGCGACCGACGATTTATCTGAGCGCTGCGGCGCTATCGTCCAAGGAAGAGTTGCGTGAGCGCGGAGTGTCCGTGATCACTGTGCCAGACATCCGTTGGGCGCGCTGCGACCTGAAAACTGTGAATCTGCTGCCCAACGCACTCGCCAGGCAAAAGGCAGCGGTGGTAGATGCTTACGAGGCTCTGTTCGTGCGTGACGGCGTGCTACTGGAGGGCTCACAGACAAATCTCTTTGCCGTCATTGATGGTGAATTGCGCACTGCGCCTGCCACCAATTATATCCTGGCCGGAGTAACACGAGATGTTGTCCTGGAGGTCGCTCGATCCGCCGGCATGCACGTCCGCGAGTTCCCCGTGTTACTTGACGAGATGAGCCGGGCGACCGAGTTCTTCCTGACGAGCACGACGAATGATGTGATGCCGATCGTACAGATCGACGACCAGCCGGTGAGCGATGGACGACCAGGTCCGGTGACCCAGCAGCTTCACGGAGCCTTCATGGAGCGGCTGTCGTGGGGTGTGCGGCAGTAGTGAGTACTCTACCCGTTCCGAACATCCTCCCTCCAACTTCCTGGCCAGAAGCTGGGCACTCGCACCACGTTCGGCCGTAGGGATATTCGTCACCGAACACGCCACGTCGTGCCGGTGGTGCGCTGACGTTGAATGTGTAACATGTCGGCGCAACTGGAATCCCAATGGAGGGAAGTATGACCCGTCTCGCCATGCCCGCACTCGGGCTCGCCATCCTGCTGGCAGTTCCTGTTTATGCGCAGGCGCCTGCACGCGCCTTCGCCGACAGGTCGATTGCCGGTACGGAACTGGTATCTGCGACAGCTGCAGTCGCCGACCTTATGGATCGTGGCAGCGAGTTGGCCCGTGCCGGTAGCTTCAGGAAGGCCGCGCACGTCTATCATGCCGCCGCTACGGCACAGCTGCGCGCCGGTGCACTGCCGGGCGCGGCGCTCTGGCAGGAGGCCAACATGTATTTCGCGGTTGGTGACAACGCACGCGCTGCCGCAGCCCTGGAGAGTCTCGGCAATCACGCTTCTGATTTCGGGGATCCGGTAGCCGAAGTGCGGGCAAAAATGAATGCGGCGCTTCTCTACGCCAAGTCCGGACATGTTGAGCGCGCGGCCGCACTTGCTACCGAACTCCAGACGCTTCGCAAGTCGCCATTCATCGGCGATGCACTCCGGAACGAAGTCGATTTGCGACTCGGTCGGAAATGAGACAGTTGCGTTGGTTCAATGGTCCTGGCGATCGGAGCGTTTCCCACTCGCCGGGCCCAGCCACGCGTCTCTGTTGTGTGCGGCTGCTCCCCTGAATCTCCGAAGCTGTCGGTCGTCAGGTAGTCTCCGGACCGAGCTCCCGGATAACCGCAGCCGCGCTGACGTCAAAGTGTGACCCGTGCCAGACCATGACGCCGTGCCGTATCAGGATTGCTTGCGGTGACTCGTGGCGCACGCCGAGCGTGATGGCCAGCGAGCGGGCGAGCACCCGTTGCTCCCGAACATCCAGCAGGAATATTGGAAGCGTTGGCACGAGTTGCTCCAGCTTGCCGATATCGCGCCAGGCATCGACGCTTACTGGACAGGCGCGGCTGTGCTTGAAAAGAAGGAGCAGAGGCAATCGCAGAGCCTCCTCGAACTGACTTTCTGAGGTGATCGGGTTCATCCTGGTAGGCTCCATGGCGCATCGGCGCGAGGGCTGTTTTCTGTGGCATGTTTGACAGGGAAAGGCAGGACAGGCCCGGCGAGATCAGCCTCTGGCGACACTGGAGGCACTATACTTCCGGCTGTCCTCGACCACACCTCCCGCCCACGCCGATCCGCTGCTGGTCTTACCGCCCGTGCCAGTTCGTCCCGCCAAGCCGTTCGACGCGCCAACGATTCAGGCGCTCATTGACTCGTACGTCCCGCTCGGGGTACTGCTGCCCCGATCGCTGGATTTCGTGCGCATGAACATCGAGCACTATCTGGTCGACGAACGCGACGGCACGGTAGTGGGCTGTGTACATCTCGAAGACTACTCACCAAGCCTGGCGGAGATCCGATCGTTGTCAGTGGACCCGCGGTATCAGGGCAATCGAGTGGGGACAGCGCTGGTTCACGCCGCGGAGCTACTGGCCCGCCGTCGCCAATATACGACTGTATTCGCGGTAAGCGATCGAGATCAGTTTTTCAAGGCACTGGGCTATGATGAGCGCTACATCCCGGAGCTGGACCGCGAGCGGAGCGAGGTCAGTCGATTCAAGGGCGTCTATGCTAAGGACGTCTGATCATTCTCCGGGGTTCCGGCGGCTGCGTAGACCGCGCGATCCTGTTCGCTCAGTAACGCGACGCGCCTCATGAGGTCCTGAGCGACGCTGAGATAGCCTCGCAGGCGCTGCGGCGTCTGCTCGTATTCATCGGCCGGGACGAGTGGCCCGAAGTGGACGCGGATCGGCCTGTCGCCGCGGCGGCCGCCGCTCCAGACGGCGCGCAGGTTGTTGCCAAGCCCGGCGACGAAGACAGGGATGATCTGTGGTCGTGAGGCGAGGACCAACTGTCCCACACCCGGCTGACAGGGCAGGAGCGTATACGGGTCAGCATCCTTGCTCCGGGTCCCCTCCGGATGGAAACCGATGACATGCCAGGAGCCGGAGCTAGTGAGGGCGATCAGCCGATCGAGCATCTGCCGATCTAGCTGTTGGCTGCCCGGTTCACGGAAGAAAGGCGGATACATGGCCCACCCAGCAACGGTCGCATTCAGCAGCGCTCCGCGCGCCGAGTTGTAGCAGTAGCGGCCGCGAACGGGAAAGAAGAAGCGCCAAGGGCCAGGCGCTTTCTCAGAGAGTACGGTGGCCACCACGAATAGGTCGAGCAGAGAGCGGTGATTCGCGACGAGCAGCAGTGGACGCCGGCGATCCACGGCGTCTAGTTCGTGTAGACCGTGAACGCGCAGAGAGCGATGGAGGGCGAACCAGAAGATGCGCGCCATCACCTGCCGTTGGTATCCGCTCCAGATCGCCTTGGCTGATCCACGATTCATCGCCTCGGCAAGCCGGACCAACGCCGGCTGTCGCTCTCCCGCCAGCTCAGGCGGAGCTGGCGTGGCGGGCTCGGACACCGGACGCTGGTCAGCCATGCTTGACATCAGGCCGCACAGCGAGAGAGGTCGCAGGGCGCGCCGTTCATGGCTGTTCCATGCCGGGGCGCGGGGCGCGAGTTATCGGAGAGGAGTCGCCGGAGCCACGTTCCAGGCCGGCCTCAAAGTGGGCGTCAGAGGAGGACGGGTGCACGCAGTCCAGAGTGAGTACCCGACGTCCGAGCGCGCGTACCGCCCGCGGGACCGGGCCGCCGCGCGGCTGGGTGGCCGCTTCCGTGCCGCCTCGCAATTCGGTCGGCCAACGCACCTCCAGGGTGGCATCGTCAGAGGAGTCCCAGATGAAACCGAGCTGCTCCCCGGTCAGCGGGCGACGAACGATCTCGACCCGCTCCAGAGCAGCGCTGCCCGCCGCTGCGCGGACGTAGACAACCACTGCCGAGGAGTCAGGAAGGCGGACGCGCACCCGACGCCGTTCCGCTCGCAGTCGCTCGGGTAAATCGGCGTCTAGTATGCGACACTCGGCCTCCGGAGTGGCTCTGATGTATGAGTCCTCGAGGTAGGGCTCCAGCCGCAATATCTGCTGAAGAGCGGGTGGCAGCGTTACCAGTGCGGCTCGGTCGCCGGTGGCGCTATCGGCCAACTCCTTAAGGCGAACCTCGGCGACCGTTGACGGTTCGTGCGCATCGCCCCGACCGCACGCCGCAACCAGCGCGGACGCAACGGTCGCGAGTAGGATGAGAACTCGCGGCGATAGGGGGAGCGGTCGATGACGGGTCACCCACTCAGGATGGCCAGGGAAACGGCATCAGGCAAGGATGCGAGCAGGGGGGCGGTAGCGTTCCCGGTTTTCTCACCTGTCCCACGAGCCATACATCGGATTTGGGAGGATGAAGTAGCGTCGCCCGAAGAGGGAGACCACTTCCGGTCCCGCATCGCGAGCCGCCTGGGAGAGGGAGGGGAAATCCTGAATGTTGTCACCAACCCACAGCAGCACGTCCACAGCTGGGAAACCGGCGGCGGCACGGCCTGTCCGCACTGCTGCAAAGCGGGCGTTCTTGTCGCTGCCCTGAGGCCCCTCGTCGCGGCAGATCACCAGGTCGGTGACGAGCTGGACGGCCAGGAGGTTGGCGCGGGTGTCCGGGCATTCCGCCTGAGTGCGATTGGTGACGATCACCACCCGGCCCCCCCGGTCCCGGACGTGGCGCAGGAACCGGTCGGCGCCGGGCAGGGTGGTGGCTGCCCGTTCGGCCACCCAGTCGCTCCAGCTGGCGTCGGTGAAACCGCTGTCGAGCACCGCGCGCCGGCGCTGGTACTCGGAGTTGTCGATGATTGTCTCGTCAGCGTCCAGGAGGCGCGGGTGGCGCCCGCATATGCCTGCTCGAAGAGCATTCGGTGCTCGGCGCTACCGCGGGTCCAGCGCACCGAGGCCGGCAGCGCCACTGTCCTCACCGCCGCCGATGGAGCCGCCGCCGATGGAGCCGGCGACGGGGCGATGACGGTTGTGGTCGCCGGAGCGCAGGCAGCGAGGAGAAGAAGGGCAATAGGCAGCCGCATACTGGGAATGGTAGAGGAGAGCGGGTACGAGTGGGAGGCACGAGTAAGCGGATGATAGCGAAGAAATGGCGGCCAGGGGCAGGGAGGCGACGCTTCGAGCGGGCGATCCGGAGGTCTGGTCGTAGGGGAATGCCTCACGGCCGTGTGCTGCAACCCCGTTCAGAAAATCCATATGCACCCCGACAGAGTGTTCACGCCTGGAGGGACATCTTTATTCCCGAGCAGCAGAACATCTCCAAACCAGACGCCGGAGGCGTCAAGCCATGACTACCTCGCCCGCCACCACCGTGAAGAGACTCGCCGTAGCCGCCACCGCCATTGCCCTGGTGACTGCAGTAGCGGTCGTCGCAACGCGCGACACCGCCGCCGCCGGTGGCGTGAGCAGCGTCGCAGCATCGATCCCCGTTCGGGCCATGCCAGAAGTGCGCGGCTCGGAAGTCGCCATCCTGACGGCGGCGCCGAACGTACCGCCGCCCATCACCCGCGATTACGCGACCAAGGTGGTCGTCAATCTCGAGTCGGTGGAGAAGACGATGAAGCTCGCCGACGGCGTGGACTACACCTTCTGGACCTTTGGCGGCACTGTCCCGGGCTCGTTCATCCGGATCCGCGAGGGCGATGAGGTTGAGTTCCACATGGCGAACCACCACACGAGCACCGTTCCTCACAACATCGACCTGCACGCGGTTACCGGCCCCGGCGGCGGTGCGAAGGCGTCGCTCACCATGCCTGGTGGCGAGTCGGTCTTCACCTTCACCGCTCTCAACCCCGGTCTCTACGTCTACCACTGCGCTGTCTCGCCGGTACCGGCGCACATCGCCAACGGTATGTACGGTCTGGTCCTGGTCGAGCCGAAGGAAGGACTACCGAAGGTTGACCACGAGTTCTACGTGATGCAGAGCGAGTTCTACACCACCGGCAAGTACGGCGAGAAGGGACTGCAGACGCTGGACATGGAGAAGGGAATCGCTGAGCAGCCGACGTACGTGGTCTTCAACGGAGCGGTCGGAGCCCTCACCGGCGACAACGCACTCCAGGCCAAGGTAGGCGAGACGGTACGCCTGTTCGTCGGTAACGGCGGCCCCAACCTCACCAGCTCGTTCCACGTCATCGGCGAGATCTTCGACAACGTCTACACCGAGGGCGGCACGGTCGCCCAGCACAACGTCCAGACGACCGCGATTCCGGCCGGCGGCTCGAGCATGGTGGAGTTCCGCGTCGAAGCGCCCGGCGAGCTGGTAATCGTGGACCACTCGATCTTCCGCGCCTTCAACAAGGGTGCGCTGGGAATCCTCAACGTGAGCGGCAAGCAGCACGAGAAGGTGTTCGCCGCGGTCAAGGGGATCGGCGTGAATGACAAGGGCGGCCACTGACCGCCTACCGCGGGCCGCTCCGGCGGCCCGCGGTTCAATTCCAGGAAGATGAATTCGTAACCGCGCCGGCGGCTTCTGCCACCGGCTTCGCACCAAGAGCTTCGCGCCCCACCAGCTTCCCGTTCTCAGCCGATACTGCCATGCGCCCCCTGATCCTGCTCGCCACTGTCTTACTCGCCCTCCCGCTCGCCGCGCAGTCGCGCGACGGGCATTCGGCGCGAGGGATGGCGAGGATCCCGGCGGGGAGCTATGAGCCGTTGTACGATCTGGGCGAGGGTTCAATTCGTGTAAACGCCTTCCGGATAGACCGCGTGCCAGTAACCCGCGGACAGTTTCTCGCCTTCGTCCGCAAGCATCCGGCATGGGGCCGCGACAGTGTCCGCAAGCTGTTCGCCGATGACCGCTACCTGACCGGATGGGCCGGGGCACTCGATGCGAGTGACAGCGCCGCCGAGGGAAGGGATGACACGCTGGCTATGAACCGGCCGGTTACCGAGGTGAGCTGGTTCGCCGCCGCTGCCTACTGCCGTGCTCAGAACAAGAGGTTGCCGACGGTGGATGAGTGGGAGTACGTAGCCGCGGCCAACGCGACCGATCGCAACGCCAGCCGCGACCCGGCGACCACCCGGACCATCCTGGCCAGCTATACCCGTCCTCGCGGCGAACGGCCGGACGTGGTGGGCACGACACCGGCCAACGCCTACGGAGTGCGCGACCTGCACGGGGTGGTCTGGGAATGGACCGAGGATTTTAACAGCGTGCTCGTTTCCGACGACTCGCGCGGCACCTCGGCACGCGACCAGCAGCTATTCTGTGCAGCAGGCGCGGTGGGCGCCACGAACGTCACGAACTATCCCGCCTTCCTCCGCTACGCCGTGCGCGCCGGGCTCCAGGGCCGCACGACGATGTCGGCCCTCGGCTTCCGCTGTGCTGCGAGTTGATCATCATGAATGCATCACTGTTTACCAGGCTCGCCCTGGTGCCAACCTTCCTCGCCATCCTTGCCAGCGGCTGCAGCGTAGTCGACGCTGGCAACCCGGACGGTGACGAAGCGGCGGCCGCTCTTGCCGCCGCTGTCGCTATAGACCATTCGGCTCATGGATCGTCGGCCGCAATGGTCCCGGCGAGCGAAGCGATGGAGGTGGACGGTCCGGCTGACGCCCTCGGGGACGGCTCGCTTTACGATCTGGATATGACCTGGACCGATCAGGATGCTCAGCCGCGGACGCTGGCGGAAGTGGGTAGCCGACCAATGGTGATGGCGATGATCTACACGACCTGCAACCACACATGTCCGCTCATCATCGCCGACCTTAAGCAGATCGAGAGCGCGCTCACGCCGGCTCAGCGCGCGAAAATGAACTTCGTCCTCGTCACTCTCGATCCGGAGACCGACACACCAGCGCAACTCCAGAGCTTTGCTCGGGAGTCGAAGCTAGATACGGCGCACTGGACGCTGCTGACCGGAACGAGCAGCGATGTGCGGATGCTCTCCGCCACCCTCGGCATTCGTTACCGGCCGGGCGAGACGGGCGAGATAGCCCACAGCAACGCTCTCACCATCATCGATACCAACGGCTCCATCGCCTACCAGCAGCGCGGCGTGGGCGGCGGTTATGACGCAGCGCTGGGCGCGCTCGTCCGCCTGCTGCCTTGATGAGCCCGGCAGTTCTCGCGATCAGCTAGCCCCGCTGAGAACTGCCCACTGCCCTCATACATCCCGTTCCGAGCAAGGCAAGACAATGTCAGTCCCTAGAATACTCTTCTGCGGCGCCATCGTCGCGGCGCTGGCGGTACTCGTCGAGCCGGTAATGGGGCAACAGCCGGTCCCTCAGCAGCGTGCAGACAGTCTGATAACCTTCTCTGGCGAGGTGCGCACGCGAGGTGAGTACGATCGGCCAGGTTCGGGAGTGGGTGGTGACGGCGTCACCCTGCTCCGCTCGCGCTTCGGTGCAGGAGCTCGCCTGACTGGCGGGGCGCGCATCTTCGTCCAGATCCAGGACAGTCGCGTATTCGGGGAGAAAGGCACGACGTCCGGCTCGGCAGACCAGCTCGACCTCCATCAGGGATACCTGGAGCTGGACGGAAAGTGGGAGGGTCGCAGCGTAGCCCTGCGAGCGGGCCGCCAGGAGATGGCCTTCGGCAACGAGCGCCTGGTGGGCGCTGTCGGCTGGACCAACACCGGCCGCACCTTCGACGGCGCACGCGTGGATCTCGCACCTGCCGGCGCGGCGTGGCACGCCACAGCCCTTGCCGTCACCCTTGCCGAGCATGGGCGGCGGTCGCCCACGCCGGTGGCTGACGACCGGTCTCGGGACGATGAGGTACTACTCGGCCTGGCGGTCAACCGTGGCACGTTGGAGGGGTTGCTGGTGCATGATCGCGGCGTCCACTTCCGCGCCTTCGACGACGTCCAGCGAACCACCGGCTACGCCCGCTACCGCACCGCGCCCGCGGCGGGCTTTGTGGTGGATGTGGAGGGAGCGTACCAGTTTGGCAATCAACGTCGGTTACCGAGCGGTGGGTCAGGATCACAGACGGCGCAGGATATCGGTGCCTGGTTCGCTGGGGCTCGTCTCAACCGGCGGGCTGATGACGCTCTGCCGGCGTCGTTAACATTGGGGGTGGACTGGCTCTCCGGTGACTCCAACCCATCCGACGGAAGCTACGGTGCCTTCAACACCCTCTACGCCACTAACCACAAGTGGTACGGGATCATGGACCTCTTCGTGGATCCCGCCGCACGTACTGGCGACCGTGGGCTGGTGGACGCGATGGCCGGAGCGGCCTTTACGATCTCTCCGCGTGTCGCACTCCGGGCCGACGTGCACCACTTCCAGACCGCTACCAGCGGTGCTTTCGCGGTGGACCGTACTCTTGGGTGGGAGGGAGATCTCACCATGCCGATGAGCATATCCCAGGCGGCCAATGTCGAGCTCGGCTATGCTCTTTTCCGCCCGGGTGCTGGCGGAGAGGCGCTTGGGCTTGGTGACGAAGGCGCGTTGCGCCACTGGGGCTATCTTCAGCTCCGAGTGGGCTTCTGAGAACGCTGACGCCCCACTCTCTCTCTACTCTTGCTTACCGTACAGAGTGATGCACAGGGAACTTCCGGACATCGACTGGACCGTCAACGAGACGATTCGCTGCTGCCCCGCTACGGCACTCGTGTTCAACGACTTCGCGGTGGACGCCTGTTGCGGCGGCGGCGCGACCCTGGACGCAGCGGCGCGTAACGCGGGCGTGGGTGCCGAGCAACTGCTCACAGCCATATGGCGCACGATTGCTGGTGACGCGCGCAACAACTTGGGTGTGATCGCGTGATGCGTCGTCACCAGGCGCTGCAGGCGGCGCGCGCGGCGGTCTCCGCCAATCCCGACCGGCCGGCTACGGCCCTTCTCGTCGACGAACCGGATGCGCGCCTGGTAGTTTTCCGCATCGAGCCCGGACAGGTGGTACCGGTTCACACCAGCACGAGTACGGTGCTGGTACAGCTACTGGCCGGTCGCGGGATGATAGGCACCCCCGAGAACGAGGTGGAATGCGATACGGGAGATGTGATTAGCTTCACTCCAGAGGAGCCGCATGGCATGCGTTCAGTCGGGGACGACACACTCCTCCTGCTGGTGACGATCACGCCGCGTCCGGGAGCGCGCTGATGGAGTGGTTCGTGAAGGCGTTCGTGAAGGCAAGCCTGGCATGGTTGGCGCTGGCGGTAACGCTGGGCGTCTGCATGGCTGCGATACCGTTGTGGGTGATTTACCGACCCGCTCACCTGCACATGGCGCTGCTGGGCTTCGTGACCATGATGATCTACGGCGTGGCCTACCATGTAATCCCGCGCTTCACCGGCTGCGCGCTCTACAGCCGGCGTGCTGCCGGGGTTCAGTGGTACCTCTCCAATGCTGGACTGGCGCTCATGGTGATCGGGTTCGTGCTGCGGCCGCATGGGATCGCTGGCGCAACGCTGGTGCTAGTCACCGGCGGAACGCTCGCGGCACTTGGCGCATACACCTTCGTCTACGTTCTCTGGCGTACCATGGACGGCCCGTCCGGGATGCGCCGGGCAACCGAGCGGGTGGCGCGGAGTGAAGGAGCCCGACTGCCGGTGAGCTCGGCGAGGTGAGTATCGGTTACTTGGTGGTGGTGACGGTGCACGCTCTGGCAGCGATATTCTGGCTCGGTGGCATGTTCTTCCTGGGCGTCGTTGGCGCACCGGTACTCCGTTCTATCGAACCGCCGGCGCTGCGGCAGAAGCTCTTCCACGATCTCGGTAGCCGCTTCCGTAGCAGCGGCTGGATCGCCATCGGTGTGCTCGTCGTGACCGGCGTGGTGATCCTGCAACTACGTGGGCTGCTGCACTGGAACGGCGTCCTCGGCGCACCGGAATTCTGGAACAGCACGTTCGGTCGCTCACTCGCCGTAAAGCTGGTGGCAGTGACGACGATGATTGTCGTCAGCGCGGTGCACGATTTCTCCCTCGGGCCGGCCGCCGGCCGGATCGAGCCCGGCACTCCGAAAGCGATCGCAATGCGCCGTAAGGCAGCACTACTGGCGCGTGTCAACGCAGTCGTCGGCCTCGTCGTGGTGATCGCCGCAGTCCGTCTCGCCCGGGGCGGTTAACGGGCCATGTATACGCTCGTTCGACGTTACATCAAGACCGGCGTCGGTTTCCTTGCCGTGGGGTTGTTGCTCGGCTTGTGGATGATCGTTCGGCGGGAACTCTGGCAGCGCTATCCAACGCGCTACGAACTGAGTGCCCATACGCATGCGCTGTTCGTCGGTTTCGTCATGATGATGATCCTCGGCGTCGCGCTCTGGCTCTTCCCCCGCCCTGACAAGTCAGACACGCAGTACAAGCCGAGGCAGGCCGAACTGGCGTACTGGGTGCTGACGACGGGAACCGCCGGAAGGGTGGCTGGCGAGCTGGCTCGGGCAGCGGTACCGGGAGCCTGGCTGGGCTGGGTCATTATCGCCTGCGGCGCTCTTCAGGTATGCGGCATTGGCCTCTTCTTCCACACCATGTGGAGTCGCATAAGGCCTGTCGGTAGCGCGCTCCGTGAGGCGAAGGGCGAGCGCTTCTAAGTCTGGAATGCGCTGTCGGATGGCAGGCGCTCCCTGTCTCTGAACGCTACCGGAATAGGTGACTGCGAATCGTCGAAGCGAGCTCTACTGGGATACTCAACGCAAGTGTTTGCTCTCTCGTAGGGACGGGTGAGGGTCCGCCAACCGGCGGGCAGATGCCGATGATAATTCGTAAATGTCTACGGATCCCGGTAGCGTCCTCGTCACGTTATCAGACCCTTCCAATGAGACGATTTGCCACCCTACTCTACCTGGCGGCGGCGCTCGTGCCCGGCACGAGCGCTATGGCCCAAGCACGGAACGAGCTCCGCGGCAGGGTCTTCGACGGCTACACCGATGCGCCGCTGGTCGATGTGGTGGTGTCCTATTCCTCCAGCGGCCAGACAGTCCGCACGGATAGGAATGGCCTCTTCGGAGTGCCCTGCTCAGGCCAGGTAACCCTAAGATTCCAGAAATCTGGCTATCAGCTCCAGGATCGTGTCGTCACCGACTGCTCGGAGTCGCTACAGGTCGGGCTAATACCAGGTGCGCAGACCCTGAGCGCGGTGCGAACCGTGGCGACGACCCGCGAAGGCGCCAACATCGAGACACCACAGTCCAACACCGTGCTGTCTCAGCACGAGCTACAGCGCGGTACCGGACTCTTTCTCCAGGATGCCATAAATCTCACCCCAGGCATCCGCATGGAACGGCGCACGATGTCAGGCGGTCAGACCTTCACCATCCGAGGCTACAGGAACGATGGTGACGCCGGCAACTTCACCGGTACCGGCTTCAAGGCCTACCTGAACGGAATACCGGTCACCAACGCCGAGGGGCAGACTACTCTGGACGACGTGGACTTCGCGACGTTGGGGCGGGTGGATGTGGTGCGTGGACCGGCCTCAACGATTTACGGTGGTGGCATCGGCGGTGTCGTAAATTTCTACACCGCTCGTCCCAGCCGCCTGGGCACGACAGTGGTGCAGGAAGCGACAACCGGCAACGACGGCCTGCTGAGGTCCGACACGCGTCTGGAGAATGTGACTAGCGGTGCCACGACTATGCTCGACTACGGCCACCAGGGCTACGACAGCTATCGCATCCACAGCGACTCGAAGAAGGACTACGGAACCTTCCTCGGTGAGTTCAGGCCGTCTGACCGGAGGACCATAACGACGTACGTCAGCTATGCAAATTCTCGTGACCTACGTGCTGGTGAGCTTGACAGCGCCCAGTTCGCGCAGAAGCTGAACACCGGCGAGGATCGCTATATCAAGAACAACGCGCATCTGGACGTCGAGAGTTTCCGCATCGGTGCATCGCATGCGTACCGGTTCAACGACCGTGTTGGCAGCAGCGCTACCGCCTATTTCAGCGGCAACACGCTCGAGGACGTCTACGCTGCCGGGCTCAATTCCAAGTCCAACCAGAACTTCGGCGCGCGCCTCGTATTCGATACCGATCTCACCGGATCCACGGTCCCGCTGTACGGCACATCGGGGCTGGAATTCCAGAAGAGCAACGTATTCGCCGAAGGATACGGGTTGAGTAACCAGGTACTCGGTCCGCTCCGCAGCGATATCGAGACGAGCACTATGCAGTACAGCATCTTCACACAGTGGGACGTCGCGCTACCGGCGAGCTTCACGCTAACGGCCGGTGCCAGCGCGAACTTCCTCGAGTATGGCATCTTCGACCGGTTCGCGACGACGGCCAACCCTACCCATCTGGATGGTTCGGGCCGCAAGACGTTCGATCCGGTGATTACTCCGCGCATCGCGCTCCGTAAAATGTTTGGAACTGACGCGTCGGTCTACGCGAACGTCAGCCAGGGCTACCAGCCACCGACGGCCGGCGACGCGATAATCTCCTACACGGGTGAGCCAAACGGCGACCTGTCTCCTGAGCGAGCTACTCAGTACGAGATCGGCACCAAGGGGAGCCTGTTCGACAGACGGCTCTCGTTCCAGGTCGCACTGTTCGAACTGCGCGTAACCGACAAACTCTCCTCGCAGGCGGTGTTCGACACCGACGGTACAAGGCTGTATAGCTACACCGTGAACGCCGGCGACCAGAACGACAGGGGGCTTGAGATGGCTGCGTCTTATGCACTGATCGACAGTCCCCAGAGCGTCGTGTCGCTGCTACGTCCGTTCGCTTCCTACACGTACTCGGACTTCAAGTACAGCAATTTCAGGAGCGACAACAACAACGATGCGACGACCGTCGACTACTCAGGCCGGAAGGTGGTTGGCGTGGCGCCGAATGTGTTCAACGCCGGCATTGACGCGGTGCTGGCGTCTGGTGTCTACATGAACGCGACGTATCACCACACCGATCGCATGCCGATCAGCTACGACAACGTGCATGAGGCGGTCGGGTACTCCCTGCTCGACGCGAAGCTGGGCTTTGCTCACGACATCGCTAACCGCTTCACCCTGGACGCGTTCGTGGGCGGTAGCAATCTCACCAACAGCCTCTACTTCACGCAGGTGTTCCTCAACCACAAGTTCGACACGGCCAACCCGCACATGTACCTTCCGGGCCCGTACACGGCGAAATACTACGGCGGCCTCAAGGTGAGCTATAGGCTCTGATAGCGGTCGCTGGACTTTAAAGATGAGCGCGACGACAGGCCTAGCAGGCCATCGTCGCGCTCGTCTCATCGGGGGCGCCCGCAGGTGGCGCGACAGGCACCGGTGAAATCAGTCGCCTTCCGGTAAACGAGGCGGTAGCGTGAGCCGGAACGTGCTCCCCGTCCCCAGCGTCGACTCCACCTCCAGCGTACCGCCCAGGAGGATGGCGAGGCGGCGAGAGATGGGGAGGCCGAGCCCGGTGCCACCATGCACCGTGCTGGGTAGCTGGACAAATTCCTCAAAGATTCGCTGCTGGTCTACTGGGTCGATACCCGAGCCGTAGTCGCGAACCTCGATCACCACTCCGTTCGAGGGCGTCTCGCTGTAAACGATGCGGATGGGTTGGCCGGCGCCGAATTTGATTGCGTTGGAGAGCAGATTCAGCAGGATCTGTCTCAGTCGTCGGGGGTCGCTGACGATAGCGTGTGGAGTATCCACACCGACCGCCAGCTCCAGTGCGGAGTGATTCTCCTCGGCCATGGCGCGGAAGGTGACGAAGAGATCGTCCACCAGTTCCGGCACCCGCACCTCCTCTCCTACGATTTCCATCTTTCCCGCCTCGATCTTGGACAGATCGAGGACGTCATTGACGAGTTCCAGGAGATGGCGCGCGGCGCGCTGGCTGCGCGAGATGCCGTCCTGTTGAGTCGGTGTTAAAGCGCCGTGAACTCCGGCGAGCAGCAGGTCGTTGTAGCCAAATATGGCGTTGAGCGGTGTACGCAGCTCGTGGCTCATTGCCGCAAAGAAGCGCCCGCGCGCCTGCTCACTACGCTCGGCGCGCGCGCCTGCCGCCACCTCACGACGGGTAAGCTCGGCAAGCAGCAGGCTGATAAGGAGGCCGGCGAGGGCGATCGCCGGCGCCAGCAACCGCGCCGATCGCTCCTCGACCACCGGCAGCGACGTGAAGGCGACAGTCCAATCACGGCCGAACACGTTCACTGACCTCGTCGATTGATAGGCTGCGCTCACGTCGGGTGATAAGCGTTGGCCCACCTGAGCGGACGCCGACGTGTCACTCCGCGAGTCATACACGAGCCGCGCCGGATCCAACCCACGGCCGTCGTACACTCGAAATGCCACCGGTGGTATTGCCCCGCCAAAGACACCGGCAAATAAGTCCCCGGCGCGGAACGGAGCGTAGACGAAGCCTCTCAGCCTGGCCCGCCTCTCGGCCACTGTACGGGGTGTGGCTGTGCCGTTATAGAGAGGTAGGTAGATGAGAAAGCCAGCCTGCTTCTCATCGTCTATCTCCTGCACGAGTTCCAGCGAGCTCGTGGCGACTGCCCCTCCGTTGTCCCGCGCCGCATCCATCGCCACGCGCCTCTTCGGATCGCTGTTCATATCGAAGCCGAGGGCTATACGATTGCGCCGATCCAGCGGCTCGAGGTAGATGACCGGGATGTGCTCTCTCCCGGGCAGAGCGGGGTGCACTCGGTAGTCGGCAACACCATGAGCACGGCGGGAGCGCTCCAGCGAGTCCACGCTCATCTGCGGTATCCAACCGGCGAAGCCGATACCCTGCACACCTCGGAACGTACGTGCGAGGTCAAACTGACTCACATAAGTCTCGAATTCCTTAGCCGACACGTCGCCGCTGGATGCAAATAGCCCCCGCGCACCCAGGAGCACGGTGACGTACGTGCTCAGGCGGCTCTCCAGACGCTCCATGGTGGTTTCGGTCGCATTCTCGAAACGAGTCGCATCTCGTTCGCGGCCGCTGTCGGCGATGATCCACGCGGCGGAGCCCGAGATCGTCAGCGATGCTATGAGTACTATGAGCGGAAGGTGTCGTCGCGGCACGATGCATCAGGTGAGACAGTGGAGCGACGACGATTACTTGCGGGAGCACAGCCCGTCGTCACCTTCGCAGCGCTTGGATTGCAAGGCACGCCCAACCCACCAGAAAGGCCACTCCTCCCAGTGGGGTCACCGCGCCGAGCCAACGCTGCCCAGTGAAGACCAGGATATAGAGGCTACCGGCAAAAATCAGCGTGCCGACGACGAACGACCAACCAGCCCAGTGCACCAGTGTGCCCGGCCAGCGCTGGTATGCCCAGGCGACCGCCAGCAGCGCCAGGGCATGGTACATCTGATATCGGGCGGCTGTCTCGAAAATGGCCAGGTCGGCAACCGAGACACGTGCGCGCAGGGCGTGTGCGCCGAACGCTCCGGCCGCCACCGCGATGCCGGCTGAGATTGAACCGAGGGCGAAGAATATGCGATCCATGACTCAATGATACCACTTATTCGGGCGTTGCATGGAGGTGTCGGCAACTACCGTCTGAGCGAGCCAGGCATCGGTTCACTGTTCCACCGGCTCGGCAGATGCGCCCCACTCTGACCACGAGCCATCGTAGAGAGCGGCGTCAGTGACTCCCAGTCGATGCAGGTTGAGGAGCAGGGAGCAGGCACTAGTGCCGGACCCGCAACTGGCCACGATCGGACGATCCAGTTGCACGCCGGCTGCCATTAGCCGGGCTCTCAACGCAGCCTCGTCGAGCACGGTGCCGTTGACGGTCACGAGCTCGGAGAACGGTATGTTGACGCTGTCCGGGATGTGTCCACCGCGAAGACCGGGGCGCGGCTCCGGATCGCGTCCGACAAAGCGACCCTCAGGTCGCATGTCGACGATCTGACTATCACCGCTCGCCACATGCGCGCGCACCGCCTGCAGGTCACGAACGAGTTCCGGCCGCGGACGCGCGGTGAAGTGCCCTGGAGCGATCTGCGGCTCACCAGTCTCGAGAGACCTTCCTTCCGACCGCCAGAGAGAAATCCCGCCGTCCAGCACTGCCACCCGGTCGTGGCCGAACATCCGGAACATCCACCAGACTCGGGGGGCGCTCAGATTTACTCCCGAACCATCGTATACCACGACCATATTCTCATCGCCTACGCCGAGCGCGCTCATCTGACGGGCGAACACGTCGGGCGTCGGCAGCATATGAGGCAGATCCGTGTCGTGCGCGCTGACCGCATCAATATCGAAGAAGCGTGCGCCCGGTACGTGACCAGCCAGGAACTCGGCACGCGCATTCCGCGGAGCCCCTGGTAGGTACCAGGAAGCGTCGAGTACGCGCAAAGCAGGGTCAGCAATGTGCTCGGCGAGCCAACTGGTGGAGACGATGGATGACATGGGCTACCGGTTACAGGTCGTGGGATACTTACCAATTCTCACTACGCTTTGGGTCGATCCGGGGCAAGAGGGCGTACACATCCTTACCACCCCCTCACGCAGCTTCCCTCGCTCGCAGTATCTTCAGAATATGGCCCCACACCTGACGCTCTCTACTTCCGATCCAGGCGTCGTCCGCAATCCGGGCACTCTGTTGGATCTCGATGTCGTCCGGCGAATCAGGGTTAACCGGAGCGCAGTCGAGCGCCGGGCGGCGACGATTCCCACACGCCGCACGGTGAAGAAAGAGTGGCAGGCAGCGTGGTTGTTGCGGGCGGTGAGTTGCATGGACCTGACGACTCTCAGCGGCGATGACACGCCGGGCACTGTGCGCCGGCTCTGTGCAAAAGCTCGCTCGCCCATCCGCGCTGACGTCCTCGATGCGCTAGGTGCGAGTGACCTCGGCCTCACCGTGGCGGCCGTCTGCGTCTACCATGCGATGGTATCTGTTGCCGTGCGGGCGTTGGCCGGCTCGGCGATTCCGGTGGCGGCTGTCTCCACCGGATTCCCGGCGGGCCTCAGTCCGCTTCCGCAGCGTATCGCTGAGATCCACGCATCTGTGGATGCGGGGGCGGCGGAGATCGACGTTGTCATCACCCGCGGTAATGTCCTGACCGGCGACTGGAGCGCTCTTTACGACGAGGTGCGCGCCTTCCGTGCCGCCGTCGGCGATGTTCATCTCAAGGTCATACTCGGCACCGGAGATCTGGGCACCCTCACCAACGTTGCCAGGGCAAGTCAGGTCGCGATGATGGCCGGCGCCGACTTCATCAAGACAAGCACGGGCAAGGAGCCGGTGAACGCGACTCTCCCCGTCGGGCTCGTCATGGCCCGTCAGATTCGGGATTATCACGAACGCACAGGTCACATCGTGGGCTTCAAACCGGCCGGAGGTATTCGCACGGCGAAGAACGCTCTTGATTGGCTGCTGTTGATTAAGGAAGAGCTCGGGGACCGTTGGTTGCGCGCCGATCTCTTTCGCTTTGGTGCCAGCGGACTACTCACTGACATAGAGCGACAGTTGGAGCATCAAGTCACCGGACGCTACTCCGGTGCCCACCGTCATCCGATGGTCTGACAGCCACGTCCACGCACCGGCGGCAGCAGCTGTCCCACTGACGGCCTGTCCGTCAATTGCGCGTGCGTCTTCCTGTCGACCCAAACCGTCCTACCAGCGCATCCATGTCATCTGCGTCCACCGTCGCCGAGATCTTTCAGGCCATGTCGTACGGACCCGCGCCAGAGAGCGATGCCGCTGCGCGACGCTGGCTGGCTGAGCACGAGAATGGTTTCGCTCACTACATCGGTGGCCGCTGGACCGCCGCGGCCGAGGGTTACCAATTCGACATCTTCGAGCCCTCTACCGGTCGGGTGCTGGCGATGGCGGCCCAGGGTTCCGACGCCGATGTGGATGCCGCAGTAGCAGCGGCGCGTGAGGCGCTGCCGGCGTGGAGCGCTCTCCCCGGCCATGCGCGCGCACGCTACCTGTACGCGCTCGCTCGCGGCGTCCAGAAGCACGCCCGACTGTTTGCCGTGCTGGAGACATTGGATAACGGAAAGAGCATCCGCGAGACGCGTGACCTGGATATTCCACTCGTCGTGCGGCACTTCTACCACCACGCCGGCTGGGCGCAGTTGATGGAGTCAGAATTCCCGGGCTACGGGCCGGTAGGTGTGGTGGGACAGATCATCCCGTGGAATTTTCCGTTGCTGATGTTGGCGTGGAAGGTGGCGCCCGCGCTGGCCGCCGGTAACACGGTGGTCCTGAAGCCGGCCGAGTACACGCCGCTCACCGCGCTCCGCTTCGCCGAACTTGCCGCCGAGGTGGGGCTACCTCCGGGGGTCCTCAACATCGTCACTGGTGACGGTGAGACCGGGAAGGCGCTCGTCGCCCATCCCGACGTGAACAAGATCGCCTTCACGGGCAGCACCGAAGTGGGGAAGCAGATACGTCGCGCCACCGCCGGCAGCGGCAAGAGGTTGAGCCTGGAGCTAGGCGGCAAGGGTCCGTTCGTCGTCTTCGAGGATTCCGATCTGGATAGCGTCGTGGAGGGCGTGGTGGACGCGATCTGGTTTAACCAGGGCCAGGTCTGCTGCGCTGGCTCGCGCCTGATTGTTCAGGAGGGCGTGGCCGACCAGTTACACGACCGCCTGCGAGCGCGCATGGAGCGGCTGCGGGTGGGCAGCCCGCTGGACAAGGGCGTGGACATGGGCGCGATCATCGCTCCCGTGCAGTTGGAGCGAATCCGTGAATTGGTGGAGAAGGGAGTCGCTGAGGGTGCGGTTTGCTGGCAACCGTCGTGGGCCTGTCCGACGGACGGCTGGTTCCATCCGCCAACGCTCTTTACCGGGGTTGCTCCGGCGTCAACGATCGCCCAGGTGGAGATATTCGGTCCGGTGCTCGTGAGCATGACGTTCCGCACCCCGGACGAGGCGGTGGCGCTGGCCAACAACTCACCGTATGGCCTCGCCGCCAGCGTCTGGACGGAGAACATCAACCTGGCGCTCGACATCGCGCCGAAGCTCCAGTGCGGCGTGGTCTGGGTGAACGCGAGCAACCTGTTCGACGCGGCGGCAGGCTTTGGTGGCTATCGGGAGAGCGGTTTCGGGCGCGAGGGGGGCCGGGAAGGGATGTGGGAGTATCTGGCGAAGGTGGATGCGGCTACCACAACTCACCGGCCACTCGACCAGCCCATTCCCGAGCGAGTCAGCGACTCAGTCGAATCCGCCGCGTCAGGCGCTTCTCCGCTGCCATCCCTGGATCGCACTCCCAAGCTGTACATCGCCGGTCGTCAGGCCCGTCCAGACTCCGGTTACAGCACCGCCGTCCACGCTCCCGATGGAAGCACCATCGGTCAGGTCGGCGATGGTAACCGGAAGGACATCCGCAACGCCGTCGAGGCCGCGCGGGCGGCAATGAAGGGCTGGGCGAGCGCCACCAGCCATACCCGCGCCCAGATCCTCTTCTACATCGCCGAGAACCTCTCCGCCCGATCCGTCGAGCTGGCACAACGAATCGCCCAGATGACCGGCGTCAGTGAGCGCGACGGCGATGACGAAGTTCAGGCGACCATCGCTCGTCTCTTCACTTATGGCGCGTGGGCCGACAAGTACGACGGAGCTGTCCACAGCGTACCTATCCGCGGCGTCGCCATTGCCATGCACGAGCCCATCGGAGTGGTCGCCCTCGTTGCCCCCGAGCGGTGGCCGCTCTTAGGGCTGGTGTCGCAGGTCGCGCCGGCAATCGCCATGGGGAATACCGTCGTCGCCATTCCAAGTGCTCGGCATCCGCTCGCCGCGACGGATCTCTACCAGGTTCTCGATACCTCCGACGTCCCAGCTGGAGTGGTCAACATAGTTACCGGCGAACGTGATGTACTCGCTCGCGTGCTCGCCGATCATGACGATGTCGACGCCATCTGGTACGCGGGTAGTGCTGACGGCGTGCGGGCGGTGGAGCATGCGTCGGCCGGCAACATGAAGCGGACCTGGTGCGCGCTGGACGACATACGCGACTGGCGCGACCCGAAGACCGGGGAGGGACGAGTCTTCCTTCGGCATGCCACCCAGGTCAAAAACGTATGGGTGCCTTATGGCGAATGATATTGGCTGACTGAAACCCGTTCTGGCGTTCGTCGGTAGGGAACCACGCCCACGTCCGCTCCCCCGCAACGGTCGCCATCATGCTCGTCGCATCGCTCGCCTCGTCCGCTCGCGTAGGCCTCGAGACTCTCCGCTCGAACCCGCTCCGGGCGGTCCTCTCCACCCTCGGCGTGATCATGGGTGTGTCGTCGCTGGTTGCCGTGCTGGCCGTGGGTGACGGCTTGGAGAAGTTCGGCCGGAGCATGATCGAGGGCGAGGGTATGCAGTTGGTGGTAGTACAGGCTCGGACGACGACCGAACTGGATGGCGTAACGGTTAATCGCGACAGCTTCCCGACGTTCTCCAGCGCCGACGCCGCACTTCTGGAGAGTGCCTTACCCGGCGGCTCCAACGTCGGGATGATCCTGGAAGGACCGTCTACCGTAACGGGTCCGAACGACGCAAGGCGGCGTGGCGTCTACCTCACGGGAATGCTGCCGGCGCCGTCTCTGCCGCCACTGGTTCCGGTGGCTGTTGGCCGGCTCTTCACAATCGACGAGGCACGTGCATCAGCGCCTCTCATCGTCCTTTCCCACGACCTCGCCGCTGCCCTCGCCGCTCCCGACTCCGCGGCCTCGATGGTTAACGCGACAGTCACCGTTGGCGAGCGCGAGATGCGCGTGGTGGGTGTGCAGGCCCCGCCGCGCGGACGACGAGAGCCGTTCCTCACGGCCCTTGTACCGGTGGACCTGGCGAACGCGCTCATGCTTCCCAGCGCCCGGCCTCGCGTGCCGCAACTTGTTGCCCACGCCATGAGCATCGAGAGCGTGGACAGCGTGAAGAGCGCTGCCGAGCGCTGGGCATCCGCCCGCTGGCCGGAGTGGAAGAATGAAGTGAGTATCTCCGCCGCCCGGGCCGAGCGTTTGGAGCAGTTGCAGAGCGGCGTGCTGATCTTCAAACTGGCCATGGGCGCGTTCACTTCCATCTCACTCATCGTTGGTGGAATCGGGATCATGAATGTGCTTCTGGCTTCGGTCACCGAGCGCACCCGCGAGATCGGCATACGGAAAACAGTTGGCGCGCGCGGCCGGGACATTCTCACCCAATTCCTCGCCGAGTCCGTGGCGGTGAGCGGAGTGGGGAGCGTGATCGGGGCGGCAATCGGATTCGCCGGGGCCTTTGGCGTGACCTGGCTGATGCGCTCCCGGACGCGGATGGAGGTTTACGCAGCGTTCAACTGGGAGACGCTGGCGGTGGCCGCCTTGGCCGCCCTAGTGGTGGGGCTGGTGTTCGGTACCTATCCCGCTCGGCGAGCGGCCCGACTCACCCCGATCGACGCTATTCGCCACGAGTGACTGCTGGCTTCCCTTATACCCTGGCGATACTCGCTACTGTCGCCTCGCAGAGCGTGATGAGGTCCGCTGGGAGGAGGCCTATCTCGAGGCCACGGCGGCCGGCGCTGACGTGAATTCGGGGCAACGAGAGGGCGCTGTCGTGGATCACCGTGGGCAGGCGACGGCGTTGGCCGAGTGGACTGATGCCGCCAACGACGTAGCCGGTGGCACGTGTGGCGTCGGCAGCGGCGGCGAGCGCGACACGACGGACGCCGAGCGCGTCAGCGGCGGCCTTGAGGTCGAGCGAGTGGTCGACCGGTACCAGGGCGACCGCCAGCCGACCGCCATCGGTGGCCAGGACCAGCGTCTTGAACACCGTGCTCGGTGCCAGACCCAGCGCCTCGGCAGCTTCCAGCCCGTAGGATGGGGCGTCCTCGTCATGGGTGTAGCGGAGGATTTGGAAGGGGACGCCGGCGCGTTCGGCGGCGCGGATGGCGGGAGTGATGGGTAGCTGGGTGAGTGGGTGGTAAGGGAAAGGAAGCGACTGGCCGTCGGGCGCCGGATGGTAGAAGCCTGGACTGCTCCCGTTCCCGCCCAACCGTTCTCCGGCAACCTGAGGAGCATATTGCACAGGCTCCCAGGCTGTGTTAGAATACAGGCTAGCGATTTCCGTGTCGACGCTTACAAGGCCGGCACGGACAAGTTCCGGACGTCTGTTTCAGGGGCCTGGCATGTTCGCGCCGGCCCCTGTCGTGTGTCCGTACCGGTGGCGACCGACGCTGCTGCGCTCGCACAGTCGCACTATTACCGGCGTCATTTGCCCAGGGAGATGCACGTGATCGAAGTACATCTGGATGAGAACGACCGCCTCGATTGGGCGCTCAAGAAGTTCAAGAAGAAGGTGCAGCGCGCTGGCCTGATGCAGGATCTGCGTCGGAAGCGTCACTACACCAAGCCGAGCGAGGCTCGCCAGTTGAAGGCGCAGGCCGCTCGTCGTCGCCGGCGCGTCCGCGCCCGCTAAGTAGCTCTATCCGGGGCATCGGGAGTGATCCCGCCGCCCCGGTTGTGTGACGCCGCCGTAGCGGCCGCTGACGCAGTGCGTCGCGGGAGCGCGGCCCGGCGCGAGCTCCGGACAAGTTCGCACGACGGGTACCCTCCCGCGACGCGGCCGCGAATAATCGTGGCCGCGTCGCGTCGTTCCGTCCGGTGGGATCCGGTAAACCAGCGCTCAAACCAGCTTCAGCCGCCCTTCCAGATAGCCCAGTACCGCGCCAGTGAGCACGGGGGCGAGTATGGCGATGCCACTTATAAGCCAGC
>CAJDVF010000011.1_pt1 | contig 79271 bp, 64 predicted proteins | sample 7391391 | NCBI WGS metagenome assembly CAJDVF01 (sample SAMEA7055697, study PRJEB34461) | soil metagenome | biome: terrestrial ecosystem; feature: Peninsula; material: soil | place: Antarctica | collected 2016 | reverse complement strand
TACGGTTTTGCTCCCCGCGCCAAGGTGAGTGACGAATATCTGCAGGCGGTCGCTTTGAACCCCAGCACCTACATGGGTGCGGACATGCAGAGCGCGATCACCCTTGGAGTCAACACTTACATCGAAGCCAAGATTCGGGACGATCGGCCAACTCCGCGAACGACCGCTGCCGCCGACTCCGCACCTGGGCCCGGTGCTGGAGCGGCTGCCGCCCGGAGTGGACCTGACGCAAGCGGTGAGCGGAAGATCAAACTCCTCTCTCTCAACCTGAGCCCGCTCTCATACGATTTCGTTCGTGCGGACACGCTGGGCGCCTCGCGCGGCTGGACGACTGAGAGCTTCACTTACTCGGCGCAATCCGACCTGCTGCCAGGCTTCAGTTTCTCCAGCAACTATTCGCTGTTCAATGGGCCGTCCAGCGACACGCGGTCCGTCTTCAAGCCGTACCGTACGGGAATGAACGCCAGCTTCTCGGTGGGCCGCCAGACCAACGCATTCGCTCTCATTGGCCGGCTGTTCGGGTTGGACGCGCCAGCCAGCGGCCCGGGACTGGAGGAACAGATCAATGCTCGTGCCGACTCGCTGGCCAACCTGGCAGCCAGGCCTCCGGTGGCCGGTCAGCGGGCGCGCATGCCGGTGCAGGGAGTGGAGGGTGGCCAGGGTTGGCGGGCAAGTCTTAGTTACAGCGCCAATCGCACCCGTCCTGACTTGCTGGGAACGGTGATCCAGTTTGATCCGGCGTCTCAGTGCGAGCAGGTGCGAAGCAATCCGGTGCAGTACGAACAGTGCGTGGACTACGTTCGATTCAATCCGCCGGCTCAGGACTCGTTGAACCAGCAGGGTAATATCCGGGTGATCATGCCGGGGCAAGCGTCGGTGAACTCGGATATCTCCTTCGACCTCACGCCGAGGTGGGCGGCGAGCTGGCGCACGAGTTTCGACTTCACCCGCAATGAGTTCGCCTCTCAGTCGGTGTCGCTGCAGCGCGATATGCACGACTGGCGGGCGATCTTCGCCTTCAGCCAGGCCCAGAACGGCAATTTCTCCTTCAATTTTTTCATCTCGTTGAAGGCCGAGCCGGATCTCAAGTTTGACTACAACCGGCAGTCCTACCGGGGCCGCGGCGCGTTGCCCTGACACTCCAAATCCGTCGGGTTACATTCCCAACATGCCCTCGACGATCCATCTAGACGGCCGCTCGCTGCGGCTGACCGACGTGCGCGCCGTCGCAGTAGACCGCGTGCAGGTTGACCTTGCCGGCTCCGCCAGCACACGAATGCAGTCCACCCGGGCCGTGGTTGAGAGGCTCGCCGCGGCTGAAGAGCCCGTTTACGGCGTCAATACCGGCTTCGGAAAGCTGTCCGACGTCGCCATCCCGCCCGATCGCCTGGCCGATCTTCAGGTGAACCTGGTGCGCAGTCACGCCGCCGGTGTTGGGCCGCTGCTCCCAGAGGCGGAGGCGCGAGCCATGATGCTGCTGCGAGCGAACGTGCTCGCTAAGGGGTTCTCGGGATCACGACCAGCACTGGCCGAGCTGCTGCTCGGAATGCTCAACGCTGGGCTCTATCCCAAGATTCCGGAGCAGGGTAGCGTCGGCGCCAGTGGCGACCTCGCACCACTCGCAGCTCTCGCCCTCACCCTGATTGGGGAGAGCGAGCTGATGCGCGACGGCCGGGTTGGTCCGGCCGCAGAGATGCTTGCCGAGGCCGGTCTGGAGCCGGTGAAACTGGGCCCAAAGGAGGGCATATCTCTCATCAACGGCACCCAGGCGCATACAGGCATCGCCGCCCTCTCTGCGCTCGAGGCGCGACGCCTTTGGGTAACCGCGCACGTTGCCGGCGCCATGTCGCTGGAGGGCCTACTGGGAACGCCGACGGCGTTCGATCCGCGTATTCAGGACGCCCGTGGGCAGCTCGGGCAGGCCACGTCCGCCGCGCTGCTGCGTGAACTGCTCTCCGGAAGCGAGATACGCGAGTCGCACCGCGTGGGTGATCGACGAGTGCAGGACGCGTACGCTCTCCGCTGCATGCCGCAGGTGCATGGTCCGGTATTAGATTCTCTGCGCTTCTGCGAAGGGCTCATAGGTCGGGAGTTGAACGCCGCCACAGACAATCCGCTCGTCTTCGACGATGGCACCATTCTCAGCGGCGGCAACTTCCACGGCCAGGCGGTGGCCACGGCTCTCGATTTCATGGCGATAGTTCTCACCAACCTGGCGACCATTTCGGAGCGACGTATAGACCGGCTGGTACACCCTGACCTGAACGAGAGTCTGCCACCCTTCCTGTCAATGGACGCCGGGCTCAACTCCGGATTCATGATGGCCCAGGTGACAGCCGCCGCGCTGGCGAGCGAGTGCAAGACGCTGTCGCACCCGGCCAGTGTGGACACCATCGCCACCGACGGTAACAAGGAGGACGTGGTGCCGATGGCCATGGGCGCGGCGATCAAGCTGCGGCGTGTGGTTCATAACGTTCGGCACGTCCTGGCAATCGAGTTGATGTGCGCCGCGCAGGCGCTGGATTACCGCCTACCGCTGCGCGCCGGCGCCGGTGCGGCGGCTGGTCACGCGCGGGTGCGCGCGCTAGTCCCGAAGCTGGAACAGGACCGAGTACTGAGCCCGGATATCAACGCTCTGGCCGCGGCAGTAGCCAGCGGTATCTTCAGTGATGACATTCTCGGCGTCTCTGGAGTCGCCGAGCCGTTCGAGGAGATGGAATGACGACAACGGCGACGGAAGTAGAAGCGGGCACCGGACTGGAAGGCAGGGGGCCTCGGACCCTCCGCGCTCCGCACGGCAGCACGCTCCACTGCAAGGGATGGCAGCAGGAGGCGGCGCTGCGCATGCTCCTCAACAACCTGGACCCCGATGTCGCCGAACGACCTGATGATCTGGTGGTTTATGGAGGTACCGGGCGCGCAGCGAGATCGTGGGAGGCGCTCGATGCTATTATCGCCTCCCTCATCAAGCTGGAGAACGACGAGACGCTACTCGTCCAGAGTGGCAAGCCAGTAGCGGTATTCCGCACTCACGCCCATTCGCCTCGCGTCATCATAGCTAACAGCAACCTCGTCGGGCGTTGGGCGACGTGGGAGAAGTTCCGTGAACTGGAGCGAGCCGGGCTGATGATGTACGGCCAGATGACGGCTGGCTCCTGGATCTACATCGGCTCGCAGGGCATAGTTCAGGGGACTTATGAGACCTTCGGTGAGGTGGCCAATCGGCATTTTGGCGGCACGCTCGCCGGACGCCTGGTGGTCACCGCGGGCCTTGGCGGGATGGGCGGCGCGCAGCCGTTGGCAGCGACGATGCACGGTGCGGCGGTACTCGCCGTGGAGGTCGACCCGGAACGGGCCGCGAAGCGGATCTCCACCGGCTACTGCGATCGGGTGACGTCCGACCTCGACGAGGCGTTACGCTGGCTGAACGAAGCCGCCAGCAGCGGGAAGCCGCTCTCCGTGGCTCTGATCGGAAATGCTGCCGACGTGTTGCCCGAGCTGGTGAGGCGAGGCATCCGGGCCGACGTAGTCACCGACCAGACCAGCGCTCACGACATGCTAGTGGGCTATGTCCCGGCAGGGCTCTCGCTCGACGAAGCGAATGTACTGCGTACTTCCGACCCGACGGAGTACGTCCGCCGTTCGACGGCGTCGGTGGTTCGGCACGTCCAGGCGATGCTGGATTTAAAACGTGCTGGCGCGGTGACGTTCGACTACGGCAACAACATCAGGACGGTCGCCCTGGATGCCGGCCTGGTTGACGCCTTCGAGATCCCGGGCTTCGTGCCTGAGTACGTTCGCCCACTCTTCTGCGAGGGTAAGGGACCGTTCCGCTGGGTAGCGCTGTCGGGCGATCCGGCGGATATCCACCGGACTGATGAGCTGGTCCTGGAACTCTTCCCCGAAGATGAGCATTTGCGACGCTGGATCAACCAGGCGCGCGAGAAGATCCACTTTCAGGGACTGCCAGCTCGCATCTGCTGGCTGGGGCAGGGGGAGCGGGCACGCTTCGGCGTGGCGCTCAACGATCTGGTAGCCAGCGGCGAGCTGTCGGCACCAATTGCGATCGGGCGTGATCACCTGGATACCGGGAGCGTCGCCTCGCCATTCCGCGAGACGGAGGGAATGCGCGACGGGTCCGATGCGGTTGCCGACTGGCCGATTCTCAACGCAATGCTGAATGTGGCCAGCGGCGCCACCTGGGTATCGTTTCATCACGGCGGCGGCGTGGGCATAGGCAACTCGTTACATGCCGGCCAGGTGACGGTCGCCGACGGTACACCGGAGATGCGCGAGCGGCTTCAGCGAGTGCTCACCAACGACCCCGGTATTGGCGTCGCGCGCCATGCGGATGCGGGATACGAAATCGCCGTGGCGACGGCCGAGAGGGAGGGGCTAACGCTTCCGATGCTCTGATGCTATCCGCCCGATTCAAGCCATGGCACGTTCCGCTCTTCCTCGGCAAGTACGCCTGGCTTCGGATGCGCGGGCGCCCACTGTTGGTTCACTTCGAGGTCACTCTTCGCTGTAACGCGCACTGCGGCTTCTGCGATTACTGGAAGACGGACGCCAGCGAACGCGATCGCGAGCTGAAGAGCTTTGCCGACGCCGCACGCTACTTCAATCCAATGCTCGTCACCTTTACAGGCGGCGAGCCGACGCTGCGGCGCGACCTGGAGGACGTGGTGCGCACCGTGTGCGACGCTATCCACCTCAAGTACGTCACCCTCATCAGTCACGGCGGAATGCTCACGCCGGAGAGAGCATCGTCGCTGTGGGATGCCGGCATCAACCAGTTCAACATCTCGCTGGACTACCTGGACGAACGGCACGATCAGGCGCGCGGTATCCCTGGCCTCACCGCCAAGATCTTCCGCAACGTACCTGCAATGCGGGAGCGGGGGATCGATAATATCCGCTTCAACACGGTGATCAAGGACGACAACCTCGACCAGATCGTGCCGATTGTGCTACGGGCAGCGGAACTCAACTGCGGCGTGAACCTGAGCGTTTACACCGACTCCAAGAACGGTAACAAGGATCACCTGCTGCGGGAGGATCAGCTGCGCGAGGTGGACGCGCTGGTGGCATCGCTGCTCGCCTACAAACGTCGGCGTCGCGGCGTCATCACCAACTCCGATTACTACCTGGAGCAGATTCCGCGTTATGTGCGTGGCGAGATGACCGAACCCTGTCAGAGCGGGATCAGCACTATCCATGTCGATCCAGCCGGTTTCGTTCGGCGGTGCCCCGATTTCCCGACTGACTTCCACTGGCGCGACTTCGAGAAGTACAAGCCGATCGACTGCAACGCCTGCTACTACGCCTGTCGTGGGGAGGCTCAGGCTCCGCTCCGGCTGTCGCGAGTGCGGGACGTGATGGCGTGAGCAAGCTTCTCTTCGTCAACGCCTCGCAGGTCGTGACCTGCGCCGGTCCCGCGCGTGCCCGCCGCGGTTCCGAGATGGCGGATGCCGAAGTGCTCAGCGGCGACGTCGCGGTGGCTGTCGCCGACGGCCGGATAGTAGCGGTCGGGCCAACCGCAACCGCGGCCGCGTCAGTGCCGGGTGCGGCAGAGATCGACTGTGACGGACGTCTCCTGACGCCCGGACTGGTAGACTCGCACACCCACGCTGTCTTCGGGAAGGCGCGGTTCGAAGAACAGGAACTGCGCGCCACCGGCGTTCCTTACATGGAGATCGCCCGTCGTGGCGGCGGAATCCACGCTTCCGTCCGAGATCTGCGTGGCAGGACCGACGACGAGTTGGTGGCCCTCACCCTTCCGCGGTTGCAGCGTCTGGCCAGCTACGGCGCCACGACGGTGGAAGTGAAGAGCGGCTATGGTCTAACCGTTCATGATGAGCTTCGCACCCTTGATGTCATTAAACGTCTCCAGGCGCTGACGCCGCTCCGCCTGGTGCCAACCTGGTTAGGCGCGCACGAGATTCCCCACGAGTACCGAGGGACGAAGGTTGCGCGTGCCGACTATGTGCGTCTCTTGACGGAAGAGATGCTCCCCGCGGTGGTGGCCCAGGGAATTGCCCGTTTCGCTGATATCTTCTGCGAGACGGGGGTGTTCACCGTCGAGGAGAGTCGGCAACTGCTTGGCGCCGCTGCGGCTGCCGGCCTGGGGCTGAAGTTGCACGCCGACGAGTTGGAGACTTCTGGGGGAGCGGAACTGGCGGCCGAGTTGGGGGCAGCGAGCGCCGATCATCTGGCAGCCATCTCGGCGGATGGTGTTAGAAAGCTGGCGGCCAGCAATACCGTGGCCACTCTGCTGCCCGGCACCATGTTTTTCCTAGGCAGAACCCGGCAGGCACCCGCACGCGAACTGATCGAAGCTGGTGCAGCCGTAGCTCTAGCGACCGATTTCAATCCCGGAACTTCACCAACTGTAAACCTCCCGCTCGTCCTCACGCTCGGCGTCAGCCAGCTCCACATGTCGGTGGCCGAGGTCATTACAGCCGCTACCGTGAACGCGGCCGCAGCACTGCGGCTGGCTTCGCGCACGGGGCAGCTGGCACCCGGCTTCTCCGCCGATCTGGCCCTGTTTGACGCTGGGGATGTGAGGGAGCTCCCGTACTGGTACGGAGACCGTCTGTGCCGCGCCACCTGGGTGCGTGGCCAACCCTGTCACCGGCCGTGAGGGCACGGTAATTTGTGCCCGCCGCGGCTTCCGCCTCGCGGTATGCGCTGCGCCCCCGCCATGGAGCCCGTTCCTGCAGATGTCCAAGCTCGCAAACCTCAAGAAGAAGGCCGCCGACCTCGAGCAAAAGCGCCTGTTCGACAGGGCGCTCGCCGTTTACGAGGAGGTCCTGGAGGAACAGGAGGGTGCTGAAGAGGCCGACATCGGCCTCTTCAACCGCGTCGGTGATCTTCATCTCCGACAGGGTAACGCGGAGGCCGCCCTCAAGCGGTACGAGCAGGCAGTCGATCTCTACGTCGAGCGTGGATTCCACAACAATGCCGTTGCCCTCTGCAACAAGATTCTCCGTCAGGATCCCAATCGCGCTGAGATCCACTTCCGGCTCGGTCAGATCAGCTGTGAGAAGGGCTTCCGCTCAGAAGCGCGCCGGCACTTTCAGGAGTACACCTCCCGACTGGTTCGAGACGGGTTGCTCGAGCGTGCACTCACAACCCTTGGCGCCTTCGCCGACCAGAACGAGCAACTCGACGACGCTCGCCAGATTCTCGTCGATATCCTCCTCACGCACGGCCGCGTCGACAAAGCGGTAGTGCAGTTGGCTCGGCTCCACGGACTCCACGAGTCGCATCAGCGCCGCGGCGAAGCGCAGGCAGTTCTCACTCAGATCTTAGGGCTGGACCCGGACTTCGAGGTTGCGCATACGGTTGTCAGCGACGCCGACCGTGACGACAGCGGGTCTACCGCCGCTGCCGACGTGCCCTGGTCACAGCGCAGCTACGCTCCGCCAGAATTGGTTTTGTTCGACCCGACCGGACCGATCACGACATCGCGATCCACTCCTCCTACGGCCAGGCCTGCAGCGGAAGTAACTCCGAGGCTGCAGGAAGATGACATCGTCCTGTTCGACCTCGATCCGGTCGTCCCCGAGGAGAGTACGGGAGCGCTACCGGACGGGCTCACGCGTGGCAGTGACTACGAGCTGTCGGACATCTTGCCGACGACGGACGCGGAAGAGAACGACTCAAATCCGCTGGATTTCGAGCCAACATCCGTCGACTTCGTCGCTCCACCAGTGGAACCGATGGAGGGACTGGACGACGGTGACGATTCGACGGTGTTGACGACCGAAGACACTGTCGCCCCCGTCGAATTGGCTCCAAGCTGGCAGTCGGAAGCGGGCGGCTGGGAGATACCCGCGGGATCTGACGACAATGACACTCGCGGCGAGCTGTATCTGACCCTTCCGGCCGACGAGACAGAGTTGGTTTTCATCACCGATGTCGACCCGGCTGCATCGAGTGATCTGGCAGAGGAGCTGTTCACCCTGCCCGATCTGGCGATGAATGACCAGGCGCAGACTCTGGACGACGCGACCTCCCCTCCAGGCGGCTGGGAGCTCACCTCCGAGTACGACTCCGACGAGGAACTGTCAACCACGCAGGTCATCGGTTCCGCCGCCGACGTCGAACTGTTCGAAGATCCGGAGCTAGTCGGGATCGTAGATCCGTTTGACGGCATGTACGAGCCGGATACCGTCGACCAACCAAGCGTCATCTACGAGCCCGACGTTGGCGTAGAGCCGCATGCATTGCACCAGCCCGAGGCTGGTGTCGATTCAAGCGCTCTGCATCATGCCGACACGAGTGACGATTCGCTGATTCTGTATCAGGCCGAATCCGGCGACGACTTCACCGCTCTGCAGCACGACGGTTGTGGCGAGTCGGAGGGTATCTATCAGGTTCACGCTGGCGACGATTCTAGCGTTCTGCATGAGCCGAATAGCACTGCCGAGCCGGACGTTCTATATCGGGCTCCTGCTGACTATTCTGCGGTGCTGCATCAGCCCGATGGTCGTGCCGAGCCCGACGTTTTCTATCGTCCCGAGACTGGCAACGATACTACGGCGCTGCATCAGCCGGATGCTCGTGCCGAGTCGGAAGTGTTCGATCATCACGATGCTGGCAACGATAAAACGGCTCTGCATCAGTTCGACGCTCTTGCCGAGTCGGACGTTCTCCATCAGATCGATGCTGGCAACGACTCTTCCGATGTCCGTCGGAGCGACGCTCATGCTGAGTCGTTCATTCTACCACAATCGGTCGCTAGTGACGAGTCGCAGTCGGTCCTTCAGCGCGAGAGTGATGGTGAGTGGAGCGCGCTTCATCAGTTAGAAGCTCCTGTCGAGGGTGAGGCGGTTTATGAACTTGACGGCCGAGATGAGACGAGCGCGCTGCAACAGCTTGACGCCGCTGCAGAGTGGAGCTCGATATATCAGCTTGACGCGCCTACAGGTTTGGCTGCTCCAGATAGCTACGACGCTGCAGATTACCTCGCGGGCTCTTGTGTTCCGGAAGATTCAGGTGGACTGGATCGACTAAACCATAAGGAAGCCGGCACTGAACTCGATGTGGTCAACCGTTTGGATGACACTGGCCGGTTCGACGGTGGCGATCAGTCGCATACCGTTACGGCGCCTGACGCGGCGGAGCATCTGGTAGTCGTTCAGTCCATTAAGTCTCCTGAACACCCTGGTTCTGAGAATGAGGAGGACTCCGGAATCGACGAGTCAACGGAGCTCCTTGGCATGCCGTACGCTATCCAGCTGTCCGAGGTGAGCGAGCCGGCTGATGCTATCCAACCATACTCGGCCAGGGAGCCGTCTGGCGTCATCGATCCGTCAGATGTCATCCAGCCATCCGCGGCCCTCGAACCCTCCGACTGCATCCAGTTTTCCGATGCTATCGAGCTGCCCGAGGGCAGGCTGGGATTCGGGTCGAGCGAGTTGGTGGTCCCGACTGGTGCGGCCGATACGATTATGCCGGCCGCGAACGCGGTCGGTGAGTCAGTGCGGCCGGAGGTAGTAGAGGGTGTCGAGTCGCGACGGGCCAGCACGATTGGTTGGACGCCGGCGCCAGTCGTGCCCGAGCCCGCTGAAGATATGTTCGTCAACCTCGGCGACTGGCTTCGAGAGGATGATGAGCCTCGTTCGACTCGCATGGTGGTGGAGGAACGTGCACCTTCTGGCGACGAACAGGCTGACTTTGCCGAGATGCTGCGTAAGTTCAAGCAGGGAGTGGCCGACAATGTTGATGAGGACGACCATGCCAGCCATTATGACCTTGGTATAGCTTTCCGGGAGATGGGGCTGATGGACGAGGCAATTGCTGCCTTCCAGAGAGCTCTCCGCGGCACGGCCCAGCGGGTACGTTCATTCGAGGCGCTGGGTCAGTGTTTCATCGACAAGGAACAGTATGCGGTCGCGACGTCCGTCCTCCAGCGTTCTCTGCAGGAGCCCGGCGGCGACGACGGGCGGCTGGTCGGCGTGCTCTACCTCCTCGGTCGCTCGGCCGAGGCTCAGAACCAGAGGACAGAAGCTTTGGGATATTACCAGCGCGTATTTGCCGTGGACATTGAGTTTGGCGACGTGGCCGATCGCATCGGTGCGGTGGAACGGGTATTTCTGTGACCGTCGGCGCCGGGACGCGGCTTGACGCCGGCGGCGCACTGCTCGACATCCAGGCACCGGTCCGCGACGAGATCGAACGCGTTCCGCAGGCCATGTGGCAGATCGTCACTTCCGATAACGACCTGATCGGGACCGTCACTCAGCATCTGATGGGGATGCGTGGGAAGCTCTTCCGACCCACACTCCTGCTGCTCTCCAGCGCCGTCGAGCGGCCGGCAACCGACCGCGCGGTAAAACTCGCGGCGGTCACCGAACTCATACATCTGGGTACCCTGATCCACGATGACTCGGTGGATCACTCTGTCTTGCGGCGAGGTCAACCCACGGTGAATGCGCTTTTCAGCCACCAGTTGTCGGTGCTGATGGGCGATTTTCTCTATGTCCGAGCTATGGCCGAGCTCGTGCGGGATGGCGATATCGCAGTACTCACGACGGTGACATCTGCGTCGAGCGAGATGACACTGGGCGAGATCCGGCAGTTGGCGGCGATGGACGCTCTCGCCTTTAGCGAGGCGGACTATGAGCAGCTGATCCGGTCGAAGACGGCGTCGTTATTTTCCGCCGTTTGTGAGGTTGGAGCCATAGTGGGTGGTGGCGCTCACCGCGAGGCGCTCGCCAGATATGGCGATCGGCTGGGTCGCGCCTTTCAGATTGCGGACGACCTGCTCGACTACACCGCCGACCAGAGCACCACCGGTAAGCCGCACGGGTTGGACCTGCGCGAGCACAAGGTGACGCTTCCACTGATCGCCGCGTTGCGCGACATGCGACGCGTTGACCGAGAGCGAGTCGAGGTTCTGTTTGCCGATCCGGAACCGAGCGATGAGCTGATTGTAGAGGTGACTCAGATCGTAACCGAATCTGGGGGTCTGGAATATGCGAGGAGGCGAGGCGATGACTACGCGGAGGAGGCCGAACAGGCGCTGTCTGGATTGCCAGGAGGTCCGGTTCGCACCGCGCTGACTGACGCGATGAGTTACGTGCTCGAGCGGAGATCTTGATGGCTCGCGGCTCCTCCGGCTCCTCCGGCTCCTCGCGCCGGCGACCGACCTTCCACGCCGTCGTGCTCGCCATCGGTTTTGTTGCCGGCGGCTTCATGACGGTTCTGGCGCGCCGCTTCCTGCCGGTGGGTGCGGCAAAGGAGTTTCTCACCGCCGGAGTTACGCCCAGTATTGGCCCTTTGCACGTGGACCTGATTATCTTGAAGATGGCCATTGGCCCGGTCGCGTTGGACGTCTCTCTGTTGAGCCTCGTCGGGGTTGTCCTGGCCTATCTGATCGCGCGATCGCTGTTCTAGGAGATCCAATGGGAAACTTCAGCTTCTGGGAAATCTTCCTCATCTTCATCGTCGTTCTGCTCCTCTTCGGTGCCAAGCGCATTCCGGAGATAGCAGGCTCCATGGGGAAGGGAATACGTGAGTTCAAGAAGAGCATCAACGAGGTGGAGCGCTCGATCCAGGAGCCTGACCGCCCTGTGAGTCGTTTTCCGAGGGAAGAGGCGAAAGAGCGTCCAGCGTCGGAGCCGAAGCGCCTGCTGAACTGATCTGTCGCGACCACCGACGGTGGTCGCGCGCACGTCTCAGTTCCTCGGTCCACCTGTGATGATTGTGCGGGCGACCTGAGAACGCGTGTGGTTTGGGTTGCCGCAGCATAGCAAAAGAGAGCGGGGGGCGCTTCCGACTTAATCAGTCGGAAGCGCCCCCCGCTCTCTTTTCGTCTCACTCAACATTCATCGCCATGAAAGCCCGAGTGGCGTCCAGGCCGTGCGCAGCTTGCCACTGCTGTACACGGCCTTCCTTCAACAGAGCGTCAGCCTTCGACGTCCACACGGCGGCCGGCGGCTCTCACCTCAGCCCGACGATCGGTGACCTTGGCGGCAGTGCGCAGGTTACTCAGGAACTGCTGCACGCGCTGGCGCTGGAACCCGGACTCCACCTGCTGACGCTGAAGGGGCTTCTGAACCGTCCAGGCAGAACTGTCGGCACTCACCCGACGGTTGACACGCAATACTATTGCGGCGTCGTCAGTATCGATCGGAGAACTGACAGCACCTACGGGCAGGCCAAACGCAGCACCGACAGCCTTGCTGAACGTGCCCAATCCGGGAGCGCCGCTCACCCGCGTGAACATCTGCGTCTCGTTCACCGCCAGACCCATGGACGCGGCTGCGCTTTCGAGAGTTCCGCTAACCGCAGCGGCGCTCAGCTGCTCAGCCTTCGGCATCTGAAGCTTCACTTTCTGCTCCCGACTCAGCTGAGTTCGAATTAGTTCCTGCACCGAAGCCAACTCGGGTACGCCGGATTGCTCCAGAGTGTCCAGGCGGGCGACGTAATACCCGTCGTCGCTGGAGATGAGATCACTCGACTCCCCTACCAGCGCGCCTCCGAAGGCCCAGGAGGACACGTCTGGTATGTAGCGGCCGTCAATGACGAGTGAGTTCCCCTGCAGCACGGTCTGCTGACTGGTGGTAAGCCCCATCTTCTTAGCCACGCTGTCAAACAGCGCCGGCTTGTCATTGTTAGCGATCGCATTGGCGAGCGAGTCGGCCCGTCGGTCGGTGCGGACTGCCGAAGAATCGCTCTGCTGGATTGGGATCAGGATGTGGCGTAAGGTGAGCGTATCACCCTTCCGTTCGTCCACCTTGATGATGTGGTAGCCGAACGGAGACGGCACGGGCTGCGAGAGCTGGCCGGTGCCGAGTTCGCGCGCTGCCGACGTGAACTCAGGAATAAACCCGAAGCCGTCGAGAGTGTTGGTGCCCAGAAGACCGCCGTCAACGGCTGATGCCTCGTCGGAGGATTCACGTGCTGCCACGTCAGCAAAGCTGGCTCCGTCGATGATCTCCTGACGGACCCGCTCGGCTCGAGCCATCGAAGCGGCAGTGTCGGACGGTCCAATTACCTTGGGCAGCGATACCAGGGAGACGACGGCGCGACCCGGGCGGGTGAAGCTGTCACGGTGCTTCTGGTAGAACGCCTTGACGTCAGAGTCGGACACCTTAACAGCGGAATCCGCTACACCGTCGGCGGGAAGCGCGACAAAGGCGACCTGCACGCTGTCGTGGGTGTCCTGCCAACCGCGCCAGAGCTCGGCGTCAGTGACGTAGACGTCATTGGCGATACGCTCGAAGAGCTTCTGCCGAGGGATTTCCTGTCGGTAGTAAAGCTCCAGCTGATAGAGCAGGCCCTGCTGCTTGGCAGCCGGGCTGGCCAGATATCGCTGGTACTTCTCAGGATCGAAGCGCCCTTCGGTCTGGAGCTCTGGCGACTGGAGGAGTTGCGGCGGCGGGCTGTACTGTGCCGCCTGACGGATCTCGTCGTCAGTGACCTTGATGCCTCTGCGCTTCAGCTCCTGTTGCAACAGCCGTTCGGTGACGAGCTGTTCGAACGCCTGATCTTCAAAGCGCTGCATCTCGTCGGGAGTGACGGAGCGACCGGTACGCGCTTCCTCACCCTGAGCAAGTTGCTGGCTGGCATTCTGCCATTCCAGATACGTAATGTCTTCACCATTCACGCTGCCGACAGCCGTGCCGGTGGTTACCGTAGCGCGACCGAGTAGTCCGGATGTCTCCACCAGCAGGAACCCGCCGACGAAGAAGATGATGAGCAGAATCCAGACGTACTTGGCGGCGCTCCGCATGTTTTGCAGCACGGGGCGGGACTCCTCGGCAGATCGAAAGGGGAAGGAAGGGGTGGGGCCTACAGCCTAGGAAGCTACGGTGGGAACCGCTTCGAAATCAAGCCTAAGATCATGCCCGCGCGACACTTCTGATTGACTTTGGGGTGTGGCGGGGTGTTTGACTTCGCGGAGCGGCGGGATGTATCTTGCCGCCCACCTGCTCCAGCCGCGCGGCGTATTTCGAGGGCCCGGATGACCAGCTCTGTTCGCATCGAAGATCTTCAACGAAAGTACGAGCAGAATTCCCGCCGTTACTTCGCACCGTTAGCCAGCGAGCTACGGCGTGCCGGTGACGCGCGGCGCGCTGTGGCGCTCTGCGAGGCGGGAGTTGCTGCCGATCCCGACCACTTGAGTGGTCATGTAGTCCTCGCCCAGGCTCTTGCTGACCTGGGAGACCTGGCTGGAGCCGAGCGATCATTCGGCCGAGCGGTCGAGATCGACCCGGAGAATATTATCGCTCTTAGGTCGCTGGGCGATCTGGCCCGCGACCGGGGCGATCGTGAGGCGGCAAGAGGCTGGTATCAGCATGCGCTCGAGGCTGATCCACGCGATCCCGAGCTGGCTACGCGGCTGACGACTCTGGACAGTACGGCGGTCGGTCCGTCTCCGTCGCTCTCATTGTCAGGTGACTCGACGATGGCGTTCGCGGCTGGCGAGCCTGGCGACCCTCAGTCCGTGCATGCCGAGAGCTCGGTCCGCGCAGCTGACGGCGCTGCGACCGACAGAGGGATGGCCGAGTCTGCCGCCAACCTCAGCGTCGCTGAACGGGCCGAGAGCTCAGTCCGGGAAGATACGGCGGAAATGCCTACCAACCACGACGATGCTGCGCAATCTCTGCCGCTGGCGTCGCTGCCGGACGACGAGCTGGACCACGAACTTCAGCAGCAACGGAACGCAGAGGAATTCACTGCCGGCTTCTTCGCCTCCGTGCTGGAAGCGGACAGAGCCGCCGACGACTCGCCCTCCCTCTCTTCAGAGTCTGGGAACGTGAATTCGCTGCCCGAGGCGGAACCGGCAACGAGCGGGCTGGAGGACGGGGGCATAGCGGCAGCTAACGTCGGGGCGGCCGACGACCGCTCAGCCGAGGGAGCCGGTGATGCGGTATTCCTCGACGACCTGATGGAGTTTCCTTCAGGGGTAGAGAGCGAGGATCGACCATTGATCACCGCCTCCGGGCAGGCCGAATCGGAAATCGGTGCAGAATCGCTAGCGCTACCGGAGTCGATTAGCGGGTCGGAAGCCTTCGCTGACCTGGCGGGCGAGGAGACGGAGTCAGCGGACCCGCGAGTAGTGGAGAGCGAAGATTGGCCAGACGGCCTGCTCGGAGAAGCAGAAGGGCCGGTGCATGGGGAATCCTTGCTGGAATCGCTCGGCGAATCGGCCTTCCAGCCGCTTACGGACGCCATGCCTGCAACGACCGGCGCATTCGATGCAGGATACGAGTCGGAGCTGTCGAGTGAGTCCGTTTCCGGTTGGGCCGCCGAAGCAGCCTCTGAGTCGGCGGCTGGCGAAACTTCGGAAGTGGCGTCCGAATCGGCTTCGGAGCTACCTGCCGGCGCGACTTTCGATGTGACCTCTAGGCTGACGGCCGGAGCGCCAGCTGAGGACGCGTCGGAGCTCTCTCCTGAGTTAACGCCCGATACGACTGCCGAAGCGGTGTCCGAGCCGGATCCAGAGCTGACTGCGCAGGCGACTTCGTACGCGCCATCGGAGCCGGTATCCGAATTTGTGTTCGACGCTACCGCCGAAGTGGCGTCAGAGTCGGATCCAGAGCTGACTGCGCAGGCGACATCAGACGCTGCTTCGGAGCCGGTATTTGAATTGACCGAGGTTACGGCCTCCGACTTGGTGTCAGAGCCGGATGCAGAGCTGACCGCTGAAGTGAGTCCCGACGCGGCATCGCATTTGGTTTCTGAATTGCCGTCTGAGACGACCGCCGAGGGAGCGGCAGGGTCGGTATCGGAATCGATGGCTGAGACGACCTCTGAGCCAATGAGGGAGCAGACTCATGAAGCGGTTCTCGAATCTCCTATAGGTGTAAGGGACGCCATGTCGCCTGAACCGGCGGCTGATGTCGAGAGTGATGCATCGACCCGGTCGGCGCAGCCCGAGTCAGCGAACTCAGTGGACGCTGTGCCCGCTTCTGAGATGTCCGAGCATCAGCGTGCCGACGAACCAGCTTCAGCGCAGTGGCGGGAGGAAATTCCGTCTGCTCGGTCGCGCGTCGAGTTCTCCACAGATGCTTCAGATTGGCCTCAGTCTTCAGTCGCCGAATGGAGCGAAGCGCTGCCGGCGGAGACTCATGGAGATCCGGAGAACGCTGGCGAGCCGCTCGTCGATCAGTCATCGTCCGCGCAGGCAGGCGCCAGTCCCACTGCTGCCAACACGCACCCAGTAGATGAAGAATCGTCGCGGCTTCCATTCGTCACGGTGACGATGGGGAAGCTCCTACTGCAGCAGGGTTTTCGCAGTGACGCGCTCAAGCTCTTCCGGCAACTTGCGATACAGCATCCAGGTGACAGCTCGATTCGCCAGCAAGTAGCAGAACTGGAAGCGGAACTCCATCCGGCGGGAGGGGCGGGGGGCGGCCAGACTGTGGGCAGCTGGCTGCGAGATTTGGCCAGGCTTCGACCGGCATCCGGCGGCGAGGAGAGGAGCTCAGTTTTGGAAGGTTTGCCGGCTAGCGGCCAGGACGAGATGGCCGAGGTGGCCGGATATTCCCGGACGGACCTGGCCGCGGAAGCGCAGGCGCTGGAGGAAAATCGTCAGCCCCGTCAGGGATTGGACATTGCCGCGTCTGGATCGGATCTGCTCAGCAGCGCGGCCGCCGCAGCAGCGTCGGCCGTGAGTTGGGAATCTGTGGAGTCCGATCCATCGATCGACGACTTCCTCTTCAGCGACGACCCGATGGAGTGGGGCGAAGTCATGCCTGCTCCCACCCTCTCTACCGAGCGTGTTTCCGACATCACGTTGGATGAGCTGCTTGGTCGCCCGGTCTCGGCGGAGGATGAGATGGCCGCTGGAGCACTTGCCTCGGCCACCATGGCGATGCAGCACGATCAGGAGACAGACGCGCAGTTGGCGGAAGCGAGTGCCGAGGATCCGGGAGCTCTGGAGCACGTTCTGGCTCGTCCGTCGGTACCTGTTGTGGCGACGACGCGCGAGACGGGTGGCTTCTCATTCGAACAGTTCTTCCAGACCGAGCCGGCTGCAGATGGCTCGGCCGGGCCGGCAGATGCGGGTGCATCGCCGCCGACGGCGGTGTCTCAGGCAGCTACGTCCGCAGCCGGTGGGACCGGCAATGACGAGGAGGCCGCAGCACGGGAGGCCGACCTGGCGGACTTCCACGCGTGGCTTGCCGGGCTGTCGAAGTCGTGAAGATCGCTCTGCTGAACGGCCCCAACCTCAATCTGCTCGGTCGTCGTGAACCGACCCTGTACGGTACGACAACGCTTCCAGCAATCGAGGCCCGTCTTGCCGAGGTTGCTGCCGAATTGGGGGTCGAGCTTGGCAGTAGCCAGTACAATGGCGAAGGCCAACTGGTGGATGCGATCCAGGCCCTGGACGGTAACGCGGACGGAGCGATCATCAACGCTGGCGCTTACAGCCATAGCTCACTGGCCCTCAGCGACGCCTTCGCAGCGGTCGAAGTGCCGTATGTGGAGGTCCATCTTACCAACATCTTTTCCCGCGAGCCTGAGCGCCGCCACTCCACCCTCGCCGCGGGTGCCGTGGCGCTCGTCTGCGGCTTTGGTGCGACTGGGTATGAGCTCGCCTTGCGCGGGCTTGTCACGACGTTGCGGGCGCGTGGCTGACCGGCGGGCGACGCGTATCGCCGCTGCCGTTGCGGCGATGGATCGGTTGAACCTGGATGCATTGTTGCTCACTGGGCCGGCCAACATCCGCTATCTGACCGGCTTCTCCGGTTCGAGCGCCCTGCTACTGGTGACGATTCGCGAGATCGTGCTGATCACGGACTCTCGCTACGAAACCCAGGCAGCGGATGAGGCGGGGGAGGTGGCCAGGATCGATATCCAGGTGCAGAGTCTCTGGTCGGGACTCTGGCCGCGCATAGCCGCCGCCAGCGGAGTCCACGTGATTGGCTTTGAGGCTGCACATCTGTTGCACCGTGACTTCCAGCGACTGCTCGAGTCCGGTTCACGTTGGCAGTGGCGCCCGACGACGGATATCGTGGAATGGCTACGAGAGAGAAAGGATCCGGATGAAGTGGCAGCTATTCGTCGCGCTGGAGGGATGGCCACGAGGGCGCTGGAGCGCATACTTTCCAGAGTAAGGCCGGGCATGACAGAGCTGGCTGTGGCGGGAATGCTGGAGCAGGCGCTTCGTGACGAGGGCAGCGAAGCATTCCCGTTTCCAACGATCGTCGCATCTGGTCCCCGTTCGGCGCTTCCCCACGCCGGCTCCTCATCGCGAGTCATAGAATCGGGCGACCTGGTCCTGATCGACTTCGGAGCGCAGGCGAGCGGCTATTGCTCGGATGTGACGAGGACCGTGGTAATCGGTCGCGCGGGTACGCGTGAGCGTGAGATTTACGACGTGGTGCGCGAGGCGCAGGCGCAGGCGCTGGCCGGATTGAGGGCTGGAATCACCGGTCGGGCTGCCGATGCGCTCGCTCGTGACTACATTGATCGCCGCGGCTTCGGCGCCCGATTCCAGCACAGCCTGGGTCACGGGCTGGGGCTGGAGGTGCATGAGGCTCCACGTCTTTCCCGGCACGCCGAGACTGAATTACCGAGGGATGCCGTTGTTACGATAGAACCCGGAGTGTATGAGCCGGGCTGGGGTGGAATACGAATCGAAGACGATGTCTACCTGGGGCCGGCTGGCTCCGAGGTGCTCACGCACTTCCCGCGGGAGCTGCTCGAGGTGGCGTAACCTGCACGGCGGAAGAATCTTCATATGGACATGATCGACTTACGATACGTCAAAAAGCTGATCGACATGCTCGACGGTTCGACGGTGGACTCCATCGAGATCTCCTCCGAGAAGGGGATGAAGCTGCGGCTCTCGAAGAGTGCGCCGCAGCGCGGTGGCGTTGCCCTGGCCGCTCCTCAGATGGCGGTGGCGACCCCGGCACCGGCGGCGGCTTCCGCGGCGCCGTCCGTGGACAGCACGACGGCCGCGCCGTCGGCGGCGGCACCGGCTGCTCACGACCTCTTGGAGGTCAAATCGCCGATGGTTGGCACGTACTACAAGTCGCCGGAGCCAGGGGCGAAAGCGTATGTGTCGGTTGGCGATAGAATCGCTCCGGGTCAGGTACTCTGCATCATCGAAGCGATGAAGATCATGAACGAGATCGAGTCGGAATTCGCCGGAGTCGTGGTCGAGGTCCGGGCGGAGGATTCCCATCCGGTCGAGTATGGCCAGGTGCTGTTCCGAATAGATCCAAATGGCTGACGCCAGTGAGGCGTCGACGCCGGCCACATCTGCCCCTTTAGGGACGAACCTTAATTTCAAGGGGATTCTGCAGCAGATGGTGCAGCTGGGGGCCTCCGACCTCCATCTCAAGGTCGGCCGTCCCGCCACGCTGCGAGTCAACGGCGAGCTCCAGTCGCTTGCCCTGCCGCCACTACGTCCTGACGAGCTCGCCGACCTCGCCCGGGAGTTGATGACGCCTCGTCAGATCAAGGAGTTTGCCGAGCAGCGGGAGGCCGACTTCGCCACCGGCATACCTGGAGTTGGGCGGTTCCGCGTCAACGTCTATCAGCAGCGCGGCACGATTGCCTTTGCCTTTCGGACGGTGCCTCATCAGACGCCACTGTTGTCGGAGTTGAACCTTCCGCCGACGGTGGGTGACATCTGCTTGCGGCCGCGCGGACTCGTCCTCGTGACGGGCGTGACCGGCTCTGGCAAGTCGACAGCGCTGGCGGGCATGATCCAGCACATTAACGAGCGCCGGCACGCGAACATCATCACGATCGAAGATCCGATTGAGTTCCTGCACCGTGACATCAACAGTCATATCAACCAGCGCGAAGTGGGCACCGACACTGGCAGCTTCGCGCAGGCGCTGCGACGTGTCCTGCGTCAGGATCCGGACATTATCCAGATCGGTGAGATTCGCGACCTTGAGACGCTGGATACCGCGCTCAAGGCTGCCGACACCGGTCATCTCGTCTTCTCCACGTTGCACACTACGGATGCGACGCAGACCATCAACCGCATACTGTCCTTCTACCCGCCGCATCAGCAGGCGGAAGTTCGCTTCATGCTGTCCAGCGCGCTCGCGGCGGTTGTCTCGCTCCGACTCGTACCTCGGGCGGATCGTCCGGGCCGGGTACCGGCGGCGGAGATTCTAATCAACACGGCAGCCGTTCGCGACAACATTCGCGATATGGAGAGTTCGCTCAATATTCCCCAACTTATCCGAGATGGGACGGTACAGTACGGCATGCAGAGTTTCGACCAGTCGTTGATGGGCTGGTACACGGATGGCGTCATCTCCTACGACCATGCTGTTTTCAACGCTACCAACCCTAGTGAGTTCGCCCTTCGAGTTCAGGGAGTCGCCGGCTCGAGCGACACGAGCTGGGACGCCTTCCAGCAAGGCAAGAACGCCGGCGGCTCACCCGGCGCCGCCGGCCGGCCGACTTGATCGGCGGCTGAGCATCTCCCGTATCCGTGTTTCGCATGCTTCAGAGAGTCCGTTCTCACGTCCATGGCTGGCCGTCGATCATTCTCGTGATGACTGACCATGTTTAAGAAGGTCCTCATCGCCAATCGCGGCGAGATCGCGCTGCGTGTCATCCGGGCCTGCCGGGAACTCGACATTCAGACGGTTGCCGTCTACGGTTCGCTGTTGAGCGGCACTTTTGCCGAAATCATTGCGCAGGGCACCCGGCTGGTTGCCGAATTTGCCGAGACCTGCCTGGCGTCCAATATTGCCTTCATTGGACCGACACCGGAGCAGATTCGGGTCATGGGTGACAAGGCCGCCGCTCGTGAGGCGATGGCCCGTGTCGGAGTGCCCATCGTGCCGGGTTCACCAGGACCGGTGGAGGATCCCGACGAGGCCCTCGCCTTTGCCCGCGACATCGGATTCCCCGTAATCATCAAGGCCGCCGCCGGCGGAGGCGGAAAGGGGATGCGGGTTGCCAAGGATGTCGATGACTTCGCCCGTTCCTTCCAACTCGCCCGGTCGGAGGCACTGTCGGCGTTCGGCAACGGAGACGTTTACGTCGAGAAGTACCTCACGCGCCCCCGCCACATTGAGTTCCAGATACTCGGGGACTCGCATGGGAAGGTCATCCATCTGGGCGAGCGGGATTGCTCAGTGCAGCGTCGTCACCAGAAGCTCATCGAGGAAGCGCCAAGTCCAGCGATGACTCCTGAGTTGCGAGAGCGGATGGGCAACGACGCCGTTCGCGGCGCCCAGGCCATCAATTATGTCGGAGCCGGTACGATCGAGATGCTGCTCGACGAGGACGGCCAGTACTACTTCATGGAGATGAACACGCGCATCCAGGTGGAGCATCCGGTTACGGAAATGCTCACCGGTGTGGATCTCGTGAAGGAGCAGATCCGCGCCGCTGCCGGCGAGCCGCTCACGGTGACGTCGTTGCCCCCTCTTCGCGGTCATGTGATCGAGTGCCGCATCAACGCCGAGAACCCGGCCAGGAACTTCCAACCGTCGCCCGGGCGGATCGATACGTTCCATCCGCCGGGAGGGCCGGGGGTACGAGTGGACACGCATGCTTACGCCGGCTACACAGTGCCTCCCTACTACGACTCGCTACTGGCAAAGCTGATCGTGCAGGGTCGCGACCGTCCGGAAGCTCTGAAGCGAATGCAGATTGCCCTGGAGAGCTTCATCATCGAGGGAGTCACTACCACGGCCCCCTTCCTCGCTCGGGTGATGGAGAATCCACGCTTCCAGTCGGGCGACATCGACACGAAGTTTCTCGAGCGTGAGAGCGACCTGATGACGGAGCCGGTGTAAGTGCGTGTAGACGTTTTCTTCAGCGCCCACGAACTGAACGCGAGCGACGTCGCCAACCGCGTCGTGGCTGTCATCGATGTGCTTCGTGCATCGACGACTATTGCGGTCGCCCTATCCAATGGTGCCCGTAACATTATCCCGTTCGAGAGTAGTGACGAGGTGGTGCTGCGGTCCAAGTCGTACGAGCGCGGCGAGGTAAGGCTTGCCGGCGAGCGCAAGATGCTCGCCGTTCCCGGTTTCGATTTTGGCAACTCGCCACGCGAGTTCACCCATGAAGCGGTGCAGGGAAAGACGGTACTGTTCTCGACCACCAACGGCACCGCGGCGCTCGTTTCGGTCCAGGGTGCGCGCGACGTCGTCGTCGCATCTTATGTGAACTTCTCCGCCGTTCTTACTCTACTCCACACGGCCATCCGTGGCGGGACAGACGTGACCATCGTCTGTGCCGGGCGCGAGCGCCAGTTCTCACTTGAGGACGCGGCGTGCGCTGGGCGCTTCGTACGTTACCTCTCTGATCGTCCATCGCATCAGGTGACGCTTAATGACGGAGCGCGTGCTGCGCTCGAGCTCGAACAGGGCTTTGGCGACCAGTTGGATCGCCTGTTCGACGAGTCGGCACATGGCCAGGCGTTGCGTGAGGCAGGTCTCGGGGAGGATCTGCCCATCTGCGGCGCGCTGGACAGCTATCCTGTGATCCCTATTTACAGCGATCGGCAGATCACCAAGCTGGGCCCCGAACGGGAGCGATAGGGCTGTGGGGCGGCAGCAACTGAAACGGGAACTGGCGGGAATAGCGCTGCTCGTTGTTGGCGCCTTTCTACTCGGCTCGTTGATCGCGACGTCTCCCGGCTCGGGAAGCTGTCGCGATGCCAGCGGCCTGTTCGGCCCGGTCGGAGCGTGCGCTCGTTCGCTTTTTGTGTCCCTGATCGGGATACCGGCGGCACTGCTCGTTCCTGCCGCCGCCCTGCTTCACGGTATGCGCCTGATCGGGCGATTGGACGCCCGGGCGGATCGCTCCTGGCTCGTCTTCCTCGCCGGTGCAATCGTACTCCTCCCGGTAGCCTTGGGGCTGGCGACGACCGGCGGCGACCGTCAGGTACTGGACTGGGGAGGGGCGTGGGGACATACGATGTCCTACTACATGAGCCGCGGCTTTGGTGCGGTTGGCGCCTGGCTAATCGTCGTCCTGGCGTTGAGTGCGCTGGCGGTTGTGACACTCGCCTGGAATCCACTGCGCATGCTCTTCGGCCGTACTCCGGCGCCCGTCGCCGATACCCTGGCGCGGGGGAGGAAATCACAGCGAGTGCCGGCGTCAGTGCTACTGGAGCCTTCGCCTGAGGAGATGCCGGCGCTGGAAGCACGCTACGTCGCCGAGGCCAGAGGCGACGGTGAGGTCGCGGTGGAGAGCCAGCCAGCCGACGTCACCACACGCGGCCGAAAGGGGCGAGCACCAAAGGGCGAGGTCGCGTCGACTCGGGCGGAGCGAATCACCGCCGAACTCGATTCGGATGACCTGTCCGACACCGCGCTTGACGACAAGCGCCCGCCGCTCGACCTGCTAAGCGCTCCTCCGCCGCGGAACTCCGATCAGGACCGGCGGGCTCTCGACGCCGCCGGCGAGAAGCTGATGGCGGCCTTGCGGACCTTCAAGGTGGATGGCGAACTCGTAGGCCGTACCAGCGGTCCTACCGTCACCCAGTACGAGGTGGAGCCAGCCGCCGGGGTGAAGGTGCGTCAGATCGCTACCCTCGCCGACGACCTGGCGCTCGCCATGCGCGCGGCCAGCATTCGGATAGTCGCGCCGATTCCCGGTCGTGGCGCGGTCGGAGTGGAAGTGCCCAACCCCAGTCCGGAGATGGTAGTGCTCCGCGAGATTCTTGAGTCACGCGAGTTCCAGCAGGCGAGGGCGGCGCTTCCGATAGCCCTGGGCAAGGACCTTGAAGGGAAGCCGGTGATCGCCGACCTGGCGAGGATGCCACACCTGCTCATTGCTGGCGCGACAGGATCGGGCAAGTCAGTTTGCGTGAACACAATCATCACCAGCCTTATCTACCGTCACTCGCCCCGGACTCTGCGCTTCCTGATGGTGGATCCAAAGATGGTGGAGTTGTCGGTCTATAACTCGCTCCCGCACCTGCGGCACAAGGTGATCACGGACAATCGCGACGCCGCAGCCGTGCTCAAGTGGGCGGTCATGGAGATGCAGGAGCGCTACGCCCTGCTCGCCGCGAACGGATGCCGCAACCTCCAGGATTTTAACAAGCGGGTGCACGACGGGGTGCCACTGCAGACGGCCGCGCGCCCTGACGTTGCCTTCGAGGATCGGAGCTACAAGGGCACGACTCTCCCGTACATAGTGGTCGTCATCGACGAGATGGCGGATCTGATGATGACAGTGCAGGGCGAGGTAGAGACGCCAATCGCGATGCTCGCCCAGAAGGCGCGGGCGATCGGGATCCATCTGATCCTGGCGACCCAGCGTCCCAGCGTGAACGTCATTACGGGCCTCATCAAGGCCAACTTCCCGAGTCGAATCGCCTTTCGTGTCGCTTCGCAGGTGGACAGCCGGACGATTATAGATGGCGCTGGCGCGGAGACGCTTCTGGGCAACGGCGACATGTTGTTTATCCCACCCGGCAAGAGCGAGCCGTCGCGGCTACAGGGCGCGTTCCTGTCGAGCGAGGAGACGGAGAAGTTGATGGGCTGGTACGAGACGCGCGGCGAAGTTGAGCGGGCTACGCGAAAGGCAGACGGCGAGACAGTGTTCGTCGAGGACGATGAGGCGGATATCCTGGAGGCAGTGCGAGCGCGCGAGGCGATGGAAGCAGGTCAGGCGAGAGGTGACGGCGACGGCGTCGATGGCGACCGTGACCGGCTTTTCCGCGAAGCAGCCGAGGTGGTCATTCAACATCAGGGCGGTTCGACCTCGCTTCTCCAGAGGAGACTGAAGATTGGCTACGGCCGGGCCGCTCGCATCATTGACCAACTGCATCTTGCCGGTGTCCTCGGCCCTCCCGATGCGTCCAAGGCGCGCGAGGTCCTGATGGGGCTCGAGGACCTCGACCGAATTGCCGGACCGAAGAGCTGATCGACGGGTAAAATGTTCATGCTCCCAAGACTCCTCCTGCCCGTCGCGGCGTTAGCGGTGCTGGTGCCGCTGACCCTCGTTGCTCAGCAGCCCGCCACGCCTCCAACGGGCGCCGAACTCGACGTAGCAGAGCCGCTCATTGCGCCGCCTGGAGCCCGCCTCGCGCCCGGGAGTTGGAGCTACCGGGTAATGCTCTCGCGCGGCAGCAACACGATCGAATTGGCGCGCCGCACCCTGACCGTCGGCCCTTCGCCCGCGGACGCCGCGACAACTCTTGTCGTGGACGAGACCGACTCCCATGGGCAGGTGGTCGCCGACAGCATGTTCATATCGGCCGATGGCCTGAGTCCGCTCCGTCGGTCGGCAACGATGGGACCACTACGCATAGTGCTCCGCTTTGCCGCGGATAGCGTACGCGGCACCATGAGCGCGCCGGGCGGAGATACGTTGCCGGTGTCGCTCCCAGTGGTGCCTGGTCTGGTGGCCAGCGGCGGACTTCTCGAATCGTTACTTACTGTGGTCCCCCTCGGCGAGGGCTGGGCCGGGACGGCGGTGCAGGTAGCGCCAGGTCCCAACGGAACCTCGCTAGTACCGGCGACCATCCGCATCCTCGCCGCCGACAGCGTGACTGTTCCGGCAGGAACGTTTGCTGTCTGGAAGGCGATAGTTACCACTGGTGGCGCCGAACAGTGGCTCTGGTTGGATCGGGCAACTGGCAGACTGGTGAGAAGCGAGATGAAGCCGCCGCAGTCGTCGGACATCGTTTACGTCTCGGAACTCACAGGCGCGACTCCGAAGCCCTGAGCGGCCGCCACGCGGCCATGCCGGGCACCCCTCCAGCTGCGGGCGTACATTGGCTTGGCTGCGCACCGTTCCGGTGACAGTGCCGCTAGCATTTGCGGCCATCATTGCGCGTGACCGATGCGCGGCAGGCGCTGGGAATACTCGGCGAGAGGGTGGCGGCGGCCTGGCTTCGCCGAGACGGTTGGCTGATAGTTGGTCGACGATTCCGGAGTGGGCACCGGGATCTCGATCTGATCGTGGAGAGGGACGGAGTGGTGGCCTTCGTGGAAGTGAAGGCCAGACGCAATGTCCAGTTTGTTGATCCGACTACGGCTGTCGGATGGCGTAAGAGACGCGAACTGACCCGGTCGGCACAGGTATGGATCGATCGCCACGGCCGTCCGGGACAGAGCTATCAGTTCGACGTGGTGGCTGTCGTGGTGTCTGCCGAAAGAGTCCGAGTGCGCCATCTGGCTAACGCCTTCCCCATGCATGATGCCAGGTGATGGAGTTCGGCAGGAGCGGTGTCGTCTGGGCCTACCGGCTGGGAACGGCTGCACCGGTCGGCGGAGAGCCTTTGAGTGCAGCCGCCGGCAGTGAAAACTTGGAAGTTTCGACCCGGACTGGTTGCCCTGGTGGGAGAAGTTTCGTAGTTTGTTCGGGTGGCACGCGGACGCGACGACGGGATGGGCTACCGCTCGTCGAGGGCCGGCCGGGCTCACCTACTTCACGGCGCTCAACACTGGTGTGACGAATGGCGATTTCCATGCAGGAAGACAAGAAGAAGGCGCTGGGCCTGGCCATCGCGCAGATCGAGAAGAACTGCGGAAAGGGCTCCATCATGAATATGGGGACGTCGACGAAGGTGAAGATCGACGCCATCTCCACGGGGGCTATCAACCTTGACGCCGCTATCGGTGTCGGCGGCATCCCGCGCGGCCGTGTCACGGAGATCTACGGCCCCGAGTCGAGCGGCAAGACAACACTCTGTCTCCACGTAGTCGCCAACGCTCAGAAGAAGGGCGGCGTGGCCGCCTACATCGACGCTGAGCACGCGCTAGACCTCGAATATGCGCGCAAGATTGGCGTGGATATGGACGCACTGCTTGTCTCCCAGCCTGATACTGGCGAGCAGGCGCTGGAGATCTGCGAGATTCTCGTTCGCTCGGGTGCAGTCGATATTGTCGTCATCGACTCCGTGGCGGCGTTGGTGCCGAAGGCTGAGATCGAGGGTGACATGGGTGACTCTCATGTCGGACTCCAGGCGCGGCTGATGAGCCAGGCGCTGCGCAAGCTTACCGGCTCTATCGCCCGTTCGAGGACGGCGGTCGTCTTCATCAACCAGTTGCGCGAGAAAATTGGAGTGATGTTCGGTAATCCGGAGACCACGACTGGCGGCAAGGCGCTCAAGTTCTACGCGTCGGTACGACTGGACATCCGGCGCACCGGTCCGGTGAAGGACAAGGACGAGGTGGTGGGCTCGCACTGTCGGGTGAAGGTGGTAAAGAACAAGGTCGCACCGCCGTTCCGGCAGGCCGAGTTCGACATCATGTATGCCGAAGGGATCAGCCATGTCTCGCTTCTCGTGGACATCGGAGCCGAAGCCGGCATCATCGACAAATCGGGCGCCTGGTATAGCTACAATGGCCAGAAGATCGGCCAGGGTCGCGAGAACGCCAAGATGTTCCTCAAGGACAATCCGATCATCATGGCCGAGGTAGAGGAGAAGGTGAAGGTCGTGCTCGGACTGAGCGGCGCTGAGGTGCCTGCGCCCGAGGCAGCTGAGGCCGCGGTCGAGGAGTGATGGACGATCAGGTGAATGGGGAAGCTCGTTCACCTGAGCCCGGGCCGTCCACGGTAACGGCACTAGTCGCCCGTGGACGGCGAGAAGGCCGGTATGACGTGGAGGTGGACGGCTCGGCAGTCGCCAGGCTGAGCGCCGAGTCGGTCGCCTTGCTGAAGCTCGCGGTTGGCCGAAAGCTCGACCAACAGGCGCTCGCGGCGCTAATGGCGGAAGGCGCTGTAGTCGCGGCGTACGACCGAGCGCTTAACATATTGGGCTTTCGAGACCGATCGGCAACCGAACTTCGACGCTCGTTGATCAAGAAGGGAATAGAAGCCGAGCCGGCGATCGCTGCAGTGGGTCGGCTTCAGGAGTCAGGTCTGGTGGACGATGCTCGTTACGCCCGAGCGTTGGCCCGTTCCCGGGCGCTTAATGCCGGAGTTTCGAGGCTACGGATCGCGCAGGACCTCGCCCGCCGGGGCGTACCTCGCGACATCGCCGATGCGGCCATCAGCGAGGTTTGGGAGGAGGAGGAGGTAGACCAGACGTCGGCCGCCATTGCGCTCGCACGCAGGCGTGCGCCGTCGCTCGCCAGCCTCGATCCGGCCAGCCGTCGTCGGCGTCTCTACGGCTTCCTCGGCCGGCGCGGCTACAGTGGCGATGAGATCCGAAAGGCCATGAGCGCCGTGGACGATGACCTCGCGTCCGCGGATGATGGTCTGGACGACAGCGACGGCGCCGAGGTGTAGGATGAGCCGCGGTCCGGCCGGGGCGGGCCACACGCTAACGGTGCGCGGTCCAGAGCGTCGTGGCAAGGCGGAGTGAGCGCACTTCGGGCAGGGTCTCGTAGAGCAGCGGATTGTAAGCCGTCCTTACCCTGGTAGCGGCGTGATTTGGGTGCCTGTTCGCGCCTCGCACGGTAGCGTGAAGCGCCCGCAACGATCATCTGCGACATTGCTGAACTGGCCAGCTGTCCCAGCAATCATGTCCACGCCTGCACAGGCGCGGCTTCGCGTCGCGCCATTCTGCTCCTATATTCCGCCCTCATGCGTGCCTCCGAGATCCGTGCCCGATTCCTGGGCTACTTCGAGCGCGAGGGCCACCTCGTGCGACCCAGTGCCAGCCTCGTCCCCGCCGACGATCCCACCCTGCTCTTCGTCAACGCCGGGATGGTCCCATTCAAGAGGATTTTCCTGGGGATCGAGGAGCCCGACGGTGGGCGTCGGGCAACAACGGCGCAGAAGTGCGTGCGCGCAGGCGGCAAACACAACGATCTCGAACAGGTGGGGCATACCGCCCGTCACCACACCTTTTTCGAGATGCTTGGGAACTTCTCCTTCGGCGACTACTTCAAGCGCGATGCGATCCGCTTCGCCTGGGAGTTCGTGACCGTGGAGTTGGGGCTCGATCCACGTCATCTTCGGATCACCGTCTACCACGACGACGACGAGGCTCGCCAGCTCTGGCGCGACGTCGCCGGTCTGCCTGACAGCCGGATCTACGGACTGGGCGAGAAGGACAATTTCTGGCAGATGGCCGACACCGGTCCTTGCGGACCCTGCTCGGAGATCTACGTCGATCTCGCGGCCGTCGCGTCCGATTGGCGTTTCCCGGAAGGAGCCAGCGGCGAATGGACGGATGTCAGCCGGGAGGAGTACTCGGAAGATGCGTTCGTCGAAGGCGCCGAGGCGGGGCGATTCCTGGAGATCTGGAATCTCGTCTTCATGCAGTTTGATCGTTTGCTCGACGGAACGCTGACGCCTCTTCCCCGTCCCTCGATTGATACTGGAGCAGGGCTGGAGCGGATAGCGGCGGTGATGCAGGGAGTCACCAGCAACTTCCACACTGACTCCTTCGCGCCGCTTCTAGCCCGCGTCGAAGAGGTGGTGGGCATTCCGTATCGCGGACGGGAGAGCGACGCGTTGCATAGCGCTCAGGTGGGCGGTCGCAGCGTGACGGTGGAACCGGCGGCATTCCGCGTTATTGCAGACCATGCTCGGGCGGTCGCCTTCCTTTTGGCTGACGGCGTATTTCCATCTAACGAGGGGCGTGGCTACGTCCTTCGCCGCATTTTGCGGCGTGCCGTGCGCCACGCCTGGTTGCTGGGGCGAACGGAGCCCACGCTAGTCCATGTGGTCGAGCGGGTGATTGATACCATGGGTGACGTCTACCCCGAACTGACCGAGCATCGTTCGCATCTGTTGGAGACCACTCGAGCCGAGGAAGAGCGGTTCCTGGCTACAATCGGGGACGGGATGGCGCGTTTCGATCGCGTTGCTCCGCCGGCCAGCACGCAGGGTTCGTCGGCACTACGGGGCACCATCAGCGGTGAGGATGCGTTCCGCCTGTATGACACCTTTGGCTTCCCCATCGACCTCACCGAGTTGATGGCGCGCGAACGTGGCTACACCGTGGATATCTCCGGCTTCGAGTCGGCGCTCATGGCGCAGCGCATGCAGTCGCAGGTGGATCGACGGTCGCGGCAGTTGGGAGTGGAGGTGGATGAACTGGCCGATCTCACGCTGTGGGACGTGGCGCCGGAGGCGGAGGCCGACGCTCGATTCGTCGGCTACGACGTAGTGGAGATCAACACCGAGGTCACCGCGCTCAGACGGCTGGCCGGTAATCGAGTCGCCGTGCTGCTCCGCGAGTCGCCGTTTTACGCGGAATCCGGCGGCCAGGTCAGCGATCACGGCGAGATTGTCGGTGACGGTTGGCGGATGGATGTCGAGGACGTCAAGAAGGTCTCCGGGCGTCCCGCTGCGGTCGGTGTGCTGGAGGGCGACTTCCACTTCGGCACCGTGCTCGCTCGGGTACCCACCGACCAGCGCCGGGACACGGAGCGGAACCACACGGCCACCCATCTCCTGCACGCTGCGCTCCGCGAAGTACTCGGAGACCACGTCCATCAGGCGGGTTCACTCGTTTCGCCAGAGCGGTTGCGTTTCGACTTCACTCATCACGGTCCGCTCAAGCCCGAGCAGTTGGCAGCGGTGGAGAAGTGGGTGAACGAGGGAATCTGGCAGGACGCTCCGGTGAGCCTGGAAGAGAGGTCGTACAAGGAGGCGCTGAGCATGGGCGCCATGGCTCTGTTCGGCGAGAAGTACGGTGACGTCGTGCGGGTTGTCTCGATCCCCGGCCTATCGGCCGAACTTTGTGGCGGTACTCACGTGCGGCACACCGGTCAGATCGGCCTCTTCAAGATTGTTGTGGAGTCCGGCGTGGCGGCAGGTGTGCGACGGATCGAGGGGCTAACCGGACGTCGTGCGTTTGAGTATCTGCGAGACCGTAACCAGATCGTTATTGAGTTGGCGGATACGCTCAAGACACCTGTTGACCAGGTGTTGCGACGAGTGCATGCGCTGCTCGATGATCGTCGAACTCTGGAGAAGAAGCTGGATGAAGCGCTGCGTTCTGGTGGTGGGGGCGACCAGGTGCGCCGTATGATTGACGAGGCGCAAGAGGTGGATGGCGTGCGCATCATTGCTCGCTACGTCGCGTCCGCCGACGCCAAGATGCTGCAGACACTCGGCGACGCATTGCGTGAGCAGATGCAGAGTGGCGTGGCGGTGCTCGGCAGCACGGGCGACGACCGCGGCACGTTGCTGGCCGTCGTCAGCGACGACATGCGCGATCGTGGGCTCCGTGCGGACGTCGTGGTGCGTGCGGTGGCAGAGACCGTTGGTGGTCGGGGAGGTGGCAAGCCGCACATGGCTCAGGCGGGCGTGCCCGATGGTGCCCAGGTGCCGGCGGCGCTGGAACATGTGCCGGCTATCGTGGAGCGTTTGCTGGGTGATCTCAAGTGATAGAGGCACACACCGACGAGCGCACGATTCCCGGAGCCCTCCGGGACCGTCTGGCGGGGGCCCTGGCCGAGTTTGCCATCGACGGGCAGACTACTGAACTCCGCGTTGAGTTGGGTGACACGCCCGAGGACGCGCTGGCGTGCCTCGCTGCGGGCGAGGCCATGCTGGCCCGCGTGCTGCGCGAGGATTGTGCATCCCGCGACACGGCGCTCGACCTACTGACCGCCGACGCACTGGTCACGCGAGCCTTCGAGCGCGCGGCGGATTCGCCGGCGTCGCTCCCGGGGTTCGCCGATGAGGCCATGCGACGCATAGCTCGTCTCGCCGAAACCGTCGGCTGAGCGAGCCGTCCTGTCGTGATCGACATTCACTCGCACGTCATCCCCGGAGTGGACGACGGCGCGCGCACCCTGGAGGCGGCGGTGCGGGTGTTGGCGCGCTTTGCCGCCGACGGCGTTACGACAGTGGTCTGCACGCCCCATCTAAAGGCGAGCGCTGCTGCGTCCGCTCCAATCGCTCTGGTCACTCGGAGGTTGGATGAGCTGCGTCAGCGCGCTGGTAGCTCAGCACCCGCGCTGCGCCTGGGATGGGAGATTCTTCTGGATGAACCCGGCATTACTCTAAGCCGGCCGGCGCTGCGGCTTGGCGGATCACCGGCGGTGCTGGTGGAGTTCCCACGTTCGGGAATTCCTCCGCGAGCCACCCACGAACTTGCACGAATACGCGAGAGCGGAGTCGTACCGGTGCTTGCTCACCCTGAGAGATACTGGGGGGTGAGCGTCGCAAACGTGCTCGAATGGCGAGCGGTAGGCGCGGTGATGCAGGTGGATGTCGCGCCGTTGCTCTCTGAAGGGGACCGCGGACGGATTGCGAGGCTACTCATCGAGCAGGGGTTGGTACACCTGCTGGCAAGCGACAACCATGGCGATGCGCGGGCGCTGGGACCGGCCCGCGACTGGCTCATCGAGCTGGGCGCGACGGAGCATGCCGAGTTGCTGACGTCACGAAACGCCGCCCACGTGCTGGCTGGCGAGCTCCCCGAGGATGTGCCTCCGCTGGAGCTTCCGCGAGGTGTCCTCGCACGTTTCCGCGAGCTGCTGCTGGGCGTTCGGCGTCCGTCCTGACGCGACACGTTACGATGAGTGACGACACAGTCCCCACACAGGAGTTTCCCATGTCGCAACCGATAGCGCGCGAAGCCGTTACCGCTGGACTGCGTGAACTCGCCGCTCTCGCACTCCGGACGGCGGACGAGATCGGCCCCGACATGGAGCGCGCGGCGGAGATGATACGCGACACTGTTCACCGCGGTGGAACGCTCTTCTTCTGCGGCAACGGCGGCAGCGCTGCCGATGCCCAGCATATGGCCACCGAGTACGTGGTGCGCTACATGAGGAACAGGCGAGCTCTCGCCGCCATCGCGCTCACGACGGACACATCCCTCCTCACCGCCGCGGGCAACGACCTGGGATTCGACCTGATCTTCTCGCGACAGGTGGAGGCACTCTGCCGCACCGGAGATCTGCTCATAATCCACTCCACCAGTGGTCAATCGCCGAACGTGCTGCGGGCCGCGGAAGCCGCTCGTGCCCGCGGCGTCGAGGTGCTGGCCTTCTCTGCTCGCGACGGCGGCCCGTTACGCGATCTCGCTGATCACAGCGTGGTGGTGCCCACCCAGCGCACGGACCGTGCACAGGAGATTCATCTTTGCATCGAGCACATGATCTGTGACCTCGTCGAGGGCGGTCTCAGCTAGACGTTGATGCTCGGCGGCCGATCTCTGGTCTCCGTTTCGAGGGGATAACACCGGAGCCGCTTCGATGACTGAGGGGCTTACTCGGCTTGTCTCGCTTTTCTGCCTGGTCCATCAATCCAACCGGATTCTCCCTTCGCCATGAACGCCGGACTGGCGCGCCCGTGTAGACTTGAGTCGAGAATGCGAGCGTCAACTCCAGGACCAGCTCGCCAGCCGGATCACCAGACACCGTACATCATGATTGATCTGAAGGGCAAACGCGCGCTCGTCACCGGCGGTTCACGCGGTATTGGACGGGCTACATCGCTACTGCTAGGCCGTTTTGGGGCCGACGTTTTCGTGGGCTACAACCGCCGCGCCGCCGATGCAACGAGCGTTGTGGAGGAGTTGCAGGCGCTCGGCGTCACGGCCGGCGCTCATGGAGCCGACCTGGGCACCGCCGACGGCGCTCTCTCTCTCTTTGACGCGGCTGAGCAGGCGCTCGGCGGCATCGACATCTTCGTCGGCAACGCGGGGATCTGGCCGCCGGACCCCGTACCAGTTTCACGCATGACCGACGAGCAGTGGAGCGCGACGATGCGCGCCAACCTGGACGCCTACTTCTACACGTCCCGCCTGGCTGCTCAGCGCATTGGCGATGGCGGACGGATAGTGCTGGTTACCAGCACTGCCGCGCAACGTGGAGAGGCCTTCCACGCCGATTATGCCGCGAGCAAGGGAGCCGTTGTATCGCTCGTGAAGTCGATGGCGGTAGAGCTTGGGCCGCGAGATATCACAGTCAATAGCGTAGCTCCCGGATGGGTCGAGACGGACATGTCCGCGGGACCACTGGCCGGGCCGGAACGGGCAGCCATCGATGCCGCGATACCTTTGCGGCGCGTGGCAACGGCGGAAGACATCGCTGGTCCAATTGTCTTTCTCTGCACGTCACTGGGGCGACACGTGACCGGCGAGATTCTCAACGTCAATGGTGGCAGTGTACTCTGCGGATGACTGACCGATGATCCCTGTGCTCTTTGCCGGCGGTACAATTGGAATGCGGCACGACGCTGCTGCCGGCGGTGCCGTGCCCACGCTGTCCGGCCAGGATATACTTCGGGCTACTCGCGGGGTGGAAGAAGTGGCCGAACTCGCGCCCGAGGAATGGGGTGCGTTCCCCGGGCCGCACATGACGTCCGAGCGACAGTGGGCGCTGCGTGGCCGGGTGGCCGAACTGCTCAAGCGTGACGATGTGGATGCAGTTGTCGTGGCCCACGGTACCGACACATTGGAGGAGACGGCGTATCTCATGGCGCGCTCGCTACCTCCGACAAAGCCGGTCGTCGTGACTGGCGCTATGCGTTCAGGGAGCGAGCTAGGTTGGGATGGACCCGCGAATATGCTGGATTCCGTGCGCGTGGCGGCCAGTCAAGAGAGCGTGGGCTACGGGACGCTCGTCGTCATCGGTGGGCGTATCATCTCGGCTCTGGAGGCGACCAAAGCCGACACTCACGCCATGGACGCGTTCGAGAGTCCGGGGCTTGGCCCAGTTGGCACGGTTGACGACGGCCGGGTCATCTTCCGACGAGAGGCCGGCACGATGCCAGAGCCTCTGTTGCCATCCACGCTCGGAACTCCGGTGGACATCGTGATGGCCTGGGCCGGCGCCGATGCGCGCCTCCTTGACGCATCGCGCCTCGACGGTCTCGGCGTTGTCGTAGCTGCCCTCGGTCGCGGAAATATTCCTCCGGCCATGGCCGAGGGCGTGGCGCGGTGGATCGAGAGCGACAAACCAGTTGTGATCGCGTCCCGTGCCCCGCACGGCCTCGTTGGCCCCACCTACGGCTACCCAGGTGGCGGGCGACGCCTGATGGAGATGGGCGCGATCCTCGCTGGAAGCCGTCGTCCGCAGCAGGCCCGGCTGGAGCTGCTACTGGCCCTCGGTGCCGGGCTGGACCTGACGGCGATCGGCGCGCTCTTCGCCCGATGACAGAGATTGGGGCCGCAGCTGGCGACGAAGGATGCTCCGCTGACGGCGACGCCATATCGCGACTTCGGCCGCCAGTTCCGGTCCTCCGGATCGCGGCCGCCCTTGAGGACGCTGGTTACCCCACCTGGTGCGTTGGTGGAGCGGTTCGCGACGCGCTGCTCGGCATCACGCATCTGGACTGGGACCTGGCGACCGCGGCGACGCCTCAACAGGTGCAGCGACTCTTCCGTCGCACCGTCCCGGTAGGTGTGGAATTTGGCACCGTCGGAGTGCTGGACGACAGCGGTCGGATGCATGAGGTGACGACATTTCGACGTGATGTCCAGACAGATGGACGTCACGCCGTCGTGGAGTTCGGGGCGTCGCTGGATGAGGACCTCGCCAGACGTGATCTGACCATCAACGCGATTGCCTTCTCGCCCCGGCACCATACGCTCCACGACCCCTTCGGCGGTCGGAGTGACCTCGCTGGCCGTGTCATCCGCGCCGTCGGTGACCCGGAGGCGCGGATGGCTGAAGATCGACTGAGAGCGCTCAGGGCAATTCGCTTCGCCGCCAGGTTCAACTTCCGCATCGAGGAGTCCACCTGGTCGGCCATCCTGTCCAGCGCGCCGTGGATGGGGCGACTGTCCGCCGAGCGAGTGAAGCAGGAGCTGGACAAGACATTCGAGCAAGTGCAGCTGTCGGGCGGTGCTCTAACACTATGGCGTGACAGCGGCGCGTTCGGTGCGCTAATACCCGCCCTAGCCGATGCGCCGGACTCAGTCTTTGCTGCCCTGGACTGCCTACCCATCGCAATTGGTCCGCACGCCGCCGCGCGCCGTCTGCTTCATCACTCGGTGCTGCTCGGCCATGTTCCACCCGCCGCCCTTCCGGACGTACTGCGAGGGCTGCGGTTCTCTCGAGCAGAGGCGCGCATGGTCAACAGGCTGACCGGGCTGTGGCGAGATCTGGGAGACGAAATGGAGAGTGCCCTGGTATCGACCCAGTCGCCCAACGATGTCGCTTTGCGTCGTTGGGTGTCTCATGCCGGACGGACCGACGTCGGGCTCCTTCTACGGCTCGCATCGGCCCGCTGGGCAGCTCGACGCGCCGCCGGCGAGCCGGCCCCGACACCGGTAGCCCTGCGATCGCTCTATCGCCGCGCACTCAGAAGTGCCTACAGGGATCCTGTGGCCATCAGTGATCTGGCTATCGGCGGGGAGGAGCTCCGCCAGCTGGGCGTTCCCGCCGGGCCCGAAATGGCTCGCATACTGCAGGGCCTGCTGAGGGCCGTTCTGGAGGACCCCAACCAGAACAGGGTGGAGCGCTTGATGGCTCTCGCCGCCGAGTTGGCCGATAGGAATGGCCACTCACCAGTTCAGGACGACACCGAGCGGGCAGGATAATGATCTTCCGTGGCCGACAACCCGAAAGTGTGGTCTGGCGCCGCTTCCGCTCCGGCCTGGACGGATTCTCATTCACCCACGACGGAGAGATCTATTGCGCTCGCGTGGTGGCCAACGCGGAGCGTGTGATGGACCTGCTGCACGCCTTGAGCAGCCATCTCCCGCCGGCTGTCGACCTGTCGATAGAAGATCTGAGATCAGAACGGGAGTGGCGAGTCGAGAGCGCCGCGCTTCCCGATGTGCGTGATGCCGTCGCCCGTCTCAAGGTGCCGATGGCCACGTACGGCGGCGTGGAACTGGCCGTCTATACCCCGGACGATCAGCTCTCCGTTACACCATCGCTGGAGCTATACCTCTACTCGCGCTCCGATCGCTGGCTATACATCTTGCTCGGCAAGGGTCTGATCGAGCAGGAGCAGCTAGCCATCACCCGGTGGGAAGGGGACAGTGCTCTCGGACCAGCCCCCGAGTTGCAGAGCGCGATCGACCAGATAGTCGAGCGTCTGTCGCTCGAGCCCGCCTGATCCACAAACAGTCGCCGTGCAAACTGTCGTCATTCTCTACGCGTTTGCCGCTGGGGCCGCCAACCTGATTGGTGCCGTGGCTGTCACGGCACGTCGTCGTTGGAGCCCAGCGGCGCTGCAGAACATCGTTGCGTTGAGCGCGGGCTTCCTCATTGCGGTCGCCTTCGTCGGACTGCTTCCAGAAGCTCTGGCACGGCACGGCGAGAGTGCCGCACTAACTGTCTTGGCAGGTTATTTGTTGGTTCACGTCACCCAGCACGTTCTGGGGCGCCATTTCCACTTCGGCGAGGAGACCCACGAGGTCAGTCCGCTCATTGGCGTCTCTGCCCTCGCCGGCCTCATGTTGCATACGTTTGTGGATGGTGTAGCTATCGCCAGCAGTTTCATGGTGAGTGCGGAGCTCGGCTTTTTTGTCTTCCTGGCCATATTCCTCCACAAGGTTCCCGAGGGACTGGCGATTTCCAGCCTTTTCCTCGCCGCCGGTGCATCGCGGCGGAAGGCCTTTGGCGCTGCAGCGGTCCTCGCGCTGTCCACTGTTGCCGGCGCTTTCGTTACCCAGTTGGTGGAGCCGGTTGCTGAATATGGGCTCGCTCTGTCCGCCGGAGTCGCGCTCTATGTGGGAGCCTCGAACCTTGTTCCGGAGTTTCAGCAGGAACGCGGCTGGCGACTTCCGTTCAGCTTCCTGAGCGGCTGCGCGCTTTATCTCGCCGCACACGCGCTGATGCGCCTGTGACAGCTCGCACCGCGACGGTACGAGGGAGGCACAAAGGTTGAGTCGCTCCCGAAAAAAGGGCGAGCGCGGGACGACGCCGTCGCTGTTCGCTGCCGCGGCTGGTGCGACTGCTCCACTGGCCGCGCGAATGCGGCCTCGCGACCTCGACGAGTTCGTTGGCCAGCAGACGCTGCTAGCGCCCGGAAAGCCTCTCCGCGACATGATCGAGCGCGGCCGCATCGGATCGCTCGTCTTCTGGGGACCACCGGGCACCGGCAAGACGACCCTTGCCCGCCTACTGGCGCGCTATACGAACCGGGTCTTCGTGCCTTTCAGCGCTGTCACCGAAGGCGTGCCACGGGTGCGTGAGATAGTGGCCGAGGCCGAGGAACGGCTGGTGATGGGGGAGGGGACGATTCTCTTCGTCGACGAGATTCACCGCTTCAATCGAGGCCAGCAGGACGCCTTTCTGCCCCACGTGGAGGCGGGCACGGTGACGCTGATCGGAGCGACGACGGAGAATCCATCGTTCGAGATCAACGGTGCGCTCCTCTCAAGGATGCGTGTATTCGTCCTCCAGCCGCTGGAGGAGGAGGAACTGGCCGGTCTGGTGCGCCGCGCGCTGGCCGACGAGGAGCGCGGCCTGGGAGCGCTGGGACTGACCGCGGATGATGACGCCATCGCCTTCCTTGCCCGTGGCGCCGACGGTGACGCGCGGCGGGTCCTGACAGTACTGGAAGCTGCCGCGGAGCATGCTGGTCCCGGTGGCAGGTTGACGCTGGAGGGAATGCGGGACGCGTTGCAACGCCGCGTACCCCGTTACGACAAGGGTGGCGAGGAGCACTACAACATCATGAGTGCCTATCACAAGGCGCTCAGAGGCAGCGACCCGCAGGCCGCCCTCTACTGGCTTGCGCGGATGCTGGATGGGGGCGAGGACCCGATGTACGTAGCCCGACGGATGGTGCGCTTCGCCACCGAGGATGTAGGCCTGGCCGACCCGGATGCACTCCGCCTGACCATCGCGGCCCGCGACGCGTACCATTTCTTGGGGTCGCCGGAAGGTGAACTGGCACTGGCCGAGGCGGCAATATTTCTGGCCACGGCGCCGAAGTCCAACCGGGTTTACGAAGCGTGGAACCGCGCGCGGAAACTCGCTTCAGAATTTCCGGCGGCGCCCGTCCCGCTCCACATCCGCAATGCTCCTACCGGACTTATGAAGGACCTCGGCTACGGAAAGGGGTACAAGTATGCGCATGCCGTTCCCGAGGCATACATCCCGCAAGAGTACCTGCCAGAAGAACTGGCGGGCACCGTTCTCTATGAGCCGGGAAAGTTCGGTTTCGAGAGGGAGATTGGAAAGCGACTCGCCTGGTGGGAGGAGTTGCGTGCGCGCGCAAGAGGTGCAGGCCTGTCCGCCTCTGGGGACGAAAGCTCCGAGGGCGAGGAGACAGGGCAGTGACCTCGCACAGTGCCGCATCCAGGCGGTACGAGCGTTGGTGACCGACATCAGCCGCGGCGGGGCCGCGAAGAGGAATTCATGAGAGACAAGTCCCGAGCCGATCGGCGAGAAGCATTGCGAGACAGGGTAGGCAGCCTGTTCTTCCGTCGGTTGGCGATAGTGGGCGCGCTTCTGGTCGTGGCCACTGCATCGGCGTGTGCGACGCTGGGACGCAGCGTCTTCAAGGAGCCTGTGGTGGATTTTCGCGAACTACGGCTGAACGGCCTCGGCCTTACCGGCGGTTCACTGGATGTCGTGCTCAGCGTCTACAACCCGAACAGCTTCAAGCTGGACGCGACGAGTTTTACCTACAATCTGTTGATGGACAGCGTCCCGATAGCCCATGGCGCGCTGGAGAATCAATTCGTGGTTCAGCGCGGGGACTCGAGCGTCGTGACAATTCCGGTGAACTTCACCTATGCGGGCATCGGACGCGCCGGACAGGAGCTGCTGCGCTCGGGCATTGTCAACTACCGCGTCAAGGGGGACATGACCGTGGCCACCCCGCTGGGTAGCTTTACTAGGCCCTACAACCAGACCGGTCGCTTCTCGCCGCTGGGTGGCTCGTCGCGACCCTGAGACGCACAAGCTCGCACGTACCTCTTCTCACGGAGATCTCCCCATCGCTCGCGACATCATCTCGCTGACCCCCCCGACGGAACGCGCAATCCTGGTCGGTGCACCGATCAAGGGGACCGGCGCGCGTCATTACATGGACGAGCATTTGGACGAGCTGGAGCGGCTGGCAGACACCGCCGGCGCCGTCTCTGTCGGTCGTCTCACCCAGCAGCTGGACCGGCCAGTGCCGGGGACCTACCTGGGCAAGGGAAAGCTGGAGGAGTTGCGTGATCTCGTGCAGTCGGCGGAGGCCACGCTTGTGCTGTTCGACGACGAACTGTCACCGGCGCAGGGCAAAAATATCGAGGATACAGTGGGCACGCGGGTGATGGACCGTGCCGAGTTGATCCTGGACATCTTCGCGACGCGGGCCCGCACCAGCGAGGCCCGGATGCAGGTGGAGCTGGCGCAGTTGAACTACATGCTGCCCCGACTCACGCGCATGTGGACACACCTCGAGAAGTTCCGCGGCGGCATCGGCATGCGCGGCCCGGGCGAGACGCAGTTGGAGACGGACCGCAGGCTGATCAACCACCGGATCCGCGTGCTCAAGGAGCGTCTGGTGGACGTCCAGCGATCGCGCGAGGTGCAGCGCCAGGGACGTCGGCACGTGTTCCGCGCAGCGCTGGTGGGCTACACCAACGCCGGAAAGTCCTCCATTCTGCGCGGGCTGTCCGGCGCACGTGACATCGTCGTCGAGGACCGGCTGTTCGCCACGCTGGACCCGCTGACGCGCGAGGTGGGACTGGACGACAGCTACAAGGTGCTGCTGACGGACACCGTGGGGTTTATCCGGAAGCTGCCGCACCATCTCGTAGCCTCGTTCCGGGCGACGCTGGAAGAGGTACTCCAGGCCGACCTGCTTCTCCACGTCATTGACGTAAGCCACCCGACGTGGGAGGAGCAGCGCACGATCGTCGACCAGGTATTGGGGGATCTTGGCGCCGACGAGCGGCCACTTCAGTACGTCTTTAACAAGGCTGACCTGCTGGAACCAGAGACGTTGGAGGGGGTGAAGGAGCGCATTCACAACCTGTTGCCGGACGCGATCTTCGTCTCCGCGGTTCAGCCGGACGGGCTGGAACCGCTGCGCGAGTCGATCCTGAGGCGAGTGAAGGAGTCGCGTCCGCTGTCGGAGGTCCGGATCGCGGCGGCCGACGGCCGGTTGTTGGCCGAGGTCCATCGGGAGGCTGAGGTGTTGGAGCAGCGCGCGGAGGGCGGCGTGGTGGTGGTGCTGGCGCGATTGGACGAGATACTGGCCGGACGGCTGAGGCGGGGCGGGGCGGAGGTGGTGGAGCGGTGAGTGGGCTCAGCGTCCTTCCCTCACTCGCTCGCCGGGATGCGGCTGAGGCGACCGCCGGATCCAACCTGACCTCGGACAGCACATGTGCGGCTTCGTAGGCGTCCTCTGCGCGGATGGCGCGACGGCTGACCAGTTCTCCGCTGTGCAGGCCATGTCCGAACGGCTGCGCCATCGGGGACCTGACGACGACGGTAGCTGGCACGGCCGGGCGGACGAGGCTGTGCTGGGACATCGCCGGCTGGCCATTCTCGACCTGACGTCGGAAGGGCATCAGCCCATGCAGTCGCCAAGCGGTCGCTATGTGCTCGCCTTCAATGGCGAGATCTACAATTTTCGTGAGCTGCGCGCCGAGTTGGAGTCGTTAGGCGCCACTTTCCGAGGGCACTCCGACACCGAGGTGCTGCTCCGCGGCGTCGAGCAATGGGGGCTCGATGCCACGCTGCGCCGGTCGGCGGGAATGTTCGCCCTCGCGCTCTGGGACCGCGGGGAAGGAGCGCTGCAGCTCGCCCGCGACAGGATGGGGGAAAAACCGCTCTACTACGGCTGGTCCGGTCGATCCTTCATCTTCGGTTCGGAGCTGAAGGCCCTGCGAGCGCATCCCGAGTGGCGCGGAGTGATCGACCGGGATGTCCTCGCCCTCTACCTGCGACATGGCTACGTACCGGCTCCGTACTCGATCTACCAAGGGATCAGCAAGCTGGCACCGGGAACGATCCTCACGCTGGAACGGGCAGCCCCAGGCACGGTTCCGCAACCGACACCGTACTGGTCGGTGCGTGAGGCCGCCGAACAAGGGTTGGCCGTGCCGTTCGAGGCCAGCGATGGGGCCGCAGTGTCGGAACTGGAGGCTGTCCTCACGCGGGTGATCGGTGAGCAGATGATCGCCGACGTACCCCTCGGGGCGTTCCTCTCCGGGGGGGTCGATTCGTCGGCCATCGTCGCCCTGATGCAGTCGATGAGCTCACGTCCGGTGCGCACCTTCACAATTGGCTTTCACGAGTCCGGCTACAACGAGGCGGAGTTTGCCAAGGCTGTGGCCGCGCATATTGGGACGGACCATACGGAGCTCTACGTAACGCCAGAGGAGGCGCGCTCCGTGATCCCGCGGCTACCGTCCATTTACGACGAACCGTTCGGCGATTCCTCTCAGATTCCAACCTGCCTGGTCGCGGCTCTCGCTCGACAGCAGGTGACGGTTGCACTGTCCGGCGATGGAGCCGACGAGCTGTTCGGCGGCTACAATCGCTACGTCCATGCGGAGCGGCTGTGGAATCGCGCTCAGCGACTGCCGGCGTTCTCGCGGCGGGCGCTGGCCGGAGCACTCAGATCGGTGAAGTCCACGGGCTGGGATGCGTTCTTCAGAGGAGCGGGGCACGTTGTGCCAGCGGCGCGCCGCGTGCCACAACCGGGCGACCGGGTGCACAAGTTGGCGCGTCTTCTCGGAGTATCGAGTGCGGCGGAGATGTATACAGAGTTCTTCAGCCTCTGGTCGGACCCGTCGATGGCAGTGCCGGGCGCCCGCGAGCGGGAGACGATAGTGGATGACCAATCCCGCTGGCCGGAGCTGGACAGTCACGTCCTGCGTGCCATGTTCCTCGATCAGGTTACCTATCTTCCGGACGACATTCTGGTGAAGGTCGACAGGGCGACGATGGCGGTGAGCCTCGAGTCGAGGGCACCCTTTCTCGATCATCGCGTCGTGGAACTGGCGTGGCGATTGCCTCTGCACCGCAAGGTTCGTGGCGGTCAGGGGAAGTGGGCCCTACGGGAAGTTCTCTACCGTCATGTGCCACGCGAGCTGATCGAGCGTCCAAAGATGGGGTTCGCCGTGCCTGTTGACCGCTGGCTGCGTGGGCCGCTGCGCGACTGGGCGGAGGAGCTACTGGATGGCGGTCGTCTCGCAGGCGAGGGCTATTTTGCTCCCGAGGTGATCAGGCGGAAGTGGCATGAGCATCTTTCTGGGGCGCAGAACTGGTCAGCGCAACTCTGGCCGGTGCTGATGTTCCAGGCGTGGTTGGATGAGGAGACTTCACAGTCGCTGTCAGGCCCGACAATCGCCGCCGGTATCCCGGCTGGCGCCACTACCCGAACTGGTTGATCAAGATGCGAGAGTATGTAGTGCTGGCGCTCGTCCGCGGAGCCGCGGACAGATGAGTCGAATACTCGTTACCGGCGCAGCCGGTTTCATAGGCTACCACACGGCGGAGCGTCTCCTGGCTCGTGGCGATGAGGTAGTTGGGCTCGACAACGTGAACGACTACTACGACGTGAGGCTGAAGGAGGCGCGTCTGGCGAGGCTGGCACGTCACCCGGGATTCCGTCTGGAGCGCATGGGTCTGGAGGATCGCGAGGGCATGGCCCGGTTCTTCGCTACGGAGCGCCCGGAGCGCGTGATCCACCTGGCTGCCCAGGCCGGAGTGCGTTATTCGCTCACGCACCCGCACGCCTACGTCGACAGCAACCTCGTGGGCTTCACGAATATCCTGGAGGGTTGCCGGCACAACGGTGTCGAGCACCTCACCTATGCGTCATCCAGTTCGGTCTACGGCGCGAATACGGATATGCCCTTCTCGGTTCACGGCAACGTCGACCATCCGCTCAGTCTGTACGCAGCGACCAAGAAGGCAAATGAGTTGATGGCTCACACCTACAGCCATCTCTACGACCTTCCGACCACCGGCTTGCGCTTCTTCACGGTGTACGGACCGTGGGGCCGCCCGGACATGGCGCTATTCCTGTTCACGAAGGCGATCCTGGAAGGCAGGCCGATCGACGTGTTCAACCATGGCCGGATGAAGCGCGACTTCACCTACGTGGACGACATCGTGGAGGGCGTGGTGCGAGTCTCGGATTCGATCGCCAGGCCCAATCCTGAGTGGAACGGTGACGCTCCCGATCCGGGGACTAGTCGCGCGCCCTACCGCATCTACAACATCGGCAACAATGCCCCGGTGGAGTTGATGCGGATGATCGAGGTTCTGGAGACGTGTCTCGGGCGAACGGCGGTGAAGAACATGATGCCGCTGCAGCCGGGCGACGTGCCGGCGACCTACGCCGACGTGGAGGACCTGGTGCGTGACGTGGGCTTCGCGCCGGCGACGCCGATTGAGGTCGGGGTGGAGCGGTTCGTGGAGTGGTACAGGGAGTTCTACGATACGTCGGCGGAGCCTGCGTGACCTCGGACGCCGCACGAGAGCTGCCCGCCGCTGGCGTCAGCACTGCCGGGGAGGGGTCGCCCGATCGCGACAGGCGGAAACTGGTGATAATAGGCGACAGTGCAATCGCCGAGATCGCCTATGAGTACTTCACGTACGATTCGGAATACGAAGTCGCCGCGTTCGCCGTGGACGCCGCCTACCTCGATCGCACGGAACTCTTTGGACTTCCGGTGGTGGATTTCGATAGCCTCGAGGACCGTTTCCCGCCATCGGAATACACTCTGTTTGTCGCAGTGGGATACAACCAGCTGAATCGGCTTCGGACGCGATTCTACCTTGACGGCAAGGAGCGGGGTTACGCTTTCGCATCGTATGTCAGTTCACGCGCCTTCGTCTGGCGTAACGTCACTGTCGGCGAGAACTGCTTCATCTTCGAAGGCAACGTGGTGCAGCCGTTCGTGCGCATCGGCAACAACGTCACGCTCTGGAGCGGCAATCACATCGGCCACCATTCGACGATCGGTGAGAATTGCTTCATAGCCTCGCATGTGGTGATATCCGGCTTTTGCGAGGTCGGGGAGTCGTGCTTTATCGGAGTGAATGCGACGGTGGCGAACAACGTCCGGATTGCCGCTGATTGCCTGATCGGCGCTGGAGCGACGATCCTCCGCGATACGGAAGCGGGCCGGATCTATGGAGCCACAGCGACTCCCGCCGCGGAGAGGAGCGCGCGCAGCTACTTCAAGGTCCCGGAGGGGATGGCGTGAGATGGCGCAAGCTCGGCCTCGTCCACGCGCCGGACGGAGATCGGTGGTGGGCACGCTCGCACGCCTACCTTCCGACTGCGGAGGTCCGCGATGACGACTGTGTCCGCGTCTATTTCTCAGGGTTGGACGAAGACAGCTACGGGCGGATCGGCTACGTCGATCTGGCGTGGGATGATCCGACCAGAGTCGTGGCGAGGTCGGCGGATCCTGTCCTGGATCTGGGGCCGCCCGGGGCTTTCGACGATTCAGGCGTCAGCCCTTCCTGCATCATGGAGCACGGAGAGGCGCGGCGACTCTACTATTTCGGTTGGCAGCGCATGCACCGGGTTCCATACCTGCTCTTCGCCGGGTTGGCTGAGAGCGGCGACGGTGGCGAGAGCTTCGTCCGACTCCAGGGAACGCCTGTGCTCGACCGCACACCTGACGAGCAGTTTGTCCGGTCTGCCAGCACAATCATCCGCGATGGCCGCGGTTACCGGATGTGGTATGTGTCGGCGACTGGTTGGACGGAGTGGGACGGACGAGCCATGCCCGAGTACGTGGTACGGTCGGCCCGATCCGATGACGGAGTCACCTGGCAGGCCGATTCGCGGCCGAGCATCGAACTGGCCGACCAGGACGAGTTCGGCTTCGGCCGACCGTGGGTAGTTCGCGACCCGGATGTGTACCGCATGTGGTACTCGATCCGGAGCAGATCGCGACCGTACCGTATCGGTTACGCTGAGTCGTTGGACGGTGAGAGCTGGACGCGCCGCGACGACATGGCCGGGATAGCGGCGTCGGCATCCGGTTGGGATTCGGAGATGATCTGCTTCCCGTGCGTTGTGGATGTGGGCGCCCGTCGCCTGATGTTCTACAATGGCAATGGCCATGGTAGAACCGGATTCGGCGTGGCTGAACTGGAGGTCGAGTGAGCCAGACGCTCAGCGTGGCGCCGTACTCCAGCGAACAGACCGCGGCGTGGGATTCGTTTGTCGACCGATCCAGGAACGGCACTTTCCTGCACCGTCGCGGTTACATGGATTACCACAGCGATCGGTTTCAGGATTGCTCGTTGATGCTGTACGACGACATCGGACGTCTCCTGGCCCTCTTCCCCGCCGACCGGACTGGCACGCTGGTGAGAAGCCACGGCGGACTCACCTATGGCGCTCTGGTGGTCGACGAGGGGATGACCGCGTGTGGAATGCTCGAAGTCTTACAGGCGGTGACGCGACAGCTCCGGGAGGATGGCGCAGAGCAGCTTCTGTACAAGACCGTGCCGAGCATCTACCATCGCCAGCCGGCGGATGAAGACCTCTATGCTCTCTATCGTGCGGGAGCGCGGTTGGCCCGTCGGGACGTGCTCACGGTCCTCGAGCGCTCCCGCCGTGGGCCGGTCCAGGAGCGTCGCGCCCGCTCGATTCGAAAGGCGGAGCGACAGGGAGTCGTGGTGCGAGAGAGCACCGATTACCGGCAATTCTGGCGGATACTGGAGGAGAACCTTGCCGAGCGGCATGGCGTTCCTCCGGTTCATTCGGTGGGCGAGATGGAACTGCTGGCGTCGCGCTTTCCCGAAGGTATCAGGCTCCACGCGGCCTTCCGTGATGGTATGATGGTGGCGGGCGCCGTACTCTACGTGAGCCCGAATGTGAGTCACGTTCAGTACAATGCCGCGGCTGCTGAAGGGCGCCGCTGTGGCGCTCTCGACCTGGTGCTGGAGACACTCATCGCGACGGACAGCGAGGAAACGCGCTATTTCGACTTCGGTGCGTCGACCGAGGAATACGGGCGGATCCTCAATGCGGGACTGGTGGGCTACAAGGAGGGCTTCGGCGCGCGCACAGTCGTGCATGACGCGTACGAACTCGATCTGGTAGACGAACCGTCGCTCACGACCTGTGCCTGACGCCACGATGCACATCGGAGACTACACGCGGAATTACGCAGCCCAGTACGAGAATCAGGGATTCGAGACCGTGCTGGTTGCCGTCCGCCGGCGACAGGTTCTGGAGAGTATTGTCCGACACCCTCACCGGCACCTACTGGAACTGGGTTGCGGCCTGGAACCGCTCTTCGCTCAGGATATCAGCTTCGACAGTTTCACCGTCGTCGAGCCGTCCGCCGAGTTCGTCGCCCATGCCCGCACTCTCGCTGCCGATCGACCTGGAGTGGATGTGCGGCATGGATACTTCGAGGACATGGCGCCCGGAATGGAGGACACTCTCTTCGACTTCGTGATCGCCAGCAGCCTGCTCCATGAGGTGCCGGACCCGCGGAAACTGTTGCGGGCCATGCGATCCGTCTGCACAAAGGGCACGGTGGTCCATGTGAACGTGCCGAACGTGCGATCCTTTCACAGGCTTCTGGCGCTGGAGATGGGCCTCATTCAATCGGTCTTCGAGCAGTCCGAGATGGAGCGCCGGTTTCAGCGCCAGACAAGGTTCGACATCGATACGCTTCGTTCCATGCTTACCGATGAGGGGTTCGAGGTGACTCTGGAGGGCTCGTATCTCGTGAAGCCTTTCACGCACGCACAGATGGAGGCCATGATCGCTTCGGGGATCATCGGTGCCGGAGTGCTGGCGGGTCTGGAACGGATGGTGGCTCACCTCCCTGGGATGGGATGCGAGATCTTTGTCGAGGCACGACTCCGCTGACCACCAACATCGACGATGGGCTTATTCGTCTCCCGCGGATCCACGATCCACGTGGGAACCTCACCTTCATCGAGGGCGGGGCGCACGTGCCGTTCACGATCGCCCGCGCGTACTGGATCTACGACGTGCCCGGCGGCGGATCGTGCGGTGGTAGCGCGTACCGCTCCACAGAGGAGTTCCTCGTCGCGCTATCCGGCAGCTTCGAGGTCGTGCTCGAGAACGCGCGAGGGATGCAGCGGATCCAGCTCTCGCGATCCTTCGTGGGTGTGCACGTACGGTCAATGACTTGGCGGCGACTCGAGAACTTCTCGACCAATGCCGTCTGCCTTGCCCTGGCATCTGAGCGTTTCAGCGAGTCAGATCGGCTGTTTGATCGCGATGCCTTCGACGTGCTGATGGCTGCGGGGTCGAGAGAATAGTGACCAGGATCGTGCGTCCGAGCGTGGACGACTGTCGGCTGGTCGATCTCAGCCGGATCCTGCATCCGCAGGGCAGCGTGACCCCGGTGGAAGGCGGCGTGCACGTCCCGTTCGAGATCGCGCGCGTGTATTACCTTTACGACGTGCCCGGTGGTGCATCCCGTGGTGGCCATGCCCATCGTGAACTCCAGCAGTTGATCGTCGCCGCACTCGGCAGCTTCGACGTCGTCCTCGACGACGGGCGTCGGAGCCGCACCGTCTCGCTGAACCGGGCATATATCGGACTGTACATGCCGCGCCTTATCTGGCGGGATCTCGTCAATTTCTCGTCCGGTGCCATCTGCCTCGTGCTCGCATCCCTCCCGTTCGACGAGCATGACTACATGCGCGATTACTCCGATTTTCGGACGATGGTGGGGGCATGAGCCGGAGCGAGCGACAGGTGCCATTTCTCGACGTCCGGGCCGCTTACGGGGAGACGAGAGAGGAGACGGACGAGGCGGTGCACCGCGTCCTTGACCGCGGCTGGTACATTCGCGGTCCGGAGGTCGACGCATTCGAGCGAGAGTTCGCGGCATACTCCGGCTCCCGTCACTGCGTGGGCGTGAGCAATGGGCTCGACGCGCTGAGCCTGGTGCTGCGGGCGTGGGACATCGGCCCGGGCGACGAGGTGTTGGTGCCATCGCACACCTTCATTGCGACATGGCTCGCTGTGGCGAACGTCGGGGCGCGCCCGGTGCCGGTCGAAGTCGATCCCGCGACGTACTCTCTCGATCCGGATCTGGTGCAGAGCGCCATCACGCCGCGTACCCGCGCCGTCATCCCGGTGCACCTCTACGGTCGGCCGGCGCCGATCGCCTCACTGATGGATATCGCGGAGCAGCGTGGTATCCGCGTGCTGGCCGATGCAGCTCAGTCGCACGGCAGCAGGGTAGACGGAAAGCCCAGCCCGGTCGGGCATGCCGCCGGAGTCAGTTTTTACCCGGGTAAGAACCTTGGGGCGGTCGGCGATGGTGGCGCGGTGCTCACCGACGACGATGAGCTGGCCGATCGGCTGAGGATGCTCGCGAACTATGGTTCCCGAAGGAAATACCACCATGAGCTCCAGGGGCTCAATTGCCGCTTGGACGAGCTACAGGCCGCAGTACTTCGCGTCCGACTCCGCTACCTTGACGAGTGGAATGCACGCCGTCGCGCGATCGCGGGCCTCTACAGCGATGCGTTCCGTGACCTGAGCGGGCTGACCCTGCCACCATCGGACGACGCGACGATCTCGTCGTCCTGGCACCTGTACGTCGTGGCACATCCGGCGCGCGATGCGCTGCAAGCCCACCTGGCCAGGTGCGGCGTTGAGACCCTCGTCCATTACCCGGTCCCGCCTCATCGCAGCGCTGCGTTTGCGGGCCTCGGACTCGCCGCTGGCTCGCTGCCGGTCGCAGAGCACGCCGCTGACCGCGTCCTGTCGCTGCCGATCGGACCGCACATGACTCCTGCCCACGTTGATGCCGTCGTGACGGCTGTGTGCTCGTTCACTCTCCCGAAGGGAGCCTGATGCGACCGCTCGTGAGCGTGTTCTGCCCAACTTACAACCAGGAGGATTTTGTAGGCGAGGCCTTGGAGAGCATTCTGGCTCAGGACTACCAGCCGCTCGAGATCCTCGTCCCCGACGACGGATCCGAGGACGGTACGATCGGCATCGTCGAAGGGTACGTCAGCCGGCACCCGGGCATGATTCGGCTCATCCGGGGGCCGCACGTCGGAATCACCGGCAACTGTAATCGTGGATTGACAGCGGCACGGGGGGAGTTCGTGGCGTTCACGGCCGGCGACGATCTGCTGCTGCCGGGTAAGATCTCGCGGCAGGTCTCATGGTTCCTGGAGGACGATGCGCGCGTTCTCTGCGGCCACGATGTCGAGGTATTCGACTCCGAGTCGGGTTCGACGCTGTTCCGCTGGAGCGATTATCAACCGCTCCGGTCGGGAACGGGCGCGGAGGAGGCCGTCCGTCTGGCGCCTTTCAGCGGCACGTCGATAATGGTGCGGCGCAGCGCCATCCCGCCGGGCGGCTACGATGATCGGCTTGCCTTCATTTCGGACTGGAAGCTGTGGGTTGACTGTCTGCAGCCAGGGGGCGTATTCGGCTACGTGGATGGCGTGCTGGCTCGGTACCGGCGCCACTCGAGGAACGTGACGAACCTTACGGACCGTCGGCATGCCGACCGCCTGTTCGGCGAGATCATGATGATGCTCTCGCTCATCGAGCTCGAGCATCCCTCGCTCGCTGGCGCTTGTGAGCGTACTCGTGCGTACTCGGCGCTCAACCGGGCGAAAGTCGAGTGGGCTCGCGGCGATCGGCAGCGTGCCCGGGTACTGCTGCGCTTTGCCCTGCGTGCGAGCCCTGCCGAGGCGATCGCCGAGATGATGCGCACCGCGACACGGGTTGCCGCGCGTCGGCTGCGGCGTGGCTGAGTCGATACCACAGGAGCACGAGGCGACCGGCAGCGCGACGGACCACTGCGACGATCCGCGGGGCGGTAGCATGGGACCAGGGCGATGCTCTTAGTGACGCTCACAACCGCCACGGCGAAGGTGACGAGTCCCGCCTGCCAGAACAGCCCGCGGCTCGCAGCAGGTCGCCATTCGACCGAGACATGACGGTGACGGTGCCACCGGATGCGTCCATCGCTTCGCCGACGAACGCTGGCATATCGGATGCCGGCTGATCCAGGACCACGCGTGAGTGGCGTCGGGCCCGATCGAGGCGGATCCAGTTCACGAGCTGGCGGGTGTGCCCCGAGTGGGCAGCAACCGCGTCGCCACGTGGAGCGCGCGGTCCGACTGCTGCGACCTGCCCTTCGCCTGGTCGTGCCGCGCGCGCCGCCAATGTCCGGTAGAGGGCATCCGAGCGACGGATGAATGTCTCGGCCTCGCTCATGCCACCCGCAGGCTGGCACCAGCGACGCGCCGCTGTACCCAGAACGCCATCACGCCATTGCCGACGATGGAGACCCCGTAGGCGACGAGCGTGCCGGTGAGCGCGCCGTTGACGCCGATACGCGGGATCAGGATGGCGGTCGTAGCGAGGCTCGCCAGGCCGACCAGGAGGGTCAGCACGCCCGCCTGCCAGAAGAGTCCCCGCCCGATCCACTGGCTGGCCATGGTCGACGAGAAGGTCGCCCCGACGAGGCCGAGCAGGAGCCATCGGAAGAGGGGGACTACGGGCATGAACTGCTCGCCGGCGACGAGGCGGATGGCGACGGGCGCCACGAAATAGGCGACTACAGCGACGACGCTGACCAACCCAATGGCCTGCCAGAGCAGGCGGCGCTGCTGCGGCCATGCGCCGTCCGGTCCCTCCCTCGCCACCAGTCCGAAGGCGACCGCGCCGATCGCGGTAGATCCGATGAGCGCCATCCCGAACAGCTGCATCGCCAACTGGAAGTAGGCTGTCTCCGCGGGTGGACGGTAGTTGTTCAGCAGCAGCACGCTCGCCTGCGAGAACAGATAGGTGCCGATCGTGCTCATGTGCAGCCTCGCGCTGCCCGCCACCAGACGGCGCGTCATCGACAGACTTGGCAGGAACGCCCCGGCGAGCCGGCGCAGGTGCAGCACGCTGAACGTGGCCGACGTGAGCACGGCGAGCAGCGATGCAACCAGCGCTCCCGCGACGCCACCGCGAACAAGCACGACGAAGACGACGACTGCGAGGGCTCCTGCTGTCGTTCCGGCCATCTGAGCACGGTTCGCTGCTCGGAGCGCGTCAGCGGCGTTGAGCAGGTAGCGAGCTGCCTCGGCGCCAACAACGAACGGGAGGGCAAGCATCGCCAGTGCCAGAACGCCGGGCGAGAGGTGTCGGAAGAACGCGCCATCCGTCATGGCGTACGTCAGTGCCACTCCGATCCACGTTGCAAGGACGACCGCGCCGAGAATCAGGCCGATGGAGCCGGCCACGTCGGGCAGCCACTCCTCGCGGCGCCGGCCGGAGGCAACATGCATCGCGACCTGGCCGAGGCTGAGCGAGCCGAATGTCCCCAGCACTCCTACCCACGCGTTGGCGGCGACGAACAGGCCGCGTCCCTCCGGTCCGAGCACTCGCGCGGTGACGAAGAGACCCACGACTGACATGGCAATTCCATATCCGCTCGCACCGGCGGTATGCAGAACCTGCTTCCAGAGCAGAGTGAGGCGCACGCGATGTCGCGAAGGGAGATGTCGAGCCGCGCCCCAATTCGCCGGGACGGAGCTTCCGGGGCCAAGCCACCGCCGGCGTCGGATCGGAGGCAGTCTAGGTAACGGGCAGTACCGGGGGCAAGCGTCTCGTGGAAGGAAGTACCGCGGTCGGCCATGTTTGGCAGTCCAGGGCGAGCCTTGCCATTCCGCGTATGCCGCACCATCATCGATCAATGCCCACCCCGCCAGGCCCGGTGCGCGTAGCCTTCCTCTTCGGCCATCTCCATCGTGGCGGTATGCAGCGTGCCGTCGCGAACCTCACGCACGCGCTGCCTCATCATGTGGAGTGCTTCGTCGCCTACTTCGGTACGGACGAGCCCGGCTTCGATTTCAGGGCCACTATGGTGGAGTTGGGCGCGGCGGGAAGGATGGGGAGCAGCCTGCCACGGAAGCTTCTCAATTTCGCCTCGCGCCGGACACGGCTGCGACGGTTCATAGAGGAATGGCGGATCGACGTCGTCGTCAGTATGGGTGAGATCGCGAACGTCCTCAATGTGCTGGGCACGGCACCGCGCCGTATCCTCTCGGTCCGCTCGGCGCCGACGGCCTCTCTCGCCGACAGCGGTCGCTACGGACCGGCGTACGCGGCGCTCAGACGCCGACTATATCGGCGCGCCGATGCGATCGTGGCGGTCTCGCGGGCGATCGAACAGGAACTACGGGACAGCTACGGAGTGCCAGGCAGCATCATCAGCGTGATTCCGAACCTCTACGATGCAACAAGCATCCGTAATGCGGCCGCCGATCCACTGCCGCCAGATCTCGCCTGGCTGTCGACGCGCTCCTTCGTTGCGACGGTAGGCGCCCTTGCCAGCCACAAGGGACAGCTGGAGCTGATCCACGCGGTGGCAAAAGTGCGCCGGTCGGTTCCGTCCGTAGAGTTAGTGATCGTCGGCGACGGCCCAGGACGATCAGCGCTACTGGCGCTGATCGCGGAGCTTGGATTGCAGGAAGCCGTCCATCTGGTGGGGTTCCGCGACAACCCGCATGCCATAGTCGCGCGGGCGCGGGTCTTCGCGCTGCCATCGCACTTCGAGGGATTTCCGAACGCGCTCGTCGAGGCGATGCTGTGCCGAATCCCGGTCGTGGCCACGGACTGTCCGACCGGACCCAGGGAGATCCTGGGCGACTCCGAACATGGGCTGTTGGTTCCGTCCATTGGCGACATCGGCGCCGGAAGGGTATCGGAAGAGTTGGCGGGAGCCATCCTCAGGCTGTTCAGCCAGCCTGCCCTTCACTCGGACATCGCCGCGCGCGGCGCGAGGCGTGGTAGTGATTTCGAGGCACAAACGATCGTCGGCTCCTGGGTCGGCCTTCTGGTCGGCGCTGGGCAGGACGTCAGGCGATAGGAGGCAGCCGCGTGTAAGTCTCCCGCTTCTCCAGGAAGAGCGTCACGCCCGACACGTACCGGAGGATGGTTACGGCAATCCAGTCTATAAGCGCGCTCCGTCGACGACCGTAGCTACCGCGCGGAGGGCGCCCGAACATCCGAGCCAGCTTGCTCCAGTAGAATTCCTGCGTGTAGCGGTACGACGCGCGCAGGTGATGTCGCTTGGCAAGGCGGAGAAAGTCGGCGTATGAGCGATAGTGTGTGAAGTGCACCATGTAGTCTGCGTGCCGCTCGGCGTAGACGGCGAGGGGCATGCCGCTGGTACGTCGTTCCCCAGAATATTTTCCGAGTCCCAGGCGGCTGAGGGTCGTAATGTACCGCACGAGCAGGTCGTGGTTCAGCACGCGATGCACGAACGGCAGGTTGAGGTGCGATTCGTACACATAATGGCGCAGTGGGAAGAGGTGCGCCGAGAATCCACCGTCCTTTAGCACCCGCGTCAGCTCTCCCAGGAATTGATCGTGGTCGTGCACGTGCTCCAGCACCTGATTGGAAATCACGACGTCGAAGTACCCGTCAGGAAAGGGCCACGCATCGTTCTGCGAGATGAGGTGGAGGCGTTCAGCCCATTGCGTGCCGGGCACTCTCTCCGTAAGACGTCGCACGGTGCTGTCGAAGTAGTCCGTTGCCGTCTGTACGCCGTGGTCGCCGACGTCGTAGCCGTGCAGTTCGAATGTGACCGCGGGATGGGCAACTTGGACGTTCGTGGCCAGGTGCTCGACTAGGAGCCCGTTCCCGCAGCCGGCATCCAGAATGCGCACGTGATCACCAGTCACTGTCCGTGCGGCGACTTCCGTTAGGATGACCGATAAGAGATGTTCGTGAGTCACACTGGAGGCGCGGCCGATCATTGGCAGGGGATTTGTGGGCGCGAGCAGGCAAGGGAATACAAGTTGGGCACCAGTCATCGAACTTAGGTCCGGGCCCTGCACGGCGCAGCACCCTCTGGCGGGCTCGGGTTGTTACGGTGGTCCACCGGCTGCTACATTTCGCCTCCGCACCGGTTCTGGCGCTGGCCGCGCGAGAGCGTCGGTCCTACTCGTTTGCTTCCGCCACATGACCGCTGGCCCTGGCACTCCATTTTCACCATCCCCTGGTCGATCAATCCAGCCGCGCGCGATTTCCTCTGACGAGACCGCGGGAAACACGGGGTCCCCGACAACCGCGGCTCGTCGATTGGGATTTTTCGGCCTGGTGGCGGTGCTTCTTTCGCACTGGCCAGTGCTCATCTTCCTGCCTCTGCTCATGGCCGCAGCGGCCGCTGCGGTAGCCTTCACGCGGACTCCGACGTTCACCGCGACCGCGGTCTTCGTGCCCGAATCAGGCGGGCAAGGGCGAGTTCCCGGCAATCTGGCCGGTCTCGCGGGCCAGTTCGGCATCAACCTCGGTGCTGACGGTAGCAGGTCGCCGGCGTTCTACGCAGAGGTGGCGAAGAGCCATGACATCCTGGCTAAAGTTCTCCTGACGCGCTTTCCCGATGCCCGCACACCCGCCAGCCCTGCCGATTCGGCGACACTGCTGGACCAGTACGCTCCGGAAGGTGACAGCGCGCTGCGCTTCGAGCGAGGGCTGGCCGAACTGAGACGGGCGATGTCGCTGCAGGTGGATATTCCGACCAATCTCGTGAGCCTCTCGGTGACGGATGGGCATCCCGAGGTGGCCGCTGCGGTGGCCAACCGGGTCGTTGAGGTGATCGACGAGTTCAACACCAACTCGCGACAGTCCCAAGCTCGCCGCCGCCGCGAGTTCATAGAGAAGCGAGCTGACGAGGCTTCGGCGGAGCTTCGCCGCGCCGAGCGGCTGGTGGATGACTTCCAGGAACGTAACCGCGCCTGGCAGCAGTCCCCACAACTAAACTCGGCGCAGGCGCGCTTGCGTCGAGATGTTGACCTTCGCCAGGAGGTTTACCTCACCCTCAGTCGCGAATTGGAAACGTCGCGTATCGAGGAGGTGAACGATGCTCCCGTCATCTCGGTCATCCAGAGTGCTGTCACGCCTCGCTTCAAGTCTGCGCCTCGCCGCGCCGTGATTATCGTGCTCGGGGGCACTCTCGGCGTTCTTCTGGCATTGTGCTGGGTGGGCGGCGCGGAACTCCTCCGCCGCCTCCGCGAGGATAATGAGGAGGGCTATCGCACTCTCGTCGGGCGCCTCGGAATGCGACCAGGCGGCCGTCGCCGCGGAGCTAGATCCGTCACGACCGATGTCGGTGACTGATTCTCGACTGGACGCATCCACGATTACCACTATGGCCGGTTTGGGCGTTTCATGACGGCCGGCGTACGGCCACGCGCCGAGTCATCCCGATGGGCCGAGACGACGGGATTATGGACCGGCTGCCTGCTCTTCTTCCTGCTTCTGTTTGTCCCCGTCGCCTACACGCCGTTGAAGGCGATACTGATGCTGGCGGTGCTCCTGATGGTCAGCGTCGAGGGGATGCTGCAGGGTTATCTCCGCATCCATCCAGTAGTGCTGGCGTGGACGCTTGGCCTGGCTACGTTGAGTGCCGCATTCATGCTCCGCGGCGCCGTGCGGGATGCTCCTGGCGCTCTCAGGGTGGGCACGGTGTACATACTGTGGCCGATCGTGTACACAGTGTTCGTGGCTGGCGCGGCGCGCCCGCGCGTGCAGCGAGCGTTGATCCGCACGATGATCGCGGCGGCCATCGCGGTACCACTCTATATCCTGAGTTTCGTTCTCTGGCGCATCGGGTGGCTGCCCGGCTTCATGTACGTGCCGTTGGATCAGGGTCAGGATATCGGCATTTACGCCGGATTCATCGAACTGAACGTGCACTCGCTCTCATCACTTCTCTTCCTTGTTCCGTTTGTCTCGGCATGCCTCCTCACTTGGCCAGCCGAGGATGACCTCCCGATGGGTCGGGGCTGGCTCTGGTTGGCGCTGTTGGCGGGCGTCGGCGTAGTACTCATCAGCGGTCGCCGCGCGCTCCTTCTCTCCGTCGCCATAGGGCCTCCGCTGGCGCTTCTCATGCGGATGGCCCTGCCGCGGGTGACCCGTCAGGCAACGACGCGCTTGTTAATGGCGACCGTTATCGGAGCGATCTTCTGCGCGGCTGCTGTGCTGCTCTACCTTCATCAACTCGGCTTCACGCTACAGGGGCTGATAGACATGTTCATGGAGGGATTCGATTTCTCCGGTGACTATAGCGCTTCTCTACGCCGACAGCAGTTGATCGCCCTGCTGGATGGTTGGGCGACGAATCCGCTCTTAGGCGCAGGACATGGAGCGGCTGCGCCCGGTCTTGTCAGATCGCCGGAAATGCCTTGGGCGTATGAACTATCCTATTTTGCCTTGCTCTTTCATGTCGGCATCGTCGGCTTCGTGGCGTACGCCAGCGGTGTGATCTGGATCTGCTGGGCGGGATTGCGCCTTATCCGCCAGGTGCCACGCCAGGGTCGTATGATGCTGCCAGCGCTCGTCGGCATGATCTGCTTCCTGATCGGAAACGCTACCAACCCGTACCTCGAGAAGTTCGACTACCTGTGGGTGATATTCCTACCGGTGGCGATCTTGAACTATGGGCTGCTCCGACGCGATCATGGGATTGAATGATGCGTCGCCGGCCCACTCGGTGCCACTTTTATCGGTGTTGCTAGTCACCTGGAATGGTTGGACCCTGCTCGAGCGCTGCCTCGGGAGCCTTCAGGAAGCAGGTGCAATGACCAGCGAATTGGAGATCGTCGTTGTGGACAATGCGTCCAGTGACGGCACTGGTGAGAAGCTCGCTATCGCCTACCCACAGGCTCGATACCTTCGACTGCCGGAGAATCGTGGATTTGCCGCTGGGAACAATGCCGGACTGCAACTGGTGACGACGGGACTGGTCTTCCTGTTGAACAATGACACGGTCGTAGAGCGAGACTCCATCGCGGCCCTGATGTCGCAGGTGAACAGGCATCCCGAGTTCGCCATCTTTGCGCCGCAGATGCTGCGGATGGATAGACCATCTATAGTCGACAACCGCGGAGTCTATCTCGATCGTTCTGGACATCTTCGCCAACTCGACTCCGGTAACGAGGCATTCCCGCCACGACCGAAGAGCGAGATCTTCGGAGCGTCCGGCGGCGCGGTGCTCATCAGGCGCGAGGTAATCGATAGTTGTGGTCTCTTTGACGAATCGCTCGGCTCGTATCTGGAGGACGGCGATTTTGCCTTGCGAGTGCGGGCTGCTGGATTTCGCGCTCTGCACGTGCCCGAGTCGCGTATCCTCCACGAGGGATCAGCTACCGGGGACCGACTGCCGGAGCGCAAGTTGCACCTTATTCAGCGCAACATGCTCATCGTATACCGTCGCTGGTTTCCCTTCAGGCCGTTTAGCCTGCACTCCTGGCTTGGCCTGGGCTATGAGTTGGGCCAGTGGGTTCGGTCGGTGGTACGCCGGCAGGGAACCGTCACTTGGAGGGCGAAGCGCGATGCACTGTCATCAAAGCCGACCGTTCCTCCGTCAGCTGAAGAAGCCCGTCGATTGCGGCGGTGGCTGGGAGTGCGCGGGATCGCGTTCGAATCGTGAGCAACAGGACCGGCGGTGGGGCTCGCAATGGTCGACGACGGATGATCGCCCTCGTCCAGAAGGCCCCCGGAATTGCGCCCAACCAGCGGTTCCGCATCGAGCAGTGGTCTCCGTGGCTATCGCGTGAGCACGGGATCGACGTGGAACTGCTGCCGTTCGAATCGCCCGCGCTCACAGCTGTTCTCTATCAACCGGGATCCGCCAGTCTCAAAGCACGACTGGCGCTGGGTGATGCGTTGCGTCGCTGGCGTGGACGTCGTGAGCTGATGGAGGCCGACGCCGTCCTTGTGGTGCGTGAGGCGAGCCTGATAGGCGGAGCTTGGTTGGAACGTTGGCTGGCCCGTCGCGGAGTTCCCTTCGTCTATGATTTCGATGACGCCATCTGGACGGTGGAGCAATCAGCCAGCAACGGGCTAATGAGTCTTGCTCGAATGCCTTGGAAGGTCGGCTCGATCTGCCGACTTGCCGGCGCTGTCACGGTAGGTAACGACTACCTGGCGTCGTTCGCCAGGAGACACACGTCGGCCGTGCACATAGTGCGGACGAGTATCGACATCGATCGGTTCCCGCTGATACCGGAGCAGGGGGATGGCAGCTCCTTCGTGGTCGTCTGGACTGGCAGCCACAGCACCCTGGCGCACCTCGAGATGCTCCGGCCCGCCCTGGAACGGCTCGGCGCTCTCTTGCCGCTGACTCTCCGGGTTGTCTGCGATCGCTCGCCGGAGCCCTTCCGGAACCTCACACTGGACTATGTGCCGTGGAGAGCAGACTCCGAGTCGGCCGACCTGGCAGCGGGGCACGTGGGTATCATGCCGCTGCCGGAGACAGAGTTCGCGCGCGGTAAGTGCGGCTGCAAGGCACTCCAGTATATGGCTATTGGCCGGCCAGCCGTGGTATCGCCAGTCGGGATCAATCGCGAGATCATCCAACATGGCGACAACGGTTTCCTGGCAGAGGATGAGGACGCATGGGTGGCGAGACTGCTCGAGCTCTCTGGTGACGTAGAGTTGCGTCGTCGGATGGGAGCGCGTGGTCGGGAGACGGTGCTGGAAGGATTCACGGCGGAACATTCGGCCGCTGCGTTCGCACGGGCTGTAGACGCTGCACTTCTGACGAAGTCGGTCGCTGGATCTCCCCGTGCTTCTCGGTCGCGTGCGAGGCTCTGATGACAACGAGGATTGCGCCGCCTCGACTGCTCATCGTGGTCAATAACGCGGCCTTCTTCACCTCTCACAGACTGCCACTCGGCCTTGCGGCAATCGCAGCCGGATTTGAAGTGCACGTGGCCTGTCCGCCGTCGCCGGCGTTGGATGCGTTAAATGCACAGGGCTTTCATGCCCACCCTGTACCTCTGTCGCGAGGCCGGAATACCCTGGCCAGCGAGGGCCAAACCCTTCGCGCGCTCATCCGGTTGTATCGCGGTCTCAGGCCTGACATAGTCCATCATGTGACGGTCAAGCCCGTTCTCTATGGATCACTGGCTGCTCGCATAGCCGGTGTCCCTGCTGTCGTGAACGCGATGTCAGGGCTCGGCTATCTCTATACCACATCCGGCTCAGTGGCGGCGCTCAGGCGAACAATCGTCGAGACGCTGTATCGGGTGGCGTTTCGGCACCCAAAGCTGCGCGTGATTTTCCAGAATCCAGATGATCGGGACATCTTCATCGGCCGGCGCCTGGTGCGCAGTGCCGATGCGCGACTCGTCCGTGGTTCCGGCGTCAACCCGAATGAGTTTATTCCGGTGCCAGAACCAGAAGCCGACAAGCCGATCATCGTGCTTCCGGCGCGACTGCTCTGGGACAAGGGAGTGGGGGAGTTCGTTGAGGCCGCTCGGCTTCTACGGTCACGAGGCGTTGAGGCCAACGCGGTTCTGGTGGGCGAAGTGGACGTGGGTAACCCATCGTCGGTGCCGCTGGATCAACTCGAACGATGGGTGAGCGAGGGCGCTGTAGAATGGTGGGGATTCCGCAGCGACATGCCTGATGTGTACGCTCGCACCAACATCGTCTGTCTCCCCTCCTACCGGGAGGGGGTTCCAAGGTCGCTGTTGGAGGCCGCGTCGTGCGGCCGGCCCATTGTCACCACCGACGTTCCCGGCTGTCGCGAGGTGGTGGCCGATGGGGTCAACGGCTTGTTGGTGCCCCCGCGTGACGCCGTCGCACTTGCCGACGCGCTGCAGTCGTTGATCGAAGCTCCTGAACTTCGTGCTCGAATGGGGAGAGCAGGACGACAGCGCGTTGAGCAGGAGTTCACGTTGGACTTTCTGGTCGGACAGCAGCTCGCCATCTACCGCGAACTGATCACACCAGCCTGAACCTCCGCGCCTCGCCCGCCCGTTCCGGATCCGACGTCGGCTACACCGCGAGCGCTAACTCGTTATGATCGCTGTCATTCCGCTGGCGCCCGAGGCGTCGACGCTACGGTACTCCACCTGGCCGCTGTTGCGCGCCACGAAGTCGACGTCAGGGCACTCCCGCCACGGTTGATTGCCGGAACGTCGCTCGAAGTGCACGTGCCCGGGCACGCTCGAGACAAGGTGCACCATCGCTCCATCTTCGACACCGTCCACGCCCGAGATGCCGACGCCAAGATCTGGGAAGGCGACCGAAGGAATCACACGAACGAAGTTTTCCTGGTTGCTGAAAAACGAATCCGATGCAACCGCGGCGTTGTCCATCTGCACGTGTCGCACCTGCACGCCGAATGGAGTGCTGACGGCATTGTTGAGCTGACTACCGATGAAGAGGAATCCGCTGGGATGCTCTCCTATGTAACTGGCAGCGGGATCGGACATGGCGGCGATGTACGGCTCGCGATCCCAGCTCGGCCCACCTATGCTTCGGGATTTCAGACTGCTTGCATATCCAGCCGACGAGTAGGTGACTAACTCGAGCGGTGAGAGCGGCGTGCTCGAGTCAATCAGGGTGTAGTCTTCGTTGTAGGTCGGGTCCATGTAGACCCACTTGCCTAGGTCCGCGATGAACACCGCCGATCCATCGTGGCCGAGCGTCGGCACCATCATTCCCTGCAGGCCCGCGGCGGCCCATAGCGCTATGAGCATCTGCGACTGGTAGCTGCAGAGAACGAAACGGTAGTCATCCAGGTTGCGAATCCTGTATCTGGCGGGGCTGACTCGCTCCATCATGCCGCCCACAGTATCGCGAACTTCCCCCTGTGTCCCAAGCAGTCGCTCGAGCATTTGAGGGCCGTCCAGATAGAGCTGAGTCCAGTAGTTACTGTCTCCGGCCAGCCGCTCTTCGTAGAGCGCGTTAACGTCTGACCAACGCGAGCCCGGCGGCAGAACGGAGAGATTCGCAGTGTTCCCGTCGGGGTGGAAGGGCGGGTAGGGATGCACTGCAGTGCGCGCGAGCCAGTCACGCACTATGCGGGCGGTGTCGAGCGCGCTTCCGGCAGTCGGGTACGCGGCCAAGATCTCCCGCACCAGCGGCTTCAACGCCCTGATTCTGGGGTCGGTCAGATCGACGCCCTGATATCGGACTCGCTCCGCACGTTCTTCCAACGGAACCGCTGCCTGCCGCACTATCGTGATTCCATGAAGCTCGTGTCCGCTCGACGATATCATGAAGACCAGAGCTCCTGACTGGACACCGCCGTTGGCCATCGTCAGTTCGTAAGACAGAACGTCCTCACCGGTGGAACCGACGGCAGACGTGTACAGCAGAAGAGCCGGGGTGTTGATAATTGCCTCGCCGGCCATCGGTGAAACAATAACGCGAGCTGAGATGATCCCTCGACCTTCGGATAGCGCACTGAGTGCCACGGTCCCCGTGACGCCGGGCATGACGTACACTGTGTCAATATGGATCGGGCTGGTGTCTACGACCGACTGATAAGGCGCTTGCGGCGAAGTGGGGTCGGAGCAGCCGGCAACTAGAAGCGTAATGAGGAGTAAAAGCGACGATCGTGGGTGCATGAAGCTCCACCTGTCAGAACAACCGTGCAACGAAATGCCGGCTCAGCGAGACGCGCTGCGCCGGGATCGACATACTGGTTGATCGATCGCACGGGTTGGTGATGCCTACACGCTCTGGGCGACAATTTCAGCCGTGCGGCGGGCGGCCACAGCCGCGGCAATGTGCGGCTTCTCCAAGTACGCGTCACTTCCGCGCAACGGAATCACAGCAGTGGGCACCGATACGGCCGCCCTTTCCGGCACGCCGATCCGCGCCAGTACTTCCTCCACCGCTGGCACGATGATCCGGATCACTCGCTCCGAATAGAGAGGCGGCAGCCGAGTCTCACGGCGCCAGGCGGCGACAATCTGAAGACCTTCTCCCGCCCCCCAGCTTCTGGGAGTGACTGGAAATGTCAGTTGAGGGCGCTGATCCATGACTGCCAGTGCCGTCGCCGTGCGCAGCCGCACATCGGTAGCATCGCTCAACGCCAAAATATCGAAGCCCAGCGCCAACCGATGCTCGTCGAGAAGCCTGCTGATATCCTCGACCGACTGCGCTCCGCGTATTCTGAACTCCAGATCCCGCGCCATGATCCTGTCTCGAATGACGTGGCGCGCTCGCAGGAAGCCCGAGGTGAAGCTGGCCTGGGCCTCCTGGAACTCGTGATACTGTAACCACCTCGTACCATGAACCACGAGCAGCAGCCACGCCGACAGCCCGATAAGGCTGATCGCGATGGTGAGAGCCGGCGGTCCATATGTGATGGACAGGCCAAGCGATGCAACGCCGGCGGCGAACAGGCAGATCAGCGCGGAGGCCCGGTGGTGCGTGAGGCCGAGTGCCACTAGTTGGTGATGAACGTGGCGATCGTCGGCGCTGGACAACGGCACCACGCGCAACCAGCGACGCAACATGGCGATCGCCGTATCAAGCACTGGAAAGGCAAGGACGAACGCGGCAACTATCACAGCGATCGGGCCGCCGCTCTGCCGCGACCCTTCGATGCTAAGCAGAGACAGCGCGAACCCGATTGAGAGGCTCCCTACATCGCCGAGGAAGATGCGAGCAGGGCTGCGATTAAAGCGGAGGAAGCCAAGCATGCCGCCGGCAAGTGCGGCCATTACGGGCAGCACTGCCGGCGTCCCGCCCAGAATTGACGAGGCGAAAAGCGCTGCCATCGTCACCAGGGTGATGCCGCCAGCCAGGCCGTCCAGTCCGTCGATCAGGTTGACGGCGTTGGTCACGCCCACTATCCAGAGGACCGCTATTGGCATCCCTAGCCAGCCAAGCGAGATGCTGGAGGTTCCGCCCAGAGTTATCGAGTCTATGCTGAAACCAGCGCCCACGACGACCAGGGCAGCAACCACTTGAGCGATAAGCTTCGTCCTCGGACTCACGCCCTTCACGTCGTCGACCAGTCCCACGCCGAACATAATGGCGAGCCCGACAGCTGCACCCCAACTCCAGGGTGGCAGGCTGGAGACACCGTCAAGCGCGAAGCGAGCGGCCTGACTTCCGCCGCGACCGGACACGTAAACCCACAAGGCAAACCCGGCAGCGGCACCCAGCCAGACGGCTACCCCACCAATTCGTGGCACAGGCTCAGTATGTATGCGCCGACGACAATCGGGCCGATCGAGGAGGTTGAGCGAGCGAGCCAAGCTTACGATTGGGGGTACGGCTGCCATCGATACCGCGAGGGCGACGAGTCCTATAATTGCAAGGAATAGCATGTGCGACCGTGCTCAGGCGTAACGACTTCGCATCGTCTCGCGCAAGTGCGTTGCGCCTCTCAAAGGGCGCATCCGTGCGGAGAGAGACGATAGCGCTCGAATTGATAGCGTACGGGAAGTTCCGTGCGGGAACTCCAGAATGTCCTCATTCCCGTACTTTCCAGCAACCGTCCCATTCTCATCACCCGTCATTTCGAAGACAAGCTGCGCAACACGGAAGTTAATTATGTGGGCATTGCGTTTCGGCATTCATTTCTCGAAACGCTGATCGCTGCCCGAGACGTGCACGTTCTGGACCGAGCGACTCAGCCATCTCAGGTTTCGTCACCACAGTGTGAGTCACCGCACGCCGGGCGCACAGTGCGCTGAGCTCGTGTCGTGTAAAGCCGCGTCTGCTGTGCTGCGGGTGGTGTCGCCGACGAAGTTAGCGGCGCAGCCTGGGCAGCCCCCGGGCACCCACAATCAGACTCAGGTTTCCACGGTCGCCGGCAAGGTCTCGGTTGAAGTCATAAGATGCCGTCAGCCCCAGTCGAAGCTCAATCCCATCCAGAAACAGAAGTCGCTCGGCGCCCACGGCGTACTCCACCTCGAGTGGATGGGGATCGCCGTCCGTACCCACTGTGGCTGCGTCTTCCTGCTTCTGCTCGCGCTGGAGTTCGATCGTCCAACGACCATCGGGACGGTACCAGTCCACAGCCGCGTTCAGTCCGCCGGCACTACCTGCTCCGACGCCGGCGCCGAGCAATTGCCCGCGTAGCGTGTGCCCCTGATTGGAGCCGGAACTGTGGGTGTAAGTCCAGCCACCCCCACGCCTGATTGCAAAGGTGTTAGCGGTGAAGTCCATCCGCTCGGCTCTGACCACCAACAACGTGCCGTCGCTGCGCGCGAACTGCTTGCGGAAGCCGAGTAGCAAGCTCGCCTGATGATCGGGCTCAAGGATAAGGTCGCGGCCATCCCAGCTGTGGTCATCTCGACCATACTCGCCGTATACCTCGAACGCGCTTGATGGAAAGAGCCAGCGCGCGAAAACGGAGGCGAGCTGGTTCTCGCCGTCTATTGAGCGATCATCAGTTGGGATGCCGTCCTCGCTGGCCGACAAGTGCGACTTCAGGAGCCCGCCGAACGGGCGCGCAATGTAGCGGCCCGGTAGGCCCTGATCGGGCCATGGTGCATGAATAAAGCGGGCTCCGCCTACTTCCAGCCCGGGAAGTCCGCGCGGCTGAACGGTCGCGACCAGCCCAGACGCAAACCGCTTTCGACGGGCTAGTCCGGTAGGAATGAAGTAGTCGCTCTGCGCTAGTTGACCCCAGATCACCTGAGCGTTAACACGGGCTATCCACAAGTCCACCGGTGTCGAGGTACCGGCGAACAGATGTGGGAAGCCTCCGGCATTGTTACCTAGCAGGTACGGATAGCGGTCCGCCGGCCCCCACCACTGACTGGCTGTGGAGACGCCTAAGGCTGCGCCGGCCACATCCAGGCGCAGCGTGCTCTCGCCCCAGTCGACGCGTGAATATCCGCCGCCGCCAAATCTCCGCGGTAGATCTATGGACTCCACGAACTGCCGAGCACCAAAGGCCTCCGCTCCCTCGCGGCCGTTGGGCTGGAGCGTGACATCGCTGTTCTGCGCGTAGTACGCGGTCGGCACGATAACCAGAGTCAGAGGGCCGAATCGGCCCGCGAGACCGGCCGATACAGTCGCCGTGAGCCCGCGGCCGCTCCAGGTCGGCCCGTCATTGCTGCCATAGGCATAGCCGCTATTGAAGCGAAGCTGAGCCGACGGCTGGACGAGATGGACTACACTCCGTGAGCTGCTATCGGCGGTGGTGAAGCGGGTGGCCCAAGGATGAGAGTGACTGTCGCTCCACAGCCGATCGAGTTGCCCGGGAGCGAGGGGCCGCAGCGACCACGGTACATCGGGCGCTGCACCCTGCACCTGGAGCACTCGTAGATAGCGCTCCATCTCGCTGTTCACGGCCGCCTCGCCGGCGATGTCTATCGACAGCGGCTCTGTTCGCGGAGCCTGAGCTCGAGTGGCGAGCGGTATGCATGAGGCGATTGCAGCGAGCTGCCACCGACTCGTAAGTGCTCTAAGCATGACGTTCGTTATGGTTACAGCGCGTGGATTGCCAGCTGTGAGTTTCTGGCGGTTTAGTATGAAGTGATAGTATGCCGTGGTAAAGTTCTGCTGTCGTTGTGAGCGACGTCAGCCGCCCGTAAGTGAGCCTCATCACCATCCGATGCATCGCCGTACAATTGCTGCAGTCTTCCTCGCCTCTTCCGCTATCTGCGTGCCGCGCGTGGGCGCTGCGCAGTCAGCGCCTCCCGGAGCCACGATCTGGCTTCCGTCGGCGACGATCGGATCGATCGCCGAAGACCGGCTGAGGCTCGCGGAATTGGTCGGTGGCGACTCCACCAGCGGCCTGCTTCTGCGCTCCCTGTCGTCCCGGGTATCTCCTTTGCTTTCCCGGCGTGGCTCGAATTCCCGGCCGGGCAGGAGTTCCCTGGTATTTCGTGCGCTCGCCCCTCAAGTGGATCTCGTCTCCAACAGTTCACTGTCATTCGGCGGTAACGATGGAGCACTCTGGGCGGGGCGCGGCCAGAACGTGCGCGTCGCCGCTGGCGGGGCGGTTGCCTGGGGGCCGCTGCGATTCGTCCTCCGCCCGGAGTGGATCGCGTCCACCAATGACCAGTACACTGTTGTTGACTCCACCACGTTTTGGGCACCTGCGCTCGACGGTCGCTACTCGGTCCACGCCTCACCGTGGAACCAGTATCCGTATTCAATCGACCTGCCGACGCGCTTCGGCGAGACCGGCATCTCGCGAATGGACTGGGGGCAATCGGCGCTCTGGGTCGAGCATTCGGCGTTGGCTGCTGGGGTGGGAACTGAGAACGAGTGGTGGGGACCGGGGATGAGGAATGCGCTTCTCCTGTCAAACAACGCCGGCGGCTTTCCGCACGCCTTCTTACGCACGGCCAGGCCACTGCGCACTGCCGTGGGCAGCTTCGAGGCACGCTGGATGGTGGGCGCCTTGAAGGAGTCGGCGTTCTATGACACGCTCGCTTCAAATGACCACCGCAGTCTGAGCGCGGCCGCGGTGACGTGGGCGCCGACTGGCATCGACGGTCTCACGATCGGGGCGGCTCGGATGGTCGTGGCGCCGGCACGAAATAGCACTCAGCCATTCGGTCGCTGGCTGGACGTCTTCGCCAACACCGGTCGGCCGAACGCGGTGCGTCCAGTGGCGGAGCAGGTCGGCCGCTGGCCGGAGGACGATCCGCGCTTCCCGTTAATCGATTCTGCCACGCCGCCCGGTCGCGACCAACTCATGTCTCTCTTCGTTCGCTGGGTCTTGCCGCGCGACGGACTGGAAGTTTACGCCGAGATCGGTCGGGCGGAGATGCCGCGCAACCTGAAGGATCTGTTGCTTGAGCCGGGTCACTCCATGGGCTACACGGGCGGGCTGCAGTACCTACGTCCGGTAGGGACAGGTGCCATCCGACTCCAAGGCGAGTTTACCTACCTGGAGCGGAGCTCTTCGTATCGTCATCGACCCACTGGATCTTGGGGCACCAGCCTCGCTGCCCGGCAGGGTTTCACTAATAGAGGCCAGATGCTCGGAGCGGCTATTGGTCCGGGGTCTTCGGCTCAGTCAATAGGAGTCGACTGGTTGGCTCCGGACTGGGGCGTCGGGGTCTATGCTGGTCGCACTCGATTTAACGACGACGCTAATCTTCTCATGCCCTTCCCACAGGGCTGGTGCGAGCATGACGTGACGGTCTATCCAGGCCTACGCGGGCACTTTTCTCGCGCCGGAATTGGAATGGTAGAGCTCGATATGTCACTACCAAATCGTATGAACGCCTTCTTCCAGAACAAGTCCGGCTGCCCAAATGGCTCCTATATGCGGGATGTTCGCGGTCGGTTCCTTTCGTTGACGCTCCGACCGCTGGCATCGAGACTGCGCGGTGTGCGGTGAGTACGGCCCGTGCCTTGCACCTCTCGCCCAGACGCGCCTCGGGCGCGCGGCATGCCTTACGCACCGGCGCCCACTTCGGTCCCTCGTGAGTACGACTTCTCCTCCTCGTCTCGATCCCAGTCCGATCTGTCCTCCCGAGGTAAATCGGGAACGACGCCGCATCTCGCTTTCTCTGCGCCACTCCACGGCGGCACACGAGAGGGCCAGGCGGGGGGTCCAGAGAACGGTGGTGGCGTTGGTGGGCGACGCGCTGGCGTTGCTGACTATCGGCGCGCTCGCCGCCACAACTCGCGTCCTTCTCCCGGCCGACCTGGTAGCGGTTGCCAACCAGGCACTGACGCAGCTGCCGCTGCTTTTGGCTCTGGCGCTGCTGACTATTGCCGTTACCGGATCTTATGGGTCGCAGGCTCGCGGCGAGTCTAGCGCTGGAGCGTTGCTCGGCGCCTCCATTATAGGTTTCTCGCCGCTGATCAGTTGGACACCGGCGGATGGCGGGATATCGTCTCGGCTGACTGCACTGTTGTTCGCGGCGGTACTGGTCACCTGGGGCTCCCTAGTTATCGTGCGCCGTATATCGGGTGCCTTCGCGACTCGGATCTGGCCAGGCGAGAGCGGACTGGCGGTTACGCTGGTCATAGGCTCTCGGATGGAATACCTGTCACTCCTCGATCAGTTGAAGCGCGGCCGCTGGCGCGAACACCGTGTCGTGGGATGGGTTGCCGTCGGTGCGCGACGTGGCGCTGACGCCCTGGGCGGTCTCTCTTCGCTGGAGCGTCTGCTGGAAGAACACGACGTGGACACGATAGTTGTAGGGCCCGGCATGCGCGAGGACCGTCTACGACGCGTGCGCGAGACCTGTCGTGTGACCGGATGCGAACTGTTGTACCCAGCCCCGACGGACACTCTCGGCGACATCGCCCGTCCGCGAGTCGTGTGGCGGAGCGAGCACCCGTACTTCGCTCTTGGAGCAGCGGCCCTTCAACCGAGTGCGCTGGTAGTCAAGCGTATCTTCGATGTCGTAGCGTCGGTGCTCCTCCTGCTGATCCTCTCGCCCCTGCTACTCTGCTTGGCGATTCTTATCCGGCTGGATTCGCCGGGACCCATACTCTTCGTGCAGCATCGCGCTGGCTTCGGCGGCCGTCGATTTCGCATGCTGAAGTTCCGCACGATGCGCTGCGGAGCAGACGACGAGAAGGATGGACTGGCCCACCTCAACTCAAGTGGCGATCCACGCCTCTTCAAGATTCTGGATGATCCGCGGGTGACCCGGTTCGGAGGCTGGCTGCGCAGGTGGAGCCTGGATGAGCTCCCGCAATTGTGGAACGTTCTGGTGGGTGACATGTCCTTGGTTGGACCACGGCCCTTCTTTGAGCGCGATCTGGCGGAGTACGAGGACCATCACTTCCTTCGACTTGGCGCCAAGCCCGGGATCACCGGTCTCTGGCAGGTGAGCGGGCGAAGCGCGATAGTTGTCTTTGAGGAAGTAGTCCAACTCGATAGGGAGTACATAGAACAGTGGTCACCCTGGTTGGACATCCGGATCCTGTTACGAACAATTCCGGCCGTGCTCGGACGCACGGGCGCATACTGACGGCGCACCCTGGCGGATGAGGGTGGGGCAACCATCTTCAGTAGCCCAGGTGGATTTCCGACGGGAAAGGCTGAGGTCCGACGAGGCTCCGGTTCGGGTTGCCCTGGATCTTTCCGTGACCCGCCTCGCGAGGAGCGGGGTTGCTCGGGCCACGAGAGCGCTCTACAGCGCGCTTAATGATCGTGATGACGTTATTGTCCTGCCGGTTGGCGAGGGCACCGCTGCCTTCACGCGTGGGTGGCGCAAACGGGCTCTCACCTTGCGACTGGATCTGGTCTGGTCGCCGCTGCAGGGAGCCAAGGCGGCCGTAACCGCTGGTGCCGAATTGTACCACTGCCCGTCGCCGCGGGCGCCTCTCAAGCGTGGCCGTCTGCCACTGGTCGTCACCATACACGACCTGACAACGCTTCTGGCGCCTGAAACCATGTCGCGGTGGAACGCGCTGTACTCCAGAGCCACTCTGCGCCGGGTCCTGGCTGCGGCCGACCGTATTATCGCCGTGTCCGCTGATACGGCCAATGATCTGGACCGACTGTTGGGTGTGGATGGCACGCGAGTACGCGTGGTGCCTAATGGCGTCGACAACTCCTTCTTTGGTGCGCCTTCAGGCCCGGCGCCTATCTCGGAGCCTTACGTCCTCTTCGTAGGCACCCCGGAGCCACGCAAGAATTTGCCGCGGCTTGTCCAGGCGATGGCACAGTTGCGCGCGCACGGCAGGATGGAGAAGCTGGTGCTCGTCGGCGCTTCTGGTTGGGGTGATGAGAAACTCCCTGACACGGCGGACACTTTAGTGCTTGGTAGGGTTGACGACGTGACGCTACGCGCGCTCTACGCAAACGCACGCTGTCTCGCGATGCCTTCGCTGCATGAAGGGTTCGGGCTACCGGTACTGGAGGCGATGGCAGCAGGTTGTCCAGTTGTCGCCGGTCGGGCGGGTGCGCTCCCGGAGGTGGCCGGTGGAGCCGCTGTCCTCGTCGATCCACTATCCGTGCATTCTATAACGTCCGGGATCGAGGTAGCAATCGAGGATCGGGAAGCGCTGCGTAAGCGCGGGAGATTACGGGCGGCGGAGTTCGGCTGGGAGCACGCGGCGAGGTCTCTGGTTTCGGTCTACCGGGAGTTGCTGTGACCTCACAAACGCCGGCCGCGGGAGAATCGCGAGCGGCACAGACAGATTCCCTGTCGCGGCGGGCGGTGCGTCACACGGGATGGAACCTTCTCGGGGTCGTACTTCCGTTCGCAGTGGGTCTGTTCGCCATCCCCGTGCTCACCCGCGAATTGGGTCCGGCACGTTTCGGGGTGCTCGGGCTGGCCTGGATGCTGCTCGAATACTTCTCGCTCTTCGATGCGGGCCTCGGACGTGCCACAATCCGCGCTGTAGCCAGCGAGCGGGAATTGTTGCAACGCGACGGAGGAGAGGCGCGAGCGAGGTCGGCGGCGCGAGCACTGTCGGCGACGGTGACGGCCGCGGTAACTCTACAGGTCCTGCTCGGGGCGATAGCCGGCCTGGTGTTCGCGGCGTTAGCGCCTGTCATAGTTGAGCGGCTCCTCAAGGTGCCGCCGGCAATCGCTGACGAGTCCGTTCAGGCGATGAGAATTCTCGCCATGACCGTTCCACTGCTCATGTTCGGTCTGGCGCTACGCGGGCTTCTTGAGGCAGCGGAGCGGTTTGACATGAGCAATGCGATCCGCATGCCGTTGTCTGCTGGTACCTTCATCGTTCCGGCGCTCATGGCCGTCGCTGGTGGCGACCTGCCGGAGTTGCTACTGGCGTTGTTCGTGCTGCGCGCGGCCGGCACTGCGGCCCAACTCTTCGCCGTGCATCGCGCCCTGCCGGCATTGCGCTGGCGACGGCCACGCGAGTGGGACACGCTGCGCGAGCTTCTCGCCTTTGGAGGCTGGGTAGCCGTCTCGAACTTTGTCTCGCCTTTGCTCATCTATCTCGATCGGATAGTTGTCGGCGCAATGCTCGGTGTCGTCGCGCTCGGATACTACACCGCTCCGTTCGAGGCGAGCCTTCGTCTGCTGGTAATCCCGGCGGCTCTCGTAACCACGCTCTACCCGATGGCGAGCGCACTCATCTCCAACGGCGACGTAGACGGCATGCGGCGACTCTACGCCGGTGCCGTGCGGGCTCTTATCGTCTCACTCCTGGGCATCACCGCCGTTGGCGTGGTACTCGCCCCCGACCTGCTGCGTCTCTGGCTGGGCGCCGCGTACGCGGAGAGGAGCGCGGTCGCGCTGCAGATTCTCTGCATCGGCGTGTTTGTGAATGCGATCGGGCATGTGCCGTTCGCCTTCCTCCAAGCAGCGGGACGGCCCGAATTAATGGCTCGCTTCCACATCCTCGAACTGGCCCTCCACATTCCTCTCACTCTGTGGATGGTCAGTCGCTTCGGTATTGCCGGTGCGGCAATCGCCTGGACCGTCCGCGCAGTGCTCGACGCGGGCCTCGTTTTTACAGCCGCGAAACGCGTTCTCGGTGTGGGAGTAGCGCGTCTCACCGACGGTCGTGTGCTCGGCGTCGCAGTTTTACTGGCCGCTCTGCTGACAGCTCTTTGGGTGCTGCGCGTTGCTGCCGCTGGCGCCGATGCCAACGTCCATCGCTGGCTGATCCTTGTCGGTGCGCTGATCCTGTCTGGCCTACAGGCGCTTGCTGCCTGGCGACTGCTACTGCGTCCCGATGAGAGGGAGGCTGTCCTGCTCGCCGTACGTCGGCAGACTGGTGGCGTCAGCGAGGCGGAAGTTGCTGTCTCGCGTCCGGCGAAAATAGCCCGCTGATTAGCCCGCGCACGAGTGCACTGGCCATCGACGGTCGCCCGCTGACCAACTCCACTACTGCGCGAGCAGGCTTGGTGAAGATGAGATAGCCGATCGCGACAATACGTTGCACCCCGCTGAGATTGCGCCGGGCGAAAAAGACTCGGTGGCGCACGTTGAGGTAAGCGGGCCACGGAGATTCGGTTGCGCGGCCGGCCGAGGCGCCGCCGCGATGGTAGAGGAGCGGCCGCGGCGCGTGGAGAACGGCAACGCCTGCCTTCTGTGCGCGCCAACTGTATTCTGCGTCTTCCATATAAGCTGGGAAGTAGCACTCCGGCAGCGGTCCCAGCATGTCCAGCGCGCGGCGAGAGATTACAAGCGAGCAGCCGCTGACAAAGTCCGTGGCCCGCGCTGTCGCGTCCGAGAGTTCTTCGTAATCGTGAAGGACCAGCGCACGCCATGGCAGGAACCGTCCGCCCGCATACCAGACACTGTGAGGTTCCTCCATCTCGTGGATGGTCCCGCTCAGCAGGACAGCGGCTGGGGCGGTGCGGAGAGACTCTGTTAGATGCGCGAAGAAGTCAGCGGTGACTACAGTGTCGTTGTTGAGCAGGAGCAGGTGGGTCGGCTGGGAGAGAGCCATCAGCGTTCGGATGCCTGCATTATTACCACCGCTGAAACCGCGTTGGGTGGTGAGTCGTTGGAGCACCAACCAGGGTTCCTCAACGCCCTTAACCGGCGGGCAGTCATTCTCCTCGCACTCCGCCCATCGCCAGCCATCCTGCCTTGCGGTGGCATCTATCCAAGCCCGCAGCAACTCGAATTCATGCTCCCTCGATGCGTTGTCAACTATCACGACGCCGGATGGCCGTGGACTGGCGTCACGCAGCGAAGCGATGCAGCGAGTGCTGTCGGCTGTACCGTTCCAGTTGAGCACCACCACTCCGATGCGCGGTTCGGCGTGATCGGCCGAGGTCAGCATGGTCACCGCTTCATCGACCGACGGCCGATCCACCTAGTTCGACCGACTGAGGATCCGATGGCCGGCTGGCGAGCACGGTCAGCGCGGAGCCCGCGAGCCAGCAGAAGAGATAGGAGACCTGGAGCGAGTTGGTCACCACGGCCGTGAGGCCGTTGACGGCAATGCCGAGCGCACCAGCGGCCAGGAACGCTCCCAGTGCCTGTCGGTCAGGAGCGCGCTGGGAGAGCGCGCCAACGGCGCCGCGCCAGGCGAGCACGGCCAACCAGACGACAAGGGTCAGCAGCGCCGGCACACCCAGTTCGACTCCGTACTTCAGGAACAGGTTGTCTGCCGTCAACGGCCTGAGTCCCAAACGCATGGCCGTTGCATCGGTGGTGGCGAGGCCGTTGCCAAACGGGTGGGCGATCATTGCCGCGATTCCTGACGCGAAATCCCGACCATGTGAGGCGCTACTGCTGGTCTGCCATGTGAGCGTTTCCCACAGGTACCAGCCAAGCCCCGGCATGGCGACGATCAGTCCTGCGGCCACGACGGCCCCGGCCGCGCAAATGACCATTGTCGGAGTGGGTCGTCGCATCAGTAGCACGATCAGCGCGACCTGCATCAGGCAGGCTATGGTCGTCATCCGGGTGACGCTCAATAGCAGTCCAGTCCAGCACAGGACATAGGCAACAAGGGCCCAACTCCGCCGTCGTTTCGCGTCACCAAAGAGCCATGCCGTCGCCGCCGGTATGATGACCAGAAACGGGATGGCGAAGCCCTGGCTGGACAGGTAGACGGATCCAGCGCGCTGCACCAGTCGGCTGCTCACATAAGTCCAGTAATTGTCGGGGAGCCCGTAGATGTTGGTTGTGGTCGTAGCGCTGAGCCCCAGGAAGTCGTTGAAGTAGCTGGCGACGCCCAGTATAACCAGCCGTTCCGGCGTGACGACCAGCCGCTCGATGATGGCGATAACGCTCGTCACTGCACCAATGACGAGGAGTGTCCGGAATGCTCTTCCCTGATCCAGCACTCGCGGCGTCCCACGACCCACCGCATAGAGGGCGAAGCAGAGCACAGTGTCGCGTACGCCATAGGTGACGAGCGCCAGGGAAGTGTCGGCCCCCCAACCGCCGATGCTGGCTACGGTGTGTAGCGCGGCCAGGCTGATCATGACAATTACTGCGATGTCGGCCGCGTTCGGTGTTACGGCTGGTGCGCGACCGAGGGCGGCTCTGGCGGCGACCGCGATAAGAGCGACGATGGCGAACAGTTCCTTCCAGGCAGCGATCGTCCTCACCAGTCCGGCCGGGAGGCCGACGAGTCCTACCAGGACGGCCATTGAGACAATATGAAAAGCGAGTCCCCAGGCCAGAAGGTCGAACGCCCGACGCTCCATGCGCCCCGATCTGATGTCGTCAGACGTCGTGGCTGGCATATCAGCCAACGGCTGCGCTCCGGCGTTCGCGCCGAAGGCGATGTCAGCCAAAGGGCGAGTCGGCGGCGCGGAGACTCGCCGGCGCCTCGCTGTCGCCCGCAGGATCACTCTCTCCGTGCTTCGCTACACCACCGCGACGCCCCGGAACCAGTCGCCCAAGTTCAGCCGCGTCGGTTGGATTGCGCGCCGCCCAATCGGCGAATAGCGTTGCCGTGCCGGCCGTGAGCGCTGCCACCACAAGCGCCGTGACAAGCGCCAGCACGGCGAGAGGGAAGGGACGTGGCCAGCGCGGTTTCACCGGGGCTACTGCCGCGTCCACGGGTGTCACCACCGGCGCGTTGTTCACTTCGTCAATGCGCGCCGTCTCGAACTGCTGCTGAAGGTTCGTGACCAGGTTGTTGGCTAGCGACACACGGCGGTCCAGACGCGCTTCGGCGGCCGTCAGCGTGGGCGAGGATCGCCACTGACGATTCTGCTGTAGGAAGTCGCGGTAGCGATCCTCCGATGCCCGCAATTCCCCTTCGGCTTCGCGCAACCGTTCCTCCACGAACACCCTGCGCGATCGCGCCCGGGAGGTGCGTTGCTCGAGGTTGAAGCGCGCCACCAGCTCCGCCGCACGATTTGCTACGGCGGCCGAGAGCTCAGGCCACTGCATGTCGAAGGTAAGCTCCACAAGGTTGGTGCGCGGATCGGCATTCGGCGTTATGGAACGCCTTAGCCGCTCTATCCCCAGCTCCATGCGGCGAGCTGGAGATCTTCCCTTGCCCAACTTGAGAATGTCGACGAGGGCTGCGCTATCCGTCGTGGCGTCACTACGAGGGTCGGCGAAACGGCTCTCCAGAAGTCGCGTGAGTAGCTCTCGGCTGAGCGCCAACTGCACGTAGAAGGCCGGACTCTCCGACGGCTCTCCACCCAGATTCATCCCCAGCTGAGACGCCATCCCGCCCATGCCTGCGAGGCCGGACAGGCCGCTTGGAAGTTTGACGCTCTCCGTCGTATTGCTTACGAACGACACCGAAGAGCGATAAGTCGGCGGTAGGACGAGAGCGACAATGACCAGAATTGCCGCCATCGCCATCCCCAGCGCCGCCCCCAACCTCCATCGCTGGAGACTACCGATGAGCCAGCGGGCGAAGCTGAGAGGAGGGCGAGGCGCGGGCGTTAGTCCTGAGGGGAGCTGACTGGCCATGTGGATGGTGGCTTCAGAGACCCAGGCGCTCAGTTACGCGCCAGAACCACGACCACCGTGAGAAGGCTGGCGAGAATTGTGGCGATCGAGCTGGCAGTGGCGAGAAACTCCCGGCGTTCACTAGGGTCGCGGTCGGGAACGAAGATGCTGCTACCAGGAAGCGGCTGAGGCGCGCGCCACTGCGCGAAGATCCACGCCGGCTTGCTCTCCACCTTGCCGTTGGGTTGGGTAACGTACGCACGCTTCAGGTCGGCGTTGCGCGCAGGACCGCCGGAGGCACGGATGTAGTACTCCAGATCGCGACCGGGAACATATGACACCGCCACTGGCGAGTTCACCGCTCCCGATACCAGCACCACTCCGCTGTAAACCGGAATGTCTATCGAATCGCCGTCGGCGAGCAGGAGATTGTCGCGACTCTGCCGCTCCTTCAGCGCGGTCGGCAGGTCGATGCCAATGCGACCGACGCGCTCACGCGATCGGTAGAAAAGGACGCCGGCCGAGTAAGCCTCGGACGTCAGGCCCCCCGCTCGCGCAATGAGATCGGTGAGCCGTTCGTTCTTGTTGACGATCGCGTACTGACCGGGGAAGCGAACCTCTCCCGTAATGGTCACCTTACGCTGCAACTCCCAATCCGGTTGCTGCAGGATCAGTACGTTGTCGTAAGGCTGGAGTGAAATCTCAGGCATGTTTCCAGACGGCGCCGGAAGACCTGGTGGCCCCACGTAGCTCCCGTCGGAACCACGAGTGAAGATGTAGCTGGAGTCGAGTGGCGCGCGGAACGTCTGAGCGATCGTCCCGCTCTCCCGGTCCGTCGGCAGCCGCGCGACTTCAGCCTCGCGCAGGTAGGCCCCTTCGCGCAGGCCCCCGGCGAGAAGCACCAGGTCTCGCAAGGTCATCCCCTCCCGATAAGGGTACTGACCGCGACGACGCACCGCTCCGGTTACAGCGACAAACCTTGTCGGCTGGAACTCCCCTACCGAGAAGACACGTATCTCGTCATTCTGGCGGACAGGAAAGTCGTTGACTACTGAACCGGTGCTGTCTCGAAGGCTGGCGCGCAACTGAGTCCGTGAGGAGTCAGGTTCCAGGCGGGTGACGAGGACCCTCCCCAGGTAGGTGCCTGGCTTGACACCCCCGGCCGCACGGAGTGCGTCGCCGACCGACATTCCAGGAACGATACCCTGGGCGCCAGGCGACCAGACGTTGCCCACTACCGTGATGCGGTTGGCTACCTGGGTGGCGATGGGAAGAACGCGTACTACGTCGCCACTCTGCAAAGGCACCGGCGGCCCCGAATCGCCTGCATCTGAGGTTACCGAACTGACATCCAGGACGACCCGGGCGCTGCCGGCGTCGGTGCGATCCTGAGGCGGCAGGATGCGCTCGATCTGGACCCGCTGACGCGACGCGGTGGGGAGCATCCCGCCGGCAGAACGAATGAGGTCGCGGAGGGTTTCGTCCTTCCGGATCTCGTAGGTCGCGGGGCGCACCACTTCTCCGAGCACGCGCACTCGCGGGCCGTGGACGGGCACGAAGACGACATCGCCATTCTGCAATCGCACGTCCCGTCCGGGGTCGCCGCGTAGCAGGTAATCGTAAGCGTCCAGCGACGCCACCAACTGCCCGCCGCGCCGGACCTCGACCTGCCGCAGCGAGCCGTTCGCGGTCGGGCCACCGGCGGCGTAGAGGGCCGTCATGGCCGTGCCTGTGCTGGAAACGCGGTAGCTGCCAGGTGATGCTACGTCGCCTGTAACGTAGACTTGATTGCTACGGAGGCTCGCCACGCTGATCGAGAAGCGGGACGTCGCGTTGTCACCACGACGGATGCCAGAGTAGGCGCGCCCGAGTCGGTTATAGAGCAGATCCTCGAGTTGCCCCAGCGTGAGGTTGTTGACGTAGATCTGCCCCACCTGAGGCACGACTACAAAGCCCTCGCGAGTGACGTCCAGGGTGTAGGACGCCTCCACATCACCGGTAAGAATAAGCACCAGCCGATCGCCCGGACCCAACCGGTAGCTGGCGTCTACCGGACCGGCAAGATTCGGGTCGAATTCGCTGCTTGACCGCCTGAAAACATCAGCGCCGAAGATCACGAAGCCACTGTCGGCCAGGGATTGGCGTCGCTGAACGCTATCCATCACGATCCTGCTTCGCGAGTCAGTGCTGTCGAGCGGGGCATAAGCCGTATCGCGATCAAACCGGGCGCGCTCGCGGTCCAGTAGCGCCCGCTGATCAGGAATGGGCCGCTCCGGCACCCGCTCGGCCGGTTTGGCCGAGCGCAGGTCGAACACGGTGTCCTGCCGCGCCCGCATCGTGTCAGTGCCACGTCGCCCAGTCTGCTGAGAGCGGAGAAGCGACACGTCGGCCGAGTCCACCAAGCCCAATTCACGCACGGCTCGAAAGACGTCGGGCGACACTGTGCTGTCGCTGACGACGCCCCCGGTGAGGTAAGCGTCGAGCAGGTTTTCTGGATAACCGGCGGCCCGCAGGCGTGCCCTTACCTGGTCAGGCGTCAGTCCGCTGGTGCCGATTTCCTGACGCAGGCGCTCGATCAACTCTGGTCGATTCCGCAATAGTTCCTGCGCCTGGGCCGGTGAAGGCACAGCCTGGGCAGCGATGACGCCTGGTACTGAATAAAAAAACGCCGCTACGAGGAGCGGCCCGAGTCGGAATCCAGCCATCGGGACGGGAGGCATGGTGAAGGACCTGATGACCCGAAGGGAAGGGAATGGACGCGCAGGGACTCGAACCCCGGACCTCTGCTGTGTGAAAGCAGCGCTCTAACCAGCTGAGCTACGCGTCCCTAAAAACCCCTCCCGAAGGGCGTCCTGGTGCGGACAGTCCGCACCGGCTCGCGCCGCCCGCTGGAAGACCACAATTCTAACCGTGGCTCCAATGGAACGGAAGTGTCCGCCGCCCTCTATTGGGGCGACGCCAATCGGCACTACAGAAACTGAGCTCGCAACTGCGGAATTTAATGTCCCACTGAAGCCCGGCCACAAGCATACATCATCCAGCGTCGCACAGGGAGAGTGACGACAGAATTCGACCCGATGGATTCAGAACTGAATGGCCGATAACTACGCTGGTCTCGATGCCATTCCCGCGTATGCGGAGTTGACACAGCACCGTCTGGCGACATTCAGAACTCCTCCCTTTTCACTGCGCAGGCGGACGCAAGGGTCGGGCCGGCGAGCAGTCCTGGATTCGATGGTCGAGCGTCGATGCGTGGTGTTGTTAGCAACCACCTTGAACAGAGGCCCGACCCGGGGTGAAGTCTTTTCCTGGCAGGCAATTGAGAGTCGATCGCCGACCGTCTGGCCTCAACCCCCGCCGGCCAGCCAAATATGCTACTGACGGATCACGGCCCTAGCCGAGCGAGCGCGGCCCATCCCAGCAGCTCCTCCCGCTAGGGTGTGCACGCGCTCGTGTGCCCGCTAATGACTCTTCCCTCTTATGGGCCCTGCCGGACTTGAACCGGCGACCGTCGGATTATGAGTCCGCTGCTCTAACCAACTGAGCTAAGGGCCCGCTTGGCGAGCAGTTTACGCCGGGACAGGATGGGTTGCAAGCACCGGTGTCAGATCG
>CAJDVF010000007.1_pt1 | contig 79749 bp, 65 predicted proteins | sample 7391391 | NCBI WGS metagenome assembly CAJDVF01 (sample SAMEA7055697, study PRJEB34461) | soil metagenome | biome: terrestrial ecosystem; feature: Peninsula; material: soil | place: Antarctica | collected 2016 | reverse complement strand
GTTCGCGACGAGGCGGAGGTTCGTGGGCATCGTCGCACCTACGTGGGGGCCATGCCGGGGCTAATTATTCAGGCGCTCCGCCGGGTGGCCGTCAAGGATCCCGTGCTGATGATCGATGAGATCGACAAGATGTCCAGCGGCGGACCCAGTGGTGACCCCACGGCGGCAATGCTCGAGGTACTGGATCCATCGCAGAACCGCGACTTTGTCGACCACTACCTGAACCTGCCGTTCGACCTCTCTTCGTGCCTCTTCATCTGCACGGCGAACAACCTCTTCGACATCCCCGGCCCGCTCCGCGACCGGATGGAAGTAATCCGAATTGCTGGCTATACCGTCGAGGAGAAGGTGGAGATCGCCTGGCGCTACATGATTCCACGCCTGCTCGAGGAACATGGTATCAGCGACAAGGAAATCCAGTTCACTGACGAGGTTCTCGGATTCGTTTCCAAGCGCTACTCCCGCGAGGCTGGGCTGCGCAACTTCGAGCGTAACCTGGCCAACCTGATGCGCAAGCGGGCACGGGCCAAGGCGGAGGGGGAGGAGGGAGCCTGGGTTATCGAAGTCGCGAAAGTGGAGGAGATCCTGGGAGTGCCGCGTTACCCGGTCGAGGAAGCCGAGAAGGAACCTGAAGTGGGAGTGGTGACGGGACTTGCTTGGACCGCCAGCGGCGGCGAGTTGATGCTCATCGAAGCGTTGCGCATGTCGGGCACGGGACGACTCACGGTAACGGGGCAACTGGGAGATGTGATGCGTGAGTCGGTGGACGCCGCGTACTCCTATGTGCGGTCCCGGGCTTCGGTGCTCGGAGTGGAAGACAGCGAGTTCAGGGAGAGCGATCTGCACGTCCACTTCCCCGCCGGCGCGATCCCCAAGGATGGGCCGAGCGCGGGTGCCGCCGTCACGCTTGCCATTGCCAGCGTGATGAGTCGGCGACGAGTGCGACGCGATTGTGCCATGACTGGTGAGGTCACTCTGCGTGGCAGGGTTCTGGAGATTGGCGGCGTGAAGGAGAAAGTGCTGGCCGCTTATCGAGCCGGCCTACTCGAGGTGATCCTGCCGAAGGGGAACGAGAAGGACCTACGCGATGTGCCGGAGGAGGTTCGCACGCGGATGGTCTTCACCTTCGTCAGCACGATGGACGAGGTAATTCAGCTCGCCCTCCTGCCAGCATCTGGGCCGCCGCCGTCAGACGAGGCGCCGACCACTAGTTGACCAGTCGTCCGATGGAATAGAGGATCAATCCTACCAGGCCGCCGACGAGCGTTCCGTTGATCCGGATGAATTGAAGATCGCGGCCTATGGCCAGTTCGATCTTGCGCGACGTCGCGTCCGGGTCCCACTGCTCCACCGTGGTGGCAATGAACTCGGCAACGCCCTCCCGGTACTGGTCCACGACAGTGAGTACTGCTCTAGCCAGCGCGTCGTCCAGCTTCTGCTGCAGCGCCTCGTCGGCAAGCAGCGTCTCGCCAGCAGTCTGCAGCGCTTGCTCGAGCGCTCCAGGCGCGGCGTCCGGATCGGCGGCGCGCCTGAGGATAGCGGCCTTCACGTCGGACCACAGCGACGCCGAGAACTGCTGCACCACCGGGTGGCCAAGCAGGTCCTCCTTGATGGCCTCGGCTTTCTCCGCTGCTTCCGGGGAATGGCGGAGCGACTCGATGAACCTGTGCACCGCGTCATCAAACCGCTTGCGCAGAGGGTGTAGCGGGTCGGCGTCGACCTCCTGCAGAGTGTGGTCAATGGCTGCCACCACCCTGGCGTGGATGCGTTCATCCACCGCGCCCGGGATCCACCACGGCGTCTCCGCGCGGATCCGGTCACGAATCAGATCCTCGTGCTCATCAACAGTCGAAGCGATGAGGCGGATGGCCTCGTCGAGTAGTCGTTGGTGTCGATCGCCCGCCGTGACGAGTGCCAGGGCGTTACCCAGTAAGGGTGCGACGCGCGTGCGCCTCATGCGCTCCACCAGACTGCGGTCGATCAGCGCCTGCACGTCCTCGTCCTTCAGCATGTTCGCGGCACCAGCTAGTGCTGATGCGGCATGCCTGGATATGCGACGCGTGTTCTCCGGGACGAGGATCCAGCGCGCCAGACGTTCGGCTGGCCGGAATGCCTGCAGCCGCGCGGTGAGGACAGCGTGAGAGAGGAAGTTGGCCTGAACAAAGCCACCCAGCGACCGGCCTATGCGATCCTTCCGCCTGGGAATGATCGCGGTGTGGGGGATAGGCACGCCGAGTGGATGGCGGAAGAGGGCGGTGACGGCGAACCAGTCGGCGACTCCGCCCACCATAGCGGCTTCAGAGATTGCCCGTACGAACCCCAGCCAGGGGTAGCGCCTTTGCAGGACAGAGGTGACCGCGAATACAACGGACATAGCCACCAGAAGCCCCGTGGCGAACCGTTGCATCCGCTGCAGTCGCGCCACGCGCTCGGCCTCCTGCCCTTCCCAACTGCTCGACGCAGCTACCGGCGCTGAGCGAGGCGCTGCCGGAGTTGGTGAGGGAGGTGGCGAAGGAGAGTGCCCTTCGGTGGCCGTCATCGCGACTCCCTCAGGGTTTCGACGGGATCGACGGTGTCGAATCAGGGTGACCGGCCGGCGCTGCTTCGGCTGGACGCGGGCTGCTCTCGACCTGATTGAGGCGCACGCGTGTCAGGTCCAGAATGTCGTCCGAGCGCTCACCGCGGGGCACGTCCACGAAGAGCACGGCCGGGCGCCCACCCAATTCCGTAGCCGTCAGGCGCAGTGCTCGCTGGCCACCGGTATAGCGACGTTCCTTGTCCGATACCCGTTCCGCACGTATGTCGCGAAAGCGTCGAGCGAGCGCGGCATCGATAACGTCAAAGAACTCCACCGCGTCCACTGGCGTGTCCCAGACAGTTAGCCAGGCCACGCCCTCGCCCTTCGGCGTGTCGAACAGCACGTAGCGGTCTCCACCCCAGCCAGCGGCGCCACGGGTGGCGGCGTTCTGGTCTCTCGACCACTGAAAGAGCACCAGCCGAGTCTCGAATTCGCCGAAGTCGTTCTGATAGATCGCTCGACCCGGCCGAGGCTCCGGCAGCTCGATCCGGACTGGCATGTCAGCCGGCTCGTCGTACGCTTCGGCGTGTAGCACCTGCTCCGTGGAGACCGGGAAGCGCGACTTCAGAACCGGCGTGGAGTCACGCAGTTTCAGCCTCCGCACGAACTCGGCACCGCTCAGGTACGGGAAGATCAACGTCTCCTGAATCACTACCGGCGCCGCTGAGAACAGAGGCATATTGGTGGAGTTTTCGCGCACCGACTGACGGATGCGCTGCCAGCCTCCCGGGAGACGCGCGGCGACATCTCCGCCTCCGAGCATCATCTGCATCTGCTCATAGACCGCCTCCCCTTCCAGCACGGCCTGCATAGCGCTCGCCTCATCGTTGTCCAGACTGGAGTTCTGAAGCGAGTCCAGATTCACGTACTGGTCCTGCAGAGCATGGATGAGCTCATGGCCGATAATTGTCGCCCGATCGGTCTTCGCCGCCCCCTCGACGACGTAAAGAACCTTTGTCTTGGGATCGTAGAAGCCGACGATCTGCTCGGTGAGCAGGTCGAGAAGGAGTTTCTGCACGTCCATCGTATCAGGCAGGAGCCCGAACCGCTTGTAAGCGGCTACCTGTCCGTCCTGATCGCGCGCGACTCGTTCATCACGGAAGCGCTCCTCCAGGAACTCACGCACCTGCGCCGAGCTACGCGATTCCAGCTTCGGTGCAGTGAGGAAAGGGAGACCAGAGACCTCTTCCACTTTTCGGATCAGAGGACGAACCTCTTCAGGAAAAGGTCCGTCGTAGCGCACGCTGTCGCTGGCGCTGCCGCCACAGGCCGCGAACAGCGCGGCCGCCGCGACGGCAGCGAACGACAGGACAGCAGCGCGAGCAACACCTGCTCGCAGGGGCTTCACTCCAACCATGTGACGTTCTTATCGGTGATGAGACTGACGACCCGAGCGACATCGCGGCCTCTTACCACGATGTCCTGCTCGACCAGGATTAAACGGAGTTCTGCGCGGAGCGCAGTGCTGCGCTCCTCGTGTCGCGGGGACGACGATGCGCGTCCCGTGCCGCGACGTGCGTCCGATCCGGCCCCTCCTGCCTCGGCGTCGAAAACGCCGAAAGCCGCATCCAGTTCAGCGCCCAATCGCTCCAGTGCCGCCGCGCCTTCGCGGGCAAATCGTAGAAGAGGGTCGGCATCCGACCCATGTATCTCAGATCCGACTGACGCGGCACTCGACTGATGAATGCTAGTCAGCTCGGCGATGAGCGACTCGGCCGCTTCAGGATAGCTGGCGCCCGCGTGGATGTGTGCGCAAGCCTCATCCAGCGCATCCAGGGCACGATCGGGACGACGACGCTCAGGCTGAAAGAGATCGGTGAGCCGAACCGCCGCCTGAATTGCATCGTCTGTGACGACCACCAGATGATGGCGCTCGAGCACAGCCCGTCGCGCCTCCAGAACGGCGGCGGTCTCCTCGCTGGAGAGCTCTCGCACCATCACCGGCTGGAAACGGCGCTCAAGAGCCGGGTCGGGCTTAATCCACCGGTCGTATTCGTTGGACGTGGTGGCGCCGATAACGCGGAATTCGCCTCGAGTGAGCGCTGGCTTGAGCATGTTCGCTGCGTCCATAGCCACGCCCATGGCGGTACCCTGCCCCATCAGGTTGTGGAGCTCGTCAACGAACAGGATCACGTCGCCCGCGGCAACGATCTCGGCGACCAACCCCTGCATTCGCTGCTCGTACTGGCCGCGGTACATCGTGCCGCCCAGCATGGCCACGTGATCGAGCGCAAGTAGTCGGTGGCCGCGGAGAGAGAGAGGGACGCGTCCCGTTGCGAGGCGTTGGGCGAGCGCCTCGGCGATCGCCGTCTTGCCCACACCTGCTTCCCCGACGAGAACCGGGTTGTTCTTGTCGCGACGGAGGAGGATGTCCGTCAGCCGGTTCAGTTCCGTCTCCCGGCCCTGCACCAGATCCAACCGGCCCAGGCGAGCGTCCGCGGTTAGATCGCGGGTGAAGCGGGCAAGCACACTGTCGGATGGGCGCAGCATGACTCCGGCGTCAGGGTCGGGGTCGGGTGGCGCGGTCCCGACTCGCGCCAGACGGCGCGACCGGCGCGCCGATCAGCTAAGAAAATAGAGGACGTACCAGTCCACCAGTTCCCTCCCCCAAAGCAACGTGAGCAACGCCGCTGGCGCAAGGAAGACGCCGAACGGTACCTGCGGCATCTCAAATGGTCGTTGTGCCCGGCGTGCCCGCAACCAGACGATCGGCAGCACGAAGACGGGGAAGATCACGGCGGCGAGTGCGGCACCGACGAATATCGTGAGCAGTCCCAACCACGGCCCTACGGCGGCTCCCACGACCGCCATCAAAGTGACGTCGCCGAATCCCATCGCCTCCTTCTTCAGCGCCGCCTCGCCCAACCACCCCACGATAGCAATGGCCCCGGCGGCCGCGCAGGCCCCCAGTAGAGCGTCAGCGGCTCCGGCAAAGGGCGAAGCGGCCGCGGACGGATCGTCAGCGAAGGCTACGTACAACGCCGTACCCAGAACCCACAGGAGGCCGGATATGGTGAAGCCATCGGGAATCAGGTAGTGGAGCGCGTCGGTGATCGCGATCCCCGCCATGACGGTGCCGAAGATGGCGACTCGAAGAGCAGTGAAGGTGGGACCGTAGACCCAGACAGCCGCCACCCAACCCAGCGCCACGAGCAACTCGACTATCAGGTATTGCGGTGAGATCGATCCCTTGCAACCCGAGCAACGGCCTCGGAGAGCGAGCCAGCTAGCGATAGGTACATTCTCATACCACGCGATCTGATGGCCGCAGCCGGGGCAGCGCGAACGCGGCGCGACCACCGACTGTTCTGCCGGCCAACGAGCCACGCAGACATTGAGGAAGGAGCCAATCGCCGCCCCAGAGGCGAATGTAAGGGCGAGGATCACGATTACGGTGGGGTCGGTCATTATCGCAGCGAATGGAGTAGGATCCCCGTCGCCACCGCGACGTTCAGTGATTCGACGTTGGTGGCGATCGGTATGGCGACCAGGCTATCGGCGTGCTCCAGCAGTGCCGGTGACAGCCCGGCCCCCTCGTTGCCGAGAGCCAGGGCAAGCGCCTCCGGCGGCCGCAACGACTCCAGCGGCGAGCCATGAGCGTCGGCGGCCCACAGAGCGATTCCCCGCTCGTGAAGGAACGACGTCAGCGTAACGATGGTAGAAGTGACAGTCGGAAGCCGGAATGAGGCCCCCATCGCACTACGGACGACTTTAGCGTTCCATAGGTCAACTGTTCCGGGAAGGGCGACCACAGCGCGTGCCCCGAAGGCAGCTGCGGTGCGCAGGATGGTGCCGACGTTGCCGGGATCCTGGACCCCATCCAGGATCACCAGGCGCAGTGGCTCGCCGGCGGGTACGTCGTCAAGCCTGTGGGCGGGCATCTGGGCGATGGCCAGAATACCCTGTGGCGAGTCGGTGTCGGCAGCCGAGGCGAAGGTCGCATCGTCTACTTCAAGCAGGGCGATGCCGCGAGAGGCGGCGGTCGTGAGAAGCTGTCCGCCGCGAGAAGTGTCACCAACAGCGGGGGAAAAGAGGACACCGCGCAGCGGGAGCACCGAGTCTAGCAATTCCTCGACGGTGCGAATTCCCTCGGCGACGAAGAGCCCCTGCCGTTCGCGGCCTTTTCGCCGTTTCAGGTCGCGCGCGAGGGTGAGGAGTTTCACGGAGTTTGGAGTTGGCGAGTGGATTGACTAACGACGGCCTGGTGCCGAGTACGAGGATGCCAGAGCGTGATTAACGGTACAAGATTAATGGCGCGAGCGGGCCCGGCTGGAACGCCGCTTGCCTTTCCCGTGAGCACTCTGACAACCAAGGACAGCAACCGATGACTCGATACACGTACAATCGCATTGCCGCCGGCACCGCAATCGTTCTGTCCGCGGCCGCGTCAGGGTGCCTGGCGTCCACGCAGCAGGAAGTCCAGTTAGGACAGCAGTACGCCGCGCAGATCAACCAGCAGCTTCCGCTGGTGCGCGACGCTGAGATAGTGCGATACATCAACGTTCTCGGCGACTCCATCGCCCGCGTCGGCGACGACCGGAACCTGGATTGGCATTTCTACGTCGTGGACAGCCCCGAGATCAACGCCTTCGCCGTGCCGGGCGGTTACGTGTATGTAAACCGTGGCCTTATCGAGGCTGCCCAGAACATGAGCCAGCTGGCAGGTGTGCTGGGGCACGAGATCGGCCATGTGGAGAAGCGTCATTCCATGCAGCAGATGCGTGACATGGAGCGCGCCAATGTGGGCGTGGGGCTGCTCTGCGTGCTGACTACCGTCTGCCAGAGCCAGGTTGCAGCGACGGCCATTAACGTCGGCGGTAGCGCGGTCTTCGCCAAGTTCAGCAGGGAAGACGAATCTGAAGCCGACGCGGTCGGCGTGGCTAACGTGGTTCGGGCGGGAATCGATCCGCGGGGAATCCCGGAGATGTTCCGGATCCTACTGAATATGCGTCGCCAGGGTCCCGGCGCGGTGGATGCATGGTTCTCCACCCACCCCCTGGAGGAGGATCGTATTGCCGCCACCCAGGCCATGATCGCGAAGATCGACCCGGCGATTCTGAGCACCCTGACCACTGATACCCAGGGATTTCGGAACTTCCGGGCGAGGGTGAAAGCCCTCCCACCCTCGCCCAAGCCCGCCAGATAGTCGACTGCTGTCGGGTCCGGCTGCGAGCGGTATATTCCGGCCATGCACATAGCCCTCACCATAGCCGGCTCCGACTCCGGGGGCGGAGCCGGCATCCAGGCGGACCTGAAGACGTTCTATCGGTTTGGCGTCTTTGGCACCTCAGTTGTCACGGCCGTCACCGCCCAGAACACGCACGGCGTGAGAGGCTGGGCTCCGATGACACCGGACCTCGTATCACAGCAACTGGACGCAGTGGCCGAGGACCTCCGACCGGCAGCAGTTAAGAGCGGGATGCTCGGCGAGGCGGAGGTAGTCCGGGCAGTCGCTGAGGGGTTGAGACGTCACCAACTCGCGCCCTACATCCTGGACCCGGTGATGGTTGCGACCTCCGGCGATCCGTTGCTCACTCAGGAGGCGATCGAGGCTATACGACGCGAGTTGCTGCCGCTGGCCGATCTTGTCACGCCCAATCTGGACGAGACTGAGATCCTGCTGGGGGGTGAGCCGTTGGTCGACGAGGATGGGATGGTAGTCGCCGCGAAGCGGCTGGTCGACGATCTGGGGGCGAAGGCAGCATTGGTGAAGGGAGGTCACCTGCTCGGACCGCAAATGGTGGACGTCCTCTATCTGCACGGCGCCATCCACCAGTTCCGACATGAGCGGATCGATACCACCAGCACTCACGGAACCGGCTGCACGCTATCGGCAGCAATCACCGCGGCGATGGCTTCAGGCGTTCAGATGCTGCCGGCGGTCATGTCGGCGCTCGACTACGTGAATGGGGCAATTCGGACCGCGCCCAACCTGGGCGGTGGTCACGGTCCGCTGAACCACTTCGCCTGACCTCGGATGCCAGTGGACCAGTCCCTCGCCGGCGTCCTTCCGGACCCGATTCTGGCCTGGCGGATCGCGGTCGCGGCTCTCTGTGGGCTGGCAGTGGGGCTCGAGCGTGAGTGGTCAGGCCATGCGTCCGGACCCGGCGCCCGCTTCGCCGGCATCCGCACCTTTCTGATCTACGGCCTTCTGGGTGGTGTCGCCGGCACGCTAGGAACGCTGGGACTCTGGCCGCTGGCGGCGGTTCTGATCGGTGGCGGGGCGGCACTCGCCGTGGCCGCGTTCGTCATGGCCATGCGTCGAACCGATGCAGAGATGGACGCGACGACCGAGGCATCCGCGCTGGCCGTCCTGGCGTTGGGGGCTCTGGCCGGTATGGGCCAGCTTGCTCTCGCCAGCGGCGTGACAGCGGTGATCGTGCTCGCTTTGATGGAGAAAGTCAGGCTGCATGGCTGGGTGCACCGGTTGGAGGCACGCGAGTTGTTGGCGGCGCTCCATTTCGCCGTCCTCGCGCTCGTCATCCTGCCGCTGCTTCCGGCCACACCTCTCAATGTCCCCGGCGGCGCCGCACCGCGCACGCTGTGGATCATCGTACTTCTCTTCTCCGCCCTCAACTTCGCCGGTTACCTGGCGCGTAAGGTGGTCGGGGCGTCGCGCGGCTACGGCGTCACCGGACTGCTGGGCGGCGTCCTCTCGTCCACCATGGTTACACTGCAGTTCTCCCGCGCCAGTCGCCGCCGGCCGGAGCTTTCAGGCGCGCTTGGGGTGGGCGTTGTGGCGGCTTGCACTGTACTGATGCCGAGAGTGCTCGTAGTCACAGCCATTCTCAACCCGTCGATGGCGCTCCGTCTGGTCGTGTTCCTGTTGCTACCGATCACTGTGGGCGCAATTCTGGTGGGTTTAGGGCTGTACATGCAGCGCGATGAGAAGCCCGCATCGAGCATCGCCGAGGTTGAGCAAGAGAGCCCACTCGGACTCTGGTCAGCGATCCAGATGACCGTGGCGTTCCAACTCATCCTGATAGCCCTCGAATACGTTCAGCGATTCTGGGGCGAGAGTGGATTGATCACATCGGCGGCGGTGCTGGGGCTGGCAAACATGGACGCTCTCACGCTCGCCATGAGTCGCCTCGGCGAGGATGCTCCGACGCTCACCACGGGCGCCCTGGCCATTGCCATCGGCGTGCTGACGAACACGGTCCTCAAGCTTGCACTTACAATAGGTATTGGCACGCCCAATTTCCGGAAGGTGGCTTCGACTGGATTGGTGATCCTCACCGTAGCGAGCGGCATTGGGCTCTGGCTGGGGTACCGGTGGGGTTGAGCGCCCAGAAGCGCGCCGGAATTTCATGATGGCCGGAAAAGCCTGGCGCCGGTCGAGCTCAGCCTGGGCCAGCGCAGGCGGGCGCCGCCGCTAGCAACTTCAGAGGCGCGCCACCAATCCCTCCACCAGTCGTTCGAAGCGCTCACCCACCTCACTGGTTGTCTCCAGAACTTCCGCGTGGTCGAGCGCGGCGGTGGAGATACCGGCGGCCATGTTAGTGATGCAGCTGATGCCGGCGACGCGCATTCCGCGCGCCCGGGCAGCGATCACTTCTGGTACAGTCGACATCCCAACAGCATCGGCACCCAGCCGCTCCAGCATGCGCACTTCGGCAGGAGTCTCGTAGGACGGACCGAGGAGCCCTGCATAGACGCCTGAGACGACCGGGATCCCGGCGTGGACGGCAACGTCAGCCAGCAACGCGAGGAGAGACAGATCGTACGGCGCAGACATGTCCGGGAATCGAACATCACCGGGCTCCACCTCACCAATGAGCGGATTCCGCGACATGAGGTTGATATGATCGTGGATCAACATCAGGTCACCGCGACGGAAGGTGCGGCGTATGCCGCCGGCGGCGTTGGAGACGACCAGAGTACGCGCACCAAGGGCATGGCACAACCGCACCGGGAGGGCGGTTAGCGACGCCGGATAACCCTCGTAGAGATGGAAACGGCCGGCGAGCGCAATCACCTCGCGCCCAGCCAGCGTGCCAGCGATGACCGCGCCGCTGTGGCCAACCACGGTTGTCGACGGAAAGCCCGGGATGTCGGCGAACGCGATCCGTCGCGGCGACTCCAGGCGGGCAGCGAGGCCGCCGAGTCCGGAGCCAAGAATAATCGCGGCGGTTGGTTTGCCCAGCCCCAGCCTATCCCGAATGGCGTCAGCGGCGAGCGATGCCGCTGAATCTTCCCTCACCCCGCCAGCACTCACGCCGACAACTCGCCCTGCAGCAAGTTGATCTCCCCGCGCACGCGGACTAGCAAAGCCTGGCGATCCAGCCACGGCAGAAAGGCGGCCTCAAAGCCATACTCGGCCAGGCGAGCCAACTCATCGAAAGTGAAACCCAGGTGCTCTTGAGCAGCCACATATTCGTCGGTAAGGCTGACGTTGCTCATCAGCCGGTTGTCGGTGTTGAGCGACACGCTCAGACCCAGGTCGAAATAGCGGCGTAACGGATGGTCAGCATAGCTCCGGACGGCATGAGTCTGAACGTTACTGGTGAGGCAAATCTCGACCGCTATACGCCGATCGTTCACGTACTGGGTGAGCGACTCATCGTCGATGAGGCGGGTGCCGTGTCCTATGCGATGAGCGCCGCAAACGTGGACCGCCTGGCGCACGGAGCCGCTGCCGTCGCCCTCGCCGGCGTGGCAGGTGCAGGCGAGGTCATGTTCCCGCGCGTGGCGGAAGGCGCGTTTGTGCAGCGCCGCTGGATTGCCCAATTCACCGCCGGCGAGATCGAAACCGACGACCCCTCGATGTCGGAACGCCACCGCCAACTCGGCAGCCTCCAGAGCCATTTCCGGTGCCATGTTGCGGATAGCGCAGATGATCACGCGGCCAATTATGTCAAGCTCCAACTCGGCACGGGCGATTCCGCGGAGGGTAGCCTCCACGGCGTCCACCATTGTGAGTGACTCGCGGGCGTTGAGCACGGGCGCGTAACGCACCTCGATGTAACGCACCCCGTCGGCCGCGGCATCGGCCAGGAGCTCGTAAGCGATTCGCTCCAGAGCGTCTGCCCGCTGCATCACTGCGAGCGTGATGGAGAAGCGCTCCAAGTAGTCCTCGAGATGTCGGGCATCATCCACGTGCATGTATCGACGCAGTGAGTCCGGATCATCGGACGGCATGGCGACTCCGAACTCTCGCCCTAACTCCAGCAACGTCTGCGGACGGACGGAGCCGTCCAGGTGGACATGAAGTTCTGCCTTGGGCAGGCGACGGAGAAGGGATCTTGGGATGAGCGACGGCATGGATTCGGTTGCGGGCGAGCGTTGCGAGGCGGCGACTGGAGCCGTGCGGAGAAAAGCTAGTCCTCTCGCGGTTCGCTGGGGAGCGGTTCTAGCTTCTTCGCGACAGCTGCGCCAGCGGACGGCACGGTGGAGTAAACTGTTGACGCGTAGGAACGCGACCGCCACTTTCACGGGACAGGCCATCGTCCTGGCCTAGCGATACGCGATCGTGACAGCATCCACCTTCTCCTTCAATGTCTCAGGCAGCAACGTTCAGCAGCAACACCGCGCCAGGCACTCCGGCACGAGCAAAGCCACTGATACTCGGCCTCGCTGGCGGTACTGGTTCGGGTAAATCCACCGTGGCACGCCGGGTTGCCGAGGCACTGAGAGTATTTTCGTCGGTGGCGTTCATCGACATGGACGCATACTACCGCAACTTCACCCATCTCACGCTCGACGAGCGACGGCGCGTGAACTGGGATCATCCGGACGCGCTGGATACCGATCTTCTCGTGGAACAGCTGAACGCTCTGGCAGGGGGTGTTTCGATAGCCAAGCCAATCTACGACTTCGTGCGACACCTGCGGGCGCCGGAGACGGAACCCATCTCACCAGCCGATGTGGTTGTCGTGGATGGCATACTACTGTTCGCCGAGGAGCGACTTCGTAATCTCTGCGACGTCAAGATCTTCGTGGAGGCCGACGCTGACGTGCGCCTGATCCGGCGCATTCGCCGAGACATTGCCGCGCGCGGCCGTCCACTGGAGGAGATTCTGTCACAGTACCTGTCCACGGTGCGGCCGATGCATCTGCAATTCGTGGAGCCCAGTAAGCGCTACGCTGACGTTATCGTGCCGCGCGGCGGCCACAACGAGGTTGCCGTGGAGATGATCGTTGCAAAGATCGCTCGTCGCCTACAGGGTCAACGCCCATGACCGCCCCTCTCGTGGTCGCAGATCGGGTGCTGGTAGTGGATGATGAACCGGACATCGTTGCTCTTGTGGCCTATCATCTTGCACGCGCTGGATATCGAGTGTCCACCGCATCGTCCGGGACGGACGCGGTAGCCGCGGCCACCCAGGAACCACCATCCCTTATCGTGCTCGACCTGATGCTGCCCGGCCTGTCGGGATTCGAGGTGCTGGAACGATTACGCGAATCGGACAGGACGCGCGACGTCGCGGTTCTCATGCTTACGGCGCGCAAGGAGGAGCCGGACCGTATACGTGGGCTCTCGCTCGGCGCCGACGACTACCTGACCAAGCCGTTTAGCCCGCAGGAGCTAGTGCTTCGCGTCGGCGCGATCCTCCGGCGCGTCGGCGCTAATAAGTCAGCAGTCGCTGACATCATAACCATCGGACCGGTGACGATCGACCGTAGTGCCCATCGAGTAAGGCTGGATGACGAGGATGTGGAGCTCACGCCGACCGAGTACCGGTTGCTGCTTATCCTCGCCGAGCGACGTGGTCGGGTCCAGGATCGCGCGCAACTGCTGGAAATGGTGTGGGACGCCGCGCCGGATATTCAAACCCGCACGGTGGACATGCACGTGCAGAGGCTCAGAGCGAAGCTAGGGTCGGCCGGCGAGCTGATCGAGACAGTTCGCGGCTTCGGCTACCGCCTGCGCGGCCAGCGATCGCAGTCAACGAGCGCGTGAGCAAAGCCGGGCCGCCGCGTATGCTGGACTGGAGCCCAGCCGCTCTCCGTCCAGCGACGCAATCATGAAGCTGACACAGCGGCTTCTTCTCGGCGCCCTGGCCGTCATCGGTCTACCCGTACTGTCCATACTCCTGATCGTCGATTTCCACCTGCGCGAGAGTCTGCTCGCCGAGGCACGGCGAGAGCTGGAGCGGGAGGCGCGCGTCGTCGCTGCGCTCTGGACCCCCGATGCCAACGCCGAGATCGTGGCGAGAGACGCGGCACGAGCGCTGCAGCATCGGGTCACTCTGCTCCTTCCAAATGGACGGGCGCTCGGTGACTCGGAGATGGAACTATCTCAACTCGCCGGTGGCGGAGATTTCAGTCAGCTACCGGAAGTGGCGGATGCGCTCCGAGACTCGTTAGGGTGGAACATAGGCCGGACGCCCTCTGGCGAGGAGATGAGGGTGGCGGTGCTGGCTCCGCAAGGAGTCGTGCGAATCACCTACGACCTTTCCGATGTTGGCGCGGCGTTCGACAGCGTGCGGCGGGGGCTCTTGGGTGCGGGGCTGGTCGCGATTTCGCTGGCGGCGGTGATCGCCTGGCTCTTTTCTCGAGCCGTCGTGAGACCAGTGGTAGAACTGCGTGACGTAGCGCGCGGTCTTGCCGCCGGCGACCTCACCCGCCGACCGTCGCTGGCCGCGCCGGGTGAGGTAGGCGACCTCGCAAACGCTCTTCACCGACTGGCCGAACAGTTGTCGGCACGAGTGGATGCGCTGAAGGCGGAGGAGGCGCTGCTCGAGGCGCTCAGCGAGGCGCTCAGCGAGGGAGTGGTGGCTGTGGACCGGCGTCCGCAGGTGGTGCGTATCAACGCGACTGGACGCCGCCTGCTCCGGATGCCCGACGAGGTTCCCTTCCCCGTGGATCACCTGCCTCGAGAGCGGGCCCTCCGCGACGCGCTCGCTGCGGCGCTCCGCGGCGAGGCCACCGATGCTGCCGAGGCGATCATCAGCGGTCACACGCTCATCCTTGCTGCCCGCCCGTTGCCGGAGGGAGGCGCCGTTCTCGCTCTGTACGACCTGACGCAGATCCGCAAGCTGGAAGCGGTGAGGCGTGACTTCGTGGCCAACGTGTCGCATGAGTTGCGGACGCCGCTCACCATTGTCGGCGGCTTTGCCGAAACGCTTGCTGAGGATGGCGTACCGGTAGAGCAACGACGGCTGTTCGCCGAGAAGATCCGCGTCAACGCGCAGCGAATGCAGCGGATCGTAGACGACCTGCTCGATCTGTCTCGCATCGAATCGGGCGGTTGGATACCGCGCCCGGAACCGTTGAGCTTCCGTCTCTTCGCCACCGACGCGATCGCCGCCGCCAGTGCAGCGGCCTCGCGCAGAGGTGTCCGCCTGGAGATGGACATCGCACAGGACGCGGGGACGGTTTATGCCGACCCGACCGCGCTGCGACAGGTGCTTGGCAACCTGGTGAACAATGCCGTACGCTACACGCCGCGCGACGGCGAGGTGCGCATCTTCGCCGAGGCAGTCGCCGGGGGAATTCTGGTTGGCGTGCGCGACACCGGCAGTGGGATCGCCGCGGAGCATCTGCCGCGAATCTTCGAGCGCTTCTACAGAGTGGATCCGGCACGATCGCGCGATGAGGGTGGAACCGGACTGGGACTGGCCATCGTCCGCCACTTGGTGGAAGCGCACGGCGGGCGCGTTCAGGCCGAGAGCACCCCCGGGAAGGGTACCAGTATCGCCGCGCTTCTCCCGCAGGCACCGGTGATATCGCTATCATCGAGCCTGGCCGGCACTGCACAGGTGTAGTCCACCGGCTGAAGGCGATGATGCGACGCTGAACCCGTGATTGTGGTGATCACCCGTCGTCGTGACAGAGCCGTTGCACGGCCGTCTCAGCTCCGAGACTTCCCTGGTTCACGTTGAAGGCGTTGTAGTGAAGTGCGCCTCCAATCAGTTCGCGCGTGATGCGCGGGAGGTACGTCCCTCCGAACCAGAGAGTGCAATGCAATCCAATCGCCGCCGTACACGGCCGCGCTGCAGATCGTGGACATACTTCAGGATGCTGGCTGCGCTCCTTTTCGCGCCCATTCCGGTATTCGCACAGAGCTTTACCGGCCGGATAGTGGGTCGTGTGATAGACGCCGCCTCCGGCCACGGTCTCACCGACGTCGCTATCCAGGTCGTCGGCACCACACTGGGCACCCAATCGCGTGTAGACGGGCGTTACGTGATCAATCGCGTGCCCGCGGGCACGGTAACGCTGCAGGTGCGACGGATCGGCTTCGCACCGAAAACGATCACAGGCCTCATGCTCGAGGTCAACGCGGCGCTGGAGCAGGATATCACGCTCAGCGCCGCGGCGATCAGCCTTGAGGCACAGGTGGTGAGCGCGGAGGTCGAGCGGGGAACCGTGAGCAGAGCGCTCGACGAGCAGCGCAACTCCACCGGTATAGTCACTTCGATTACTCGCGAACAGATCAGCCGCAGCCCCGACAGCGACGCAGCGCAGGCAGTGCAGCGGGTGAGTGGCGTGACGGTACAGGATGGCAAGTACGTTTTCGTACGCGGGCTCGGCGAACGGTACACCACGATATCGCTGAACGGCGCGCGGCTTCCCAGCCCTGAGCCGGAGCGACGCGCGGTGCCTCTGGACATGTTCCCCGCCGGCCTGCTCCAGGCCATTACCACTCAGAAGAACTTCACTCCCGACCAGCCGGGCGACTTCAGCGGGGCCCAGGTGGACATCCGGACGCGCGAGTTCCCATTGCACCGGCAACTCAGCTACTCCGCGTCGGCCAGCTACAATACCGCCGCCACAGGAGTCTCGCTGCCGATGGCGCCCTCCACCGGATTGGAGTGGATCGGATTCGGTGGTGGCGCGCGCGAGATCCCCGATCCGGTCGCCGGCGGCGACATGCAGAACCCGGCACCTGGCGCATACGTGGACATGGTCAACGCGTTCCGTAACTCCTGGTCGCCAAGCGTCCAGGGTGGCCTACCAGGCGGCTCCTTCAGTGCGACGCTAGGCGGTAACGATCTGCTATTCGGACGGCAGTGGGGGTACGTCGGTTCGCTGAGCTACTCCCACACGGCCGAGGCTCGCTCCAGCGAGGTGCGCGCGTACGCGGATCCCACCGGCGGAATCCGGGAAGTTGACCGGTTCGAGGGATCAACTGGTCGGACGAGCGTTCTCTGGGGCGGCCTGGTCAACCTCAGCACGATGCTCGGCAGCAGCTCACGGATCACCTTCAACAATAGCTACAATCGCACCGCCGATAATGAGGCGCGCTCCGAGATCGGGTTCAGTGAGAACCTCGGAACAAAGCTCCACGTTGATCGGCTGCGGTTCGTGGAGCGTAGCGTGCGCTCCAACCAACTCGCCGGCGAGCACCAATTGAACATGACCAACCGCCTCTCCTGGTCGGTCACCTCGTCGGGTGTCACGCGCGTCGAGCCGGATCGCTCAGAGTTCGTGCGCGCCGAGAGGCCCACGGGCGAGCTGTACTGGCTGGACAGCCCCGAGTCGGCGGTACGGACGTTCGGCGACCTCGCCGAGAACAACTACAACGCACAGATGGACCATACTTGGAGCTTCGGCGGGTTGTCGCTGCCGCATCAACTGAAGGTGGGCGGACTTTTCCGCTACACCGACCGCAAGGTGACCAACGACGCCTACAGCATCCAGGCGCTCTACCTACCGGTGGACCAGCGGTCGCTGCCAGCCGAGCAGATCTTTGATGGCCGCTTCACGGAGGGCGACCGGTACGGGTTCCGTGTCGCCCCGGTCGCCCAGGGCGGTTCGTACAGCGCCACGGAGCAGGTGGGCGCCGGCTACGCTATGCTGGAGTACGCGCTGGGCGAGCGGGTGAAAGTGATAGCCGGCGCGCGGGTGGAGCGCACGGCCACCGCGATCACCGCTCAGCCGACCATCGGTCAAGCAGTATTCACCAATCCGATCTATAACGATCTGCTACCGTCGGCGGCCGCCAATGTCAGGCTCACGGAGCGGCAGAACCTACGTCTGTCGGCCTCACAGACTCTTTCCCGCCCTGAATATCGCGAGCTGGCTGAGGTTCAGTACCGGGACGTCATCGGCGGTGAGAACGTCCTGGGGAACCCAAAGCTGCTACGGACGCTGATCCAGAACGCCGACGCTCGCTGGGAGTGGTACCCGGACGCCGGCGAACTGCTGAGCGTGGGGCTATTCGCGAAGCGCTTCCAGGATCCCATCGAGCGCGTCTTCCTCGCTACGTCGGGCACTCGGGTGGTGACGTTTGTCAACGCGCGGGCGGCGAACAACGTCGGCCTGGAACTGGAGGCGCGAAAGAACCTTGGCTTCGTCGCCGACGCGCTGACGCCCCTCACCGCATTCTCCAATCTCACGCTGATGCGCAGCCGCATCGAGCTGGGCAGCGACCCACGTGTATCGGCGGAAGAGCGACCGATGATGGGGCAGGCGCCGTATGTCATCAATGCTGGCCTCACGTACGCAGGGGAGGGTGGCCGCCTGAGCACGACGGTGCTCTACAATCGCATGGGCCGCCGCATCGTGGCCGCTAGCCAGCAGCCGCTACCGACGACCTATGAGGAGGCTCGGGATGTCCTCGATCTGTCGCTGCGCTTCCCGATAGGAGCCGGCCTGAGCGGCAAATTTGATGCGAAGAATCTTCTCAATGCTCCCTACCTGCAGACGCAGGGGCCGGTGACGCGCGAGTCTTACGTCGTCGGTCGGTCCTTCGGATTCGGACTGAGCTGGCAGCCGTAGCAGTCCGCGCTCGCACGTCGTGACGTCAAAGTGACGGCGTTGTGATCGGGCCTAAACACTCAGTGGCTTTCGTAACAGTGCACACCGGCGTCGTCAGGCGCACGGGAATCTCTCCAGCCACTAACCGAATAATGATCTCAATCTCCATGCGTCACGCTTCTTCGGCCCTGCTGCTCGGCGCGAGCGCGCTCGTCGCCTGCAGCAGCGATAGCCCGGGCGGCGGAACCGGCCCGACCCAGTGCTCCGGAAGCGCCTGTCTGGCGGTAATCGCCAGCGATATTACGGCGGACCGCACACTTCACGCGGACACGGTCTACACGCTGTCCGGCTTCATTCATGTGGCCAATGGCGCCACCCTGACTATCGAACCCGGCACGAGGATTGTCGGCGACTACGAGGTACCTGGATCATCGCTGTTCGTCTTGCGAGGGGCGAAGATCCGAGCCATGGGTACGGCTGAGAAGCCGATCGTATTCACCTCCGAGCGGCCTATCGGACAGCGAACCCCGGGCGATTGGGGAGGGCTGATCCTCGTCGGCAACGGTATCGTGAATCGTGGTTCGCCAACCATCCTTGAAGGGTCGGGCACGGGGGCGGCAAACCCCGAAGCGAACTACGCCGGCGGCGCCAACAATGCCGACGACAGCGGTGTACTACAGTATGTCCGCGTCGAGTACGCGGGCTACGCGACGGCTGCCGACGCTGAGTTGAACAGCTTCACATTCGCCGCAGTGGGCAGTGGCACCACTATTAATCATCTGCAGTCGATGGCCGGACTGGACGACTCCTTCGAGTTCTTTGGTGGTGCGGTGGACGGCCGATACCTGATCTCGTACGAGGCCGGCGACGACCACTTCGACATGTCCGAGGGATATCAGGGACGGCTCCAGTACCTAATCGCGTTCCAGAGCCATCGCCTCGACCCGCGCCCCGCGGCCGGCAGTTACTCAAGCGACCCGCAGGGTATCGAGAACGATGGCTGCGCGGGACAGAACTGCGGCACCGGCTTCAATTCCGAGCCATTCACCATCCCCGTCGTAGCCAACTACACCCTCGTCGGAACCGGCCCGGGCGTGGTCGACGGCACCTCAGGCGGTATTGGTGCGGTACTCCGCCGCGGCACGGGCGGCCACTACCTAAACGGCGTCATCACCCGCTGGCCAGCCGGAGCACTGAGCATCCGCGATGCAGCGACCGTTGCCCGCGCGGCAGCTGGTGACCTGACAGTGCGCAACCAGTACCTGGCGGATAACGGCAAGGTCTTCCAACAGGGCACGCTCGACCTGGCAGCCAACGCAATCGATGTAGCGGCAACCACTGTCACCGCCGCCTCGCTCTTCGTGAAGCTCCCCGCAACGACATCAGCGACGACCACTGCCGCCGACTTTGACTGGTCGCTGGCCGCTGGGGCCGCCCCGGCTACGGGCGGCCTCACGACCTTTGCCGGACAGCTCGCCGCGCGCGCCGGCAGCTTCATCCAGCCCACCGCGTTCCGCGGCGCCGCCAATGCGACGGGCGAGAAGTGGTGGAGCGGCTGGTCGGTCTACTCCATCCGCTGACCGACTCCTGCGGCGGTTTCGCGCGCACGGCAGCACCGGGAGCGCGAGGAGCACATACGACGTCCGCCGCTCCCACCATCCACATGCCATACATGCTGACTCTTCACTCATGCGCCGCTTTCTCAACCGTCCGCCTGACATTCCTCAGAGCAGCCGTATTGACCTCTCTCCTCACCCTCGGCGGCTGCTCGGCTACTGATGCTTCGGCTCTGCCTGACGTGTCAACAGACGGCGGTGCCAACGCGCCTTTTGCAACCGCCCCGCCGGCCGATGGTGGCACCGTTGACAGTATAATCCCGCTTCCAGAGGCACTGCGACGCTTCAAAGCCGACCTCCCGCCGGTGCACGCACTTGCCGGAGGGGCGCCGTCACGCGAGGCGCTGATAGCACGCTTCGTGGAGGCGCTCAAGCACCAGGACACGACAGCTGTGCGTGCGCTAGTTCTCGACCGGGCCGAGTTCGCTTACCTCTACTACCCGAGCAGCGTGCACAGCGCGCCGCCGCGGGCCCTGGCGCCATCCCTGGCTTGGTTCCTGATTCAGCAGCAAAGTGAGAAGGGGATAACGCGAAGCTTCCGGCGACTGGGCGGACTGTCGCTCCAGGCAGACAGTCTCGCCTGCGCCGAGGGGCCGCATCAGGAGGGGCAGTCCAGCCTCTGGAGCAATTGCACGGTCGCCTTAAGGCTCGATGCCAAAGGTAGCGCCGAGCGCCACCGGCTGTTCGGCTCCATCATCGAGCGCGACGGCCGCTTCAAGTTCGTCTCTTACGCCAACCAGTTCTGAGAGTGACCGCGGCTAGCGGTCCGCGCCGGTGACTAACCCGCCCGTGACAGAGCTGTTACGCGACTTTCAGGCGGCAGCGGCGAGACAACGCGATCTTTCCAGTCACATACCAGACCTTCAGGAGCGCGGAGTGAAATTCAGGTCCTTCATCGTCCTCGTCGCAGGGCTCTTCATCGGTCTCACGGCCTGCGGCGGCGATTCCGGAAAGAACGACGGTGCAGCTGGCCGCAGCGGTTCTGTAGACCTGACCGGCGCGGGCGCGACCTTTCCGTATCCCATCTACTCCCGGTGGTTCTCGGACTACGCGCAGGAGACCGGCGTCCGCATCAACTACGGCTCACTCGGCTCCGGCGCTGGCATCCGTCAGGTAACCGAGCAGACGGTGGACTTCGGCGCCACCGACAGCCCGATGACGGACGAGGAGCTGAAAGAGGTGAAGGGTGGCCCGCTCCTCCACATCCCGACCGTCATCGGTGCTGTAGTCATGACGTACAATCTCAAGACGGTCTCCCAGCCATTGAAGCTCTCGGGAGACGCCATTGCCGGGATCTTCCTGGGCACGATCACGAAGTGGAACGATCCGGCCATCGCGTCTGTGAACCCGGGTATCGACCTGCCGGCCAATGACATTCTCGTCGTACATCGCACCGATGGCAGCGGTACCACCTACATCTTCAGCGACTACCTTACCAGCGCCAACCAGGCCTGGGCCAATGGACCAGGCAAGGGCAAGCAGGTCAATTGGCCTGTCGGGTTGGGCGGCAAGGGCAACGAGGGAGTCGCCGCGCAGGTCAAGCAGACGCCAAACTCCATTGGTTACACCGAGCTTGCGTACGCCCGCCAGAACCGTCTGCCAGTTGCTCTGATCGGCAATCGAGCCGGCAATTACGTGGAGCCGACGATAGCGAATATCCAGGCGGCCGCTACCAGCGTGCTGGGCGACTTACCGAAGGACACCGACTTCCGCGTCTCGATCGTGAATGGTCCAGGTGATCAGGCCTATCCGATCTCGTCGTTGACCTGGATTCTACTTCGTGAGCAACAGGCGGATTCGGTCAAGGGAAGAAAGTTGGTGGACTTTCTGCGATGGGCGCTCACCGAAGGTGGCCAGCAGGCAGCCGCACTCGACTACGCTCCGCTCCCCGAGCCAGTCGTCAAGCGAGTGTTTCGGCGATTGGACGAGGTGAAGCTGGGCGGCGGAGTCTGAGCGTGGCGCCCGGAGCTGAACTCGGACATCCATCCGCCGCGGCGGGTGGGGCCGACAGGTCGAAGCTGATCGGTCAGAATGTCGGGGATCGCATCTATCGCTGGACGATCACGGCGTTCGCGCTCTGCATTCCGCTCCTGCTACTGATCATTGCCGCGGAGGTCGGGTCCGCCGGTTGGCCGACGTTCCGCGAGCACGGTGTGTCCTTCCTGTTCCTCAGTACCTGGGATCCCAACAGCGGTCAGTACGGCGTGCTGCCGGCTATTTACGGCACGCTCGTGTCCTCGCTACTCGCCCTCCTCCTCGCCACTCCACTGGCCCTCGGAGTGGCGATATTTCTCTCCGAGTTCGCGCCGTCGTGGCTGCGCACGCCGGTAGCATTCCTGGTAGACCTGCTGGCTGCCATCCCGAGCGTGATCTACGGGCTGTGGGGAATCTTCTTCCTCATCCCGCTGCTGCGCGATCACGTGGCGCCGGCCATCAAATCCATCCCGCTGATAGGCGGGCTTCCGATATTCGCCGGTCCGGCGTACGGCAATAGCCTGCTCGCTGCAGTCCTGATTCTCACCATCATGATCCTCCCGTACACCTCCTCGGTGGCACGAGAGGTACTGCTGGCGGTTCCACGTTCACAGCGCGAAGCCGCACTCGCACTCGGCGCTACGAGGTGGGAGACCATTCGTGATGCCGTGGTGCCGTACGCAAAATCAGGCATAGTCGGCGGCGTGATACTGGGCCTGGGCCGGGCGATCGGTGAGACGATGGCGGTGACGATGCTCATCGGGAACGTTGCGCAGATCAAGGCCTCACTGTTCGCGCCCGCCTACACGATGGCGGCACTGATCGCCAACGAGTTTAGCGAGGCGACAGGTCCACATCTATCAGCACTGATGGCTGTCGGAGCCGCGCTCTTCCTCATCACCATCATCGTCAACGGCATCGCCCGCTGGCTCGTCTGGCGGGTATCGCGGGAACGCACGCCGTGACGACTACGCCAAGCACTGCCTCCCCCACGCCGCCTGCGGTCAGGCGCACCCCGCGTCCGACGCGCACCCAGCGAGCGGCGGCTGAGCGCACGGTGCGCACCCTACGTCGCCGTCGCCTGACGAACAGAGTGATGGTCGGCGTGATGTACCTGGCGGCGTTGCTCGCCATACTGCCGCTCATTCTCATACTCTTCCATCTGGTGCGCGAGGGCGCGTCATCGATCTCGCTGGACTTCTTCACCCGGATGCCGGCGCCGGTGGGAGAGCCGGGTGGCGGGATGGCGAACGCCATCGTCGGCACACTGATCCTTGTCGGGCTGGCATCGGCGATCGGACTACCGGTGGGTATCGGGGCGGGCCTCTACCTGGCTGAGCATCGCGGCTCACGCCTGGCCCTCGTTACTCGGTTCCTGTCCGACGTTCTGAATGGCCTGCCGTCTATCGTGATGGGTATCTTCGCGTGGCAGTTCCTGGTACTGCCTATGGGTGGTTTCTCGGCCTATTCGGCAGGAGTGGCACTGGGAGCGATGATGATTCCCCTCGTGACCCGCTCCACCGAGGAGATGATCCGCCTGGTTCCGGTCTCGCTCCGGGAGGCGGCGTTGGCGCTCGGCTTCAGCCGGGCGCGCACATCGCTCACGATCGTGCTGCGCACCGCGCTTCCGGGCATCGTCACCGGCTCCCTCGTTGCCGTTGCTCGCATTGCCGGCGAGACCGCGCCGCTACTCTTCACCGCCTTCGGGAACCAGTTCTGGTCAATCTCGCTTAACGAGCCAATCGACGCTCTGCCGCTGCGTATCTTCTACTATGCCACCTCCCCGTACGATCAGTGGCGAGAACTGGCCTGGGCCGGCGCCCTCGTCCTCATCGGCATCGTCTTCACCATCAGCATTATCGCGCGTTACGCAACCGGAGCCCGGCATGGCCTTGGCGGAGACTGAGCGACGCCTGGCAAGGCTCACCGGTAAAACGCACTCCCCCTTGTCTGATGCGGGGACGGCGGAGACGCGAGTGGCGGTACGCGGCCTGGATGCGTTCTTCGGTTCAACCCAGGTGGTGCGGGACGTGACCGTGGACTTCCATGCCCACGAGGTAACCGCCATCATCGGTCCATCTGGCTGCGGCAAGTCGACCATGCTTCGTTGCCTCAACCGGATGCACGAGACGGTTCCCAATACCAGGGTGGGTGGCCGGGTGGAACTCGACGGCCGTGACATCTACGGCCGCAACGTAAGCGCCATCAGCATTCGTCGTCATGTCGGGATGGTCTTCCAGCGGCCGACTCCCTTCCCCACCATGTCCATCCGCGACAACGTCGCCGCTGGGCTCCGCGTCCTACCTGGCGGTATGCCCCCACGCAGCGAGGTGGACGCCACAGTGGAGCGTGCCCTACGCAGCGCGGCGCTGTGGGATGAGGTTATGGACAGGCTATCGGACAACGCTACCGGCCTTTCCGGCGGGCAGCAGCAGCGCCTCTGCATCGCGCGCGCGCTGGCAACATCGCCACGCGTCCTTCTGCTCGACGAACCCACGGCATCGCTCGACCCGATCAGCACCCAGGCAATCGAGGAACTGGTCTACGAACTACGGCGCGAGGTGACGGTGGTGATAGTGACTCATAACATGCAGCAGGCTGCTCGTGTGTCCGACCGCACCGCATTCATGCTCGCCGGCGAACTGGTGGAGGTCGCACCATCCAGTATGCTCTTCACGAACCCTGGCGACCCTCGTACCGAGGATTACATCACTGGTCGCTTCGGATGACGCCGCCGTCATTAGCCCCGCAGCCCGCCTCTTCCTCAGGGACGGAGTTGATCGGTTCCGTGGTCGCCGATCGCTACTCCTTCTGGTACGGTCCCAAGCAGGCGTTGCACGAGATCAGTCTGGCCATCGAGGAGCGCTCCGTGCTCGCCCTCATTGGGCCCTCAGGATGTGGAAAGTCCACCTTCCTGCGATCGATCAACCGAATGAACGACCTCATTCCCGGGATCCGTCACTCGGGCGACATTCGTCTCATGGGTGAGACGATTTTCGCAGGGGGCATGGACACGGTCTCGCTCCGCCAGCGGGTCGGGATGGTCTTCCAACGCTGGAACCCGTTCCCCAAGTCCATCTACGACAACGTCGCCTACGGCCCGCGCATTAACGGTCAGCGCGATCGGGGAGAACTGGACGGTGTCGTCGAGAGCGCTCTACGCCGCGCCGCCCTGTGGGATGAGGTTAAAGACCGTCTACGCCAGTCAGCTCTGGGACTGTCGGGAGGCCAGCAGCAACGTCTCTGCATCGCCCGGGCTCTTGCCAATCAGCCCGAGGTGTTGTTGCTGGACGAACCGGCCAGCGCGCTCGACCCTATCGCGACTCAACGGATCGAGGAACTGCTCTACCAACTGAAGGGGGAACTGACGATTATCATTGTCACACACAACCTCCAGCAGGCAGCACGTGTATCCGATCGGACGGCGTTCTTCTACATGGGCCGGGTTGTGGAAGTAGACCTGACCGAGCGCATCTTCACGAGTCCGCGCGAGGAGCGAACAGAGGCGTACATCACAGGGAGGTTCGGATGACATCGGAGACCGGATTCCGGCACTTCCACGCTCAGCTCAGCACGCTCAAGCAGCGCTTGCTGGATATGTCGCAGCGCGCCGAGGAACTCGTCGAGACTGCGGTCGATGCGCTCCTCACTCGCGACCGGGAGAAGGCCGAGTCGGTAATCATCGGCGACCGGGACGTCGACCTTCTGGAGGTCGAGGTTGAGCAGCTCGGTATCGAGCTATTAGCGCTTCAGCAACCGATGGCTCGCGACCTCCGCTTCATCATCAGTGCCATTAAGATTTCGAGCGACGTGGAGCGGGTGGGGGACCATGCCGTGAACATTGCCCAGTCGGCGATCCGGCTGGCTGCCAGTTCGTCGACCATCACGCCGAGTCCGGAGATCGAGGACATGGCGAGACGAGCCCGGCGAATGCTCAGTGACGCCCTGGATGCCTTCATCCGCGCCGACGGCGCCCTGGGTCGAGCGGTGTGCCAGGCCGATGATCACGTGGATGCACTGCACAATTCGGTATTCCGCATTCTTCTCACCCACATGATGGCCGACGCCCGGACTATAACGCCCGCGCTCGAGTTGCTGCTGGTGAGTCGGAACCTCGAGCGCGTGGCCGACCTGGCGACGAACATCGGTGAGGACGCCGTCTACCTGGCCGAGGGTAAGCAGATCAAACACGGGCTGGGGGAAGCCGAGAGGGCATCGTTGGCGTCCAACCACCACGTGCCCTGATGAGATGACCGCCGAGCGTCGCCCGAACCGTCCAGGTCGCGTCGCTCGCGGTCAGCAGCGTCGCCCCGTAGATGCGGTGCGGGTGGCGGCGATCGATATCGGATCCAACTCGGTGCGTCAGGTCGTCGCCGACGTAACGAAGTCGGGTGCCATTCTGGTGGTCGACGAACTGAAGGCCACGCCACGGCTGGGTGCCGGGTTGGACGCTTCCGGTGAGTTGGCGTCAGAAGCGATGCGGCGCGCCGTCGACGCAGTGACCCGGATGGTCAAGCTGGCTAAGCAACTCAAGTCGGACAGGACCGTCGCCGTCGCCACGAGCGCCGTCCGCGACGCTTCCAACTCGGCCGAATTTGTAGACATGTTGCGCGCGGCCACCGGGTTGGAATTGAGAATCCTGGATGGCGTGGAGGAGGCTCGCCTGGCACATCTCAGCGCAAGAGCCCACTTCGACATGGAAACAGGGCGCACCGTGGTGATAGATGTCGGCGGTGGGAGCGTGGAACTGGCGTTGAGCGCTGGCCCGGCTGTGGACCGCTTGCTTTCCTACCCACTCGGTGCGATCCGCCTCACCGAACGCTACCTGTCGCAGGGCACCCGGCAGCGTGACGTGGCACGTCTGCGCCGGTCGGTGCGCAACGCGCTCCGCGATCCCGAGCTATGGCGTGAATGGCGCGGCGCACGAATCATCGGCTCCGGCGGGACCTTTACGGCCCTCGCTGCCGTCCAACTCGCGCGCCGCGGCGTGTCTGCTGCGCGCACGGTCCACGGCACACGGATCGCTCGAGAGGACGTCGAGCACGTGCTGGAGTACCTGCAACATCTCTCGCCGGCGGAACGTGCGGCCGTGCCCGGGTTGAGCCCGGCCCGCGCTGAGATCATAGTAGCCGGCCTTGCTACGGTCGCTGAGTTGATGGATCGGTTGGCTAGCCGCGAGCTCACCGTATCGGACTATGGTATACGGGAGGGGCTCCTGCTGGAGAGCGCTCAGGTATCGCCAGACGCTGATCCACGACGTGCCCGCGAGCGGTCCGTGGTCGCCTTCGCCCGCCGTTGCCGATACGAGGCGCCGCACGCCCGGCACGTCCGCCGCCTGGCACTCCAACTTTTCGACGCAATAGGCGGTTCGCTCGGTGCGGGTCCTGCTGAACGCGTCACGCTCAGCGATGCGGCACTACTGCATGATGTGGGTTACCACGTCAGCTACCGCCGACACCACCAGCATTCCTACCACCTCATCGTGCACGCCGACCTGTTGGGGATGACGCCGGAGGAGCAGGTGGTGCTGGCCAACGTGGCGCGCTACCACCGTGGTTCCAGGCCGTCACGAAAGCACGAACCGTATGCCGCACTAACGCCCGAAGCGCGGGCGCGAGTGCGTAGGCTGGCTGCGTTGCTGCGCGTGGCGGACGGTATGGATCGCGGGCACGTCGGTGCGGTTACTCGTATAACGGTTAAGCGTTCGGCAGGTGCTGGTATCGAACTTCACGCGGTTCCGCGCGACCCCGGCGCCGACTGTCGCCTGGAAATGTGGGGCGCCGCACGCAAGGCCAGCCTCCTGGCTGATGTCGCAGGCGTGCCAGTGCGAGTGATGGACGCATCTGGAAAGGAGGTGAGCGGCGACGATGACTCACCATCAGAATGAGGGTGACGCTAGCGAATGTCGAACAGAGCCTGATTAGTGGCTATCTCAGGAACTGGTAACGCACAGGCTAGTTCGCCTCCGGTCCGATAAGACGCTTCAACTTCGGCTTCGCCTCCCAGGCCCCACGGATCCACCAACAGGATCTCGTGCGAAGCTCGCACTGGCTCGTCGCCCGGTTGCAATTGCTCGTAGGCGCCATTGGACTGGAGAATCCAGGCCTGCCTGTTATCCGATAGGTAGACGGCCAGTAGCGATCGCAGCCGGCACCTCAGCAACGCATCCTCTACCGGGACCACCGCCTCAACCCGACGATCCAGGTTGCGAGGCATCCAGTCGGCCGAGCCCAGGAAGTACTCGGCGTCGCCGTCGTTGTGGAAGTAGAAAAGGCGCGAATGCTCGAGGTAGCGGCCAATTATGCTTCGCACCCTGATGAGGTCGCTGGAGCCAGGGACACCCGGCCGGAGGCAACATATGCCCCGAACAAGAAGGTCTACTCTAACTCCCGCACTAGATGCGTCATACAGAGCCGCAATCATCACCGGGTCCACCAGCGCATTCATCTTCGCCACGATGTAGCCGGGACGACCGCGGCCGGCGTTCGATATCTCGCGCTGGATGAGTTGAAGGAACCGCTCCCGCATGTTTGTAGGTGCGATGAGCAAACGGCGGTACTCTCGCTGGCGGGAGAATCCTGTGAGGAGGTTGAACAGCTCGCTCAGGTCGGCAGCGATGGGAGCATTGGTGGTCAGGAGGCCGATATCGGTGTACTGCCGAGCCGTGCGGCTGTTGTAGTTCCCCGTTCCCACGTGTGCGTAGCGACGCAGCACGCCGTCCGGATCGCGCCTCACGACCAGGGTCGTCTTGGAATGCGTCTTGAGTCCGGCCAGGCCGTAGGCCACATGCACGCCGGCATCCTCAAGGGTACGCGCCCAGGCGATGTTGTTGGCCTCGTCGAAGCGTGCCTGCAATTCGACGAGAACTGCTACCTGCTTCCCGCGTTCGGCCGCGTCGGTGAGGGCGCGAACGATCGTGGTGTCGCCCGATGTCCGGTACAGCGTGAGTTTGATGGCCAGCACGTGCTCGTCGCGCGCCGCGCAGGTCAAAAACTCCTCCACCGAAGCCGCAAATGAGTCGAACGGGTGGTGCACGAGAATGTCGCGTTCACGCATCACGTTGAAGATGCTCCGCGTACTGTCTCGCAACTCCGGCGGAATGCGCGGGGTGAAGGGTGCATAGTGCAACAGCGGCAACTCGAGCTGGGAGAGGTCGATGAGGTCGGTGAGCTCGAGGAGAGACCCGGCGTTCTGTACGATCCCTTCCGGCAACATCCTCCCCTCATGGCCACTCTCTGCGCGGAGCTCGTCGAGAAGCAGTTCGACGACGGAATTCGGCAGCCCTTCCTGGATCTCCAGCCTGACCACTTCACCGAACCGCCGTTCGAACACCTGCCGTTCGATCGTCTCCAAGAGGTCTTCGGAGTCGTCGGAGTCGGAGAGCTCCAGGTCGGCGTAGCGAGTTACCCGGAACAGGTGCCAGTCGACGATTTCCATGCCCGGGAAGAGAGCTCCTAGGTTCGCTCCGATCACCTGTTCCAGTGGCACGAACTGGTTGGGACGACCGAGCGTGACCCAGCGCGGCAGGCTGCGAGGCACCTTCACGCGAGCGAAGTGTTCCTCTCGCAACTCGGGGTCGCGCATCTGCACAGCCAGCGAGAGGGAGAGGTTGGAGATGTACGGGAAGGGATGACCCGGATCTACCGCGAGCGGCGTGAGAACTGGGAAGACCTGCGACTCGAAGAACTCATCGAGCCGAGCCAGATCGGCGCCGGTGAGGTCCGCCATGCCCAGTAGCCGAACGCCGTGCTCGACCAGCCTTGGCAACAGGATTTCATGGAGGCAGTGGAGTGCTCGAGTCAGTAGTTCAGACACGCGCGCATCGATCGCGTCCAGCTGTTGCTGTGGAGTGAGGCCGTCAGCGGAGACGATCGTTACCCCCGCCGCCACCTGACGTCGCAGGCCAGCCACTCGCACCATGTAAAACTCGTCCAGGTTGGACGAGAAGATTCCGAGGAATTTGAGCCGCTCGAGCAGCGGCGTGCGTTCGTCGAGCACCTCGTGCAGGACGCGGCCGTTGAACTCCAGCCAGCTCAACTCACGATTGAATAGCTGGTGAGGCGGAAGTACCTGAGCACTCATATGGAATCTGAGCGACGGCGGGCGTTCACTCGGTGCGGCGCGGATCTGCCGCGGGCGGAGACCATCGCGGCGCAGGCGTTTCAGGCGGCGGCACGGCCGGCTGACCAGCGAACGGGGTGCCCAACGGGCGCCATCGATCGGCCGGGGTCGGGTCGCTACCCGGCAGTGGAGCAGGTCTGGCGACGGCTGGTTCTACCGGAGCGCCATGGTTCGGGGTTGGTGAGGCGGTGCGCGACGGTGTTTCGGGAACGGGCTGATGACTGGCAGTAACAGCCCGTGCGTCCTCCTCCTGCCGTGACGGCTCGGCCGGCTCGGCGGCTGCGGTCGGCCTGCCGTCCACCGGCTGTTCAGCGGGCGCATCCCCGACCAGCCGGGCAGGCGCGGTCGGCCGGCTGAAAGACGATCCGGCCATGCTCGCCGGAGCCGGGTCAGCCACGAGGTCAGACAGTCGACGCGGACCAGGTCCGGTGACTTCAGCGATCGCCGCTCCAGCAGAGGTTCCAATTCGAGTAGCGCCGGCGGCGAGCATGGCAAGCGCGGCAGCACCGTCCCGAATCCCGCCGGATGCCTTCACGCCCATGCTGTCGCCAAGGGCGAGACGCATCAGCGCCACAGTCTCGGGTGTTGCCCCGCCGGCGGAGTGAAAGCCCGTGCTCGTCTTGACGTAATCCGCGCCCCCCTCGCGCACGGTGAGGCAGGCCTTCACCAACGCCATCGGTGTGAGGATCGCAGACTCGACGATCGCTTTGACCAGGGCTCCGTCGGCGGCCGCCACAACTTCGGCCACGTCGCGCTCAACGTCATCCCAAAGCCCCGCGCGTAACGCTCCCAACGGCACCACCAGATCCAACTCGGTCGCTCCCCGTTTCACGGCAAGGGCCGCCTCAGCAGCCTTGATCTCGGCAGGCACGGCACCCGATGGGAAGCCGATCACGCTCGCCACAGCTACCTTGCTGCCGCGTAGCAGCCGCACGGCGTCTGCCACCCAGACAGAGTTGACGCAAACCGACGCCAGCCGGTGGTCCCTGGCTTCGGCGCACAGACGCTCTATATCGGCTATGGTAGCATCAGGACGCAGCAGCGTGTGGTCGAGGACATCGCCCAGCCGAACCTCGCCCGCCGTGAAGCGGACTCCGCGCGGCGGAGGAAGAGGCTGCGGGGCGGCGGATGCACGGGGAGCTTCGCCTCCCTGTCGCATCGGTACGGGGGCAGCGGCAAGCTGACTGGCCAGCTGAGCTGCTAGGGCGTTCAGGTCTATGCTCACGAGGATCTCAATCCGACGGTTATGCGCTTCTGAATAGACTGACGAGGGAAAACGGCGCCGGCAATATGACCAGACGCACGGGGTGGTGGAAAGCTGACAGGCCTCCTCGACGAATCATCGATACCCGCGCATCTCGCGCGGCGCGAACTGCTCATGAAGAGCTAACCGGCGTTGGATCAGAACAGGATTCTGAAACAACTTCACAAGCAGCACGCCGGCCAGGAAGCCACCAACGTGCGCCCACACGGCGACCCCGCCGGACACATCTGCGTCAACGGGCGACAGGGCTGGCAGGCCAGCAATGACCTGGAAGGCGAACCAGAGTAGAAGGACGACGAAGGCCGGCACCCTGATAACAGTAAAGAAGATTATGATCGGGACGAGGATGCGGACCTTCACTTTCGGAAAGAGCACCAGGTAAGCGCCAAGAACGCCGGAGATCGCGCCAGAAGCGCCGACGGTCGGCACCGGCGAGGCGGGACCGCTGAGCACATGAGCTGCCGACGCTGCGAGCCCGCAGAGCAGGTAGAAAACGACGAACCGGAAGCGGCCCATGCTGTCCTCGACGTTGTTGCCGAAGATCCACAGGAAGAGGCAGTTCCCGAGTAGGTGTCCCCAGCCGCCATGGAGGAACATGGAGGTGAGCGGCGTGAGCCAGTTGACGCGGTCGGCGTCTACTACGCAGACCATTCCCGGCCCTATCGGCACCGCAGTTCCCAACGCCACTCGACCCGTCAGCTCTCCCGGAACAAGACCAAGATTGCAGATGCTGGTGGCCAGCTGGACCACGTCGAAACCGGCGTGCTGGATGAGTAGCCAGGCCAGGATGTTGGCAGCGAGCAGGGCATGGGTGACGACCGGGGTGCGGAGCACCGGATTGTCGTCGCTGATAGGGATCATGTAGAGATGATTAGTTACGGAGGGTGCAGAATGTGCAGAACGACGCAGGCGGGCGGGATGGGTAAAAGTCTCGAGTTGCGACCGCGAGATGGGAGAGGGACAAAATGGCAGTCGCCCTGCCTTCCGCGGTCGCTGTGGTGTCAGTTTGGCGGCTTACACCGGCCTCGCCCTTGCCATGCATGAACGCAGCCGCGCGGCGGTCCCAATTGGGTCGTTCGGCGCGCACGACGCGACGACAGTGCCGGCCGGCAGGGCCGGCGGGCGCCACGCATCGATATTCCGGACATCATACATGCAGAGGTATTAATGGCTGACAAGGTCATCGGCATCGATCTCGGGACCACCAACTCCGTGGTTGCAGTCATGGAGGGCGGCGACCCGGTGGTCATTCCCAACGCCGAGGGTGGTCGTACGACACCGTCCGTTGTGGCGTTCACCAAGGACGGAGAGCGACTGGTAGGTCAGATTGCCAAGCGGCAGGCGGTCACCAATCCCAAGAACACGATCTTCTCGATCAAGCGCTTCATGGGACATACGATCGCTGAGGTGGGCCAGGAGACGTCGCGCATCCCGTATCCGGTGGTGAGTGGGCCTAACGGTCTCGCCGCCGTCGAGGTGGGAGGCAAGACCTATACGCCGCCAGAGATCTCGGCGATGATTCTGCAGAAGATGCGTCAGACGGCCGAGGACTACCTGGGGCAGAAGGTCTCCCGGGCGGTTATCACGGTGCCCGCCTACTTCAATGACTCACAGCGTCAGGCCACCAAGGACGCCGGGAAGATTGCCGGCCTCGAGGTTCTGCGCATCATTAACGAGCCGACCGCGGCAGCGCTCGCGTACGGCCTCGACCGCAAGAAGGACGAGAAAGTCGCCGTCTTTGACCTCGGCGGCGGCACTTACGACATCTCCATCCTCGAGCTCTACGACGTCGAAGGATCGCGTCAGTTCGAGGTCAAGTCCACCAAGGGCGACACGCACCTCGGCGGCGACGACTTTGACCAGCGCGTGATTGACTGGCTGGTGACCGAGTTCAAGAAGGATCAGACGATCGACCTGTCGAAGGATCCGATGGCCCTCCAGCGGCTCAGGGAAGCCGCCGAGAAGGCGAAGATGGAGCTTTCAAGCACCAACTCGACGGATATCAATCTTCCGTTCATCACCGCCGACCAGAGCGGGCCGAAGCACCTCAACTACTCGCTCACGCGGGCCAAGTTCGAGCAGCTTGTGGACGACCTCGTGCAGCGCACGATCCCGCCCATGAAGCAGGCCCTCCAGGACGCCGGACTCGATCCGAAGGAGATCGATGAGGTGATCCTCGTCGGAGGCTCCACGCGTATCCCGAAGATCCAGCAGGTGGTGAAGGAGTTCTTCGGCAAGGAGCCCAACAAGGGCGTGAACCCGGACGAGGTCGTAGCTATTGGGGCGGCCATTCAGGGCGCGGTACTAACCGGCGAGCAGAAGGATGTCCTCCTTCTCGACGTTACCCCGCTGTCGCTGGGTATCGAGACGCTGGGTGGCGTGATGACGGTGCTCATTCCGCGCAATACCACCATCCCGACACGCAAAGCCGAGACTTTTTCCACAGCCGACGATAACCAGACGACGGTGGAGATCCACGTCTTGCAGGGTGAGCGTGAGCTGGCCACCTACAACAAGACGATCGGCAAGTTCCAGCTGACCGGGATCCCACCCGCTCCACGTGGCATGCCGCAGGTCGAGGTGATCTTCGATATCGACGCCAACGGTATCCTTCATGTGACGGCCAAGGACAAGACCACCGGAAAGGAGCAGAAGATCCGCATCGAGGCATCGAGCGGGCTCTCCGACTCGGAGGTGGACCGGATGGTGAAAGACGCCGAGAAGAACTCCGACGAGGACAAGCGTCGGCGCGAGGAGATCGACACTCGCAACCGTCTCGACGCCCTCACGTACGAGGTGGAGAAGAACGCCAAGGAGTGGGCCGACAAGCTGTCGCCAGATCTGAAGACGAAGATGGAGGAGGGCGTGGAACGGGCCCGGAAGGCGCTCCGCGGTGACGACATGACTGAGATCAAGTCCTCGCTGGAGGATCTCTCCAAGGTTTACAGTGAGGCTGGGCAGTCGCTTTATGCTCAGGGCTCCGAGAGTGGCGACGATGCCACCCAGCAGGCCGGAGCCGAGGCTACCGCCGAGGCGGCACACGCTTCCGCTGACGACGTGGTCGAGGCGGACTACGAGATCGTCGACGAAGAGAAGAAGTAATCAGGCTGGCACTATGTGCGCACCGGGGGTGGGGTTCGTCCCACCCCCGGTGCGCACGTTCGGCAACCCGATGCAATAGCTGACCGGTTGGAAACCCTGTAGCCGACTCTGGGGTACGAACGGATTGGCTCTTCCGTTTTCACTTTGGAACGACCGTGGACAGATCCATGAATTCTCTCTTCGCACGCACACGCCTTGGAGTGGCGGTCGTCTCGGCATTCGTTGGCGGTATAGTGCTGACGGCTGCATTCGACGTCACACCGTTCGGTCACGCACAGCAGACGGGCTCCACTCGTCCGACAGCGAGCCAGGTTCGCTCGCTGGAAGAGACGGGCAATGCTTTCGTCTCAATCGCCGAGCATGTCACACCAGCAGTCGTCTCCATAGCTGCGGAGTCTGACGCCCCTCAGGTGGCTCGGGGCCAGACCCGCCGCGAGTTACCGCCCGGCTGGGAAGATTTCTTCCGCCAGTTCGGAGGCCAGCCGCCCGGTCCCAGCCAGTCCAGCGGCACCGGCTTCCTCGTGACCGGTGATGGCTACATCCTCACCAACAATCACGTCGTGGCGGGTGCCGATCGGTTGCTGGTGACGCTCCACGATGGTCGGGAATTCCGCGCCAAGTTGATTGGTCGTGATCCCGACACTGACGTCGCGGTGATCAAGATCGACGGCAAGGACTTCCCGACTGTCGCTTTCGGCGACGACGAGAAGCTGCGCATCGGCGAGTGGGTCGTGGCGATCGGAAACCCGCTGGGGCTCAACTTCTCAGTGACCGCCGGCATTGTTAGCGCGAAGGGGCGTGACTCTTACGACATCCGGCTGCCGCAGGCGGGCGGACGAAACGAGTACGCCATCACGGATCTCATTCAGACAGATGCAGCGATCAACCCGGGTAATTCCGGCGGACCGCTAGTGAACATCCGCGGCGAGGTCATCGGGATCAACAACGCCATTGCCAGTCAGACCGGCTACTTCGCTGGCTACGGCTTTGCCATTCCGATAACACTGGCCCGCGACGTGATGTCCGATCTGGTGAAGCATGGCCGGGTGCGGCGCGCTGTCATCGGCGTCCAGATTCGCCAGGTGAATGAAGATGACGCAGCGGTAGCCGGACTTAAAGAGATCCGCGGCGCGATAGTCGGAGATTTCAACGAAGGGAGCCCGGCCAAGCGTGCGGGACTCGAGGTGAATGACGTCATCATATCGATCGACGGCCAGTCGGTGGACAAGGTGAGCACGCTCCAGCGCCTGGTGCGTGGTCACGAGCCGGGCGAGACGGTTTCGGTGGACGTCATGCGCTACGGTAAGGCGCGCACTTTCAAGGTGCGGCTGGACGAGGCGCCGACAGATGCCAGCCGGGCGGTCGCAGCGGCGGAGCGGCCGTCGGATACCGTTGCTCCGACGCGCGCCAACGACAAGCTGGGCATCGTCGTGGAACCGGTGACTCCGCAGTGGGCTGCTGCGCGGCGCCTGGACAGTGTACCGCCCGGGATCGCCGTTGCCGAAGTACTGCCCGACGGTCCGGCGCGTGAGCGTCTGAATCCAGGCGACATCATCACTGCAGTGATCCATCCCGCGCCAGAACGGCCCATACTTACACCAGCCGACCTGCAGCAGGTGCTGGCCCGTATGAGCGCTGGCGAGTACCTGACGCTACGCGTCTACAACGGAGCAGCGCGGCAGTCGAGGGTGGTCAACATGCGCGTAGGCTCGACCCCCTGATCTCGCCCGGCCAGCGCGCGCCATTCCGGCGACGCTGATCTGGCGCCTTGGGGTCCTAGTGGGCGGCGGTCCACCTACCGGTGAACTGCCGCCCACTGCTGTATCGAGCTTCGATAGCCTATCTTGCGGAGCGCGAAAGTGGCGGAATTGGTAGACGCACCGGCCTTAGGAGCCGGCGCCTCACGGCGTGGGGGTTCGAGTCCCCCCTTTCGCATTTGACATACTTGGAGTCGGCTGGCAGCCGTCGCCTGAACTGCTTCCGCGCCATGGCGCCGGGCACATGGACGCGCTATGAAGATTCTGATTATAGGTAGTGGCTTTGGCGGCCTGGCAGCGGGAATTCGCTTGGCTGCACAGGGGCATGACGTGACGATGTTGGAGCAGCGTGACCGGCCAGGCGGACGCGCCTACGTCTACCAACAGGACGGCTTCACCTTCGACGGCGGACCGACGATCATCACCGCGCCGTGGCTGTTCGAACAGCTGTTCGCTCTCGCTGGCCGCCGGCTGGCTGACCACGTCACCCTGGTCCCGCTCGACCCGTTCTACAACATCCGATTCGAGGACGGGTCGGTGTTCCGTTATAACGGTCAGCGAGAGGCGGTGGAGGCCGAGATACGCCGTTTCTCACCAGACGACGTGGCTGGCTACGCCCCATTTCTGGAGGCGACCGGGCGCATCTTCGAGACCGGCTTCGCCCTCATCGACAAACCGTTCACCCATCTGAGTGACATGGTTCGGGCCGCCCCCGACCTGCTCCGGTTACGTGCCGACCGGAGTGTCGCCAGCTTCGTGAATCGGTACTTCAAGGACGAGCGGCTGCGCCAGGTATTCAGCTTCCATCCGCTCCTGGTAGGCGGCAATCCATTCCAGACTACCTCTATTTACGCCCTCATCCATACGCTGGAGCAGCAGTGGGGAGTCTGGTTCGCGATGGGCGGGATGGGCGCTGTGGTTAGCGCGCTGGTGGAATTATTTGAGTCGCTGGGCGGCAAACTTAGGCTCGAGACGCGAGTAGAGGAGATCGAGGTCGAGCGAGGTAACAACCGCGCAACAGGGGTGAGGCTGGCCGGCGGTGAGCGCCTGGCAGCGGACGCCGTGGTGAGCAATGGCGACGTCGCGTTCACCTATCAGCGCCTTGTGCCGGCGTGGGCACGGCCCAAGAACAGCGATCGCAAGCTGGCCCGCATGCGTTATTCGATGTCGCTATTCGTCCTGTACTTCGGTACGGATCGGAAGTACGACGACCTCGCGCATCATGAGATCCTGATGGGACCCCGCTACCGCGGGTTGTTGGATGACGTCTTCGACCGGAAGGTGCTGTCGAAGGACTTCTCCCTCTACCTGCATCGGCCGACGGCTACCGACCCTTCTCTGGCGCCGCCAGGCTGCGACGCGTTCTACGCCCTCTCGCCGGTTCCTCACCTTGGGGGCACCACCGACTGGCGGGCTGCTGCACAGCCCTATCGCAACGCTATCGTGAGCTATCTGGAAGAGCGCTACATGCCTGGACTGTCGCGCCACATCGTGACGGAACGCCATATCGACCCAGTGCACTTTCGCGACATCCTGAGCAGTTATCAGGGTAGCGCATTCTCGGTGGAGCCGATTCTGACCCAGTCGGCCTGGTTCCGTCCGCACAACGTGAGCGAGGATATTCCGAACCTGTTTATCACTGGTGCGGGCACACATCCAGGTGCCGGACTGCCGGGAGTTCTCAGCTCCGGCAAGATCGTTGCAGATATGATCGGTCACGGAGCACGGGTCCCCGGCTGAGTCCGTCGGACAGCATGCTCCCTTCACCGTATCCGTAAGCCAGATGAACCTCTCCCCGACCCCCCTTAGTGGGGCGGCCCGAATGAATGGCATCACTCGATCAGGCGAGATCGCTCGCGAAGAGGTCGAGGCAGCGGCGCTCGGTCTGCTCTCTCTAGCCGGCGCTGTTACGTCCGCACCAGCCGACCTGGTCGATGCGGCGTCGAGTGACGCCAGCGAGTGCGCCGCAATAGTTCGCACACACGCGCGCACCTTTACCCTGGCCAGCTTTTTCCTGCCTCCGGCCAAGCGTCGTGCCGCATTCGCGCTTTATGCTTTCTGCCGCATAGCCGACGACATCGTGGACGCCGCCGATCCGGACGATTCGGTGGGTGCAGCTACCAGGTTGTCGGATTACGGGATGCAGCTTGAGAAGGCGCTGGATGGACGGCCGGAGGGGCCGGTGTTCCGCGAACTGGCCCGTTTCGTTGCCGAGTACGGCGTGCCCGCCCAGGTGCTACGGGACCTTCTGGGCGGCGTGGCGCGAGACGTCGAGCCAATGGGCTACCGCACCTGGGCAGAGCTGGGCCTGTACTGTGAGGGCGTGGCCAGCACCGTGGGTGAAATGTGCACCCACGTCTTTGGTGTCGCCGGCGGCCCGGATGTTCGTGGGCGGGCACTGACCCATGCCCGCACGCTAGGCGTGGCAATGCAGCTGACTAACATCCTCCGCGACGTCGGCGAGGATGCCAGGCGCGGGCGCTGCTACCTGCCAGTGGAGGAACTGGAAGCGGTCGGACTCACCGTCGGGACCGTGCTGGAAGCGGGTCAACGGGGCGACCGCACACTCGCTCAAGACCCGCGCTGGAGAGCTCTCCTGGGCTTCCAAGTTGCCCGGGCACGCGCTCTCTACACCGCCGCCGCACCGGGGATTGCGCTGCTAGCACCGGACGCCCGACGGTGCGCCAGCGCCTGCTCTACCGGCTACGCGGCCATACTGGACGTCATCGAGGCTCGCGGTTACGACACTCTGTCCGGCCGGGCCCGAGTTGGCCAGTTGGGGCGGGCCGGGATACTCTGGAATGTATGGCGCTCCAGCCCGACCGACGCCACCACAAAGGTGCTAGCTGACGAGCCCGCCATCACCTGGCTCCATGCGGGACCATCGCCGATCGCCCTGACGGCCCTCGCCACGCTCTATCGCACCGTAGCATGAGCAGACATTCTGATACGATCATAAGCGGTGAGACTCAGCAACGCGCCGTCGCTGCTAGCGCGGCCACCAGCATGCTCTGGTTGCATGCCGCGCTGATCCTCTTCTCAACCGCGGCACTGATCACCTTCCTGGCCAATCCAACGCCGGAAGTGCAGGCCTGGCTGGCTCGCGAACCGAACGCAACTGTCTACCGCATCGCCTGGAAGTTCTCCGGCCCGACCTACATCGTCGCCGGCTTCGTGGCCGCGGTGGCCCACGCAATGGCTCGGCTGGGAGTTCGGCAACGGGTCGTCGTCATGTTCGTAGTGGTCTCTCTCCTGGCGCTCTCCTCAGAACTGCTTGGCACGGTCACCGGGTTCCCCTTTGGCGGCTACTCCTACACGCCCATGCTGGGTTACCGGATTCTGGGCCATGTTCCGTTTCCCATCCCTATCTCCTGGACCTACATTCTCTACTGTAGCCTGGCGATGTGTGGGAGGCTGCTGCCGGCGCGCGACGATCTGTGGACCCGGGTCCGCTGGAGCGCTGTCGGCGCTCTCATTCTGACCGCTTGGGACGTGGCGATGGATCCGGCCATGGTCAAGACGTTCCACTGGACGTGGCACACGCCGGGCAGTTTCTACGGCATGCCCTACACGAACTGGCTGGGCTGGCTGGGAACGGGCTTCGTCCTGAGCTGGATCATGCTGCGTTTCGTGCCACCGTCGGCGTTTGCCGCGCGGGTGTCACCCACCCGACTGCCGCTGGTGCTCTACGCCCTGAACGGGATCATGCCGATAGCGATCTGTCTCCGCTACGGCATGTTCTGGGCAGCTGGCCTTGGCACTTTGGCGATGGGCGTGCCTCTTGTCATAAGCATGCGACGTGGCAGCCGCCCGGCTCCGGAAGATTCCGGGCCGGAGCGTGAGGCGTCGTGGTATCGCGACGCACCAGCTACCATGACGTCCTGACTGCCTGTTTCCCTGCCCTGCCCTCAATTACGTTTCTGATGAGCTCCCCCTTCCCACTCGCGCGCTCCGTGCCGCGGGTCGGAAGGGGGATGGCGTCGTGGCACCACGTGCCGCGCGAATGAGCATACCGATTACCTTCCCTATATGGACATCCAGATCACCCCGATGCCGAGCGAGGGGGTGCAACGTCACCTCCAGGTCTCAGTGCCCGTCGACGTCGTGCGCGCTGCAGAAGACAAGGCTGCGCAGCGTTATGCGACCCAGGTCCGCCTCCCCGGATTCCGTCCGGGCAAGGCCCCGACAGCTATCGTGCGCAAGCGGTTTGCCGACGCCATTCGGCAGAATGCGCTGGAGGCACTGGTCGAGGACGCCTACAAGCTCGTCGTCGAGAAAGAACAGCTCGACCTGGCCGGACAGCCGCATATCCACGACCTGAAGTTCGAGCCCGGGGAACCGCTGACCTTTACCATCCACGCTGAGGTCCGGCCAAAGCTGGAGCTGGAGCGAGTGAACGGTTTCACCGTCACGCGCCCGTCCGAGGTTGTGACCGACGAGATGGTCACCGAGCAGCTCGACGCCCTGCGCGAGCAGAAGGCTGCCTGGTCGCCAACCGAGGACCGTCCGATGTCGGGAGACATGGTGACGGTGCTTCTAGCCACCGGCGAGGAGGGTGAGGAGCTTCCTGAAGGAAAGGAATACCACCTCGTGCTGGGCACCGGTCAGGCTATCGAGCCGTTGGAGGAGGTCATCATGGAGACGGAGCCGGGCAAAGTGCTGGAACGCCCGGTTCGCTGGCCCGACGACTTCCCCGATGAGACTCAGCGCGGCACGATGAAGCGGGTGCGGGTCGATCTTCGTGACGTGAAGCGGAAGACGCTCCCCGCGCTCGACGACAACCTGGCGCGCGAGGTCGGCGACTTTGACTCACTGGATGCGCTCCGCGCCGCCGTTCAGACCGACCTTGAGTCTAACCTGAAGCGGGAAGCCGAGAGCCAGCTCCGCCAGCAGTTGGTGGACCAGATTATCGACGCCAACGCGTTCGATGTCCCAACGAGCTGGGTTGACCGCCTGGCCCTCGCCTACGCGGACGCCTATCAGGTGCCGGAAGGTGAGCGCGAGGGGTTCGTCCAGGAGTTCCGGCCGATGGCCGAGCGTCAGGTGCGGCGAGACCTGGTGATCGACGCGATTGCCGAGCGAGAGAAGCTGACCGCTAGTGAGGCCGACATCGACGATAAGGTCGCCGAGATGGCGACGGCGCGGTCAACCGAGCCGGGCCAGCTCTACGCATCGCTACAGAAGGCTGGCCGCCTGACGGAGCTCGAGCGTAGCATCACTGAAGAGAAGGTTTTCGAGTACCTGCTGGAGCAGAACACGGTCACCGGCTGACGATCGGTCGTGTCGGCGCACCGGTTCTCCGATAATGGGAACCTGCGCCGCCGCACCGGACGCACGTCCTGATCACGCTCCTGCCTCCCTGGTTCACTGATTCCAATCCAGTCATGCCGACGATCTATCCTCCGTACGTAATCGAGCGATCACAGCGCGGCGAGCGCTCGTACGACGTGTTCTCGCGGCTTCTGATGGACCGCATCGTCTTTCTCGGTACGCCGATCAATGACGACGTGGCGAACATCATCATCGCTCAGTTGCTCTTCCTGGATGCCGACAATCCGGAGCGCGACATCCACATCTATATCAACTCGCCGGGCGGATCAGTGTCGGCGGGGCTGGCGATTTACGATACGATGCAGTTCCTGAAGTCGCCGGTGAACACGATCTGCATGGGGCTGGCAGCGAGCATGGGCGCTTTCCTTCTCGCCGCCGGTGCGCCGGGCAAGCGGTCCGCGCTACCTCACTCGCGGATCATGATCCACCAGCCTTCCGGTGGCGCGCAGGGTACCGCATCCGACATCGAAATCCAGGCGCGAGAGATTCTCTACCTGCGCGGCAAGATGAACGAGTTGATGGCCAAGCACACCGGCCGGCCGGTGGAGCAGGTCGAGCGCGACGTGGACCGCGACCGCTTCATGTCCGCCGAGGAAGCTAAGGAGTACGGAATTGTCGATACGATCGTCCAACATCGGGGTGAAGTCGTCGACGCGTCCAGTCAGCCGACTCTCACCGCCTGACTTCCAGCGCTCAACCCGCGCTGGCAACGATGCCGCGATGGACCTGGCGTCTGTCGCGGCATCGTCGTCCGTAATGACACCGAATTGTCCGATCAGGCTACCCGCTTGACCGGTCGTATGCGCACTCCGAGTATTATTCAATAGAAGCTTCACGTTCCGGCGCAGGCCGGGGCCCGCCTGACCCGTATCACGGAACGCCATGTCGCACGACAAACACCTCCGCTGCTCGTTCTGCGGCAAGTCCAAGGACTCGGTTCGGAAGTTTATCTCCGGGCCATCGGTGTACATCTGCAACGAGTGCATTGCCCTCTGTAACGAGATCCTGGCCGAGGATGAGGAGCGCGAGGTAGCCGAAGCGATCACCCAGGTTCCGACGCCGCAGGAGATCAAGGCGGTCCTGGATCAGTACGTTATCGGCCAGAACAACGCCAAGAAGACACTCGCCGTCGCGGTCTATAACCACTACAAGCGCATCAATTCGACCGCGCTGCGCGACGACGACGTGGAGTTGGACAAGAGCAATATCATGCTGCTCGGACCCACCGGCGTCGGGAAGACGCTTCTGGCCCAGACGCTCGCTCGCATACTGGATGTGCCGTTCACGATTGCCGACGCGACTACGCTCACCGAAGCGGGTTACGTTGGCGAGGACGTGGAGAACATCCTCGTGCGGCTGCTGCAGGCCGGAGACTTCAACGTCGCCGAGTGCGAGCGCGGCATCGTCTACATCGATGAGATCGACAAGATCGCCCGTAAGTCTGAGAATCCGAGCATCACGCGCGATGTCTCTGGTGAGGGCGTACAGCAGGCACTGCTGAAGATCCTCGAGGGCACGGTGGCCTCGGTGCCGCCGCAGGGTGGGCGCAAGCACCCGCAGCAGGAGTATATCCAGATCAACACCAAGGACATCCTCTTCATCTGCGGTGGAGCGTTCGACGGCCTGGAGAAGATCATCGAGTCGCGCGTTGGACGACGGCAGATAGGCTTTGGTCCGGGTGACAATCCGAAGAGCGACCGCGACAGCGTCGCCGCCAACCCGTTCGGCGAAGTGGAGCCGGATGACCTGCTACGGTTCGGACTGATCCCCGAGCTCGTAGGGCGCCTGCCCGTGGTGGTGCCGCTTCAGGCACTGGACGAGCCGGCTCTGGTGCAGATCCTCAAGGAGCCGAAGAACGCGCTCACGAAGCAGTACGTGAAGCTCTTCGATCTGGAGGAAGTGAAGATCACCTTCGAGGAGAGTGCCCTTCGCGCGGTCGCCCAGAAGGCGCTTAAGCGAGGCACCGGCGCTCGTGGACTGCGAGCCATTCTGGAGGAGACGCTCACCGAAATCATGTTCGACCTGCCGGGGCGCGACGACGTGGTGGAAGTGAAGGTGACCGAATCGTCAATCATCAATCGCACTCCGCCGTTGCTGGAGCTCTCTCCCAAGCGCCAGAAGAAGGAAGCATGACCGTCGACGCACAGTGGCCGGATAGGCTGCCTGTACTGCCGCTACGCGATCTGGTCTTCTTCCCGCAGTTGGTGATGCCTCTGCTGGCCGGTAGACTCGGCTCGCTAGCGGCACTGGAATCGGCAACGGAGACAGCCGGAAAACTGATCCTCCTCGTCGCCCAACGTGACGGGGAGGTCAGCGACCCGGCGGCCGCGGACCTCTACCGTACAGGCGTGGTCGCGCGGGTGCTTCAGGTCGGTCGGATGCCGAACGGTGTGACTAAGGTTTTGTTGGAAGGGCTGGCCCGTGCCCGAGTTACCCGGTTCACTCCCGTCGGTTCATTGCTCCGCGCGGTAATCAAGGTGGAGCCGTTCACACCAGGCGCTCAGACGGACGAGGACAGAGCGGTTGCCCGGCGCGCTGCAAGTTTGTTCGAGGACTACGTGGCGCTTCAGCGTCGCGTGCCAGCGGAGGTCGTACAGCTGGTGCAGGCCAGTGAGCAGCCGGAGAGTCGCGCGTTCACTATTGCCGCTCATCTGGCTGTCCGGCACGCCCAGCGGCAGGAGCTCCTCGAGCTCCCCACCGTGGCCGCGCTCAACTCCGGTCTGGTCTCCCTTCTCGAAGAGGAGTGTGAACTCCTCCGGCTCGAGCGCAAGATTGAGGAGGACGTGCGTGGATCGCTGTTTCGCAATCAGCGCGAGTTCTTCCTCCAGGAGCAGCTGAAGGCCATCCACCGGGAACTCGGCCAGGACGACGACGATGCGGCCGAGCTGGAAGCGCAACTGGACCGCAAGAAGCTCCCGGCAGCGATCGATACGAGAGCGAGGCGGGAGCTGCGTCGCTTCCGTCGGCTACCCAGCACCTCGCCGGAGGCCGGTGTGGCGCGCGGATTCCTGGACTGGATCCTCGCCCTACCGTGGCACGAGCGGGAAGAAGCTGACGCCGACCTCACGCGTGCGCGTGCAATCCTGGACCAGGAGCATGCGGGGCTGGACGAGATCAAGGAACGCGTCCTGGATTACATCGCCGTTCTAGCGCAGACAAAAAGGCTGGACGGTCCGATCCTCTGTCTGGTGGGGCCACCGGGCGTCGGCAAGACGTCGCTTGGCCGGTCCATCGCCGCCGCTCTGGGCAGGCGTTTCGTGCGGATGTCGCTTGGCGGGGTCCGGGACGAGGCCGAGATCCGCGGTCATCGCCGGACATACGTCGGGGCAATGCCCGGTCGCATACTCCAGGCGATGCGTCGTGCCGAGGTGGTGAACCCGGTGATCCTTCTTGACGAGATCGATAAGCTGGGGCAGGACTACCGCGGAGATCCGGCGTCGGCGCTGCTGGAGGTGCTGGACCCTGAACAGCACCACGCATTCAACGACCACTACCTGGAACTCGACTACGACCTGTCGCAGGTCCTCTTCGTGACCACTGCGAACTCCCTCGGCAAGGTGCCCGAGGCGCTCAGAGACCGGTTGGAGATCATCAGGCTGCCGGGCTATCTGGATCACGAGAAACTCACCATCGCCACCAACCACTTGCTTCCGCGACAGCTACTCCGTCATGGGCTGGACCCAGAGATGGTGGAGGTGCCGGCGGAGACGCTGCAGGCGATAATGCGTGGCTACACTCGCGAGGCTGGCGTACGGGAACTTGACCGTCGCTGCGCGCGACTGGCGCGCAAGCTCGCCCGGCGGCGCGTTGAGAAGGGTGCGGCTGTCGATGTCGCGACCGAGACCGCGACGACTGAGCGCACGGTAGTGACCCTGGCCGACCTGCCAGTCCTACTGGGCCCCGCGCCGTACGATCCTGACGACACCCGCCTGGACGACAAGGTGGGGGTCGCACTCGGCCTGGCTTACACGAGCGTGGGCGGAGAGGTGCTGGAAGTGGAGGTGAGTTCGCTCCCCGGGCGCGGCAGACTTCAGCTCACCGGAACTCTGGGTGACGTCATGAAGGAGTCGGCCAATGCAGCTCTGAGCTACACCCGCAGTCGGATCGCCGCCTTTGGACTGGATCCGGAGTTCCACCGTAATCGCGACCTGCACCTGCACATCCCCGCCGGCGCCACCCCCAAGGATGGTCCGTCGGCGGGAATTGCGATCACTGCGGCAATTGTCAGCGCTCTCACCGGTGTGCCGCTTCGCGGCGACGTCGCGATGACCGGCGAGATCACGCTTCGCGGCCGCGTCCTGGCAATCGGCGGGTTGCGCGAGAAGCTTATCGCAGCGCGTCGCAATGGAGTACGCGAAGTGATTATCCCGGCCGCCAATGAGCGGCAGCTTGTCGACATGCCCGAAGAGGTGCGGGGCGAGCTAATCTTCCACGCCGTGGATAGCATGGACGACGCGATCGGTCTGGCGCTCCGCCAGCCAACTGCATCGGCACGCGCTAGCTCGTCCAGCAGTAAGGGTGGCCGTGTGCGTCGTCGGGGCAGTAGAGCTGTCGTACCCGCCGCTAACCTGGACCAATCCACAATCCCGAGCCTGCCCGGCGAGCCACCTGCCAGCAACCAACCCGAGGTAGCCCATTGACCGTCGACCAGCCGTCCGCTGCCTCAGGCGGGACCGACCGATCTGGGGATCCGTCTCCGGAAGCTGAGAAGCTGCGTAGCGCCAACGAGGACCCCGCAGCGAGTGACACCGCTGACGATGACCTCGCGGGGGCGCGCACAGATACTGGAGTACGCGTGAATTATGAGACGCTGCCGGGCCACGACCCGCTCATCATCCACAGCGTCGAGTTCATGGGCGGGATGGCGTCGGCAGGGGGATGGCGCCCCGATTCCACTCACCCAGAAGTCGCCTTCGTCGGCCGGTCGAACGTCGGCAAGTCGTCGCTGCTCAACAAGCTGGTGCGGAGGAAATCCTTCGCCAGGGTGAGCAAGACGCCAGGCCGGACGCGTGAGATCAACTTCTTCAACATCAATGACCGCTTCATCTTTGTTGACCTGCCGGGTTACGGTTATGCTCGCGTCGCAAAGGAACGGAAGCAGGAGTGGCGGCCGCTGATGGATGAATACCTGCGCTTCACGCACCAGTTGCGGGGTATCGTTCAGTTGCTGGACGTGCGTCGCGAGCCCTCAGCAGACGACCTGGACATGCTGGATTTCCTGGCCGACCTGGAGGTGCCGGTGTTGCTCGCGGTGACAAAGGTGGACAAGCTCACACGTGCTCAACTTCCCGACCGGCTGCGGGCGCTGGCCAGGGCGGTGGGGGCCGACGTGGATCAGTTGGTGCCGTTCAGCGCAGTGACCGGCCAGGGGCGCGATGACCTGGCGGCCTCGGTGAGCGCTTTGGTGGAGACCGAAGCGTGGGTGCGGGGCGACTAACGCGTAGAGACCCCGCGTCACAGATCGCCCGCCGCGCTGTCGCGTCGGGACGGGGACGTGTGCTCCAGCTGTGGACAGTCGCCGCTGCATGCGCCGTTCTGGCGTGGGGTTGCGCCGGTAGCTCCGCCTCGGGCGCCGGTCCGGTTGATGGAACAACGCCCCGACCAACAACGCTTCACTCGACGATCGCCGCCGATTCGCTTGACCCCTCACTGGTGCCAGCCGGCTATGGTACCCTACGGCAGGAGGACGTCGCCATCCGCGTTCAGTACCTGGGTATGATCGCCCGCTTCCTGCCGCTGGATGAGAGCATCATCCGCCTTCTCGCTCCCGACAGCTACCGAGCGCTCCGCGATATTCAGGCTAGCAAACAGGATGAGATCGAGAGCATGACGCGCCGCTATTCCCTGATCAGGCCGCGACTCTGGTACGTCTCATTCTCCGGACTGGAACAGGGAGAGACGCGATTCAGCCCGCTCGAACTCACGGTCACCAGCGGCGGGCGCGACTTTCGACCGGTGGATGCCATAGCCCTCACTCCGGGCTTCGGCGAGCAGCGTCTGGGGCCGCGCGAGACTCAAGCGGCGCTGTATCTCTTTGATGGTGAGGTGAACGTGGATCAGGGGCTCACGCTCACCTTCCAGACTGTGCGTAGCACCGCCTGGGAAGGAACGCTGCGACGCATCGAGCGAGAGCGCTCGCTGGTCCGATCGCGAGTCTCTCGGGAACCAAGTCCGCCAGCTCAGCAACCCAACCCAGCCCATCCTGGAGCAGGGACTTCGAACGATTCTGGCCCCAGCCCGACAGTACGCCGGTGACCTTCGGCAGGTGCGGAGGGGTGGAGCTATGTTGGGAGGGTGCACGTCAATGATTCATCCCAACCCGCTCCCGCGCCACAGCGTTGCCAGCCACCCCCGCCCACGCTAAGCCGATGCCCATTCGTCCGCTCCGTCCGTTGCCTGAGCGCCCGTTCCAGCACCTCACCGATGCATGGCTGGAGCGGCTGACCGACTCGCTCGCCGACCCGCAACTCGACCGTCCCCGCTTCTGCCGGGAAACGCTGGCCGAGTTGCTCCAACCGGCTTACGCATCCAACTATGAGACGGCGCTGGAAGACGCTTCGATTCCGTTGGCCACGCGACTGGCCCTGGCAGCGCTCGACCCGCGAAACGTGACGCTCGAACCGGAGTACTACGCCGACTGCGACGACGAACGATTCCAGCGCGTGAAGCCACTCCTATGGCTCTGGTACTCGTTTGATCGGTCGACACTGGGTGGCCAGAATGTCGAGCTGGGTGTGCGCCTCAGACGGTTGCTCGCCAGCCGCATCTTCCGGCGCTGCGGAGAGAACTTCAAGGCGTTTCATAACGTCGAGTTCTCATTCGGCTACAACATGGAGGTCGGCGACAACGTCGTCGTTCACCGGAATGTTCTGCTCGACGATCGCGGGGGAATCGTGATAGGGAACAGGGTCTCGATATCCGACTACGCGAACGTCTACAGCCACACCCATTCCATATTGGACCAGCGCGACGTGACCAATGCGGTTACGCGGCTGGACGATGACGTGAGGATCACCTACCACGCGACTGTGCTAGCCGGTGTGCACGTGGGAGCGAATGGTATGGTGGGCGCAAACGCGGTAGCGACAAAGGATGTGCGGCCTTACCACGTCAACGTGGGTATCCCGGCCAAAACTGTGCGTGTTAAGCCTGGCGCCCCGCCGCACTCGTTCGACGTTCTGTCCACCGCTGGCCAACGCCAGGAGTAGCCGACTACTCGTGAGGATGTCGTCGCGGCCGCCACGGTCGCGGCGGCCCAGCGCCGATCAGATCACTCGGAGGACGTCATCCGCCGCTCCCGCGTTGCCCTCTCGCAGGAGTTCGTAGGCGTCGGCTAAAATCCGACGGTCCTGTGGCCAGAATAGCCGTGCCTTGGCTTCGTTCACGGTGAGCCAGTCCTGATGGTCGTGCTCACTCCCCAATCGCAGCTTGTCTTCGTCTGGGTTGACGAAAGCGCAGAACGCGACAGAGACCTGCACTGTATCGGTTTGATGCAGATGGAAGAGATGGACCGTCACGTTGTAGAGACGCCGAGCGGCAAGACCCGTCTCCTCGCCCAACTCCCGCAATGCGGCTTCCCAGGGGCGCTCGCCCGGCTCGATGTTGCCGTGAACGATCTCCCAGGCGCCCGTGCAGCGCGTCCCGGTTGCGCGTCTTAGCAGCAAAACGCGCCAGCCGTCCGCGGTCAGACGTACCACCAAGACGTCCACGACGCCGATCTTCAGGTCGGTCACCGCCACTCCGCCCTGGCCGTCAGGCCACGCTCTCCCGCGCTGTCTCCCCGTCCTCTACCCATTCCCAACCCTCCGCCTCGGACCGACGCAGGAGCGACCTGACGCGAGCGAGCAGTGCTCGGGAGCGGAACGGCTTGCTCAGGAAATCGTCGGCCCCCAATTCGAACACCCTCACCTCTGCTTCCTCATCCTCACTGGCAGTGAGGACAATCACCGGCAGTCGCATGGTCTGCCTGTGTGTACGCAAGCGTGAGAGTACAGCATAGCCATCCAGTCGCGGGATCGTCAGGTCCAACACCACCAGATCTGGCGCCTCCTGGTCGATCTGCTCCAGCGCCGTCACACCGTCACCCGCCTCGAGCACCTCGTATCCGTCGCGCACGAGCAGTTCCCGGAGCAGACCACGTAGCGGCGCTTCGTCCTCCACCACCAGGACCCTACTCCGGATGGCCAGCTCAGCATTCAGCGGATCTGGCTCGTCCACCAGACGAAAGATGGCCGCGGGAAGCTGGGGCGATGTCTCGCTGACCAGCGTGGACTGCATCACCGGCGTGGGACTCGCAACGCGGCGCAGGTTGGGTCGGCTCACGGGGCGTCGTTCGGCCTCACCGGCGGGCAGATCCAGAACTCTCATGAGTTCCTCTACCGACGTTGTGCCGTTGCGCACGTGATGGACACCGCTCTCCCACAACGAGCCCATGCCAGCCTGGCGTGCCGCCTCGACGATGCGGCTTGCCGTCTCGTTCGAGGCCACACGCCGCTCCACCTCGGCGTCCACGATCAGGACTTCCAGTGCTGCTACACGACCCTTGTAACCAGTGTTGTTGCACTCGCTGCATCCCACCGCTTCGTGATGCTCTGTGCCTACGGGCAGCCACGGGCGCAGGCGTGCCTCGGCGGGTAGAACCGCCGGCTGCCGACAGGCGTGACAGAGCCGTCGTAAAAGCCGTTGGGCAACGATACCCTTAAGCGCGGCGGCGATCTTGTAGCTCTCCACGCCAATGTCCACCAGCCTCGCGACACTGCTGGCCGCATCAATCGTGTGCAGCGTTGAGAAGACGAGGTGCCCCGTGAGCGACGCCTGTACAGCCGTGCTGGCTGTTTCGCGGTCCCGGATCTCGCCCACCAACACCACGTCCGGATCCTGGCGCAGGATGGACTTGAGCGCGGCGGCAAAGGTGAGCCCCGCTTTTTCGTTCACCTGCACCTGGACTATTCCCGGCAACCGGTACTCCACCGGGTCCTCTACGGTGACGATGTTAACACCGCCGCGCTCCTGGATCTGGCGGAGCGCAGTGTACAGCGAGGTCGTCTTGCCGGAACCGGTTGGGCCAGTGACGAGAATGATCCCTTCTCGAGTCTGAAGCAGCCGTTGCAGCCGCTCAAGATCGCCCGGGTTCATTCCCATCTGCTCAAAGCTCATCACCGTCGAACTGCCGTCCAGAATCCGGATCACCACTTTCTCCCCATGCGCCGCGGGAAGTGTGGAAACGCGCAGATCCACCTGCTTCCCGTTTACTCCCACGCGGGCGCGACCGTCCTGCGGGCGTAGCCGGTCAGCAATGTCCAGCCCGGACATGATCTTGATGCGCGAGATCAGCGGGACTCCGGCTGCCCTGGGCAGGGTCAGCACCTGTCGCAGTACACCGTCAATGCGATAACGAACGGCCAGGCCATCTTCACCGGGCTCAAGATGGATGTCGCTCGCTCTCGAATTGATTCCCTCCGCCACCACATAGTCAACGAGCTTTATAACCGGTCGGTCGGATGGGCCACCATCGGTGAGACCGGCCACGAGGTCCTGCGGATCCTCGTCCGTGAGTTCCTGAACGTCGTACTTGTCGGCCACATTCTCGAGAATGCGACTGATGACGCTCTCCCCTGAGGTCTTTCCGCGATACAGTCGGTCCAGCGCCTTCTGGACTTGCAGCGGAGAGATGAGCAGCAGTCGCACCTTGCGGCCGCTGGCAAATGCAACCGAGCGCTCGCACTCCATGTCGGTCGGATCCGCCGTGGCCACTTCCAGCACTGTCGGGTTGACGCTGACAGGGACGACTCGGTAGCGTCGAGCGACTGACTCCGGGACTATGTCTCGCGCCGCCGTGTCGACCCGGTTCATGTCGGCAATCTTGAGCCTGAAGCGGTCGGCGACCGCAGTCAGCAGAGCCTCGTCGGTCACCAGTCGCAGTCGGACAGCGCTGGCCCAGTAGCCGTCTACGACGTCGGAGCGCAGACGCACTATTGACTCGATGGGCAGTAATTGCTCTAGAGTCGGTAGCAGCCAGCGGTCAGGAACTCGTGGTTCTTTCATCCGGGTCTCCATCGGTCATCGGGGCGATCCGCAAGGCCAACCTGTTCAACGACGCTCTTCGTGCCCACATCCAACGAGCCGCACCAAGCGCGATTAAACGCAGTGAGCTCCAGTCTGCGGCGCGGCCGCCACACGCTGGACGACTGGCTGCGAGTAAGGTCAGCGACGCAGTCCCATGCCGTGTTCACCGCACGGCCACCTGTCCGAGCGCGGGCCGCTTCCTTGCTGAGTCGGGCGGCGGACTGGTAGACTGATATTCGGCGTTATGGCCACGCTGCCATTCATCGTCGAGCATAGTCAGCCCGCCTCGCATCACCACTTCCCGCACCCGCCGCCCAGTGCCGTCCGCCATCACCGCCGCAGACCCCGCCATCCCATTCAGCCGTTTCGCCGAACTCGCTTTGGAGGGAGGGCTGGTGCCAGTCTGGCGCGACGTAATGATGGACCTGGACACGCCGGTTTCGGCATTCTCCAAGCTGCGCCAGGACCCGTACGCTTTCCTTCTTGAGTCGGCGCCGGCCGGCGGTGAGACATGGGCTCGCTACACCTACCTGGGCAGTTCTCCACGCGCCGCCTGGCGGCTGCGCGACGGAGTAACTGAAGACTGGACGCCCGACGACGGTTGGCATGGCGCCCGCCAACCGGCTGATCCGCTGGCCGATCTGAAGAGCCACCTGACCGAATACGAGCCGGCCGACGTCCCCGAACTGGGGGCCTTCTGGGGTGGTGCCGTCGGCTACTTCAGCTACGACGTCGTCAGCCTCATTGAAAGGCTCCCGAAGCCGCCGGCGGTACGGCAGGATATTCCTGAAGCACTGTGGGTCTTTCCCGACGTGCTCGTCATCGTCGACAACCTTCTGGCCAAAGCGCGTGCGGTGGCAGCCGTGCCGGTGCCCCGCGGTGCCAGCGAGACGGTGCTCCGCCAGTTGTACGACGACGCCGTTGGCCGCGTCGCACTGACGGTGGAGCGCCTGCGTGGGCCGGCCGTCCTGTCGCCGCTCGACCTCGATCCGGAGGCACCAGTGGCAATCGGGGAATGCGGTTACGCTCGCGAGAAGTTCCTGGCCGACATTGAGCGCATCCGCGAGTACATAATGGCCGGCGACTGCTTCCAGGTCCTGCTCGCCCGACGCATTACCGTGCCTCACGATTTTGATGGTACCACGCTCTACCGGGCGATCCGCGCACTGAATCCCTCGCCCTACATGTTCCACCTTGTGCTGGACGGCGTGGAACTGGTGGGGAGTTCCCCCGAGCTACTGGTGCGAGTAGACGATGGCAGGATTACCCTGCGCCCCATCGCTGGCACCCGACCACGAGGCCGCAGTCCGGCTGAGGATGCCGAACTCACCGCCGAGTTGCAGAGTGACGAGAAGGAACTCGCCGAGCATGTGATGCTCGTCGACCTGGGGCGCAACGACGTTGGGCGGGTGGCGGAGTACGGCACGGTAGAAGTCACCGACCTGATGCGCGTCGAGCGATACTCCCATGTGCTCCACCTGGTGAGTCAGGTAGAGGGCACACTCCGACCGTCACTCTCCGCCCTCGATGTGTTTCGCGCAACATTCCCCGCGGGCACAATGGCCGGCGCTCCCAAGGTACGGGCGATGGAGATCATCCACGAGCTGGAGCCGGAGCGGCGCGGACCATACGCCGGCGCGGTGGGCTACATCGCCGCCGGCGACCAGCGCATGGACCTGGCGATAACGATCCGCACCTGCGTCATCGCCAACGGGGTCGCGTCTGTCCAGGCCGGAGCCGGCATAGTGGCCGATTCGGTCGGCGAGCGTGAGTGGGCAGAAACGGAGAACAAGGCCCGCGCCATGTTGACCGCGATCGGCCGCGTGCGCGCCGCCGATCCCACGCCAACGCCCACCATATAGACATGCGCTATCAGCTCGTCAGCGAGACAGGCGACCGCACCTTCGACCTGCCAGCCGACCGGCGCCTGAGCGTGGGGCGGGCGCTCCAGTGTGACGTGCCAATTCTGGACGCCACCATCTCGCGGCGTCACGCCGAGTTATGGGTGGACGAGCACGGCCTTCACCTGCAGGATCTCGGCTCAAGCAATGGCACCTTCGTCAACGGGCGTCGGGTGGAGAGAGCACTGTCCGTCGCCGACGACATCGTCACCTTCGGCAAGGTGTCTTTCACGCTGCTTGCGCGACCGGATGCTATTGCGCCGTCTCCGGCCGTTGCGGTGGGCGAAGATGAGCGGCGACCATCGGCGGCGGCGACCATCCTTCGCGCTCGACCTGTTCAACGGCCCGGCGCTGGCGTCGGGAGGTTGCGTTCGACGACTGGCCAGGAGCCATCGGCAGTAACTATCGGTGATGGCCCGGCGGCCCCAACGCCAAGCGACTCCGCCTCACCGATCGCTGGAACGCGCGCCACCGGCGTTCAACGCCGACTGGACCTGCTCGTCGCGGTAGCCCACAAGCTTGGGCGCGCTCGCGATACCGACGCGCTGTTGCACGATGTGGTGTCAATGGTGCTCGAGATCCTGGAAGCTGATCGGGCCGCAGTGCTCCTGGTGGATGCAGATGGCGGACTCAGGCCAGTCGCTGGTCTCGATTCTGTCGGACGTTCACTGGCCACACCAGTTCCCGCCTCGATCGCTCAACGCGCGATCGACGAACGTGTTGCCCTCCTATCCGACAACGCGCCGGAGGACCAGCGGTTCGGCGGAGCATCAATTATCGCGCAGCAGGTGCGTTCGGCCATCTGCGCCCCGCTACTCGGAAGCGACGGTGAGGCGTTGGGTGTGCTGTACGTGGACAACCTGACGCTTACCCATCGGTACGGCGACGACGACCTGGATTTCGTCATTGCCTTCGCCGGGCTGGCCGGAGTGGCCCTTGAGAACAGCCGCTTCGCCGAGCGCATCCGACGAGAAGCGTTGGTGCGGGCGAATTTCGAGCGCTACTTCGCACCCGCCCTGGCCGAGCGGATTGCCAGCGACCCCGGCACGGCGAAACTGGGTGGTGACCGCCGGTCGGTGGCGGTGCTGTTCAGCGACATCCGCGACTTCACTTCGCTTGCCGAGTCGATGCGTCCGGAGGAAGTGGCGGCACTGCTGACGGAGTACTTCACTCAGATGGTGGAGTGCGTATTCCGGCACGGCGGTGCGCTAGACAAGTTCATCGGTGACGCCATACTCGCCCAGTGGGGCGCTCCAATCGGCAGCGACAGCGATGCCGACAACGCGCTCAAGGCTGCCATCGAGATGCAGCGTGAGTTGACGGTGCTCAACGAACGGTGGCGTGCATGCGGACGGCCCGAACTGGGCGTGGGAATAGGCCTTACCTATGGAGAGGTCTTCGCGGGCAATATCGGTAGCGATCGTAGGCTGGAGTATACGATCATCGGCGACACCGTGAACGTGGCAAACCGGCTGAGCAATGCCGCGCGGGCGGGCGAGATACTGGTGAGCGAAGCGCTTCGAGGCGCACTGAGTTCCGCCCCGGCAATGGAGGCCTGTCCACCGCTCAACCTGCGGGGCAAGAGCCAGCCCGTGCCGATCTACCGCGTGACCTCGCCTTGAGTACCACAGTGGCGCCAGAAAGCCGATTGATGGTGCCACCGCGCTACCGCCTGCTGCCAGTAGGGAGCCTGGCGGGGGGAGCACACGGAGTTGCGCGGGAGGACGCAGCACAGGCAGTGACTTCATCGGTGAGGGCGGGCGGCACCCTCCACGACTGGGCGGCCGCGCAGCCGGGTCGACGCGCACTGCACGGGCGCGGCGTGGCATGGGCAGTGCGACTTGGGGACGGAACGGCGGTCGTGGTACGCCGTAACCGACATGGAGGGTTATTCGCAAGGATCACTGGGGAACACTTCCTTACACCTACTCGCGCTCCACACGAATTGGCGACGGCGGTCAGGCTTGCAGCGGCCGGAGTTCCGACGCCGGAACTGGTGGCTTACGTACTCTATCCGGCCGGACCGCTCCTACGTCGCGTGGATGTGGCAACGGTGGAGATTGCCGACAGCGCCGACCTTCCAGATGCTCTCCATCGCTGGCCAAGCCACAGAGCCGCTCTGCTCGCCGCCACCGCGCGGCTCGTCTCTCAGCTCACGCGCGCAGGTGCGCGCCACGCCGATCTCAATGTGAAGAATATCCTCCTGACCATGGACGGTGACGCAGCCCTGGCCCATGTGCTGGACGTGGACCGGGTGGTCTTCGGCAGGGCGGGTGACGGGACTATCCTGGATGCCAACCTGGGCCGTCTGGACCGTTCGGTGCGACGCTGGCATGAGCGACGTGGGCCGTTAATGGACGACGGAGAGATGCGCCTGGTGGGGCGGTTGGCGCGGGAGGGCGTATGATCCATACACCGCTGGACCGGGTGGGCATTGTCATGATGAGTGCGGTGGGCGACGCAGTGCACGTCCTCCCAGTCATCAATGCTCTCAAGCGCCATCAGCCCACGACGCACATCACCTGGGTGATGCAGCCCGGACCGGCCGCCCTCGTCCGCGGGCATCCGTCCATTGACGACATGGTGATTTTCGACCGATCGCTTGGCCGTCGCGCCTTCACGAACGTGCGCGCCGAGTTGGCCACCCGCCCGTTCGACGTCGTCTTGGGTTTGCAGGTGTACTTCAAGGCCGGGCTCATCACCCGCTTCACGCGCTCGCCCATCAAGCTAGGCTTCGATCGCAAGCGAGCGCGCGACCTGAACTGGCTGTTCACCACGCACCAGATTCCACCGCATTCTGGCCAGCATGTGCAGGATCAGTATTTCGAGTTTCTCAATGCCCTGGGCGTCGCTCACGAACCTGTTACCTGGGGGCTGGGACCGTGGGAGAATGAACGGGATTGGCAGCGAGAGTTCTACGCGCCCATTGAGCGCCCCGTGGCGGCTCTAGTAGTGGCCACGAGCAAGCCGCAGAAGGACTGGCTGCCCGAGCGTTGGGCAGAGTTGGTGGACGTCCTGTACGCGGACTACGGTCTGCAGCCGGTATTGGTGGGCGGCCGTAGCGAGCGGGAAGTGCACGCCGAACGAGTGATCATGGAGAGAGCGAAGCACAAGCCCATATCGGCGCTGGGCAGCGGACTGCGCCCTCTGGTCTCGATCCTGGATGGGGCGGCGCTGGTGATCGCACCGGACACCGGGCCACTCCATATGGCGGTCGCTCTCGACCGGCCGGTTATCAGCCTGATCGGTTATACCAATCCGAAACGCAGTGGCCCCTATCGCCGCTTCCACGAACTCATCGTGGACGCCTACGGAGACCCTGACGAGAACTACCCCATATCCATGGCCACGCGACTAGACCGGATGCCGCGGATCCAGGTCAGGGACGTCGTGGACAAGGTGGACATTTGGAGGCGTAACTACCGGCGAACTGGCTGGGGCTGACGGCGGAAAGCAAGACCGACTAACCAGCAACGGCGACTCCAGCGAGCGCGCCGAACTCGTAGCGAACTCCGGTTTCGCGTAACAGCGCCACGAGAAGAACCAGGGGGAGCCCGACAACGGCAAAGTAGTCTCCCTCGATCCGTTTGACGATGGTGGCTCCCAGCCCCTGGATCCCGTAGGCGCCGGCCTTGTCCATCGGCTCGCCGGTTGCCACATACGCCGCGATCTCGCCGTCGTCCAGGTCGCGGAAGCTCACCGCCACCTGCTCCACCGCACTCACTGTCCGGTTCCCGTGAGCGACAGCCACAGCGGTGAACACTGAGTGGACGCGACCGGCCAGTAACCGCAGCATCTTCCGGGCATCGTCCGCATCGGTGGGCTTTCCCAGTATCAGGTCGTCAATGACGACTATGGTGTCGGCGGCGATGACCACGGCGTCCGGGAATTCGCTGGCCAGCGCCGTCGCCTTGGCCCGGGCAAGTCGCTCCACATGCGACAGCGGCGTCTCTTCGGCAAACGGCGTCTCGTCAACGTCGGCCGGTTTCACTTCGTGGCCGATGCCGATTAACTCCAGAAGGTCGCGTCGTCGTGGCGATTGCGATGCCAGGATCACTCTGGGCGGGTCCAGCGACTTCGGTTCAGCAAACGCGGCGTCGTTCATCGTTCGAGCCAGAGCGTTACCGGGCCGTCGTTGACGAGTTCGACGTTCATCATTGCTCCGAACTCGCCCGTCTCCACCAGCACGTCGCGCTCCCGCAGCAGTGTGGCGAACCGTTCATACAGCGGGATCGCCACTTCCGGGCGGGCCGCATCAATGAAGCTCGGTCGTCGCCCCTTCTCGACATTTCCGTAGAGGGTGAACTGCGAAACTACGAGCACGCTACCGTCAACGGCTTCCAGATCGAGGTTCATCTTCCCATCGGCGTCTCCGAACAGACGCAACCCGATCACCTTGTCGGCCATCCAGGCCAGCTTTGCCTCGTCGTCGCCGTCGGTGAAGCCGACCAGCAGCAGGTAGCCTCGTCCAATACTTCCGACGATTGTCCGGTCCACGCGCACCTCGGCGCGGGAGACTCGTTGCAGGAGAATACGCATTCAGTAGGTGGGTCAGCGAAGCGCGGGGCGGGGCCAGGAATGGCCCCGCCCCGCGCTCGACAGTAGTCTAAAATACAGAATTACTCCACCGTAACCGACTTGGCCAGATTGCGAGGCTGATCCACGTTGGAGCCGCGCTTGACGGCGATGTAGTAAGCCAGCAACTGGAGTGGCACGGCGGCTAGCACCGGAGTGAGCATCTCAAGCGTCTCGGGCATGCGGAACTCATAGTCCAGCAGTCCCTTTAGAGCCGGCTCCTCGCGGCTGGTCAGGGCGATAACCTTCCCCTTCCTGGCCCGTACTTCCTGCACGTTGGAGACGAGCTTATCGAACACCGAGTCGTGCGGCGCGATGAAGACGACCGGCATCATCGCATCGATGAGGGCAATCGGACCGTGCTTCATCTCGGCCGCCGGATAGCCCTCGGCGTGAATGTAGCTGATCTCCTTCAGCTTGAGCGCACCTTCTAGCGCCGCCGGGAAGTTGAAGCCGCGACCCAGGTAGAGGAAGTTAGGCGAGCGCTTGAACTCCTCCGCCAACTCCTCCAGTTCACCAGCGCGATCCAGCATCTGCTGCACCTGTCCAGGCAGCGCCTGCAGGCCAGCGACGAGCTCGCGCCCGCGCAGGATGGAGAGGTCTCGCAACCTTGCCATCTTGAGCGTGAGAAGGGCGAGGGCAACAACCTGACTGGTGAAGGCCTTGGTAGAGGCGACGCCGATCTCCGGTCCTGCGTGCAGATAGATACCGCCGTCGGACTCACGGGCAATCGTGGAGCCAACGACGTTCACCAGGCCCAGCGTCCGCGCGCCCCGACGCTTGGCCTCGCGCATCGCCGCCAGGGTGTCGGCGGTCTCGCCTGACTGCGAGATGACAATGCACAGCGTCCGGTCGGTAACAATCGGATTCCGATAGCGGAACTCCGATGCGTACTCCACTTCCACCGGAATACGCGTGTGCTCCTCCAACATGTGCTCGCCGATCAGCGCCGAGTGCCAACTGGTGCCACAAGCGGTGATGATGATGTTGTCGATATCGAGAAGCTCTTCATCGCTGATGTTGAGTCCCCCGAGCTTCGACGTCCCCTCTTCCTCGAGCAAACGTCCACGCATCGTGTTGCCGATCGTCGCCGGCTGCTCGAAGATCTCCTTGAGCATGAAGTGCGCGTAACCGCCCTTCTCGATCTGGTCCAGATCCCAGTCGACGCGGCTGATGACGTGATTTTTCGTGGTGGCGTCGAGATCGGAGATGCTGTAGCCGTCGCGAGTAAGTACGGCGACGTCGCCATCGTCCAGGTAGATGACCTGTCGAGTATGGGCCAGAATCGCCGAGACATCGCTGGCGATAAAGTACTCATCCTCTCCGAGTCCGAGGAGGAGCGGGCTGCCCAGGCGAGCGGCGACCAACTTGCCCGGGTCGCTGCTGGCCATGACGGCGATGCCGTACGTGCCCTCGACGTGGGAGAGCGCAGCGATGACGGCCTTCTCCAGGCTGTCCTCGTAGAGCTCCTCGATCAGGTGGGCAAGAACCTCGGTGTCCGTTTCTGAAGTGAAAACGTGCCCGCGTTCAGTGAGCCGCGTACGGAGCGTGCTGGCGTTCTCGATGATCCCATTGTGCACGACGGCTATGCCACCATCCTCGGTCACGTGGGGGTGAGCATTGCACTCCGTGGGCGCACCATGGGTGGCCCAGCGGGTGTGGGCAATGCCGATATTCCCCTCAATCGGGCTAGAGGCCAGGAGCGATTCCAATCGTGAGATCTTGCCGGCGGCCTTCCGGGTTTCCACGCCATGCCCATTCAGGATGGCTATGCCGGCTGAGTCATACCCTCGGTACTCCAGCCGTTTGAGGCCATCCAGCAGGAGCGGGGTGGCTATCCGAGGGCCAATATATCCGACAATTCCACACATGATATCGATCTCTTTCGAGAGGGAGGGGCCTGACTTCTGAACAAGTCCACGCCTATAACTTCAGTGCCGGAAACTTCCAACTCCAGTCGCGAATTCGTTCCGGCACAACACTGGTACAATCTGAATAACTACTGCACTCATCGCGCCAGAGCGTCCAACGGCAGTCTGGCCTGGGCGATTAGGGCAAGCGCGCGCTCTTCCGTTGGCGCTTCGGCGATGACTCGCACTATTGGTTCCGTGCCCGACGGTCGGACATGCAGCCAGGCGTCCGGCCAGGCCAGCCTGAGACCGTCCTGGCGGTCCACCTCGGCATCCGCGAAGCCGCTCGTCAGAGCCGCGTAGACGTCGTCCAGCGGTGCTGCCGGACGGTTCAGCTTGTCCTTGACGATCGAGTAGCTCGGATGGGCACCGACCAGCTCGGAAAGCGTCTTCTCCTCCTCCACCAGAAGCTGGAGAATGATCGCCGCGCCGGCCGGGGCATCGCGCCCCAGATGCAGTTCAGGCAGAATCACGCCCCCGTTGCCCTCGCCTCCAATGACGGCGCCCAGATCGCGCATACGGACCGCGACGTTGACCTCCCCAACCGGGGCACGGTAGAAAGGAGCACCTGCGTCGGCAGCAGCGTCCTCCACCACCCGGCTGGTAGAGAGGTTCGTGACCACCGCTCCCTGGCGATGGCGGAGCACGAGGCGGGTGGCCAGCGAGAGCGTGTAGTCCTCGCCCACCGCACGACCCTGCTCGGAAACCAGCGCCAGCCGGTCAACGTCCGGATCCACCGCGAAGCCGATGTCGGCGCCCGACCGGGTGACAAGCTCTTCCAGTTCGCCCAGGTTGGCCGCCACTGGCTCGGGCGAGCGTGGGAAGCGCCCGTCGGCCGGGAGATTGATCGCCGTCACCTTGCAGCCCAGACGTTCGAATAACGCCGGCATGATCGTGGAGCCAGCGCCGTGACAGCAATCCAGGGCCACGTGGAACTGACGCCGGCGAATCCTCTCAACGTCGATAAACGGGAGAGCCAGAATCGCCTCCAGGTGACGGGAAACCGCATCCCCATCCACACTTACCGACCCGAGCAGGTCCCAGGTCACACGTGGAATATCACCATCCACAGTCGCGCTCATCGCGGCGCTCTCCTCAGGGTCCAGAAAGAGCCCACTGGAGCTAATGAACTTCAGCGCGTTCCACTCGATCGGGTTATGGCTGGCGGTGATGGCCAGCCCTCCAGCGGCGTGATGGTGCTCGACGGCGAGTTGGATAGTAGGCGTGGGTGCCATTCCGACGTCGATCACGGTCGCGCCAACCGATTCCAGCGCGCTCAGGACGGCGCGGTGGAACATCGGTCCGGAAACGCGGCTGTCGCGGCCAACCACCACCGTTCGTGCATCGCAACGAGCCAGCGCCCAGGCGCCGAACCCGGCGGCGAAGCGCGCGATCACCTCCGGCGTCAGCGCCTCACCCACGCGACCACGAACGCCGGAAACGCTGATCATCAACCCGTCGTGCGACATACCTATCCTTATCGTCTGGTGAGCAGGCCCGATGGCGGGCCAGAGCCAAGAAATCAAAAGACTTGGCTCGTCGCGTGCAATCTTCTCTATGTACACTGTCTGGAAGAGTATGGCAGTGCATCGCATCACACACCCGATAGCCGATGAATGATCCGTTAGGTCTACTTCCGTTTGCGCTAGCCAGTGGAGGCGGCACTATAAATGGCATGCCGGCGGAGCAGGCGGTGGCAGCCGGTGTGACGCTCCTCCAGCGCTGCGCTCCCCTGGTGAGGGCGCTGGCCGGCCGCCGGGCCGCGATCCTGATGCCCGGAGGATCGGCTTTTCTGACCGCACTCGCTGCCGCCGACGGTCGAGCAGCCGTGCTCATCAATGCGCTTTCCGCGCCGCCTGAGATCGCCCGCCAGATTGCCGATGCCGATGTCGGAGCCGTATTCACACTCTCCGCCCTCGCCTCGCGAGTCCCCGCTCATGTGCTGCGGGTGGAGCTCGACGACTTGCCACGATCAGCTCGAGTGACGGTGGACGGTCGAACCCGGGAGGTGGACCTGGGCTCGCACTTCGCTTTCCGGTTGGAGGGAGAGCTCGGCATCGAAGGGCGCGATGAGGAGGCTGCCATCGTGTACACCTCGGCGATGGACGGAACGTCCCTCGGGGCGATACTCACCCACCGTAACCTGCTCGCTAATGCAAGGGCGGCGGTCAGGCTGGCCGGCCTAACGAGCGAGGACCGGATGTTGGCTCCCCTTCCCTGGTCACACCTGTTCGGACTTATGGCCACAGGGGCCGCGCCGTTGCTGGCGGGGGCGGCGGTGATGGCGCCCGAGCGGTTCTCGCCGAGCGCCACGCTGGAGTCGTTGGAGAACGACGGCGTGACTATAGTGGCCGGGGTACCGCGCGTCTTCCGGACCCTGCTGTCGGCACTGGAGAAACGGCAGGCGCCGCTCCGTGCGCCCAAGTTGAGGCTCTGTATCTGCGGCGGCGCACCGATGGAGGAGGAACTCCAGGCAAGGTGGTATGAAGCCACAGGCGTCGAACTGCGACAGGGTTACGGCCTGACCGAAGCCGGGCCGATTTCACTGTTCAACTCCCCCGACCTTCCGAACCATCGCGGCACGCTCGGCCTCCCATTTCCGGGAGTGGAGGTGACGATCCGGGATGTGGATACCGGACTCGCCTGCCCCGACGGTGTGGAAGGAGAGATCTGCATACGCGGGGACAACGTGTCACCAGGCTACGTTGGCGGCGCTGTCGGGTTGGGAAGGCGCGACGGCTGGCTTCGCAGCGGCGACCGCGGCGTACGCGGGAGCGATGGCTACTTCACCTTCCGTGGATTCATCAAGCGCATGTTCACACGCGACGGATTTAACGTTTATCCGGCCGAGCTGGAGCGGGTGCTTGGCCAGTTGGACGGCGTTAAAAGCGTGCTGGTGCGTGGAGTGAGGTCTGACAAACGAGAGAACGACATTCGGGTCGAGGTGACCGGCGATGTGACGGAAGACGAGATCCGCGAGTGGTGCGCCAGCCAACTGGCCGCTTACAAGCAACCGAGCGAGATCGTGGTCAGCGGTGCCTGACCCGGGAACGGCAGACTCTGGCCGACCGTTAAAGGTCAGCGGGCATGAAGGCGAAGCTACCGTCGCCGATGAGGTCGAACGCTGCATCGAGCACCAGCGGATCGAACTGCCGTCCGCGATGTCGCTCCAACTCCGCCACCGCGTCGCCGACTGACAGGCGCGACGCGGGCCTGTAGGCGCGACTGCTCGTCATCGCGTCGAAGGCATCGGCGACGGCAACTACGCGCGCCACAATCGGGATCTCGTCGCCGGCCAGTCCGTCGGGAATGCCCCGTCCGTCGTAACGCTCGTGATGGGATCGGACGATGATCAGGGAGAGTGGGGCGTCGGCCATCAGGGGCGACAGGATCTGCCAGCCGACCACCGGATGGGTCATGATGTGGCAGTACTCATCAGCGGTTAGGGGACCGGGCTTGTTGAGTACCGCCTCCCGAACGCCAATCTTGCCGATATCGTGCATGTGGCCACCCAGGACAACCTGCCTTACGGTATCGTCGTCCAGACCGATGGCGCGGGCGATCACTCCCGCGTTGTGGCTCACCCGATCGGAGTGCCCTCTGGTGTAGGGGTCCTTCAGTTCCAGCGCCTGAACTAGCGATTGAACTGCCGCCAGGAAGATCTCCTCGATCCGGCGCGCCTGTAGCTGGACGCGCTCCTCGAGCCTCTCGTGATGCTCCCGATTTTCCATTCGCAGCCGCTGCTTGTCCAGCGCCTGGGCCACTCGCGCGCTCACTTCGTCCAGGTTAAACGGCTTCGTGAGGTAGTCAGTGGCGCCATTGGCGAGCGCCTTTACCGCCATGTCTACGTCGGCAACCGCGGTTATCATGACGACCGCCGTGTCCGGATGGTGCTCGCGCATCTGGCTCAATAACTGAAAGCCATCCATCTCGGGCATCCGCAGATCGGACAGGAGTAGCTGGGTGGTTTCTTCACGCACGGCTGCCAGCGCCTCAACCCCGTTGGCTGCTTCCACGCAATCGAAGCCGTCGGAGGTCATGAGACGGCACAGCACCTGGCGGAGTCGGGGCTCATCGTCGGCGATCACGCAGCGGGTGCGTCTTATCACGTTTGTTTTGGCTGTCGCCTCCGGTGCCGGCACCTCCCCCACCGGAGGTGGAGATGGTGGGGGGCCGTACAGTTCCGTAATCGTTTGAAGAAGCTGGTGGGTCACCGACAGACACTCCGTTGATCGAGCCGCGCGCCGGCGCCGCACTTACAGTGATAAGGACAGTCGCCGTTCGGTGTTGCGGCACGGGCCTCACTCGCCCATCGCCGAACGGTTCGGTTATCTTGCCTACCCACCTCAACCGAGGGCTCGCATGACCCGCGTTCTTCCCGACGAACTATCTGGCTCATTCGCCACCCGAGCGATTCATGCCGGACAGCGCCCAGACCCCATGTCCGGCGCCATCATGACGCCGATCTACCAGACGTCCACTTATGTGCAGGACGCGGTGGGCGAAAACAAGGGGTACGAGTACGCTCGCGGTCGTAACCCGACTCGTGAGGCGCTGGAACGGAACGTAGCTTCGCTGGAAGGGGGCCGCCACGGCTTTGCCTTCTCCAGTGGGACCGGCTGCCTGGACTCGATCATGAAGCTGTTCCAGTCTGGCGACCACATCGTCTGCGGTGAGAACGTTTACGGAGGCACCTTCCGTCTGTTCGACAAGCTGCTGACCCGCTTCGGTCTTCGCTTTACCTACGTGGACAGTCGGGATCTGCAGAAGGTGGCGGACGCCATGACGCCGGAGACTCGCGCGGTTGTAATCGAGACGCCGACCAACCCGATGATGCGACTCACGGACATCGCCGGCTGCGCCGAGATCGCCCATCGCCACGACGCCCTTCTAGTGGTGGATAACACGTTCACGACGCCCTATTTCCAGCGTCCGCTGGAGGACGGCGCCGACATCGTCTGGCACTCGACGACCAAGTATCTGAACGGCCACAGCGACATGATCGGTGGGTTGGCCGTAGTCAACGACGATGGACTCGCCGAGCGCCTGCAGTTCATTCTGAACGCGGCCGGCGCTATTCCCGGTCCGTTCGACTCGTGGCTGGTGCTTCGGGGGACGAAGACCCTGCACCTCCGGATGCGCCAACATGACGCCAATGGCAGGGCCATTGCTGCCTGGCTGGCTGACCGGATGGGCGAGGATAAGGTCTACTATCCGGGCCTCGCATCGCACCCGCAGCACGAACTGGCGAAGCGTCAGATGAGCGGTTTTGGCGGCATGATCTCGGTTGACCTGGGGACGAAGGATCGGGCGGTCAAGGTGCTCAACCACGTGAGAATCTTCTCCCTTGCCGAGTCGCTGGGCGGGGTGGAGAGCCTGATCAGCCACCCGGCGTCGATGACCCACGCCTCGGTAGAGGCGGACCGTCGAGACTCGATTGGGCTCAGCGAGGGGCTCATTCGCCTGTCGTGTGGTGTTGAGGATGAGGGCGATCTGATCGCCGACCTCGAACAGGCCATGGGCTAGCAGGCTCAAGAGCCGGGGCACAGGCTCGGGGAATGACACTTTCTCGGTGCGGGTACGTATGGTACTCTGACACCTCGGTCGTTCCCCTACCCTGTCTCCGCTCTGATGCCTAACACGCTGTCCCTCATTGCGCCGTCGGCCTGGGAGCATCCGGCCGACCGAGCTGCCCTGAACGCGCTACGCGCCCTCCCCGGTTTCGATGAGGTCGTCCGGCGCGTTTTCAGCTTCTTTGGCGAACGCGGCATACGCCAGCTATTGCTGGGCAACGCCGTTCGGGTCGGACCGCGCCAGCGCCCGCAACTGGATGCCCTTTACACCGATGTGTTGACGACGCTGGACTGGCCGGGCGGCACCGACGCGATAATCAGCCGGATTGGTCGACCTGAGCTGTACGTCACTCAGACGCCCTTTGTGAATGCTGGCGCGGTCGGATTCGAGCGGCCTTTCATCGTGATGAGCTCGGCCTCTCTTGAGATGCTCGACGACGAGGAGCAGCGTTTCATCCTGGCCCACGAGATCGGGCACGTGATGAGCGGGCATGTCACCTACCGCACCCTGGCCGTGCTGCTGCTCATGTTCGGGCTGCGAAACCTTCCTATCCTTGCCGGCCTGGCGCTGATGCCGTTTCAGCTCGCCCTGCTGGAATGGTACCGGAAGAGTGAGCTGTCAGCCGACCGAGCTGGATTGCTGGGCGTGCAGAACGAGCGGGCAGCGATGGGAGTGTTCATGAAGCTCGCCGGCGGCAGCGGTGGCGGCGATACGCTGGACCTGGACGAGTTCATGATCCAGGCGGCCGAGTACGAGACCGAGGACGGCGCCTGGGACAACGTGCTCAAGCTTCTCAACACTGCCTTCCGTGACCACCCCTTCGGCACCGTCCGCGCGGGCGAGTTGCAGCGATGGGTGGCCAGCGGGGCCTACGCCGACATTATCGGCGGTAACTACCCACGCCGTGATGGCACCGGTAGCCGACCACTCAGCGACGATATGGCGGACGCCGCCGGTTATTACGGGCAGCAGGTGCGCACGGTCGTCACGCAACTCGGAGACTCGCTAGACCGAGCGGCGGATGCAGTAGCGGACGCCTTCCGACGGTAACGCCGCAGGTAATTCCACGAGCCTCTCATAAGCTCGTGGACGACGCTCGACGGTGGGCGTCGCGCGCTTAGATTGCGGGCATGGCCAAGGTTCTAATCATCGGCGGTGGAGGGCGCGAGCATGCGCTTGCCTGGAAGCTGCTCCGCGACGATCCGTTGCTCGATATAATTGCCGCTCCTGGTAACCCGGGGATAGCGGCGCTGGGCCGTTGCGTGAAGCTGGCCGCTGACGATGTGGACTCCCTGCTTGCCGTGGCCCTCGAGGAGGGCGTTTCGCTGGCCGTAGTGGGACCGGAAGCAGCGTTGGCGGCGGGACTGGTGGACCGCTTCGTCGAGAACGGAGTGCCCGTTTTCGGGCCGACCATGGCGGCCGCCGAGATCGAGACGTCCAAGCGCTTCGCCAAGCAGTTGATGCTGGATCACGGTGTCCCGACCGCGGCAGCGGAGTTTCATCGCGACATCGAGTCAGCGACCGCGGCCGCGAGACGCTTCGGCGCGCCGGTGGTGGTCAAGGCTTCGGGACTGGCTGCTGGCAAGGGAGTTCTGGTCTGCCAGACCCTGGAGGACGCCGACCGAGCGATCCAGATGATGCTCGGTGAGAACGCTTTCGGCGAGGCCGGAGCGGAGATCCTGATCGAGTCTTTCATGACCGGCGAAGAACTGTCGCTGTTCGCCATCACCGATGGCACGGTGGCCATTCCGCTGTTAGCCGCGCAGGACCACAAGCGCCTTCTGGACGGCGACAAGGGCCCTAACACCGGCGGGATGGGCGCTTACGCGCCGGTTTCGCTGGCCACGCCGGAGCTGCTAGACGAGGTCCAGCGGACGATCCTCGAGCCCACGCTGGCTGCGCTTCGCGAATGTGGCCGACCCTTTCGCGGGTTGCTCTATGCCGGGCTGATGTTGACAGAGTCAGGTCCGATGGTCGTCGAGTTCAACTGCCGCTTCGGCGACCCGGAGAGCCAGGCGATCCTGCCGCTCATGGAGAGCTCGCTGCTCGACCTGCTTACCAGGGTGGCTCGTGGGGAGTCGCTGGCCGGTGTGGCCGCGCCACGCTGGCGGCAGGCAAGCGCCGTCACCACGGTCGTCGCCGCACCAGGTTATCCCGACCGTGCCCGCACCGGCGAACCGCTCGACCTGCCCGACGACACCGACGACGTCGTGGTCTTCCACGCCGGCACGCGGCGGCGGGACGATGGCCAACTGTTGAGCGCCGGCGGACGCGTGGTCGCTATCACCGCCGTTGCACCCACCCTGAGCGCAGCCCGAGATCGCAGCCACGCCGCCGCCGAAAAGGTGGGACTGGCCGGCAGGCAGCTGCGCAACGACCTGGCGTGGCGCGAGTTGGAGCGTCTGGCCGACGTGACAGGTGCCGGAGTTACCTGAGACAGAGACCATCGCCCGCGATCTGGACGCCGCCCTGCGCGGAAGCCGGATCGTGGAGGTGGCCGTCCGCCGTGCCGACGTGCTCCGGGAGGTCACTCCTGCCGAGCTCGCCGTGCGCACGGATGGCGCCGTCATCCAGCGATGCTGGCGGCGGGCCAAGCTCGTCGTCCTCGACCTCTCCAGCGGCGACAGGCTGGTGGTACAGCCGCGGTTTACCGGCGCACTGCTGCTCGACACCGGTAGCCTTCCGGAGCGGGAGCGTCAGTACTCCACGCTCGACTTCCTGCTGGACGACGGCCGCCGCCTTCACTACCGCGACATCCGTCGGCTGGGCACCCTCTCCCTCATGTCGCCTGATCGGTTCGCCATCTGCACCGCAGCGCTGGGCCCGGAGCCGCTGGACGCCGCCTTCAGCGCCGGCGACCTGACTACGCTGCTCCGTTCTTCGCGTCAGGCTGTGAAGAAGGTGCTGATGGATCAGCGTCGGGTGGTGGGAATAGGCAATATTTACGCGAACGAATCGCTCTGGCGCGCCGGAGTGCAGCCGGCGCGACCCGCCCGGACGCTGAGCGATGACGAGGCGAGTCGGCTGCACGGAGCTGTGCGCGACGTCCTCACCGAATCGATCAGCCATCGCGGCACGAGCTTCCGTGACTACCGCGACGCCAGCGGTGGACAGGGCGGATTCGCCGCGCATCTGGCCGTCTATGGCCGCGGCGGCGAGCAATGTCCACGCTGTAACGGAGTGCTGAGCGAGACACACGAGATAGATGGTCGTACCACCGTATGGTGCGCGGAGTGCCAGCAATGAGCCGTCGCCCGAAGGTGTCCGACGATCATCTAGAGGGCATGCGCGGCGAGGTTCGCGCCAGCGCTGCCGACCGGCCGGGCGTCTATCGCATGCTGGCCGAAAACGGCGAGGTGCTGTACGTAGGCAAGTCGAAGCGAGTGCGGACGCGCCTGCTGAGCTACTTCCGCTGCTTGTATCCCGAGCACAAGGGCGCGCGCATCGTCCGTGAGGCCAGGCGGATAGAGTGGGACTACACCCCGAGCGAATTCGCCGCGCTGCTCCACGAACTGCGGCTGATCAAGCGCTTCCGGCCTCGCTACAACGTGCAGATGAAGCGGGATGTGCGACACTACGCATTCATCAAGATCACTCGTGGGTCGGCACCCAAGCTGAATGTCGTACGCGGTACGGGCAGCGAGGATGGTGGAGTGTATTACGGGCCATTCCTGGGCGCCCAACGAGTGAGCGAAGCGGTGCGCGAACTGAGTGACGCGCTGGGGCTGCGCGACTGCCCGATGGACCGGCGGATGCACTTCGCTGATCAGCGCGAGTTGTTCGTGCTGGGACCGCGCACGCCGGGCTGCATCCGTCACGAGATCGGCAAATGTCTGGCGCCATGCATAGCAGCGTGCACGGAGTCGGATTACGACGAGCGCGTGGTGCTGGCGAGGGCCTTCCTCGACGGTGCTGACGACAGCCCGATGGACGCCCTGCGGTCAGAGATGGAACGCGCCAGCGAAGAACTCGCTTTCGAGCGCGCGGCGTCCTGCCGGGACAAGCTGCAACGGCTTGAAACGTTGCGCGAGCAGTTCGCCCGGTTGCGCTTCGCCCTCGAGACACTGTCCTTCGTCTACACGGTGCCGGGCCACGAGGGCGCCGACCACGTTTACCTCGTGCGCCGCGGAAGGGTGCGGCACGAGGAGGCCGCGCCGACTGCCCCCAAGCAGCATCGACAGTTGGCCGAGAGAGTTGCCGACCTGTTCAGCGGTGCCCAGCGGGAGACAGGCGCGGTGCCGGCTCACGAGGTGGACGAACTGCTGCTGCTCTCCACCTGGTTCCGAAGATTTCCGGCCGAGCTGGAGCGAGCTACCCCGGCCGACAGTTGGCTGCGCTCGCGCACCACTTGCCGCCCCGTCGTAGCTGGCAAGTCACCCGTGGCCGGCACGTCGTCGACAGCAACTGCAGCACTTATCTGACGGCTGCCCGGGTGGCCGGTGTTTTGCACCCCGCAGCACTCCGCGCAGAGCGCTTGCACCGCCAGCGGCCGCCGTTTCGGGGTCGACGGCGCTGGCCATGAAGTACACAAATTCAGGGCGACTGCCGGCCGCTCTAGAGGGGTTAGCAACATATGACAACCACCTGGCATCCAACCACTCTCGTGCAATGCATCAGCCTGGCTCCATGGTTGACCATCCCGGGAGACGATGTCCCGGCAGGTTGCCATGACCTGACGCTTGGCCGTATCTACGAGTTGATCGCCGTTGAGGCAGATGGCGCTTTCTACAGACTGAACGACGATTCGGGGGAAGATTACCTCTATCCGGCATCTCACTTCAGGCAGCTCTGAGCGCACACCGAACGCTCGCCTGGCACTCCGGACACTAGGGCGGGAATATTCACCTGGACGTCAGCGCGGCTCACAGTGGCCCGCTGGAGATCGCATTACCGAGCAGCGCGGCGACTGCCAGTGCAGTTGCCCACGTCTGTCTGGCTACTAGCTTCCGCGAACCGGGCGGGCGCCCGGTCCCATCGCGAGGAGACGTGCCCTGGTCAGGGGCAGGTCTCCTTCTGCCGCGCCCCGTTCTCCCATTAACCGCTGGCTCATGCCCGATGCCCTGATCCTGCCGCCACTCAGCTCGCACTCCATTTTGATGGTGCTGCTGCAGATGGCCCTGATGCTCGTGCTCGCCCGCGTACTGGCCGAGGTGATGCGGCGGCTGGGCCAGCCGGCCGTAATTGGTGAGCTGCTCGCCGGCATCCTGCTCGGCCCGACCATCCTTGGCCATTTCGGGCCGGATGTGTTCGTTATGCTCTTCCCGCCTGATCCCGCGCAATTCCACCTGCTTGAGGTGATCTCGTGGCTGGGTCTGGTTCTGCTGCTGCTGCTCACGGGCCTGGAGACCGATGTGCGGGTCGTCCGGACGTTGGGACCGGCCGCACTCTACGCATCCGCCGGCGGGCTGACCCTCCTCTTCATCAGCGGCTTCTTCTTCGGCCAGGCTCTCCCCGACTCGTTCCTAACGGATCCGTCCAGACGGCCGCTTTTCGCGGCCCTGATCGCAACCTCGCTGGCAATTACCGCATTACCGGTAATCGGCAAGATCCTGATGGATCTGAAGCTGATAAGGCGCAATCTGGGCGTGGTGATCCTGTCGGCCGGAGTGGTCGACGACACCGTTGGGTGGCTCGTGCTCGGCATCATCGCCGGTATCGCTGAGGGCGGCTCGTTCTCGTTCCAGCGCCTGGCGATGACGCTCCTCGGCCTGGCCGGATTCCTCCTCTTCCTACGTTACGTCGTCTTCCCGCTCTTCGGTCGTGCGATCAGCTACGTCAACGAGAACGTGGGCATCGCCGGTGCCGACATCACGCTGATCCTGGTCGGAACGTTCCTCTGCTCGGCGGCGACCGAGGCGCTGGGTGTGCACGCGGTGTTCGGCGCATTCGTGTTCGGTATCATGGTACGCCAGATACCGCGCGTTAAGGCTTCGTCGCTGCACGTTCTGGAGCTGTTCGTTCTATCCGCGCTATCGCCCATCTTCTTTGCCTTCGTGGGATTGAAAGTGGATCTCTGGACGTTGACTGGGTGGGTTGTGCCTACGCTCTTCGTTCTGCTGGCGGTGTTCGGTAAGACCATCGGCTGTTACATCGGCGCGCGCTTGGGCCGCATGTCTCACTGGGAGGCACTGGCCCTCGGCTTCGGAATGAATGCGCGCGGCGCGATGGGGCTCATTGTGGCTCTGATCGGTCTCTCGCTCAATCTCCTAACGCCGGAAATGTTCTCCATCATCGTGCTGATGGCGGTGCTCACGTCGTTCCTGGCGCCAGTGCTGCTGCGGACCGTGATGCACAAGTTGCCACTGAGCGAGGAAGAGCGCCGCCGAATGGAGAGCGGTGGCCGTCAGCGGTTGATCCCTGAAGGCGCTATACGAGTACTCGTCCCGACGGCCGGTGGTGGCAACGCGCTAGGCGCATTCGCGCTTGCCGCGCCGCTAGTCAGGGCGGTGGATGGAACCCTCACCGCGCTCTATGTGGAACGACGGGAGGAGGGACAGCGCTGGTGGTCGTGGTCACGACTAACTGATAGATCCTCGTCACTGGCCGGCCGTGGCCTGGAGCGCCATCTGGAGGCCGCCGCCGACCGGTTGGGCGATCAGCGCAAGAAACTGGTGGTACGCCGCGTCCGCGCCGCCGAGCCGGCTCGGGCGGTGATCGAGGAGTCGGCGCGGGACTACGACCTGCTGATGATTGGCGCCGCCCCGCGCCATGTGCTCGCGCAGTCCATGATCGCTGAGATAATGGCCGAAGCCAAGCTCCCGGTCATCATTGTCCGCAGTACGGAGACCACTCCTCCACCATCGTATCGTCGCGTACTCGTGCCGGTGGACGGGAGCCTATTCTCGCGCTACTCGGCGGAATTCGCATTCGCTTACGCCGGGGCCGCTGGCGCGCGCGTCACGCTCCTTCATGTCGTTAACGACGCGCGCGTTTTCAGCGGAGCTCTGGCTATGCCCGACAACCGGGAAGCCCACTCCCTGGCAGCTGCTCAGGAAGCGGAGATGGCCGAGCGCATCCGCAAGGACTACGGTACGCTTGCATCGGCCAACGATGCTCCATGGGATGTCCGCATCCTGGCCAGCGGAGACCCTGGCGGCACCATAATCCAGGAGAGCTACTCCGAGCACTACGACCTCATCATCCTGGGCGCCGAAAACAAGATGCTCGCCCAACCGCTCTTCTTCGGACAGGGAACAGCGGCAATCGTGGAGCGGTCCGGCTGCACCACGGCCATCGTCGTTCCGAAGATGGAGTGACGTTCCCGCCCCACTCGCTCAAAGATAGGGACTGGCTAGCCAGATGATCCGGTTGCGCAATCGCCGACGGAACGGAATCCGGGCCAGCGTCTCGAGGGTGACAGCGTCGGAGTTTGCGATGACGTCATCAATTCGCTGCTCGATCGCACTGGCCATGTCCCGACCGTAGATCTCGACATCCAACTCGAAGTTCAGGCGCAGGCTTCGCGGATCCAGGTTGGACGATCCCACGTACGACCATGCTCCGTCGATAGTGAGCAGCTTGGAATGGTCGAAGTTGCCGCGGGCACGCCAGACCCGGCAACTGCTGCCAATTACCTGGGCTAACTGGGCAGTCATCGCGTAGTTCACCAGACGCAGGTTATTGCGGCCGGGGATGACGATATCGACCTCGATCCCGCGCAGTGCGGCCGTATTGAGCGCGCCTATTAGCACCTGATCGGGAAGGAAGTATGGCGACTGGATGCGTATCCGTCGCTGCGCCACAGCCAGTGCGCCCAACAGCATGGAGTGGGTATTACCGATGGACCAGTCCGGCCCGGATCGGATGCACCGTGCCGGAACACCCGACGGAAGGGGGTCGGCAACCTCGCCGAACCAGACTGATTCAGCAAGGGACTCTCGGGTGGAGAATTCCCAGTCATCCGCGAACACCGACATGAGCTGGCGAACCAGCGGCCCTTCCACCCTAAAATGGGTGTCGTGGTCGACGTCCTCCCCAACCGCCCAGGATGCGAAGCCGGCACGAATATTCATTCCGCCGGTGAAGGCGACGCGGCCATCCACGACGAGAATCTTGCGGTGGCTACGCAGATTCGCGTAAGGCAAGCGTAGCCCGAGTCGGCCGGCCATGAATAGCGCGCAGCGAATACCTTTCTCGCGCAGCAGACGTATACTCGGCGGATTCGAATACCGCGATCCAATGCCATCAATGAGCACGCGAATCTGTACGCCGCGCTCCTTTGCGTCGGCCAGCGCCTTCACAAATCGCCGACCCTCCTCATCGCTGTCGAATATGTAGGTCTGCAGGGCGATCGTCCGCTCCGACGCCTCGATCGCCGCGAGCATGGCCGGATATGTCTCGTCCCCGCCCATCAGTAGTCGGATGTCGTTGCCGCCAACCAACGGATACCGACTTATGCGATCGCCGACAGTCCGCAGCGAAGTGAATTGCGGCGCCGAATAAGCTGCAACGTCAGGTTCGGATACCTTCGCGAGTCCGCTATCGCCCCGCAGGACTTTGCCGCGCGCTTGGGTGATCCTGTCCTGACGGATGCGGTTGACGCCAGCGATGAAGTAGAGCGTTGGGCCGAGCAGAGGCGACATCAGGCAGATTCCGACCCAGCCTATGGCTGCGCGCACCTCGTTCTTCGTCATCGCCGCGTGAACAGCGGCCGCCGTCCCTGCCGTGAGGCCGGCAAGGAATACGATATGAGGCCAGTAGGTCGTGAAAAACTCGTAGATTCGCATCACCAATGTCCGGTCTCAGATCGTCGGCGTATCCGACGAGGCCCGCGCTGACGACCACCTCATCAGGGAGGTGGACGCGCCACGAGCGACCGCGGCACGGGTACTACGGAAGGATAAGCAGTTCCACCGGAGGACTGACGCTCTCGCCGCCGCCGATCACCCCCACGGTTCCACGAATCTGGTAGCTGCCGGTCGGCAGTACATTCGGCCGCTGACCGGGAACCGAGTAGGGATCATCGCCAAACCAGGTAACGTTGAACGTCAGCGACCTCCCAGGTGCCAGCTTCTCGGGGGGCGTGGAAATGGCCGTGCACAGGGCTGACGGTCTGATCACTGTACCGTCGGCCGCGGTGGCAGTGAACGGTGCCGGGCAGAAGCCGGAACCGCCCATGACCTCGCGAGTCCTCTCACCGCGATTCGTCACGACAACAGTCACAGTGACGGGCTCCTCTGGCCGCACGTATAACGCCGACAACGACGTCTCCACCCTGATATCCGACGTCGGCGAGAAGGGGTTCGAGCACGCAACGGCCACCGCCAGCAACATCAACAGTCCTGTCCGCATCACAACTCTCCAAGAGGTAGTCACCTACCAGACCCCAGCTCCACGTGCAACGGTCACAACGCGACCCAAACGAACGTCGAGGAATCGTTCGCACTCGTCAGGCCGCATCGACTGCGCTCTCACCTCGATGATGCGCGCTCGCTTTACCTGGCCTTCAATTACCGGGACAGGCTTATGGCAAGAATTGGCGGTAGACCTTATTGCCTTGGTGGGTCACAGCTGCTTTGAGGACGACACCACGGTCCGTTCGATCTGCAGTTGAAGTCCCGCGCCCTCCGTGCATCGCTTACGGGCCACGATTACGTCAGCGTCACGATCTCCACTTCGGCTCGCCCGCCGCGGATGGTCAGCCGTGCCACGCTTGGCCTCAGGTTGAAGCGGCGGGCGCCTGCAGCGCCGGGATTCACTACCAGTCGACCGTCGGCGCGAACGACGAGTTGGCGATGGGTGTGGCCGTAGACGATGACATCCTCGGCGTACGCGCTCAGCAACGCTTCCGGCGTCGGTTGGCCCAACTCGTGGCCATGACTCACGTGGATCTTTACTCCGCCAATCTCCACGGTTCGCGTGGCCGCGAGCCTGTACCGGCCAGGTGCATCGGTGTTGCCATAGACCGCCTGAACCGGGGCTATGAGCTCCAGCTCGTCCAGTATCTCGTCGTCTCCCACGTCGCCGGCATGTAGGATCAGCCCCACTCCAGCCAGCGCTGGGTGCACCTCCGGACGAAGCAGCCCGTGGGTGTCGGAGATGAGACCTATGACGTGGGTGCCAGGTGGAACTGTGGACATGGATTCCTCACGGCGTCACGAACGCACGAAGCGTCAGGCGCTCTTGATGGCCGTATGAATAGCGGCGATTCCGAAGGTGACTGGTCGCCAGCTGACAGTGGCAAAACCGGCGCCGCGCAGGCGCTCGGCCAGCGCGTCCCCGGTGGGAAAGTGAGCCACCGAGTCGGGTAGGTAGCTGTAGGCGCTGCGGTGTCCGCTCACCAGCCGGCCGACGAATGGAAGGAGGTGCTGGAAGTAGAGCTGGTAACCGCCTCTCACCACCGCCGAGCGTGGCCGCGACAGCTCGAGGATGACGAAACGTGCTCCGGGCTCCAATACCCGATGCACCTCTCGAAGGCCAGCGTCCAGGTCGGCGAGGTTCCGCACCCCGAATCCGACGATGGCTCCGGCCGCCGAATCGTCCGCCATTGGCAGCTCTAATGCATCAGCGACCACCGGCGAGATCGGCTGGCCCTCACGTTTGCGGTCGCCAGCGCGGAGCATCGGCTCGGCGAAATCAGCCGCGACCACGTGGCCTCGGAATCCCGGGGTGGTGGCCAGCTGGACGGCGACATCGAGCGTGCCGGCGCAGAGGTCCACGTAACGCCCCTCCGGCCGCCGTCGCCAGTCCAGCTGGGCAATCGCCTTCCGACGCCAGCCACGATCTATGTTCGCACTCAACAGGTGATTCAGGAGATCGTAGCTTGGAGCGATCTCGCCGAACATCTCGCGCACGTAAGCGCGTTTGCCGGCGCCGCCGGCGGCGGCGGCGCGAGCCTCGTCGATCGTCGGGGCTGGCTGGCGTGGAGGGGAGGATGTCACCGGAGGAAGTTCGCCCGCCGAGGTGGCCGGTTCAAGCGGCAAGAGGCGAGGACCGGCGACGATCTCCAGTCCCAGCCTTCTGGCTCCACCGATACGGGCGGGCTAGCTTGTGCCTGCGCGGTTGGATGCCGCCGCCGACGACCTCCACCCGTCAATGCCACCGCAGCCAGAACTCACCAACCTTCCCGACGCCGAAATCGTGGCCCTGGCACGCCAGGGTCGCGACCGCGCGTTCAGGGAGTTGGTGCGGCGCTATGAGCGGCCAGTATTCTCGCTCATCTACCGGATGGTGCGCGACCGCGAGGCCGCCGAGGACCTCGCTCAGGACAGCTTCGTCAAGGTCCTCAACCACCTGGACCGCTACCGTCCCGAGTTCAAGTTCTCCAGCTGGATCTTCAAGATCGCTAACAACGTAGCGATAGATCATCTGCGGAAGCGCCAGTTGGACACGGTGAGCATAGATGGATCGCCGCACGCGGCCAGCATCGCCGAGGCGGCAGCCAGCTCGTTCGACATAGCGGCTCAGCAGGAGACTGCGTTGGAGGAGATGGAGGCCCGGGAGATTGGCGGAGCAATCGAACAGGCCATCGCCGGCCTCCGTCCAGAATACCGATCCTGCATAATGCTTCGTCACGTGGAGGGCAGATCGTACGAGGAGATCGCCGCCACGCTGGATCTGCCCCTGGGAACGGTTAAAACGTATATCCACCGTGCTCGCAACGAGTTACGCCAGGCCCTCCAGGACATAAGAGAATGATGGCAGAGACCTCGCAAACAGTTACAGGCCACCCAAGGCTGGAGGTGGCAAGAGCCGAGTGCGCCGTCCGCAGGCAGAGCCTGCCGCCGGGCGCCACATCACTGAAACTCAGAGTCGACCCCGCCCGTAAGGCTCCAGTGGAGGAACCTCGTGGACAATAGACATCTACTTCCGAACGAACTCGATCAGCTTCTGGATGGCGACGTCGGGTTCGGCCTGACGCCGCTCAAAGCGCATCTTCGCGTCTGCGAGGAGTGCCGGGCCGAGTTCGCTGACCGTCGCCAACTGGTGCAGTTTCTGGAGGAGCTACCACATCTCGCCCCGGCGCCGTTTTTCGCTGACCGGGTGATGTCTCACGTCCAAGTCTTCGAGCCGTGGTATATCACTCTGGCCGACACGATCGCCGGGCTCGTGCCGACCTCGCGGCCGGCGCGTGCGCTGGCCGGTGTCGCAGGGGTGATGGCGACGCTGGTGGTGTCGATGGTCGTGATGGTGTTGGCGACGCGCCGCGACGCGGTGATCTTCGGCCTGGAGTTGGCCCTGGACCGCGGCCGCTCCACCATGACCGGTATGATGGGCGGTGCCGTGAGGACGATCTTCGGAGACGGCGCGCTGGGGGCCATGGCCAGCGCCGGCCCGGAAGGGGTCATGCTCGCTCTGGTCATACTCCTCGCATCCCTGGTGATGGCGATAGCTCTGCTGCGCTCGGCCACCGTCATCTCCCGCGGTCAGCGCCACTAGTGATGCGCAGAATACTCGCTGTCCTGGTTCTGGCAGTCTCGCCAACCACTCTTCCGGCCGCTGGCGTCAGCCTCCACTACAGCACGGTCGCAACGGTGACCCAGGCCCAACCGCGCACGACCGGTGCCCAAGCGCCTGGGGCGCAGGCACGGGCTCAGCCCGGTCAGGCCGATTCGCTTCTGCCGCCGTCAGCGACGGCACGCGGCTCGGCTACCCAACGAGCGGAGCCGCAAGCAGACGGCTTCGTCGCCCGCGTCGTGGACCAACTAACCAGGCTCGAGCGGCGCATGCCGTGGTCAGGCATCCCGATGGTTCGGAATGTGCCCCCCGGGCCTCAGGTAGTGGCCGCAGGCGACACGGTGACCGGTCCGATTGCCTCGCGCGGTGCTCCGCTCGACGTCTATGGTGTCGTGAATGGGGACGCGGTGGCATACGAGGGCGATGTGATACTCCATCCGGGCTCTACCGTCACTGGTGACGCGATCGCAGTCCTTGGCCAGGTGCGGTTGCTCGGCGGCGCGGTAGGCGGTGAGGTGCGTTCCGTCCGCGGCGCACTGGCGCCGATGGTATCCTCGCAGGCCGCTGCGGCCACGCCACGCGATACGGTGCGCGACAGGTTGGGGCTGGTAGTCGGCTGGCTGACGGTGCTCATCCTTATCGGAGTAGGCGTACTGGTCTTTGCGAGCGGGCCGCTGGACGGTGTGGTGGAGGCGCTACACGGCGGCTTTGCCCGCTCGCTCCTGCTCGGCGTTGCCGGGCAGCTGGCTGTGCTGCCGGCTGTCCTGCTGGTCGTCGTCGCCCTCGCGGTCACCGTAATCGGGGTCCTTCTCATCCCGTTCGCCATCGTCGCCATCGCGCTCGCCACGGCCGGCCTGATGATGCTCGGCTTCCTTGCCGTCACGTCTGTCACGGGAAGCGCGGTCACCTTCGGAGATAACCGGCGACGCATGTCCGAACGCGGTGCAGCGCTGCGGGCCCTGTTTGTCGGAATAGTCATCTTCACAACCGTGTGGTTTGCGGCGGCGTTACTCACGCCACTGCCCACGGCGGCGGCGATAGCTCGGGGGGTCGCATTCGTCCTGACCTGGGTGGCCGTGACGGCAGGCTTCGGGGCCGCGCTCCGATCCCGCGCCGGCACCCATCGTCCGACACCGCCGCAGGAGGAGCCGGAGCCACAGGATGAAATATCCTGGCTCACGCCGACGCCGATCAGCGGGGTGAAAGCGATCCGTCGACCCACCACGCACAGCCGCTGAGACTCGGCACCAGAGCCTAAAGGAGGAAGCGGTCCAATAGTCGCCGCTGCCGCCGTCTTCTTCTTCGCTGGCCCCGCCCTTGCCCCTCTGCCTCCCAGACAACGGGAGGTAGTAACGATGGTTCTGATGGGATACAGGGTAAAGACGGTCGCCAAGAGCGTGGTCCGCGAGTCGCTAGAGGACAATATCCTCGGGTTGGCGGCACAGACGGCGTACTACTTCTTCTTCTCGCTCTTCCCATTAATGCTCTTCCTTACGCCTCTGCTGAGCTTGGTGGATGACAAGCAGCGGTTCATGGATTTCATCATGGGCCAGTTCGGCCGAGCGCTTCCGCCAGAGACGTTCCAACTCCTCCGCGACATCGTGGCGAACGTGGTCTACTCCGATGGTGCGCCGGGGCTCATGTCGATAGGTGCAATCCTCGCCCTCTGGACAGGCTCCAACATTTTCAACTCGCTCATAGGGGCACTGAACACAGCCTATGACGTTGAGGAGAGCCGTCCGTGGTGGAAGGCCCGCCTCCTTGCGATAGGCATGGTTCTCCTCTCCGGCGTGGTCGTGGCTGTGGCCAGCGTCACCCTGGTGGCCGGTCAGGACATAGTGGATATCGCAGCCCGTCTGATTGGGCTCGACGCCAGCACTGCGGCGGCGATCCTGATGGTCCAGTACGCGGTAGCGCTCCTGCTCCTCCTGGGAGTC